>JADMIO011631486.1_pt1 | contig 118037 bp, 103 predicted proteins | sample 8958161 | NCBI WGS metagenome assembly JADMIO01 (sample SAMN16585339, study PRJNA669376) | soil metagenome | isolation source: Crop rotation soil | place: USA: Cullars Rotation, Alabama | collected 2011
CGCGACAACTTGTCCACGTGGAATTCTAAGCTTAGGATCCCAATGTGCTGGAAAGGCTCGTGCGCTCGTCGTACCACGCGCACGAACAGGCCGACGCCTTCCGCGCCCGCACAATCAGCTAGCTCGTCGAACGATCCGCCGACGCGTCGTGCTTGACACGGCGCTGACAAAATGTAAGATCAGCCGCCATGAGTGAAATGCGGCTCCCATCCATCTCCACCACCGAGTCGCTGCTGCTCGATCTGCTCGGCCACCGCGAACGCTTCGGCCTGGAGCTGGTCGAGACGTCCGACGGCAGAATCAAGCGCGGATCGGTCTACGTCACCCTCGCAAGAATGGAGGCCAAGGGCTTCGTCGAGTCGCGCCAGGAAGACCGCGTGCCCGGGGCGATCGGCCTGCCGCGCCGTCTCTACCGCGCCACGCCGTACGGGCTCAAGGTCCGCGACGCCTACCGCCTCCTGCGCGATGCGCTCGCTCTCAAGCCAGCGGAGGCGCAATGACCGTCATCGATCGCATCGACGCGCTGTCGTCGCGCTTTCTCAGCGAGCGCTCGTACGAGCTGATTGTCGGGCCGGCGATCGCTGATTTGCAGCACGACACCGGCTCGGAGGGTCCGCGCTCGATGCGCGGGTCGCTGTCCGTCTTCGTCGCTTTTACGGGCGCCCTGTACGATGAGGTCACCGCCGATTCAGGCCTGTGGAGAATCGCCGCGCTCGCGCTGATTCCGGCTCTCTACTACGCCTTTCTCATCGTCCTGATTCTTCCGGCCGCTGGCCCTTTCCTCACCGCCCGTGCCGGCTTGCCGCTTCTCCTCGGCGGCGCCCTGATGTCATTCGGCCCGGTGCTCGTCTGCTGCTGGCCCGAACGCACGCCACGTCGCCGCGACTCTCTTCGGCGATGCTCAGGGCAAGCCGCCGATGCCTGAGCTCCGCGCCCGCGCCTTGACGAAACATTTCTCCGGCGTCATCGCCGTCAGGAATGTGGACTTCACGCTGCGGCCGGGCGAAATCGTCGGCTACCTGGGGCCGAACGGTTCCGGCAAGACGACGACGTTGAGAATGGTGGCGGGACTGATTGAGCCGTCATCAGGGCGCGTCGAGTTCAACGGGCGCGATGTCCGCGACGATCTGATCGCCTATCGCCACGATTTCGGATACGTGCCCGAGGAGCCCTACCTCTACCCCTTTCTCTCGGGCCGCGAGTACCTGGAGCTGATCGGGCGGCTTCGCGAGATTCCGGAGCGTCTCCTGACGATGAAGATCGACGGATTTCTGGGCTTGTTCGGCCTCGCCAGCGCCGCCGATCAGGCGATCGCGTCGTACTCGAAGGGGATGCGGCAGAAGATCATCATCTCCTCTGCCCTGCTCCACGATCCGTCGCTGATCCTCTTCGACGAGCCGGAGTCCGGGCTCGATGTGACGACAACGCTCGTTTTGCGGCACCTGATTCGTCTGCTGGCCGAGCGCGGCAAGTCGATCCTCTACAGCTCGCACATCCTCGAAGTGGTCGAGCGCGTGTGCTCGAGGGTGATCGTGCTGCACAAGGGCACCGTCGTCGCCGACGACTCCGTGGAGCACCTGCAGACGCTGATGTCGCAGAGCTCGCTCGAAGGCGTCTTCTCCGAGCTGGTCATCAAGGAAGACCCTGCCCGGGTCGCCGGCGACCTCGCGGAGGTCGCGGCGCTCGGCAGCTAGGACAGACATGCCGTCGACGAGCATCCACGCCACGCTCACGCGGCACTTTCTCAGGCGATTCCTCGAGAACGACCTGATCTCGCCTGAGGCCGATCGCTCACAACTGCTGGCTGTCGTCGGCGCCGGCCTGTTCTCCATCACGACGCTGATCGCGCTGTTCATGTCGTTTGCCTACATCGCGCCCGGCTGGACGCCGTCGGGGCTGGCGGTGTCGGCGCTGAATGATCGGCACTTCTACATCGCACTCTCGATGACCGTCACCGCGCTGCTTGCGGTGGCACAGTGGGATTCCCTGGTCGTCGACCTGCGCGACGCGTCAATCCTGGAGCCGCTGCCGGTGACGCCGACGACGATCCGCCACGCCAAGCTGGCGGCCGTGGCGCTGCTCGGCCTCGCCGCCGCCCTCGTCGTCAATGTGACGCCGTCGCTGATCTTTCCGTGGCTGCTCGTCTTCTCCACGGATGTGCGCGTCATCGACATGCTGTCGCTGGTCGTCATCCATGCCGCGATCTCGGTCGCGGCCGCGGCCTGGGCCTACGTGGCGGTCATCGCGCTGCGCGAGGTGCTCGCCGCCCTGTTGACGCCTCGGGTGCTGTCGCTCGTCTCACCTGTGGTCCAGGGCTGCCTCATCGTCGTGCTCGGCAGCGCGCTGCTGCTGATTCCCCCCTCGTCTGACAACATCGCGAAGCGCGATTTCGCCGGATGGCATGCTGTGTCGCCGCCGATGTGGTTTCTCGGCGTCTACGAAACCGCGGCGGGCGACATCATTCGGCATGCCCCGCCGCGGGGACGCCTGACACCGCGACAGCAGCGGGTGGAGCGCAGTGCAGCCATCGCGTATGACCGGCATGGTGCCGACTTCGCGATGCTGGCACGCCGTGCCGCACTCGTCGTCGGACTGACGCTGCTCCTGGCCGCTGGCGCGCACGCGTGGAACTCGCGGCGGTTTCCGTCTGCCGCACCGCTGCGATCGCGCCGGCGACGGCGGTGGCATCTCGGCGGACGGCTGACGCGGCCGCTGCTCGGTCGTGGGCAGACGACAGTCGCGGGATTCCGCTTCACCCTCGCCGTCATCTGGCGCAGCAACCTGCACCGCCTGACGATCGCATGCGCCGGGGCCGCCGCCGTCGCGGCCGCAGTCGTCACGCTCTCAGGCATCAACATTCAGAACGTCACCGGCGTCGCGGATCTGCCGACGGCCGTGCTCGCCATCCAGCCAATGTTCTATGGCGCGCTGCTGATCGCCTTCCGCCACGGCATCCGCGTGCCGGCGGAGTTGCGGGCGAACTGGGGATTTCAGCTCGCCTGGCGCGAGCGCGAACGCGACTTCCTGACCGGGGTCAGGCGCGCGGCACTGATCGGCATCGTCGTTCCATCGCTGCTGCTCGTCTTGCCGCTGTTTGCGTTCTTCATGGGCGTTGCCCTTGCCGCTGCTCACGCGCTGATCGGACTCGCGGGAGCGGCGATGGTCCTCGAAGCGCTCCTCTGCTCGTACGCAAAGGTGCCGTTCACCTGCACCTATCTGCCGAACGAAGATCTCAAGGCGCTGGCGATTCCATACGTCGTGATTTTTCTGTTCGGTGCATCTGCGTTCGCGCGGATGGAGCAGGCAGCCCTTCAGGAACCGGTGGCAGCGATTCGATTGCTCGGCCTGCTGGCGACGATCGGCGTCGGCCTGCGCCTGGCGGGCCGGCGCGAACGGCCACGCCTGCCCATGGACTTTGACGAAGCGCCGACCACCACTCAGAGGCTTGGATTACATACATGAGAAGCCTGATACTCGTCATGCTGCTGACGGCGTCCGTACTTGCGCAGTCGCCAGCCGCGGTGAAGTTCGAGGTTGCGTCGGTGAAAGCCAATGCCTCGAACCCTCCGATGATGGTCTTTCCAACGCTGCAGCCGAGCGGTCGCGTCTTCGCCATCAACGTACCGCTGCGGGATCTCATCGCGGTGGCCTACGGCCTCCGCGACAACCAGTTGATCCTCTCGTCCCCGTTGGCAGACGCCCGGTTCGATGTGGAGGCGCGAGCAGGTGAGAAGACCACCCGGGAGCAGGCGATTGCGATGCTGCGAACGCTGCTGAGCGAGCGCTTCAGCCTGAAGACGCATGGCGAAAAACGCGAGTTACCGGTATATGCGCTGCTGCGCGTCAACGCCGACCGCCTGGGTCCACAACTGAGGCCCTCACCCCCCGACTGCGCCTCACTCACGTTTCCGGCAGGTCCCGGTCTTCCGCCGCCACCGCCTCCGCCACCACCGGCGGCCGCCGGCCTCATGCTGCTTCCCAATGCCATGCGGGCCAGGTGCCCGACCATGTTCTTCTCCGGTGGAATGTCAGTACGAGCGATGGACATGACCGCGTTCGGCGTGGCGCTCGAACGCCTCGTGCGGCGCCAGGTCAACGACAAGACCGGCCTGCGGGGCGACTTCGATTTCGATCTGACCTACACACCCGATTCGCTCGACGTACCCGCCGGCGCCGGCGTGGCCGGCGGCGGACCGGCAGGCGGTCCACCACCTGCCGGGCCAGCGTCACAGGGCGGCGCCGCGCTGTTCGAGGCCTTACGCACTCAGCTCGGCCTGCGTCTCGAAGGCGGCCGCGCACCGGTCGACGTCGTTGTCGTCGACGAGGTTCGGCCGCCGACGGAGAACTAGCGGTTACGACAGGCGACGGCCGACGACCACAATCTGCCCAAGATGACGTGCCTTGCTGTGGCGGGCGGTCATTTCCGCGCCCGCTGACCCGGAGTCCCACACCTGCGTCAGCCGGTTTGCCGTCTCATCCGGCACGAACACCAACGCGGCGCGGTCGCCCGCGGGAGCGGCGCCACGCATCGGCGTCGTCTGCACGAACAGCTGAGCGGTGTTGCCATGCTCACCGCGAATCAGCATGACGGACGAGGGCAGCGACGTATCGCGCGTAATCCGGTAGGTTCCTGCCGGCATCTGATGCGAGCCGACGAGAAACGCGAACGGCACCTTCACTTCGAGCGTTTCGGCCTGTGCGGCCACTGCCGACGCGAGGAGCACGCCCACCACCACCATCGCCCGCTTGATCACTGAACTCATACGACCCTCCCAACGGCGTTGCGCCGTTTTCTGACCTTCTGATCAGTTCGACGGTGACGCGTGCCGCCGCGACGTCAAAAGCGGGTAAAGGTTTGTTAAATCGATCGCAAGATCGACTAACAACACGCGTAGCTGATAGAGGCCGACCTTGAGGTCGGCCTATCAGCGGCTACTTGAATATGCGGAGCAGCCGCGTGAGCGGGTCGTAGAAGCGATCGACGACGCGTTCCTTGAGCGGAATGATCGCGTTGTCGGTGATTGTGATGTGCTCGGGGCAGACTTTCGTGCAGCACTTGGTGATGTTGCAGTAGCCAATGTTGTGCGCGTCCTTCAGATCCGGCACCCGGTCTTCGGTGTCGAGCGGATTCATCTCGAGGTTCGCGGCATAGACGAAGAACCGCGGGCCGATGAACTCGCCGTGCTTGTTGTGATCGCGAAGGACGTGGCAGACGTCCTGGCACAGGAAGCACTCGATGCACTTGCGGAACTCCTGCACGCGGTCGATGTCGCGCTGCTGCATCCGCCAGGTGCCGTCGGGCGCATCGGGCTGACGCGGCTTGAACTTCCGAATCGTCTTCTTGACGTCGAAATTCCACGACACGTCAGTCACCAGGTCCTTGATCGGGGGAAACGCCCGCATCGGCTCGACGGTGACCGGCTCGTGCAGGTTCAGCGTGCTGAGGCGCGTCATGCACATCAGCCGCGGCTTGCCGTTGATCTCCGCGGAGCACGAGCCGCACTTCCCCGCCTTGCAGTTCCAGCGGACGGCCAGGTCAGGGGCCTGCTCGGCCTGAATGCGGTGGACGGCGTCGAGCACGACCATGCCGTCGGAGACCTCGGTGTGGAAGGTCTGATAGGTCCCGTCGCCCTCGGGCTGCGTGCGCCAGATCTTGAATGTGGCCGTGTTCAGCGCCATGCCAGCACTCTTGGGTTTTGGGATTTGGGATGTGGGCCTTGGGATTTCATCCCTTCTGCTCCTCGATGACTTCCTTCAAGTAGTCCGGCATCGCCGGAATCGGCACGCGGGAGACCTGCACGCGGCCGTCGCTCCCGCGCTTCACCATGATGTTGAAGGTGCTGTACTCGTCCGCCTTCTGCGGGTAGTCCTCGCGGAAGTGGCCGCCGCGGCTTTCCTTGCGTTCGATCGCCGAGCGGGTGATCGCCTCGGAGACCGCCAGCAGATTGCGCACGTCGATGGCGGTGTGCCAGCCGGCGTGATACTCACGATGGCCCGACACGCCAACGCGCGCGGACCGTGCGTTGAGCTGCTGGATCCGCGAGGCGGCCTCCTGCATCTCGCTCTCCTGACGGACGATGCCCACCAGGTTCTGCATCGTGTCCTGCAGATCCGCCTGCACTTTGTACGGGTTCTCACCGCCGTCGGCGATGTCGAACGGCTTGAGCACGTCGCGCGTTGCCCGATCGACTGCTCCGTCATCGATGCGGGCGCTGCCGTTCTGCCGCGCATACTGCGCGGCGTATTCACCCGCGCGCTTGCCGAACACGATCAGGTCCGACAGCGAGTTGCCACCGAGCCGGTTGGCGCCGTTGATGCCCGATGCACATTCGCCGGCGGCGAACAGACCCGGAATCGTCGACATCTGCGTGTCGGCGTCGACGCGAATGCCACCCATGATGTAGTGCGTCGTCGGCCCGACTTCCATCGCCTCCCTGGTGATGTCGAGATCCGCCAGCTCCTTGAACTGGTGGTACATGCTCGGCAGCTTGCGCTTGATGTGCGCCTCCGAGTCCTTCAGCTTTTCCTTGATCCAGGCGATGTCGAGGAAGACACCGCCGTGCGGTGATCCTCGTCCGGCCTTGACCTCGCGGTTGATGCAGCGCGCTACGTGATCGCGCGTCAGCAGCTCCGGCGGCCGGCGGGCGCTCTTGTCGCCCTGCGTGTAGCGCCAGCCCTCTTCCGGATCCGACGCCGTCTGCGGCTTGTAGTTGTCCGGGATGTCATCGAACATGAAGCGGCGGCCTTCGCTGTTCTTGAGCACGCCGCCCTCGCCGCGCACGCCTTCGGTCACGAGAATCCCGCGCACGCTCGGCGGCCAGACCATTCCGGTCGGATGGAACTGGATGAACTCCATGTCGATCAGCTCGGCGCCGGCGCGATACGCCAGCGCGTGCCCGTCGCCGGTGCCTTCCCAGCTGTTGCTCGTGATCTTGTAGGCGCGTCCAACGCCGCCGGTCGCCAGCACGATCGCTTTCGCCGCAAACACATGGAATCGGCCGCGCTCCCGGTCGTACGCGAGCACGCCTGCCGCACGACCGCCGTCGAGCAGCAGCTCGATGACCGTATGTTCCATGTGCACGGTCATTCCGAGGTACACGGCGTGATCCTGCAACGTACGAATCAGCTCGAGACCGGTGCGATCGCCCACGTGCGCGAGCCGCGGATAACGGTGGCCGCCAAAGTTGCGCTGGTTGATACGGCCGTCAGGCGTGCGATCGAAGACGGCGCCCCATCCTTCGAGCTCGCGCACGCGATCCGGCGCTTCCTTGGCGTGCAGTTCGGCCATGCGCCAGTTGTTGACGTACTGGCCGCCGCGCATCGTGTCGGCGAAGTGGACCTTCCAGCTGTCGCGGTCGTCGTTGTGCGCCATGGCCGCAGCCATGCCGCCTTCGGCCATGACCGTGTGCGCCTTGCCGAGCAGCGACTTGCAAATCAAGCCGACGGAGACACCGGCATTCGCCGCCTCGATGGCCGCTCGCAGGCCGGCCCCGCCGGCGCCGATGACGAGCACGTCATAGTTGTAGGTGGCGTGCGTCGTCATCAGAGGATCCTGAAGTCTGAGATGACGCCGAGCGAGCACAGGCGAATATAGGCGTCTGTCAGGCCGACGGAAAACAGGCTGAGCCAGGCGAACAGCATGTGCCGGCTGTTGAGGGTGCTCGAGCAGCGGTAGCAGGCTTCGCTGATCGGCGCCTTCGACACCTCGTCGCGGCGGCCGCCGAAGAGATGGCGCAGCGAGTGGCAGCCGAACGTGTAGCTGGCAATCAGCAGCACGTTGACGAGCATCACCAGCGTCCCGACGCCAATCCCGAACCCCATCTCGCCCGTGTTCGGATCCGGCCACTGCGTTGCCAGCCAGACGTCATACGAGAGGACGACGATGAAGACGACGGCGAGGTAGGCAAAGTAGCGATGGATGTTCTGCAGCACGAGCGGAAACCAGCGCTCTCCCCAGTAGCTCGTGCCGCGCGGCTCGCCGACGGTGCAGGACACCGGGTCCTGCCAGAATGCCTTGTAGTAGGCACCGCGGTAGTAATAGCAGGTAAAGCGAAAGAGGCCGGGAATCGGAAGAATCATCAGCGCGGGAAAGAACAACGCCGCCGGAAGCCAGTCGGGCCGGGGCCCGAACCAGGCGTGGTGCGAGGTCCCGAAGAGCAGCGGCGAATAGAAGGGCGAGAGATACGGCCCGAATTCGAAGTGCGCGTTCTGCAGCCCCGCCCATGTGCCGTAGCTAAGGAACGACGAGAAGACGACAAACACCAGCAGCGGCTCGATCCACCACGCGTCCTGGCGCTCGGTCTCGCCATAGCCGCGTGGAACAATCTTTACGGGTACTGCCTCCATTCCTACTCGCCTCCGCTGAAATTCAGAATGCAGGATGCAGAATGCAGTACTGAATTCTGAATTCTGAATTCTCCATTACACGGTCGCTAATTCGCCGGCACGATCTCGACAGCCGCCTTCGCACACTCACCAACCACAGTCAGATACCGGCGGACACCATCGCTGCCGACCACGTACGGGTTCGGCTCGCCGGGCTTGCGAGCCTTGACCGCCGGCAGCTTGACCTTGCTGTTGTCGTAGATGGTGTGATTCGACAGCATCACGTCCGCGCCCGCTTTCGTCGCGATCTCCTTGAAGCGATCCGCCTGTTGCGCATACGACACGAGGCGCGGCCGAATCGGACCGAAGTTGAACATCGTCCCACCCCAGCTCGCCACGGTGTGCTTGGCGTTGCCGTCGCGCACCTGGAAGACCGTCGAGATCGTGCCCTCGGTGTGACCTGGTGTCAGATACAGCGTCATCGTGACGTCGCCAAGCGACAGCTTCATCCCATCGGTCGCCACCATGTCGCGCTTCGGCTTCCACGATGGGTTCTGCTGATCGAGCAGGTCGTAGTCCGCGGCCGACATGATGAGCTTCGCTCCATACTTCTCCTGCAGGAACTTGGCGCCGCCCGCGTGATCGAGGTGGCCGTGGCTGACGATCACGTACTTGATATCTGCGGGGTTCAATCCAAGCTTGCGGAGCCCCTCATCGACTTCGGCCTCGATTGAGTAGTCGTAGATCGCGTCGAGCAGGATGATGCCCTGCGATGTCGTGATCGCCCACACCGAATACTCGGTCATGCCGAGGAAGTAGAGGTTGTCGAACACCTTCTGTGGCTCGGCGTACCACGTCTCGCGCGCCGGCCCCGCCGGCGCCCCACCCGCACGCGGCGCGCCGCCGCGTCCGGCACCCGCGCCACCGCCCGCCGCGCGTCCCGCCCCACCTGCGCGCGGAGCCGCTGGCGTCGCCAATCCAATGGCGCCGTTGCAGACCGCCTGAAACACACCTTCCCACATGGTCCCCGCCGCGGCACGCGCGGCTTCGATGTGCCGTTGCGCTTCAGCAGACACGCCTGGCGCTGACGTCGGAACCGGACTGGGAGGCGCCTGCTGAGTGCGGACCAAGACAGACGTCAGAAGACAGACGACAGAAGTCACGAGGACGCTGCGCATCATTTCCTCCGCGGTTTATAGACGTGCGTGCTCTGGCCGAAGAACACTTCGGCGCTCTCCATCAGCGTCTCCGAGAGCGTCGGGTGCGGATGGATCACGAGCTTCAGGTCCTCGGCCGACGCGCCCATCTCGATGGCGAGCGTACCTTCGGCGATCAGCTCGCCGGCGCCCGACCCGACGATGCCGACGCCGAGAATCCGGCCGGTCTTCTTCTCGAGAATCAGCTTCGTCAGGCCGTCCGGACGATCGATCGTGATGGCGCGGCCCAGCGCGCCCCACGGGAACTTCGAGACCTCGAACTCGATCCCCGAGGCCTGCGCCTGCGCTTCGGTCATCCCGCACCAGGCAATCTCGGGATCGGTGAAGACGACGGCCGGAATCGCCTGCGGCTCGAAGACCGCCTTGTGGCCGTTGATGACCTCCACTGCCACGCGCGCCTCGTGCGACGCCTTGTGCGCGAGCATCGGCTCGCCGGCGACGTCGCCAATCGCAAAAATGTTCGGCTCGGCTGTCCGCCGCTGTTCATCGGTCTCGATGAACCCGTTCGCCGCAACCTTGACCTTCGTCGTCTCGAGGCCTGGGATCTTCGAGTTCGGCCGGCGGCCAACGGCCACGAGCACGCGATCGAAGACACGCTCCTTCTCCTGAACATCGCCCTCGAAGGTCACACGAATGCCCTTGCCTTCGTCCGCCACCTTCACGACTTTGGTGTTGAGCATGATGGCCGAGAAGAGTCCCTTCAGTCGCTTCTCGAGCACCTGCACCAGGTCACGATCGGCGCCGGGCAGCAGGCCGGGCGTCATCTCGACGACCGACACCTTGCTGCCAAGCGTCGCGTACACCGTCCCGAGCTCGAGGCCGATGTAGCCGCCGCCGATCACGAGCAGCGACGTCGGCACGTCGGGAATCTCCAGCCCGGACGTCGAGTCCATCATGCGCGGGCTGTCGAGCGAGAGCGTCGGAATCGTCGTCGGATGCGAACCGGTGGCGAGGATCAGATGCTCGAACTGCAATTCGGTCGTGCCGTGGGCGCCAGCCACCGACATCGACGTCGGACCGGTCAGCGTCGCCCGCCCCTGCACGAAGGTCACCTTCCGCATCTTGGCGATGCTGCCAACGCCGGCGGTCAGCTTGTCGACGACGCCCTGCTTGAACCCGCGAAGCTTGTCGACGTCGACGGTGGGCGCGCTGAAGGTCACGCCCCAGTTGCCGGCGTGCTTCGCTTCATCGATGACCTTCGCGACATGCAGCAGCGCTTTCGACGGAATGCAGCCGCGATAGAGACAGACGCCGCCAGGGTTCTTCTCCTCGTCGACGAGCGCGACCTGCATGCCAAGGTCAGCCGCATAGAACGCAGCCGCATAACCGCCCGGCCCCGCGCCGAGCACGACGAGTTGATAGGTATCTGCCATCAGCCGATGAGTGAAAGAAGGAAGGGCTGCTCGATCGCCTCGACGACCCAGCGCAGAAATCGCATCGCGTCGGCGCCGTCAATGACGCGATGGTCGTACGAGAGCGAGAGGGGCAGCATCTGGCGCGGCTCGAACCGTGGTTCGCGGCCGCGGCCGTTGTCAGGGTTCCAGACCGGCTCGATGACCGTTCGCGAGACGCCGAGAATCGCCACCTCGGGCCAGTTCACGATCGGCGTGAAGTAGGTGCCGCCGATGCCGCCGAGGTTCGAGACGCTGATGCCCCCGCCGCTCATCTCGTCGACCGTGAGCTTGCGGTCGCGCGCTTTCGCAGCCAGTTGATTGATTTCGATCGAGATCTCCGTGATGTTCTTCCGGTCGGCGTTGCGGATGACCGGCACGAGCAGCCCGCGATCGGTGTCGACCGCCACGCCGACGTTCACATACTTCTTGACGATCAGCTCGCCGCGCTCCATATCGATGGAGGCGTTGAACTGCGGAAACTTGCTCACCGCCGTCGCGAGAATGCGGACCAGCATCGCCGTGACCGTGAGATTGCCGCCGGCCTTCGCGACCTGCTCCTTGAATTCCTTGCGCAGCGCCTCGATCGCCGTCGCATCCGCCTTGTCGAACTGCGTGACGTGCGGAATCGCAGTCCACGCATAACTGAGATGCTCGGCCGTGACGCGCCGGATGTTGCTCAGCGGCTGTCGATCGACCTCGCCCCATTTCTGGAAATCCGGGAGCGCCTTCGCCGCGCGCGCGGCAACGGCCGCACCGCTGCCGACACCCGACGGCACGCTGCTGAGGATCCGGCGCGCGTGCTCCTTCACGTCATCCTGAGAAATGCGCCCGGCGGGCCCGCTGCCCTGGACTTCGTCGATGTTGACGCCGATCTCGCGCGCGAGCCGTCGAACGGCGGGTGACGCGGGAGCCACGGAGCCGGTTCTCGGCGCAGCCGCGTCAGCACGAGGCGGCGCCGATGGCGCCGGCGGCGGTTCGGGCGCCTGACGCGGCGGCATCGAGAGCACACGCCCTTCGGCAACCGGCTTCGATTCGGCGGCCGGAGCCGGCTCTGATTTCTGAGGTGCCGAAGGCTTCTCTTCGGCCTTCGCGGCTTTGGCACCGGAGGCGCCGTTGGCGGATGCCGCGCCATCTTCGACCGTCAGGACGACGGCGCCGACTTTGACCTTGTCGCCCTTCTTGACGCGAACTTCCTTGACGGTGCCAGCGACGGTGGAGGGAACCTCGATGGTCGCCTTGTCCGTTTCAAGCTCGAGCACTGGCTGATCGTGGGCCACTGTGTCGCCCACGTTCACCAGCACACGCATCACGTCGCCGCCGGCGACGTTCTCGCCCAGCTCGGGGACTTTGAACTCAGTCACGGTAGACGCCTACGAGATCGCCGGATTCGGCTTGTCCGCGTTGATACCAAGGTCCTTGATCGCCTGCTCCACGACCTTCGCGTCGATTGCGCCTTCGCGGGCCAGCTCATTCAACGTTGCCACCACGATGTGGCGCGTGTTGACCTCGAAGAACTCGCGCAGCGCCGATCGTCCTTCGCTGCGGCCGAAGCCGTCTGTGCCGAGCGCGGTGAGCCGGCGCGGCAGCCAGCGGTCGATCCCGTCCGGCAGCGCTTTCACGTAATCCGACGCCGCCACCAGCACGCCCTCCGCGCCGCCGAGGCACTGCGTGACATAGGGCACGCGTGGCTTGCTGGTCGGGTGCAGCCGATTCCATCGCTCGATGGCGTGGCCGTCGCGATAGAGCTCCTGGTAGCTCGTCACGCTCCAGACGTCCGCGGCGACGTCATACTTCTCCTCGAGCATCTGCTGCGCGGCGACGACCTCGTTGAGGATCGCGCCGCTGCCAAGCAGCTGCGCCCGTGCCCTGGCCTTCTTTTTCTCCGACGCACGCAGTTTGTAGAGTCCTTTGAGGATGCCTTCCTTCGAGCCCTCGGGCATCGCCGGCATCTCGTAGTTCTCGTTCATCAGCGTCAGGTAATAGAAGATGCTCTCGCCGTTCTTGTACATCCGGCGGATGCCGTCTTCGATGATCACCGCGATCTCGTAGGCGTATGCCGGGTCATACGAAATCAGGTTGGGCACGGCCAGCGAGAAGAGTTGCGTATGACCGTCCTGATGCTGCAGACCTTCTCCGGCGAGCGTCGTGCGTCCGGCGGTGCCACCGAGCAGGAATCCACGCGTGCGCGTATCGGCGGCCGCCCACACCAGATCGCCAACGCGCTGCATGCCGAACATCGAGTAATAGATGAAGAACGGGATGGTGTTGATGCCGTGCGTCGCATAGGCACTGCCCGCGGCGATGAACGACGACATCGAGCCAGCTTCGGTGATTCCTTCTTCGAGAATCTGGCCTTCCTTGGCTTCCTTGTAGTACAGCAGGACATCCATGTCGACCGGCTCGTAGAGCTGCCCGACATGCGAGTAGATGCCGACCTGGCGGAAGAGCGCCTCCATCCCGAAGGTGCGTGCCTCGTCGGGGACGATCGGGACCACGAGATCACCAATCTCCTTGTCCTTGAGCATCTTCGCCAGCATCCTGACGAACGCCATCGTCGTCGACGCCTTGCGCCCTTCGCTGCCCTTCTGGAATTCCGCGAACAGCTCCGGCAGGCTGTCGCCCTTGATCGGCTCGACCTGGACGCGCCGCTCGGGCACGAAGCCGCCAAGCTGCTTGCGCCGCTCGAGCAGGTATTGGATTTCCGGGCTGTTGTCTGAGGGGCGGTAGAACGGCGCCTTAACGACTTCTTCGTCTGCGATTGGAATGCCGAAGCGGGTGCGGAAGGCCTTCAGCTCGTCTTCGTTCAGCTTCTTCTGCTGATGCGTGATGTTCTTGCCTTCGCCGGCCTCGCCGATGCCGTATCCCTTGATCGTCCGCGCGAGGATGACGGTGGGCTGACCGGTATGCTCGACGGCCGCCTTGTACGCCGTGTAGACCTTGATCGGGTCGTGACCGCCGAGCGTCAGTTTCTTCAGCTGCTCGTCGGAGAGGTGCGACACCATCTCGAGGAGCTTGGGATGCGCGCCCCAGAAATGTTTGCGCACGTAGTCGCCGGACTCGACCGCGTATTTCTGGTACTCGCCGTCGACCACTTCGCCCATCCGCTTGACGAGCAGACCGTCGTGATCCTTCTCGAGCAGCGCGTCCCACTCGCTGCCCCACAGCACCTTGATCACGTTCCAGCCGGCGCCGCGGAAGAGCGCTTCCAGCTCCTGGATGATCTGGCCGTTGCCGCGAACGGGGCCGTCGAGTCGCTGCAGATTGCAGTTGATGACGAAGATCAGGTTGTCGAGCTTTTCGCGCGAGGCGAGGGTAATGGCGCCAAGCGTTTCCGGCTCGTCGGTCTCGCCGTCGCCGATGAACGCCCAGACCTTGGCGTTCGGATGGTTCTTGAGACCGCGATCTTCCAGGTAGCGCATGAAGCGCGCCTGATAGATCGAGCAGATCGGACCCAGGCCCATCGAGACCGTCGGGAACTGCCAGAACTCGGGCATCAGCCAGGGATGCGGGTACGACGAAAGGCCGCCGCCGTCGGCCAGCTCGCGCCTGAAGTTGGCGAGCTTCTCCGCCGGCATACGCCCTTCAATGAAGGCGCGCGCGTAGATGCCTGGCGCCGCGTGTCCCTGGAAGTAGATGACGTCGCCGTCATTGCGATCGCCGTTGCCGCGGAAGAAGTGGTTGAAGCCCACTTCGTACAGCGTGGCCGCGGACGCGAAGGTCGAGATATGGCCGCCGATGCCGTCCTCGAGCTTGTTGGCCTTGACCACCATCGCCAGCGCATTCCAGCGGACGAGGCTCTTGATGCGCCGCTCGATCTCGCGGCTACCGGGGAAGGGCGGCTGCTCGCTCGCCGGAATGGTGTTGATATACGGAGTGTTCGCGGTGAAAGGCTGTTTGACGCCGTGGCGTCGCGCGTGATCGCTCAGTTCCCGGAGCAGGCGGCTGACTCGTGCGGGACCGCCGGATTGAAGCACGTAGTCGAGAGATTCCAGCCACTCACGCGTTTCGAGGGCTTCGATCTCCGCGGCATCCTTGGGAGCTGTATTGCGCATGAGTCCTCTACGGCAGCACGCGCCCGCCTCCGCTCTTCGAGCTACGGCGGACAGGCCTCATCAACAATGAATCGTCAGATAACAACCCCTTATTCTAGTCTCCGGATCTCTCAGGATGGAACCCATTTTCACTGCGAATCTGCGCCGTGCCAGTGCTCAGCAACTGGCTGATGCTCATCATGCAATCGTGTCATGCGAACGGTGCCCGCGCCTTCGCACGTACTGCAAACGTGTAGCGTTCGAGAAGAAGCGCGCGTATCGCGAGGACGCCTACTGGGGCCGGCCGGTTCCGGGCTTTGGCGATCCCGCGGCGCGGCTGCTGCTGCTCGGCCTCGCGCCAGCCGCGCACGGCGCCAACCGCACCGGCCGCGTGTTCACCGGAGACGGCACCGGCGGGTCGGGCGATTTTCTGATGAGCGCCCTGTACCGCACCGGCTTCTCAAACCTGACGACATCGACACATCCGGATGACGGCTTGCAGCTGACGGATGCGTACATTGCGGCCGCCGTCCGCTGTGCGCCGCCGGACAACAAACCACTGCCCGAGGAGATCACGCGGTGTCTCGATCATCTCGAGTCCGAGGTCAGCGCGCTGCCGAACATCCGGGTGGTCGTCGCGCTGGGCAAGATCGCCTTCGACGCCTGGCTGCAGCTGCTGAAGCGAGCCGCCAGGTCCGACTCCGATGACACCAGCCTTCGTCGGAGCCCGGCCCACGCCGTCGAATCGAGGCTCCGGCGGAACCCGGCCTACAGCGGCAGGCGACCGCAATTCGGGCACGGGGTGGTGGTGAAGTTCGATCAACGACCAACGACGAACGAGCCACTACCAACTCTCCTGGGCTGCTATCATCCGAGCCGACAGAACACGAACACCGGAAAGCTGACGCCAAAGATGATGGTGGACGTGTTCAGAAAGGCGAGGAAGCTCCTGTGAAACGACGCGCGCTCACGCTCGGAGTCCTGGTCGGCTGCGTCTCGGTCGCCGCGGTGTTCGCGCAATCCGACAAGATTCGCCTGCGGATGCCGCCCGCGCCAGATCAGACCGTCCGGCTGACGATGGCCCAGGACATGGACATCGACATCAGCGTGGATGGCGTACCGGCCGGCGTCGCCCCGCCGATGAAGATGGTCATGAGGACGACGTCGGCGATGACGCAGAAGGTCGGGCCGCGAAAGCCCGACGGCCTCATGGATACCGAAGTGACCTACGAGCAGGTCAAGACGGAGATGTCACTGAACGGCCAGTCGCTGCCCGCAGGCGACGCCGCGGCCGCGCTCGAGAAGACGACTGTGACGGTGACGTACAACCAGGACGGAGAGATCGTCGACGTCAAGGGGATGCCCACGACCGGCGGATTGCCGCGCGATGCGTTCAAGCAGATGATGACGTCGTTCAACGGCAATCTCCCGACGGAGCCCCTCGCTGTCGGCGACGAAGTCACCACGCCGGTCAATCTCGCTTTTCCGCTTCCCATCCCGGGTGGGACGCCGATGCAGATGACGATGTCGACGAAAACGAAACTCGTGTCGATCGAAAACGGTACCGCCGGCCGCTCCGCACGGCTCGAGGCGAAGACCGATGGCAAAATGTCGGGCGACGTCCCGTCACCGGACGGCAAGGGCGGTATGAAGTTCGACTTCCTGGTCAGCGGCGGCGGGACAACGGTGATGGATCTGGCCAGCGGCATCCTGCGGTCGTCGCTGATCACGACGAACATGAACGGCACGATGAATATGGGCGCTGCCGCCCCGCCTGGCATGCCGGTGATGCGAATGCGAGCGACCATGACGGTGACCATCGCCCGCAACTGAGCCAACTTCCAATCTCCACCCTCCAACTCCCAACCGGTGTTCAGTGTTGGAAATTGGAAATTGGGGTCACTTCAGGGTGATCGTCAGCAGGTAGGTAAACGACGGCTGGCAGTACGGCGCCAGCCGTACGATCTCGACGCGATACTCACCCGCATCCTGAATCGTTCCGTTCCAGATACGCGGAGCGGCTGCGGCTGCTCCCGGACGATCCAGCGACTTCCCGGTCTTCTGCTCAATCACGCGGATCGCGGCACTGCGCCCCGGAAACTGTTCGATGCGCGCCTGCACGACACTGCCTTTGCGCAACGAGACGACGTAGGTATCGACGCCGTCGCCGTAAAGGCGGCCCGAGAACTGCGTATCACCGTGGCGCAGGTTGACGCGTCGCGGAGGCGGATTCGGAGGCGCGCCAGCACCGGTCGCCGGTGGCACGTCGATGTGGACGATCTTCATGACCCCGCCAACGTCGCCGGCGCGGATGCGGCCGCTCGCAAACGTGAAGCCGTCGGCACGCGGTGCGGCGGTTCCTTTCGAAATGGTGTCGTCGACCAGGCACCTCAGCTCCGGCGTAAAGATGCTGTCGTACAGGCGCAAGAGCTCGGCGCGGTTGGCGATTGGAATGGCAACACCGCCCACGCTGGCCGACAGTGGATACTGCGCCATCTCCGATACGGCCGCACGATCGCGGCGCGACATCGCCTGAGCAAGCGCTGTGACAAAGGACGAGGCGCGCGCTTGGGGGCCGGGCGCTTGTCCAATCAGGACGGCGCTGAACTGAAACAAAAGGAGTGCGGCTGCGACGGTTCGTGGCATCGGATTAAAGGTCCACCTGAAAGCGGACACTACACGCGGACACTACGGAGCAACTTCGTTTCGCACACGGACGGCGAGATCCGGACGATTGCTGATCAATCCATCGACGCCCCAACTGAGCAAGCGTCTCATATCCGGCTCGTCATCGACCGTCCATACCTGGATGCGGCGGCCGGTGTTATGGACGTGGCGGACGAACCGCGGTGAGACGATGCGAATCGCGCCGGCCGATTCAGGCACCTGGAACGCATCATATGCGGCCCGGCGCACGGGCCATCCGACGAGCGACCGGTACACCGCCCACCGGGCCTCAGCCAGACTGGCACTCGTGGCCATCTCTGGCAGTGATGTCCGTGCCGCGTCCAGCGCCTGCTGCCCGTATCCCGCCGCGCAGACGCGATCGACCGCACCTGCCTTGCGCACGGCCGCGGCCACTGCCTGCCCCATCGCGTCGGTGTCGTCCTTCATCTCGATGATGAGGAACATCTCCGGATAACGCCGCAGCACGTCTTCCAGCGTTGGAATGCCGACACCCAGACCGCGAAAGGGAAAGGCGCCATGCGCGTCGACGAAGCGAAAGCCTGCATCGACGCGGGCCAGGTCAGCCGCAGAGAGTGCGCGCAGCAGGCCTGTCCCGTTGGTCGTCCGTTCCAGCGTGTCGTCGTGGCACACGACGACGACGCCATCGGCGGCCAGATGCACGTCGAACTCGAGTCCATCGGCTCCCGCGGCGCGCCCCAGATCGAAAGCGGCGATGGTGTTTTCAGGGCCGAGCGCACATCCGCCACGATGCGCGAAGATGCGCGGGCGCCCCGCCGACAGGAACGTCATCCACTGTGAGTATAGAATCGCGTATGGTTCGAGCCCAGGTTTCCACCGTCGGCGAGCTGCGCCGCGCTGTTGCCGCCGGAACGGTTCCTCACCGGACGGTGCACGAAGAGGTCCGCGACAACCTGATCACCCGGCTGCGCGCCGGCGGGCCGCTGTTCTCCGGCATCATCGGCTACGAGGACACCGTCGTTCCGCAACTGGTCAACGCGCTGCTGTCGCGCCACAACTTCATCCTGCTGGGGCTGCGCGGTCAGGCCAAGACGCGCCTGCTGCGAGCGCTGGTGACGCTGCTCGACGAGCACGTGGCGGTCATGCCCGGCTGCGAGATCAACGACGATCCGCTGAATCCGATCTGCGCAACGTGCCGGGCACGGCTCGCGGCCGACGGCGAGCAGACGCCGATCACCTGGCTGCCGCGCGACGCGCGCTACGTTGAAAAGCTGGCGACCCCCGACGTGACGATCGCCGACATGGTCGGCGACATCGATCCGATCAAGGCGGCCAAGTCTGGCCTGCAGCTCTCCAGCGAGCTGACGATGCACTACGGCCTGCTGCCGCGGGCCAACCGCGGCATCTTCGCGATCAACGAGCTGCCCGACCTCGCCGGCAAGATCCAGGTCGGCCTCTTCAACATCCTGCAGGAGGGCGACGTCCAGATAAAGGGCTACCCCGTCCGGCTGCCGCTCGACGTGCTGATGGCGTTCACCGCAAACCCGGAGGACTACACCGCGCGCGGCAAGATCATCACGCCGCTCAAGGACCGCATCGGCTCCGAGATCCGCACGCACTACCCGGTCGCGCGGACCGATGCGATGGCCATCACCGCGCAGGAGGCCTGGCTCGCTCGCGGTGAGGCGATCCGGACCGAGGTACCGATATTCGTCTCCGAAGTGGTCGAGGAAATCGCCTTTCAGGCGCGGCAGGATCGGCGTGTCGACAAACGATCCGGCGTCAGCCAGCGGCTGCCGATTTCGGCCATGGAAAACGTCGTCTCCAACGCCGAACGGCGCGCGCTGATGTCGCGCGAAGATCACGCGGTGGCGCGTGTCACCGATGTGTACGCGGCGCTGCCGTCGATCACCGGTAAGTTCGAGATGGAGTACGAAGGCGAGCTGAAGGGCGCGGAGACCGTCGCGCGGGACATCATCCGCAGCGCCGTTGCCACGGTCGCCGACGGCTATCTCTCGCATCTCGAAACGCGTCAGGTCATCGAGTGGTTCGACCTTGGCGGCAGCCTCCAGCTCGGCGACACCATGAGCTCGGCAGACGTTCTCACGCATGCGCAGCAGGTCCAGGGACTCGTCGAACTGACGCGCGCGGCTGGCATTCCGAAGAACGCGTCGCCGGCGCTCCTCGCTGCCGGGATCGATTTCGTGCTGGAAGGGCTGTACGCCACCAAGAAGATCAGCCGCAGCGAGGAGCGCGGCTATCACGGCAGCGACCCGGCACCGCGCCGGCCCGCGCGCGAGGTGACGCTGAAGGAAGACACGCCGATGCCGACGGCGAGCGGAAAGAAGAAGTATTACAACTAGTTGTCAGTCATGAGTCCTGAGTTGTGAGTCGGGAGTGAGATTCCGCTACACGAAATTCACCGGCGACCTGCTCGACGAGATCGACCTCGAGGATCTCGTGTCGAAGCTGTCCGAGCTGCTGCTGGCCAGCGGGTTCAACAACCCGTGGGGCAACCCGCTCGACAGCGACGAAGACCGGACGATGCAGGCGCTGCACGACGCGATCCTCGAGGCGCTCTTCAGCGGCGGCGTGCTGTCTGACGAAGCGCTGCAGAAGCTGCTCGGCGAGCCGGCCGACGGCGATCAGGAGGCGGCGCGCCCGCAGCTGGAGGATCTCGTCCAGCAGATCATCGAGCGGATGATGGAACAGGGTTTCATCACCGGGGCGCCGGACCTCGATCGCGAGCGTGAGCACCGGCGCGGCGCTGGCGGCGGCATGGGCGAGGACGGCGGCGAGATTCGCTTCGAAGTCACCGACAAAGCGTTGGACTTTCTCGGCTATCGCGCGCTCCGCGATCTGCTCGGCTCAATCGGCCGCAGCAGCGCCGGCCGCCATGACACGCGTCATCTCAGCACCGGCATCGAGACGGTCGCGGCGCCGAAGCCGTATGAATTCGGCGACACGCTGAACATCGACCCGAGCGGCACCATCCTGAACGCGGTGCAGCGTCTGCATGCGGAGGGCTCGTACACAGCCGGCGGCATCGACATCGATTACCGCGACCTGATGGTCGCGCAGAGCGAATACCAGAGCTCGTGCGCCACCGTGATCATGCTCGACTGCAGCCACAGCATGATCCTCTACGGGGAAGATCGCTTCACGCCCGCCAAGCGCGTGGCACTGGCGCTGGCGCATCTGATTCGCACGCAGTATCCCGGCGACTCGCTGCATGCGGTGCTGTTTCACGATTCGGCGGAGGAGATTCCCCTGAAGCAGCTGGGGCGCGTGCGCGTCGGCCCCTACTACACGAACACGCGTGAAGGGCTGCGTGTCGCCCGCCGCATTCTCGAGCGTCAGAAGAAGGACATGCGGCAGATCGTGATGATCACCGACGGCAAGCCCTCGGCCCTGACGCGCGCCGACGGCCAGATCTACAAGAACGCCTTCGGCCTCGACGCCTACATCGTCCAGGAGACGTTTACGGAAGTGAACGCCTGTCAGAAGGCGGGGATCATGATCAACACGTTCATGCTGGCGCGCGACCATGACCTGGTGGCGTTCGTACGGCGCGTCGCCGCGATCTGCCGCGGCAAGGCCTATTTCACGACGCCGTACACGCTCGGCCAGTACGTGCTGATGGACTATATGGATCGGAAGACGAAGACCATCCATTAACCAGCAGTTCACACTTCCAGGTGCCCGGTTCTCAGTTCGTGTTCAGGTTCGTCTGATGCTGCCGCCGACGATTCCGATCTTTCCGTTGCCGAATGCAGTGTTGTTTCCCAACGTCTTCATGCCGCTGCATATCTTCGAACCGCGATATCGGGCGATGGTGTCGGATGCGCTCGCCGGCGATCGCATCATCGGGATGGTGCTGCTGAAAGCCGGGTTCGAGCGCGATTATGAAGGCCAGCCACCGATCTTTCCGGTCGGCTGCGCCGGCGTCATCACCCATTCCGAACCGCTGCCGGATGGACGCTTCAACATCGTCCTCAAGGGCCTCGAGAAGTTTCGCGTCGCCGACGAGGACCGCAGCAAGCCGTATCGGGTGGCGACAATCGACGCGCTGCCCGAGCAACTGACCGACCCGGAGCGGGCCGAGCTGCACCGGCTGCGGCTGCGCGTGGAAGCGCTGCTGGCTGCCGCCGTCGAGCGCGAAGGGGGCGATCCGAAATTCCCCCCGGCGGTGGCCGACGAGGATCTCGTCAACGCGCTGGCGCAGTACATGAGCCTCGAGCCGATCGAGCGGCAGGCGTTGCTCGAGCGCCGAGGCGTCCTCGATCGCTGTCAGGGATTGATCGAGCTGATTGAAATGAAAACGATGGGACGCGGCGCGGCCTGGAAAGGCCGCGCCGTGCATTAGGTCGGTCCTCCGCCTGAGGCGGACGCTACTTCGTCAGGCTGAGGCCCGTGATCATGTTCTCCGGCAGCGCGTGGTTCACACGGAAGCCGTAGATGCCATCGGTGGTCACCTGGCTCTTCGGTGTCGACGCCACGACCATCCCGTTCACCACGTAATCGACCTTGTCGCCGCTGACACGCACTTCCAGCGCATTGGTGGCTTTGCCCGACGCGTCGATCTGCACGACTGCCGGACTCTTGCCGCGGGGAATGACGTCCTTCGTCTGCTCGCCCATCCGCTGCTTGAGCAGCCACATCCCGCCCTGCGGCGCGACGAGGAAATAGGTGTAGCTCTGCGTGGGCTTGTCCAGATCCTTCCCGCCGAAGATCAGGCCGAGGAAGTTCGGGTGGCTGCTGCGCTGGTTCTGCGCGAACGTCGCCTTCAGCGTGTAGTTGCCGCTCGCGGTGTTCGCCGGATTCCAGAAGATCGCCGCCTTCGGATTGGCGGTGTGGAACCCGCCACCCATTTCCATGAACTTCACCTCGCCGGCCGGATCGGGATCCGTGGCGTCGGCGCTGAGGTCGATGCGTTCCTTCCAGCCTTTGGCTTGGGCGGCAAGCGTGGCCGCTGCCGCAATCAGGGTGATGGCCACTGCCACCGCGAGATAACGCTTCATCTGCTTGTGTCCTCCGTCAGTCAAACAGGCCTTGTGACTCTATACCAGAGTCCCGGCGATTTCATTTACCCCGCGCTGAAGCCGCGGTGGGCGCACCGCCGGGATGGTCGAGCTCTACATATGGTCGAAACGCGCCGCCAGCTCCGTGATGATCTTCTCGCCGTGGAACCGGCCGTTCTCGATGAAGATGTTGCCGGTCGCCTTTCCAGCCACGCAGCCGCCGGCAAGAAAGAGATTGGGAACGTTGGTTTCGAAGGTGTCCGGGTTCATCGTCGGCGCCAGAGTGTCGTCGGCGACCTGCACGCCGGCGCCTTTCATCAGTTCCGCATCGGGATGATAGCCGGTCAGCAGGAAGACGCCGTCCGCCGGAATCGTCTCCTGCGTCCCCTGCCTCTCGACGACGACCTCCGTCGGCCGGATCTCGCACACCGTCGTCTCGAACCGCGCCGCGATCGACCCTTCCTTGATGCGGTTCTCGATGTCGGGCCGCACCCAGTATTTGATCGAATCGCCAAGCGTCGCATGACGATGAATCAACGTCACGTGCGCACCGCCGCGAAACAGCTCCAGCGACGCCTCGGCTGCTGAGTTTTTTCCACCGACGACGACGACGCGCTGTCGATAGTAGGGGTGCGCGTCCGTGTAGTAGTGCGAGACGTGAGGCAGATCCTCGCCTGGAATTCCAAGGTAGTTCGGCAGGTCGTAGTAGCCGATGGCCAGCACCACCGCGCGCGCATGACGGACTCGCGTGACTCCCCTGCCGGTCCGCGTCGTCACGGCAAACACGGCGGTGCCGCGATCGTCTTCGCGTTCGATCGCGGTCACCTCTTCATGAAAGGAAATCTGCAGCGCGTAGGTATCGACGACGCGACGGTAGTAGCGAAGCGCCTCCAGCCGCATCGGCTTGTCGTACGGCGTCACCAGCGGCAGGCCGCCGATCTCCAGCAATTCCGGCGTCGTGAAAAACATCATGTGCATCGGAAAGTTGAAGATCGAATTGACGAGCACGCCTTTCTCGACGATGACGTAGTCGAGGTTGCGTTGCTTGGCGGCAATGGCTGTGGCAAGGCCGGACGGACCGGCGCCGACGATCAGGACGTCACGAACGGACATGGTACAAGTTAGAAGTCAAAGGTAAAAAGTAGAAGTGGAACGGAAATGGGAAAGTAAAAAGTAAGCCTGTCAGCGTCCTTGCACCACGACCTTGACGCTCGTCACTGCAGTGTTATCGACTGTCACTTCCACCATTTCGCCAGGTCGGAGCGTTTGTGAGGGCGCGAACTGCAGCGACGCACTGAACGAAGGACCCGCACTGACGATCACCGGAATCGTGGCAACCAGGCGATACGTTCCGGACGGCACTGGAACGCTGAAAGCGCCGTTCTTCTGCGCCGTCGCCGTATAGGGCGACGCCATGACGCCCTTCACATCGGTGAGCGCAGCGACAGCTCCCGGCACAGGTCGGTTCTCCAGGTCGACAACCACGCCGGACACGAGAAATGTCGGCGCTCGAAGAATCTGCAGATCGATCCCATAGGTCGTGCCCCCGGACGTAACGTCGATCGGCGATGCGGACGAAAATTCCGCGACGCTCGGATAAAAGGTCGGAATCTGCGTCGACGTCGACGAGGGAGCCGCGGATTGCATTGGCGGCGCCACTGGCCGTGCCATGACGTAGAACCTGCCGGTCGGTACTCCAGAAAGCCGAAACTCTCCGAGGTCGTTGGTCTGCGCGGAGACACCGGCCGGAGTGAATCCGGGTCCGCCACGGGCATTGTTTTGACGAAGCGCCATGAGCAGAATGTTCGGCAACGGCTGGCCGCGATCATCGAGAACACGCCCGGCGATCGTACCGCCGCGCATCAGGCGGATGTCGGGAAACGTACCGCCCAGGTTGCCGACCGTAATCGGCGCTGGGCCTGAAGTACCTCCGGATGGCACGAACCCTGGCCGTCTCACCTCAACGACGTACCGGCCAGGCGGTACGTTGAGCGCGTACACCCCATCGCTGTTGGTCTCTCCACGCATCGAAATTGGCATGCCGGGGACCGGGGCCCGCCTCTCAGCTGGCAGCAACGTGACTTGCGCGGCACTCAGCGGCTCGTTCGTCGCGGCGTCCAGAACGCGTCCTGACACACGCACGGTCGTCGGAACCGCTTGCGGCGCAAGCGCGGCAGCAATCAGGAGGGCGAGGATCAGCGTCATTGCAGAACGATCCTGCCACAGAATGTTTCGAGCGTTGTGCGAACCCGCACACGCTCATCGGATGGCAAGCAGATCGAGCCTCAGGACGAGTCGAACGACTCCAATGATCCGAATAAGTTAAGGAAGCGGCGCGGGAAGCTGCGACTCGCCCATCAGGAACTCATCAATCGCCCTGGCGGCGCTGCGGCCCTCGGCGATGGCCCAGACGATCAGCGACTGGCCGCGCTGCATGTCGCCGGCGGTAAACACGCCGGGCACGTTCGTCATCCAGCGCGAATCCCGCCCAACGTTCCCGCGGTCGGTGATCGTCAACCGGAGATCATCGAGCAACGCGCCCTTCTCCGGACCGGTGAACCCCATCGCGAGCAGCACGAGATCGGCCGACAGCTCGAATTCCGAACCGGGGACTGGCTGGAACTGCACGCGGCCCTCTTTTTTCACCATCTCGACTTGCACGGCGTGCAGCGCCTTGACGTTGCCGGCTGCGTCGCCGCTGAAGCGCTGAGTCGAGACCGAGTACAGACGCTCGCCGCCTTCCTCATGCGCGCCGGACACGCGGAAGATGTTCGGCCACTGCGGCCAGGGGTTGTCGTCGGCGCGTGCGTCCGGAGGGATCGGCAGCAGCTCGAGCTGATGCACGCTGAGCGCGCCCTGACGATGCGCCGTGCCAAGGCAATCGGCGCCGGTGTCGCCACCGCCGATGATGATCACGTGCTTGTCTTTCGCGGTGATGAACTCCGCGTCCGCGATATGGTCGCCTTCGTTGCGCCGGTTCTGCAGCGTCAGGTAATCCATCGCGAAGTGGATCCCCTTCAACTCGCGTCCCGGCACGGACAGATCGCGCGGCTGACCGGCGCCGCCCGCCAACAGGATGGCGTCATAGTCCGCGCGCAGGCGATCCACCGGCACGTCGACACCGACGTTGACGCCGGCGCGGAAGATCACGCCCTCCTCCTCGAGCACCGTCAGCCGGCGATCGAGAAAGCGCTTCTCCATCTTGAATTCAGGAATGCCGTAGCGCAGCAGGCCGCCGATGCGATCGGACTTCTCGAATACCGTCACCGAGTGCCCGGCGTGATTCAGCTGATCGGCCGCCGCGAGACCGGCCGGACCGGAACCGACGATTGCCACCTTCTTCCACGTCCGAGTCGCGGGCGCCTTGGCCACGACCCATCCTTCATCCCACGCGCGATCGATGATCGATGACTCGATCGACTTGATCGTGACCGGGTAGTCGTTGATAGCGAGGACGCACGAGCCTTCGCACGGCGCCGGACACAGCTTGCCGGTGAACTCGGGGAAGTTGTTGGTCAGGTGCAGCCGCTCGATCGCCGCCTGCCAGCGATCGCGGTAGACGAGGTCGTTCCAGTCGGGAATCAGATTGCCGAGCGGGCAGCCCTGATGGCAGAACGGGATGCCGCAGTCCATGCACCGCGCGCCCTGCATCTCCAGCTCGCCGGTCGGATACGGCAGATAGATCTCGCGCCAGTCCTGCACGCGCTCTTCGACCGGCCGCGTCGGATGCTTCTTGCGCTGGATTTCGATAAATCCCGTCGGCTTACCCATGATTCCTCAACCACGAAGGCCACGAAGGGAAGCGAAGACCACGAAGGAAGAAAACCCACAAATAGTTTTCTTCGTCACCTTCGATCACTTCGTGTCTTCGTGGTTAAAACTATTGCGCGCTTTTGGCGACGACCGCGATCGGGACCGCAGGCGGCGCGGACGCGTGCGGTGCATGATGCTGCGCCTCGCGCTCGCGCTTCGCCTGCTCGGCGAGCACTCGCTTGTACTCGCGCGGCATCACCTTCACGATGCGACGCTGCAGGCCCGCCCAATCCTTGAGGAGCCCTTCGACGTAGGCGCTGCCGGTCAGCGCCACGTGCTTCATGATCACGTCCTGCAGCAGACCGATCTCGTCGCCGTCCACGAGCGTCTCGAGGTCAACCATGTCGCGGTTGCAGCGGCGGGCGAACTGGCCGTCGATGTCGAGCACGTACGCGACCCCGCCGCTCATGCCGGCGGCGAAGTTCCGTCCGGTTCTGCCCAGCACCACCACGCGGCCGCCGGTCATGTACTCACAGCCGTGATCGCCAACGCCTTCGACGACGACGGTCGCGCCGCTGTTGCGGACACAGAATCGCTCACCCGCCACGCCGCTGACGAAGGCCTGACCGCTCGTCGCACCATAAAACGCGACGTTGCCGACGATGATGTTCTGCTCCGACTTGAACGTCGACGCCTTCGGCGGGAACACCGTCAGCCGGCCTCCGGACAGCCCCTTGCCAAAACCGTCGTTCGCATCGCCCACGAGGGTCATCGTCATGCCGCGCGGCGCGAACGCGCCGAAGCTTTGGCCCGCCGAACCGGTGAACGTCATCCGGATCGTGTCGTCCGGCAGCCCGGCGCCGCCGTTCCGCTTCGTCACTTCGTAGCCGAGCATCGTCCCGACGGTCCGATCCATGTTGCGGATCGGGATCGTGAACTCCACCGGCGTCCGCGAGTCGAGTGCCGGACGGCAGCGCTCGATCAGCTCGTTGTCGAGCGCCACTTCAAGACCGTGCTCCTGCGCGCGCACTTTGCGGCGCGCGACCGACGCCGGCAGGCTCGGTTGATGCAGCAGCGGCTGCAGGTTGAGCCCTTTGGCCTTCCAGTGCGTGACGGCGCGCTCGATATTGAGGCAGTCCACGCGCCCGATCATCTCGTCCATCGTCCGGAAGCCGAGCTCCGCCATCAGCTCGCGCACTTCCTCGGCGACGAAGCGGAAGAAGTTCTCGACGAACTCCGGCGAGCCGGTGAACTTGGCGCGCAGCACCGGATCCTGCGTGGCGATGCCGACCGGGCAGGTATTGAGATGGCAGACGCGCATCATGATGCAGCCCATCACCACGAGCGGCGCGGTCGCAAAGCCGTACTCCTCGGCCCCGAGCAGCGCGCCGATGACGACATCGCGCCCGGTCTTCATCTGCCCGTCGACTTGAACGGTGATGCGGTCGCGCAGCTTGTTCATGACGAGCACCTGCTGCGTCTCGGCGAGGCCGAGCTCCCACGGCAGGCCCGCGTGCTTGAGGCTGGTCAACGGCGAGGCGCCGGTGCCGCCGTCGTGACCGGAGATCAGCACCACGTCCGAGTGCGCCTTCGCGACGCCGGCCGCGACCGTGCCGACACCGCCTTCGGCCACGAGCTTGACCGAGATGCGGGCCTCAGGATTTGAATTCTTCAAGTCGAAGATCAGCTGCGCCAGGTCCTCGATTGAATAGATGTCGTGGTGCGGCGGCGGCGAGATCAGCCCGACGCCGGGCGTCGAGTGCCGTGTCTTCGCGATCCACGGATACACCTTGTGTCCCGGCAGCTGCCCGCCCTCACCCGGCTTGGCGCCCTGCGCCATCTTGATCTGCAGCTCGTCGGCGTTGACGAGATACTCGCTCGTCACGCCGAATCGGCCCGACGCGACCTGCTTGATCGCGCTGCGCTTCGAATCGCCGTTGCCGAGGCGGATATACCGTTCCGGGTCCTCGCCGCCCTCACCGGTGTTCGACTTGCCGCCGAGGCGGTTCATGGCGATGGCAAGCGTCTCGTGCGCCTCGGCGCTGATCGAGCCGTACGACATCGCGCCCGTAGCAAACCGCTTCACGATTGCCGAGACGGACTCCACCTCGTCGATCGGAATCGCCGGCCCGGCGGGCTTGAAGCGGAAGAGACCACGCAGGGTGGCCCGATGCTCGTTCTGCTCGTCGACGGCCTTCGTGTAGTCCTTGAAGATCGTGTACTGGCCGCTGCGCGTTGCGTGCTGCAGCTTGAAGACCGTGTCCGGATTGAAGAGGTGATACTCACCGTCGCGGCGCCACTGATACTCGCCGCCCGGCTCCAGCTCCTGCGGACGAACCGGCTGACGCCCGAACGCACGTGCGTGCCGCAGCCGGACTTCCTCGGCAATCACATCAATGCCGACGCCGCTGACGCGTGACGTCGTATGGGTGAAGTAGGTATCGATGAACTCCTGGCTCAGGCCGATCGCCTCGAACACCTGAGCGCCGCAGTAGCTCTGAAGCGCGGAGATGCCCATCTTCGACATGACCTTCAGCACGCCCTTGTTGAGGGCCTTGATGTAGTGCTGGATCGCCTTGTCACGCTCGATGCCAGTGAGCAGGCCGTGCTCGATCATGTCGTCGATCGTCTCGAACCCCACGTACGGATTGACGACGCCCGCGCCGTAGCCAAGGAGCAGTGAGACGTGATGCACCTCGCGCGCGTCGCCCGATTCGACCACGAGCGCGCAACGCGTGCGCGTCCCTTCACGGACCAGATGGTGGTGCACGCCGGCCGTCGCCAGCAGGCTGGGAATCGGCGCCATCTTCGGGCCAACACCGCGGTCCGACAGAATCAGGATGTTGAAGCCGGCCGCCACCGCCTCGTTCGCGCGGCGGCACAGATCGGCCATCGCCTTCTCGAGGCCGGCGCCACCCATGTCGGGTGCCTTCTCCGGATCGAACTCCGGATCGAACAGCATCGACAGCGTCGTCGATCGGAACGGCGAGCTGGGCGGCAGGTGGCGGAGCTTCGCCAGGTGCTCGTTGTGGATGATCGGGTACTTGATCGTGATCTGCAGGCACGACTCCGGCTCGGGCTTGAGCAGATTCCGCTCCGGCCCGATGGTCGACGCCATGTCGGTGACCAGTTCCTCGCGGATCGCGTCGAGCGGCGGGTTCGTCACCTGCGCGAACAGCTGCTTGAAGTACTCGTAGAGCAGGCGGGGACGATCCGACAGCACGGCCAGCGCGGAGTCGGTGCCCATCGACCCGATCGGCTCTTCGCCGTTCATCGCCATCGGCGCAATCAGCACACGCAGGTCTTCCTGCGTGTAGCCAAACGCCTGCTGACGCTTGAACACTGTTTCGTGCTCGGGCTGCTCGGCCCGCGCGGCGGGCAGATCGTTGATGTCGACGATGTGCTGCTTCAGCCAGTCGCCGTACGGGTGCTGGGCGGCCAACTCACCCTTGATCTCTTCGTCGTCGACAATGCGGCCCTTGGCCGTATCGACGAGAAAGATCTTGCCCGGATGCAGACGCTCCTTGACCAGGATGTCTTCCGGCGGAATGTCCAGCACGCCGACTTCCGACGCCATGATGACCAGGTCGTCCTTCGTCACGTAGTAGCGCGACGGACGCAGGCCGTTGCGATCGAGCACGGCGCCAATCATCGAGCCGTCGGTGAAGGCAATCGAGGCCGGGCCGTCCCATGGCTCCATCAGCGACGCGTGATAGCGGTAGAACGCCTTCCGCTCCGCGCTCATGGACTCGTTGTTGCTCCACGGCTCCGGAATCATCATCAGGATGGCGTGCGGCAGCGAGCGGCCGGCCATGACGAGCAGCTCGAGCACGTTGTCGAACGTCGCCGTGTCGCTGCCGCCTTCGCGGATGATCGGAAGGAGCTTTTCCAAATCGCTGCCGAACAGCTCGCTCTGGAGCAGGCCTTCGCGGGCGCGCATCCAGTTGATGTTGCCGCGCAGCGTGTTGATCTCCCCGTTGTGCGCGATGAAGCGATACGGATGCGCCAGCGGCCACGACGGGAACGTGTTCGTGCTGAAGCGCTGGTGCACCAGCGCCAGCGCGCTCTCGAGGCTCTCGTCCGACAGATCCGGGAACATCGGCTCGAGCTGCCGCGCCTGCAGCATCCCTTTGTAGATGATCCGGTTCGCCGACAGCGAGACGATGTAGAAGAAGCGGCGGGAGAGCGCCTTCATCTTCAACCGGTCGACGGCGTGCTCGACGCGCTTGCGGATCACGTAGAGCTTCCGTTCAAAATCGCCGGGTCCGCCTCCGATGCCCTTGTCACCCCCGGCGGGACCCAGCCCACGGCCGATAAACACCTGCTCGAAGACGGGCTGAGTCGCGCGCGCGCTGTCGCCGACGAGACGATTGTCCGTCGGCACGTCGCGCCATCCGAGGACACGCTGCCCTTCTTCCTCGGCGATCTTCGCGATGAGTTCCTTGATCCGGCCGCGATCCTTCTCGTCGTGCGGCAGGAATACGAGACCGGCGCCGTACGAACCGGCCTCCGGCAGCGTGAACGACACGTTCTTCCGGAAGAAGGCGTCCGGCGGCTGAAGGAGGATGCCGGCCCCGTCGCCGGTGTTCGCTTCGCAGCCGCAGGCGCCGCGATGCTCCAGATTGATCAGGACGTGCAACGCTTTGCGCACGATGTCGTGCGAGTGCTTGCCCTTCATGTGCACGACGAAGCCGACGCCGCACGCGTCGCGCTCGTCCTGCGGGCGATACAGACCCTGACCCGGAGAGATCTCTGGAGCGAACATGGTTCGGGTATTTTGCAGTTCCGGGCATCAATACGGAAATACAATGATCTGAGGATTTTCATGCGCTCGGCGCATGAGGCGAATCCCGCGCTTCCTCTCACAGCTGGTCGTCATTGATGACCATCGTCGTGCGTCGGCATGGCAATCGTGTAAAGCCGACCTTTCAAGTCGGGTAAGCCATCCACCACCCTGATGCGCCAATCGACGGCCGGATATGCCAGTTAACCGAATTTCCGCCAGAAACCGCGATTTCGGCCCATATGATGGGCGGATTGACGCGGCCTCAGGTCTCTCACCTGGGGCCTTTTGCCTACTTTCGGCCTGAGGCCTTGGCCTGGGCCTGCACGGAGTGCCCGCATGCATGCGCCGATGAAATACGTGGAAAAGGGATTGGCAGTCACCGCCAACGGTCTCTGGCACGTGTTCAACACCGCCAACAAGATCAGTCAGAACCCTTCATTCACGCCGCGCTGGTCCGACAAGCCGCTGCAGAAATCGTGGGAGAAGACAAAGCCGCAGCTCGGCTGGCCCCGCGTCACGGATTCCCTATGCCCGGTCTGCACGCGCGAGGCGCGGCAGGACATTCTCGACGGCAAGAAGGACGTCAACGTCCTGCTGAACGAGAAGGTCGGCGAAATCAAGGCGACGATCCTCGAACGCGACGGCAAGATTCTGATGGTGAAGGACTGCCCCATTCACGGCCACTTCGAGGACGTGATGGCGATCGACGCGGCCTTCTTCAAGCACCTCGAGGAATCGTTCCCCGGCCGCGACATCCGCGCGCACAACGACGCGAAGCTCCACAACCACGGCTCCTCCACCGTGCTGCACGGACGAGGCTCTGTTCTCACGGTCGACCTGACCAATCGCTGCAACATGATGTGCGACCCGTGCTTCATGGATGCGAACCAGGTCGGGTTCGTCCACGAGCTGAGCTGGGAAGACATCAAGCAGATTCTCGACAACGCCATCACCATCAAGCCGCGCCGCCAGATGTCGGTGCAGTTCTCCGGCGGCGAGCCGACGATGTCGCCGTACTTCCTGGATGCGATCCGCTACTCGCGCAAGGTCGGCTACAACTCGGTGCAGGCGGCGACCAACGGTATCGAGTTCGCCAAGAGCCCTGAGTTTGCGAAGGCCGCGGCCGAAGCCGGTCTCCGCTACGCATATCTGCAATTCGACGGCATCGGCAACGCCGCCAACTCGCACCGCCGCGTCGGCAACCTGTTCGACGTGAAACTGCGGGCGATCGAGAACCTCTACCAGGCTGGCGTGGACATCGTGCCGGTCATCACGATCGTCAACGGCGTCAACAACGAGCAGGTCGGCCGCGTCATCGAGTTCGCGCTCGACAACCCGAAGCGGATCAACTTCCTGTCGTTCCAGCCGGTCTCGTTCACCGGCCGCGACGAGGAAGTGACGCCCGAGCGCCGCGCCGCCCAGCGCTACACGCTGTCGCATCTCGCGCACGACGTGAAGAACCAGACCGGCATCGGCGAGCCGATCCGCGACTGGTTCCCGATCTCGTTCATGTCAACGTTCACCGATTGGGCCGACGTCGTGCACGGGCCCGACCGTGAATGGGGTCAGCTGACCTGCGGCTGCCACCCGAACTGCGGCATCGGCATGGGCGTGATGATCGACAAGGAAACGAAGGAAGCCGTGCCCGTCACGGCGTTCCTCAACGCCGATCAGCTCGCCAAGGACGTCGCCAAGGTCAACGACGCCGCGCGCGGCAAGTTCCTGTCGGTGGTCGGCATGGCGCTGGCGGTGATTCGCAACTACGACCCGTTCAAGGCGCCAACGCACTTCCGCATCGCCGATCTGCTGAAGAAGTTCGACAAGACGTTCGGCGCCACCGGCAAGAGCTACGGCAAGGTGAGCGGCGACCGGACCAAGGCCGACATCGAGCAGCGCCGCGCCGATCGCTGGAACTTCCTGTTCATCGCCGGGATGTGGTTCCAGGATCTGTTCAACTACGACTTCCGCCGCACGGAGATGTGCATCATCCCCTACGGCACGCAGCAGGGTGAGATTTCGTTCTGCGCGTACAACACCGGCATCGGCTGGCGGAACATCCTCGAGAAGATGCACATGACGGCGACGCTCACCAAGTGGTACGAGGAGCACGGCCGCCACGAGATCTTCGCCGGCAACAAGAACGTGCCGCTCTCGAGCAAGGACCACACGCTGCAATTGAACGCCGAAGCGGTCGCCGCGGGCGCGCAACACGACCTCGACGAGCTCGGCATCGCCAAGAACGCGCGCGAAGAGAAGCTCGCCGCGCGCAAGAAGGCGAACATGACGCCCGACGAGATCCGGCAGCACATGGAAATGGAGCGGCTCTATCGACAGCAGGTGCTGAAGGAGAAGCCGACGATTCAGATCCAGGGGTTGGGCGGCGCCAAGAAGAAGCAGGACGTCCAGGAAGTGACGCATAAGGACGTCGTCTAGCCGTAAACGCTTCCGGGTTCTCGGTTCTCAGTTCGGGTCAGGTTCGGGCCGGCGGTGACAACACCGCCGGCCTTTTTGTTATAAACGCGCCGTGCCGTTTGCCCTTCCGGCGCGGCTGCCCTGACGGGCCTCCTTGCCCCTCAGGGGGGCGCATGCTCGTCACCCCAGGACTACTTCGCCGAACCAGCAGGCACGCGCCGTTTCAGTTCCTCGCCGAAGTTCTGCACCAGGATCATCTGGGTGGGTGGCGGTGCAGGGGGATCCACCAGGCGCGTCATCAGAAACCGTCGTCCGTCCCCGGTCACATCGTAGCCACGCGCCGGAGTCGTGCCGCCGTATCGACCTTCAAAGAGTTTGCGGGGGACGCTCGCAGAGAAGCTGCTCCCTTTGGTCGTCACGGCGACGGACATCATGCGTAAACCAGCGTCCGAAGGGGCGATGAAGAACAGTTCTCGACCGTCCGCAGTCCATGCCGGGGCATCGCCCCGTTCGATACATAGGCGAGCCACTTGCCGTCCGGTGACAACGTGGGATGCGTCTCGACGGAAGCCGTCTGGATCACCGGGGTGGCCTTTCTGGTCTGGGCATCGAGCACCCAGATGTCGGCTCCGGTGCCCTCGGCGTTCTGAACGAACGCGATCTTCCCGTCGTTTGACCACGAGCTCGGTGTCTGAACCCTCTGCCCCGAGGGGTCGAGTTGCTCTGCAGTGCCAGTGCCGTCGGCAGCCTTCCATGCAAGAACGGATCGGCCCGCCAACTCCAACTGGTACACGATCCGCGCTCCGTCGGGTGAGAACATGCCCCATGCTGCCCGCTCCTTCTGCGTCGTCAGCGGAGTCAGCGTATTACGCCCGACGTCATACACCCACACGCGCTCGCCTCCCTCCCTGACTGAGGATCCAGTAAACGCGACGACCTTCTGCCCGTCGCGAGAGAGACGTGCTGCCACGTACTCCTGCTTCGGGGCCGGGATCGGTATGGCCGTGCCATCGCGCGACACCCACACCAGTTCACGGTCGTCGTCAGGCCGCATGCCGCCCGTCACGTAGGCCAGCGTTCCGCCGGCGGAGATCGCGAACTGCCCGGCGCCGGAGTCGGTATTAGTGTTTGTCATGTTGGCGGCCTGCATGACGTCGTCTGCGAACGCGACGGTTCCTCCAAGCAACGTCAGGCGGCCGGGATCAAAAGGAGCAGCCATCAATTTGCCGCGCCGCACGAACACGATGTGGCCGCTCGGCACGTAGCGCGCATCCGCGGCGTCATCGAGCAGAACCTTCTGCTCGCCCGTTACCAGCGATCGCGCCAGAATCTGCGCATCGTCCCACCGAAACGCGGATCGTTGCCGTGTGAACAACACGCTCTTGCCTCCTGGCAGCAACTGCGGAAGCTTGAGACTGTATTCGTCCTGGCCATGTTGCAGGATGCGTTCGGGGGAACCGCCGGACGCTGACACCCGCCACAGGTCTCCACCGGTGGAGAACAGAATCACGTCACCGTCACCCCATGTGGCCCCGACGATGCGTGACATCCCTTCTCCAGGGAGCGCGTAATGGTCGTGTACGTCGTCGAGCCAGTCACCGGTACGCGTCGCAGCTCGCCGGCGTCCCAATACGCTATCCATGTGCCGTCGGGGGAAAAGAACGGCGACTCGCTGCCAGTCGTTGTCGCGATCGGATTCGCCGTGAGACTGTCGAGTGAACGTACAAAGAGCACCGACTGCGTACCCGCACCCGGGTTGACATCAGTAGCAATGCCCCGGAAGACGAGCGTGCGGCCGTCGGGCGATAACGCCACGGCGGTTCTGTCCGGCCGAATCGGACCGCGTGTCTCTCCCGGCTTGGCTGGCGGCCGATGGTCAAAGGCATTCATTTCGATCAGCGATCGAGTGACCCGCAGGTCGGAGTCCGATGAAGCCGGCTTCAACAGCCAGGTCGCGACGCCGACGATGAGCGCGCTGACGGCCGCGACTGCCGCAAGCGGAAGGACCGATCGCCGCGGCGCGCCGCCCGCTGCGGCAGTCCCCTGGTCCGGACCATCGCGCAACGCGTCCTGGAGTTCGAGCCGCGCGTCGCCGATGGCCTGCAGGCGCTCACGCGGATTTTTGTCGAGACACCGACGCAGAAGCCGTCGCAGTGACGCCGGGGTCGTTGCTGGCAACGCGGTCCAATCAGGCTCGCCGCGCAGAATGCCCGCGAGCGTATCCGTAACTTCCTCGCCCTCGAACGCGCGGCGGCCGGTCAACATCTCGTACAGCACGCAACCGAAGGCCCAGATGTCGGCGCGGTGATCGACCTTCTTTCCACGCGCCTGTTCCGGCGCCATGTAGGCCGCGGTGCCCAGGATCACACCGGCGCTCGTCATCGTCGCGGGCGAGATGATCGTGGGCGACGCCGTCACATCTGGCCGAACCATCGACGAATCCTGATCCGCACGACTCATCGCCTTCGCGAGGCCGAAGTCCAGCACCTTCACCGCACCGTCGGCGCGCAGCTTGATATTGGCGGGCTTCAGATCGCGATGGATGATTCCCTGCTCGTGAGCGGCGTCGAGCGCGTCGACGAGCTGGCGCGCGATCGGCAACGCCTCGTCGAGCGGCAGCGGGCCCTGCGCAATCCGGTCGGCGAGCGTGGGGCCGTCGACGAGCTCGAGGACGAGCGCGTGACGGCCGTCAGCGTCCTCGAATCCATGAATGGCGGCGACGTTCGGATGGTTGAGCGCCGCGAGCATCTGCGCTTCGCGACGAAAACGAGACAGACGGTCCGGGTCGAGCGCGACGGCGTCCGGCAGGACCTTGATGGCGACGTCGCGATTCAGACGCGTGTCCCGCGCGCGATAGACCTCGCCCATGCCGCCGGCGCCCAGCAGCGACACGATGTCGAAGGTTCCGAAGCGTGTCCCCGGTGACAACGGCATTGGATCGGGAGCGATTCTAAGCGAGGTTATACTCCGCCGCATGCATACGCGCACCGCCTTCGGCATCATCCTGACGGCGCTCTTCTTCATGACGCCCGCAGCCTCCTTCGGCCAGGACGCGGATGGCTCCGCGCTCTACCAGCGGAACTGCGCGCAATGCCATGACGCGGGCGTCAACCGCGCACCGCTGCGTGATGCGTTCCTATCCATGACTCCCGAGCGCGTGCTCGCCGCCATGGAAACCGGCGCGATGGTCACGATGGCGAACAACCGAACGGCGGCAGAGCGTCGAGCGATCGCCGAATTTCTCACCGGCAAGAAATTCGGCACCGCGCTGAGCACGGCTCCATCGGCAGCAGCGATGTGCCGCGCGCAGAGTCGGACGTTTGATCCGGCGAACGGACCGCGCTGGGCCGCGTGGGGTTCGAACTCGAGCAACACACGCTTTCAGGATGCCGCGGCGGCCCGTCTGACCGCCGTCGATATTCCAAAGCTCAAACTCAAATGGGCGTTCGCGTTTCCCGGCGATCTGCAGTCCTACAGCCAGGCCACGCTCGCCGGTGGACGCCTGTTCGTGGGCAGCTGGGGCGGCAAGGTCTATTCACTCGACGCGTCCTCCGGCTGCGTGCACTGGTTCTTCGACGCCGGCGCGGGTGTGCGATCCGCGGTCGCGATTGCAGAAGTCGGCGCGCGACAGGTTGCGATCTTCGGTGACATGGGCGCCAACGTCTTCGCGCTCGACGCGGTGACCGGCCAATTGATCTGGCGCACCAAGATCGACGACTTTCCGGTCGCACGAGTCAGCGGCTCCCCTACCGTCTACAACGGCCGTGTCTACATCGGCGTTGCATCGGGTGAGGAGGGCGCCGCTGCAGTTCCCACCTACGAGTGTTGCCGCTTCCGCGGCAGCATCGTCGCGCTCGACGCAGCCACAGGGAAGCAGGTCTGGAAGACGTTCATGATCCCCGAGGCGCCGAAGCCGACGAAGAAGAACGCCGTGGGCGCACAGCTCTGGGGACCGTCTGGTGTTCCAGTCTGGGCAACGCCCGTTGTGGACACGCGCCGCAACGCGCTGTACGTCACGACCGGAAACAACTATTCCGACCCGACGACGACGCTGAGTGATGCATTCGTGGCGCTCGATCTCACGAGTGGAAAGATTCTCTGGTCGCGACAGATGACGGCCTCCGATGCGTACACGGCCGCCTGCCGACTGCCGGACAAAACCAACTGCGCCGTTTCAAACGGCCCCGATCTCGACTTCGGCGCATCGCCCATCCTGGTGACGCAGCCCAACGGACGACGGATTCTGCTCGCCGGTCAGAAATCCGGCGTCGTGCACGCGCTCGATCCTGACGCGGGTGGCGAAGTGTTGTGGCAGACGCGAATCGGCCGCGGCGGCACGATGGGTGGCATCCAGTGGGGCTCGGCCACCGACGGAACGAACATCTACGTCGCGCTCTCGGACATCGGCCGCGTCATGCTCACCTACAGCACCAGCACCGACGCCGATCCGAAACAGGGCGGCGGCATGTTCGCCCTTCGACTCTCCGACGGTGAGCGCGTCTGGTACACACCGCCGCCTGGATGCGGCACACGTTCACGCTGCAGCCCTGCTCAATCGGCAGCCGTATCCGCGCTACCCGGTGTCGCGTTCTCCGGATCCGTTGACGGGCACATGCGGGCCTACTCCGCGAAAGACGGCTCGATCCTCTGGGACTTCGACTCGATCCGCGAGTACGACACGGTGAACGGCGTGCCGGGCCGGGGTGGATCGATCGACGGGCCGGGGCCGGTGATCGGGGGCGGAATGGTCTTCATCAACTCCGGGTACCCGACGGCCGGCGGCACACCGGGAAACGTGCTCCTGGCGTTCTCGGTCGATGGGAAGTAGTCGTTCGAACCGTTCAAACCGTTCGGATCGTTCGGATCGTTCGGATCGTTCGGATCGTTAACAGCTAGGATTCTGCGATGCGACTGAATGGGCGAACTGTGCTTGTCACCGGCGGCGCGTCGGGATTGGGCGGCGCGACGGTCGACATGATCGTGGCCGAGAACGGGCGGGCCGTTGTCATCGACCTGAACGAGGATACGGGTCGAGCAAAGGAAGCCAGTCACCGCGGAGCAGTCCGGTTCGTGAAGGGTGACGTCAGCGTGGAAGCCGATGTGCAGCGGGCGATTGCTGTAGCGAGCGAACTCGGTGGCATTCATGGTCTCGTCAACGCTGCCGGTATTCCCGCCGCCGAGCGGGTGCTACCGAAAGACGGCACCCAGCCGCTTGCGAATTTCGAGCGTGTCATCCGGGTCAATCTTGTCGGCACGTTCAATGTCATCCGTCTTGTCGCCGCCGCGATGGCATCCAACACGCCGACGGCCGGCGGCGAACGCGGCGTCATCGTCAACACGGCGTCCGTTGCTGCGTTCGACGGCCAGATCGGCCAGGCTGCGTATTCGGCCTCGAAGGGCGGGATCGTCGCGATGACGCTCCCGATCGCGCGCGAGTTCGCGCGCATCGGCGTTCGGGTGATGACCATCGCGCCGGGCACCTTCGAGACGCCGCTGCTTGCCGCGTTGCCAGAGGCCGCACGCCAGTCGCTCGCACAGCAGGTGCCGTTTCCGCCGCGCCTCGGACGTCCGGAGGAATTCGCGGCGCTCGTGAAACACATCTTCGAGAACGAGATGCTGAACGGTGAGGTCATTCGCCTCGATGGTGCGATCAGGATGGCTCCCAAGTAACTGCCAACGGCCAATGTCCAACTTCCACGTGCGATCGCACGCGTTGGGAGTTGGCAGTTGGGAGTTGGAAGTTTAGGATAACTGCGTGCTCACTATCGTCACCGGCACGCTCGCCGGCTTCGTTCACGTCCTTTCCGGTCCAGATCATCTTGCTGCGGTCACGCCCATGGCGATGGCGGATCGGGAACGCGGGTGGATCTCCGGCTGGACGTGGGGCTTCGGCCATGCCTCTGGCGTCGTCGTCGTCGCGATACTGGCTGTGATCCTGCGAGATGTGCTTCCTCCGGTCGAGGCCATCTCTGCGTGGAGCGAGCGAATCGTCGGCGCGGCACTGATTGCCGTCGGTCTCTGGGCGCTGCGACGGAGCACGCAGATGCGATCCGGCACGCACGCGCATGGTGTGCTCTCGCATCGACACCTGCACATCGAAGCGGGCCCGTTGTGGCTGCGACGGCTTGGGCACGCGCACGCGTCGTTCTGCCTTGGCGTGCTGCACGGCGTCGCGGGCAGCTCGCACTTCTTCGGCGTGCTCCCGGCGCTGGCGCTGCCGACGCTGTCTGCGTCGCTGGCCTACATCGCCGCGTTCGGCGTCGGCACCGTGATCGCCATGACCGGCTTCGCCGCGGCAATCGGCACCGCCGCAATCAGGGTCCCCAACGGAGCGCTCCCGCAGCGCGCCATGATGATGGCCGCTGCCGTCCTGGCCATCGCCGTCGGCGCCGTCTGGCTGGCGGCCTGACCACGGAACCCCGAACTCCGAACTGAACACGAACCCGGAAGCGAGAACGCGGAAGGGTGAACGGTTTTGTAACCGCCGGACCGTTTTCGTTGGGCAGGCCGTCTGCGCCTGCATCGGGCGAGTGCCCGACCACCGACAGAGTCGCAAAACAGGCCACAAAAGCCGACGAAAAAGGCTCTGGGTGTGCAACATCGGGGGAACGCAACTTGCCTTGCTGAGGTCGGAGATTCCCCCTCTATGTCAGCCGAACGTCAAGCGGCCCTTCGCGCCGCAGAAAAACTCCTCCGGGTTGGCAAGCTGCCGGCGGCCATCGAGGCCTACACCCAGCTTGTCGACGAACAGCCGGACGACCTCGATACAGCGCTGCTGCTCGCGCAACTGCATCTGCGCGCACATAACGTCGACAGCGCCGCCGGCCGCTTCGCGGCGATCGCCGACGCCTGGCGCCTCGAAGGCCGGCTCGAACCGGCGTTCGAGACCTACAAGAAGATCCTCGCGATCAGACCGGCCGACGAACATGCGCTGGGTCACGCTGCGGCGCTGGCGATCACGCAGGGACAGACCGTCGAAGGACGCCGCTACCTGCTGGCGTTGGCCGATCAGCAGGTGGCACGCAATGACGTTGCGGCCGCCGGCGATACGCTGGCGGAAGCCGCGACGCTGGACCCGTCGGACGGTGCGCTGCGCGAACGCGTCTTCCAGATGGCCGTTGCGGCGGGCAATTTCACCCGTGCGTGCGAGCATGCGCTGACGACCAGCCATCGCCGTCGAGTAGCCGATGCGCTGTGCGCCGCGGGCCTTCGCGACGAGGCGATCGATCTTCTGCACGAAGCGCTGCACCACGATCCCGACCATCTGCCGACGGTCGCGCGGCTGGTTCGTTTGCTGGTTGAGACCGGCGACGCCATTGCCGCCGCGCAGCACCTCTCGCCAGGCATGGCCGGTGCCGATCCCGAGGCGCGCGTCGCGCTCATGGAAATCCTGCTTCGCGGCGGGCGCACCGACGAAGCGATCGAAATCGCCCGCCGCACGCTCGCCGACTCACCGGAGACAGTAGAGGCGATCGGACGTCTGGCCGCTGCCGCGGCGCCCCACGCCCTCGACGCCGCTGTCGCGCTCGTCGACATGGTCGCGACGCACTGGACCGACCGATCGCAGTGGGAGCCAGCCGCCACCGCGCTCCAGCAGTTCGTCACGCGCGTCCCGGGATGCATCACGGCCCTGGTCAGGCTGGTTGAGGTCGCCGTCGATGGCGAGCTCGCCTCGACCGCTTCGCACGCGCAGGAAATGCTGGCCGACGCCTATCTGGCACACGGCGCGGTCGAAGAAGGACTGGCGATTGCCGAGGACCTGGCGGCGCGCGAACCGAACAATCCGGTCCATGCAGCCCGCGTGCGTCAGGCGCAGGACATGCGCGACGGCCGCGCCGCGATCCCCGCCGGCGGCAGCAAGAACTCAACGGTCATTCCGTTTCGTTCCGCAGCAGCCTCTTGATTAGTTGGCTAGTTGGGCCTTCGCCTGCTCCAACAGGCCGAGGGCCTGCTTGGCCTGTACAGCGCGGTCGCCGTTGAAACCAGGGTTGACCGCGGTGACCGCCGCCGCTACCGCTGAGGACACCGCCTCATGTGCGCGGTGCGCGTCGGCAGGCACGTCGACTGACAGCAACAGCCCCTGAATGCCCACGAGCGTGCTGCCCACAGCCTTCAATACTGATTCGCTTGGCGATGCCGTGGCGGAAAGCAGAAACGGCGTCAACTGTTCCAGACGATCGAGGGCCGGCTGAATCGTGGCTCGATAAACATCGCGGGACGACGCGACCGCGGCTGCCGAGTCGATCGCTGGAGTCGGGCGCGGCGCAACGGCGGCTGTGGCGGAGGGATTCGCACCTCCTGCCGGTCGGCCAGCTCGCACCGCGGGTGGCAACGACTCGGGTGAGAAGTCGACATACACGCGATGACCAACGACCCGCACGGCGCTGTGCGCGCGTTCGAGCAGCGTGATGCGCGCTTTGAGATGACCCGCCGTCCCATCGCCGCCCTCCAGTGATACGCCCATCACAAACCGGACTCCCGGCGGCGCGACAAATGACGTGGCCCTGGCGGGCACCGCCACCGGTCCCGCGTCCAGCTCGAGCACGGCAGCGCTGACACGGCGCGTGGCAACATTGACCGGCTCCGCGGTCAGCTCGAAGACGAGCGAAACCCGATCGGGGGCGCTAAGAAGGGACACGCGCTCGAAGCGCGCCTCGGCCGCCTGGGCCACCACGCTAAAAGCGCTGGTGGAGAGCAACAGGATGAGGGTGCAAGCCCTGGCCAACATCACTAATCACAGATCAGGAATACAGTGACCTATTGACCGCCGACCATCGTGCTTTGCAGGCGCACGGTGGAACCGACGACCCCCTGCGCGGCGAGCGCTCGTTGCGCCGCCGCCGCCTCCTCAACGGAGGCATAGGGCCCGACGATGACCTGCTGCGACACGCCGTCCGCATCCCGGCGAGTGAAGGCTGGAAAGCCAGCTTCAACGAGCTGCGCGGCCACCGCCGCGGCACGCTGCTCCGACCGCAGCCTTGCAATCGTCACCATGACGCTGTCGCGGACGTCGAGCGTTCTGATCTCTGGCACCGCTGGCGCCGGCGCAGGGATGGAGGATGCCGCCGTCGACACGTCCTGTGAGTTGCTTCTCTGCGCGAGCGCGGTCCACCCGACGCCGCCCGCCAGAATCAGGATGACCGCAGCGGCGGCGGCAACCTGCATCTGCCATCGCGGAATGCCGGCAGGCTGAAGGTTCAGCCGCCGCGCGGCTTCGCGAACGATACGCGCATCAATGGTGCGTGCCTGACGCTCGCAGCCGACTTCGAGCGCGCGGTCGGCAAGAAGATTGACGACGCGCGGCACACCTTCCGACAGAGCCGCAACCGTGCGAACCGCCGATGGCGTCAACCGCACCCGCCAGAACTCGCCCTGCGTCAGCACGCCAGCAGGACCAGGCTCCAACCGGTTGTCCGGACCACGCGCGACGGTCAAGCGATGGTCGATGTATTCAGCGACTTCATCCCGCTCCAGGCCCGTCAACTCGCAGCGCCGTGACACCCGCTGCCTGACCTGCCGCATCTCAGGCCGACCCAGCAGCGTGTCGAGTTCCGGCTGGCCGGACAACACAACCTGCAGCAACGGCGGCCCGTCGCCATCGAGGTTCGACCACAGGCGGAGTTGTTCGAGCAGCACCGGATGCAGATGCTGGGCTTCGTCGATGATGACGACGGCACGTCCGCCGAGCGGCGCCACCGACGTCAGGAACCGCTGCAGCACGACGATCAGCTGGTGCAGCGGCGCCGGCACGACGCGCCGCGGCGAGCGCGCGTCGCGATCGAGCACGCCGAAATCGCTGAGCACCTGTGCGAGCAGCTCTTCGGCGGTGACACACGGATCGAGAATGAGCGAGACGAACGTGTTCGGCCCGCTGTCCTGCATCGCCGCACGGCACAACATGCTCTTGCCGGTTCCAACTTCACCCGTGATGACGATGAACCCTTCGCGGCGCTCGAGCGCGCGGCGCACCTGATCCAGTGCGGTCGCGTAGCTGGCGCTGCGGAAGGCGAAGCGAACGGTCGGTGTCAGGCTGAACGGCGGCTCGACGAGGCCGTAGTACGCCTCGTACGAGGCTGGCGCCGTCGTCCGGCGCGCCATCATCTCGCGCGTGGCCGTCGAGTAGTGATCAACAGGCTGCCAGTCGATCTCCAGTGGGGCGTGGCCGTCGCCGTGATCGGCTGGTGCCATCACGACACCTGCGAGTCGCGCCGCCGCAGCCGGTTGTTCGTCTTCGACCCGGAGTCGTCGTCGACGAAATAGGCTGCGCACGCGGCGTCGAGAAGTTCCCTCGTGATGTGCGGCTCTTCGCCGCGGTAATGGCAGAGCGCCGTGACCTGCTCGATGAGATCGCGGGGCTGACAGGCGCGGAGGGGGCGACTGATCGGCCGGTAATGCCGGCGATGGAGGTACGCCACCATCACCGGGTGATACTTGAGCTCGCGTCGGGTGCAGATCATCTCGAAGATGCGCGAGAACTGCTGCAGCGTCGGGTCTTCGATCTCGATCTTGTAGGGAATGCGGCGAAGGAACGCCTCGTCGGCCAGCGACAGCGGATCCAGGTTCGTCGCAAACACCGTCAGCACGTCGAACGGAATCTGGAATTTCTTTCCCGTGTGCAGCGTCAGGTAGTCGACGCGACTTTCGAGCGGCACAATCCAGCGGTTCAGCAGGTCTTCGGGACGCATCCGCTGGCGGCCGAAATCGTCGACGAGGAAGACACCGCCGTTCGCCTTCAGCTGCAGCGGAGCCTCGTAGAATTTCGAGACCTTGTTGAACGTCAGGTCGAGCATGTCGAGCGTCAGCTCGCCGCCGACGATGACCACCGGCCGCCGGATGCGGACCCAGCGGCGGTCGCGCTGCGCTTCGGCGATGATGCTGCTCGGCGCGGCTTCCGTTTCCAGCGACTCGTGCGTGATCGGGTCGTACATCGTCACGACATAGCCGTCGACATCGATGGCGTACGGCATATACATGTCGCCACCGATCGCACGTCCGAGACCTTCGCCAATCACCGTTTTGCCGTTACCGGGCGACCCGTACAAGAAGACCGCCTTGTTGGCATTCACCGCCGGACCAAGCTGTTCGAAGATGTGCTCGCTGATGACCAGATGGGCAAACCCGTCGCGCAGCCGCTCGCGATCGATGACGCCGCGAACGCTCGACAGCTGCTTCATCGCCGCGACATACGCGTCGAGCGGGACAGGCGCCGGGCCCGTGTACTGATTGATCTCCATGGCCTCGCGCGCACGGTCGCGTCCGAGATCCGTCAGCACGTACTTGTATCCCGCGGTCCCGGCGCCGGCGGCGCCACGAACCTCAATCTGACGCTCGCTGCGTGCGCGCTCGATGATCGGCTCGAGAATGGGATACGGAAGTCGGAGGCTCTCCGCCAGCTGCAGTCCGGACATTTCGCCGGAGTAGAGCGTTTTGACGATGAGGGCCTCGACCTTGTCGGCAGTGAGCCCCGTGTCGGCGAGCGTCACCGGCACCGGCGGCACCGGGGCCGCGCGCGGAACGTCGACTTTCGGGGGCATCTGCGTCATTGTTCGGAGAGCGGCACCAGCACCTGGACGATCTTGATTGCAGCCGGACCAAGCGTCACGACCCAGATCGCCGGGAAAATGCACAGGACCAGCGGGAAGACCATCTTCACGCCGGTCTTCGCGGCTGCCTCTTCAGCCCGCTGCCGCCGCTTGGTGCGCAACGTATCGGAGTGCACCCGCAGCGACTTGGCGACGCTCGTGCCGAATTTATCGGTCTGAACCAGCATCGCCACCAGCGAGATCACATCGTCCACGCCCGTGCGCTCGCCAAGGTTGTGCAGCGCCTCGGTGCGTGCCTTGCCCGCGCGTAGCTCGAAATTGATCAGCCGCAGCTCGTCGCACAGCTCCGGGTGCGCGAACACGAGCTCCTCGCCCACGCGCTGAATGGCCTGGTCGAGACCGAGGCCGGCTTCGACGCTGACGACCAGCAGGTCGAGTGCGTCGGGCAGCGAGAGGCGAATCCGGTGCTGGCGCCGCTTCTCGAGCCGGGCGAGCACGATGTTCGGCAGCAGGTAACCGAGACCGGCCGCGCCGAACGCCATCACCACGTTGGGACGGACGATGACGGGCAGCGCCAGCAACGCGAACATCAATGCCGCACAGGCGACGCGAATGCCGAGGAACACGATGAGCGCTTCGCTGTTGCGATAGCCCGCCGCGACCAGACGGCGCTGCAACTTGCCCATTTCGGACGGCGACTGCGGCGCCACTCGGCCCATGCGCTTGAATGTGGCCGACATCCGCTCTGACAGCGGCGACTCAACGGGTATCGTCGCGCCACCGATTTCCGCGAGCCGGCGCTCGACGTTGCCGGACAGACTTGGCGCGAAGGCGATGTACGCCGCGTAGGCGAGCAGCGAAACGAACAGGAATGCTAAGGCCGGCAGCAGGATGACCACATCACACCTCGATCTTGATCACCTGACGGATCCAGAAGTAGCCCACGGTCTGCATCACGCCCGCGCCAAGCAGCATCGTCTTTCCCATCGGCTCGGTGAACAGCGTGTTCATGTGGTCCGGACTCAGGTACGACAGGATGATTCCCAGCACCGCCGGAAGTCCCAGCAGCACATAGCCAGTGAACCGCCCGTGCGCGGTGTGGACGCGGACCTGGCGAAGGATCTTGAACCGCTCGCGTACGACATACGCGAGGTTATCCAGAATCTCGGCGAGGTTGCCGCCCGTTTCGCGTTGAATCGTGACGGCGGTGGCAAAGAAGCGGACGTCGAGCAGCGGCACACGATCAGCCAGCTCGAAGAGGCACTCTTTCAGCGGCAAGCCGAAGTTCTGCTGATCGAACGTTTTCTTGAACTCCGGACCCACGGGATCGCCCAGTTCGTCGGCGACCATGCCGAGCGACGTCTGGAAGGCGTGTCCGGCGCGAAGCGCGCGCGAGAGCAGATCGAGCGCTTCGGGAAACTGCTCTTCGAATCTCCGGATACGGGCGGATCGCCGCTGCATCAGGAACAGCACGGGTAGCGCACCAACGAGCAGCCCCGCCGGCGCGGCGCTCGCGACGGGTGAAAACATCAGCACGCCGAACATGCCAAACAGGGCCAGCGCACCGCTGACCACCAGAATCCCGCCGGTGGTCGCTCGCACGCCCGACTGCTCGATCAGCCGCGACAGGCCGACTCCAGCGCCGGTCTTGCCAAGGAGCTTCTGAACGCCGGGCAGCGGGCCGGAATCTTCCTGCCGCACGACCGACCCGGACTCGCCCGCCGGCGTGACCGACACCGAGCCGACTTCGTGCAGCCGCTTGGCCAGCCGTTTCTTCGCCCGGTTGTCGGGAATCGCGCTGATCGCCCAGCCAACGCCCATGGCGATGCCGGTGACGATCAGGAATACGCCAATCGCAAGCAGCATCACCGCACCTCTTCCGACCCGGAGAACATTTCAGGCGGCAGATGGATGCCGGCGGCCTTCAGCTGCTCCCAGCACTTGGGACGCACGCCCGTCGCCTTGAACCGTCCCGTCACCTTGCCCTCAGGGGTCAGTCCCGTCTTCTCGAAGACGAAGACGTCCTGCATCGTGATGATGTCGCCTTCCATGCCGGTGATTTCCGAGATGGTCGTCACGCGGCGCGACCCATCGCTCAACCGCGTCTGCTGCACGACGATGTTGATCGCCGACGAGATCTGCTGACGCATGGCGCGCTCGGGCAGATTCGTCGCGCCCATCGCGATCATCGTTTCGATACGGGTCAGCGCGTCGCGTGGCGTGTTGGCGTGCACGGTCGTCAACGAGCCGTCATGGCCGGTGTTCATCGCCTGCAGCATGTCCAGCGCTTCTTCGCTGCGGACCTCGCCGATGACGATGCGATCGGGACGCATACGAAGGGCGTTGACGACGAGCTGCCGCTGCTTGACCGCGCCCTTCCCTTCCACGTTGGCGGGACGGGTCTCCAGGCGCGCGACGTGTTCCTGGCGCAGCTGGAGTTCCGCCGCGTCTTCGATCGTGACGATGCGCTCGTGCTCGGAGATGTAGCTGGAAAGCACGTTGAGGAGCGTCGTCTTGCCGGCGCCGGTGCCGCCGCTGATCAGGCAGTTCAGCCGCCCTTTGACGCACGCGGCAAGGAAATTGAGCATCGGCGCCGTCAGCGCCCGGAAGCCAACCAGATCGTCCGCCTTCAACCGTTCTGTGGGAAACCGGCGGATAGAGAGCAACGGGCCATCGACGGCGAGCGGAGGAATGATCGCGTTGACGCGCGACCCGTCCTGCAGGCGCGCGTCCACCATCGGCGAGCTGTCGTCGATACGGCGGCCGACGCTGCTGACGATGCGGTCGATGACGCGCAGCAGATGCTTGTCGTCCTGAAACGTCGCGGTCACGCGCTCGAGCACGCCCTTCCGCTCGACGAACACCTGCTTGTAAGTGTTGACGAGGATGTCGTTGACGGACGGGTCACGCAGCAGCGGCTCCAGCGGTCCGAGGCCGAACACGTCGTCGAGAATCTCGGCGAACAGCGTTTCGCGTTCGCTCAGGTTGATCGGCGTCGCTTCCTCGGCGAGCAGCTGGCTGAGCAGCGTCCGGATCTCGCCTTCGGCGCGGGATCGATCCGTCTGCGCCAGCGCTTCCAGATTGAGCCGGTTGAGCAGCTTGCGGTGCACGTTGGCACGCAGCTCCAGATACTGGGGGCGCGGCCCCTGCGGTCGCGGCACGGGCGCAACCGTCGGTCTCGGCGTCGTGGCTGTGGCAGTCGTTGGGGTCATGGGCAATTACCAGATGGACGCAAGACGCGACAGTGACTTCACGTTGGCACCAGCGTTCGTTTCTGCGGGCGCGACACCTTCCGCCTCCAGCATCCGACGCGTGAAGCTATCGAACTGCGCGGCCAGCGGCGTATTGCCGGTGAGCGCCAGGGGGACGCCGGAATTCAAGGCGGCCGAGACGGTCTTGTAGTCGCTCGGGAACATGTGATCGATTGGATGACCCACGGCCGCTTCAATCTGCGCCGGCGGAATCGGGAATGGCTCCGCGGCGCGATTCAGCAGCAGGCGGACGCGATCGGCGGACGCGCCCATCTGCCGGACCCGGTCGAGCACGCGCTGCGCGTTGCGAATCGACGGAACATCCGGGTTGGCGACCAGTCCAATCGTGTCGGCGGAGTACAGCGTCGCCGCGACCGCGGGATTGATCTGGCTGCCGGCATCAATGACGACGTACGCGTATTCCTCGCGCAGATGCCGGAGAATCTCTTCCAGCACATGGCTGTCGGCGGCGTTGGGCCGATCGAAGTTGTCGGATCCGGCAAGAATCTCGAGGCCGGATTTGTGCTTGGCGACCAGCTCGCGCAGGAACTCGGCGTCGAGCCGCTGCATGTTGTCCAAGGCATCGACGAGGGAGTAGCGGTTGCGAACGCCGAGGAACAGACCAACCTCGCCGAGGCCGGTCTTCAGATCGACGATTACCGTCCGGTCGCCCGACAGGCGCGCCAGTTCCACCGCGCAGTTGACGGCCACCGTCGTGGTGCCGGCGCCGCCCTTGGCGCCGAAGAACACGATCGTCGTGGCCGACTGCCCTTGTCCGGCGGCCGTGCGCCGCCCGGCGGTCCGGCGGATCGCCTCGAAGAACGTCTCCTCCGCCGGCGGAAAGGTGAAGAACTCGTTGGCGCCGGCCCGCATCGACTGGAGAATCAGATCCGGGTTCGGCTCGCGCGCCACCACGAAGACGCCGGGATTCGACGGGTCGGCTCTGAGCGCTTCGACGCGCGCCATCGCTCCGGCGACATCGCTGCGCGCGTCGACGATGAAGAGATCGGCCTTGCGGTTGCCGGGGCCCTCGTTGACCACCGACATCGGCATCGGACCGCTGCGCAGCAACGCGCCGACCTTCGTGTGGAAGGCGTCGTCCTGGCTGAGGATCATTCCAATGAGTCGTGCCATCTATTTCACCAGTCGAATGGCACGCGGAAACACCCCTTCGGGTGCCGGGCCGGCGTTCTTGTCGATCACGCCGGTAATCGGCACGATGCGGCCGTAGACTTCGTTGCCGACGATGTTCTCGAGAAAGAATCCAACCCAGTTTCGTGACACCAGATCCGCAGTGCGGCCGTTCGTCTTGCCGGAGGCATACACGTCCGGGTCATACAAGGGAATCGGAAACACGCGCGGGCTCTTCCCGAACGGGCTGACGACGCGCATCTGCACCGGATCCCAATAGGCGTTCGGATCCTGGTCCTTCAGCATCTGTGCGCCCTGCACCGTGGGGCCCACCATGTTTCCCGGCTCCTGGACCATCGGCGAGTTCATCGAGATGACCGACGTGTTGCAGCCCGAGATGTTGTCGCGATAGAAATCGCCGCCGGTGTCGCCGGGCATCTTCCACGAGTAGTAGAACGTCGGGTTGATGTTGTTGCCGTTTCCGGCGCGCAGGACGAACGGCGTGCCCTTGTCCGCCTCCGTCCACGTTTTATGCGTGGCGCTCGGGGGCACGTACACGTCGGCGTTGGGGATGATTTTTCCCTTGTTGTCGTAGCGATCGAAGGTGCTGTTGATCGTCCACGGCGGGCTGCTGTTCTCGATCCACTTATCGGGAATCGTGAACGGCTTCACACACGTCATGGCGTTCGCCGGCGCCGCCTCCGCAGTGGCGGTCGCCATGATGTCGACGTCGTTGACGCCGAAGACGGGACCGATCAGCGTCTTAATCTCGTTGCCGCGCGCCTTGGTCCGATGGACCCAGACCTGAACGAGGTCATTGCCGTTCGGACCGGCTGGGAACGTGACGTCGCCGGCAAGGATCGAGACATCCTCGCCAATGACCTTGTTCCGCTTGGCGGTGCTGAGCGCGCTCTGGACGGCAGGTCCGCCGACTGTCCGGTCGTTGAAGCTCTCGTAGACGAACGCCGTCGCGCCGGCGAGCGCCGCCGCGTCGGCGGAATTCTGCGCCTGCGAACGCGCCGTCATGAACATCCCGACGTCGATCGCCAGCGTCGTCGCGGCGAAGAACGCCATGAAGCCGACGCTGACGAAGACCATGGACATTCCGGCCTCGGCGCCGAGGCGGCGGGCGGCGCCCGCTCGCAAACCGTGGTGTTGAACCGACATGACGGACCGTCCCTTTACTTCGCTTCGCCGGTCTTCGAGAGTTCCGCCTGGTACGCGGCTTCGGCGGTGCGGACTTTCTTCGCCGCCTCGTCCAGCGCCTCCTGCTTCTTCTTATCGGCCTCGGCCTGCTTGGCCGCCTGCTCGGCAGCCTTCTTCTCGGCTTCAGCCTTGCGGCGTCCTTCTTCGGCGTCGCGCTTCGCCTGCTCGCGCGCCTGCTTGTCCTGCTCCTTCGCCTGCTTCTCCTGGAGCTTCTTCTCGTCCGCCGCGGCCTTCTCCTGTTGCCGCAGCTCCGCGGCCGCACGCTCGGCGTCGGCCTTGGCGGCGCGCTCCGCCGCGCGGCGTTCGGCCGCCGTCGGCTCCGGCGTGGGCGACTCGACGAGGACCGGCGCCGGAGTCGAGGTGGTCTGAGCCGTCACCTTCGGCGTTTCAGTGAGACCGACGATGCCGGTCGACGGCAGCGGCTCGAGGCTCGACTGCGAGAACGCGGGCGGCGGCACGGCAACGGAGTCCTTATCCTTCAGCGGCGAAAGGAACGGCTCCTTCATGCGCGGGAGCGTCCCGGTGACACCTGTCGAGCCTTCCGTCAGCAACTGCGGCGTGATCATCACGACCAGCTCGGTGCGGTTCTTCTGCGCCGCCTTGCTGCGGAACAGCAGTCCCAGAACTGGAATGTCGCCGATGCCGGGGATCTTCGTCATCGTCGCCGTCATCGAGTTGTTCAGCAGCCCGGCGATCGCGAACGTCTGGTTGTTCTTCAGCACGAGCTCGGTCGACGTCTTGCGGCTCGACAGCGCCGGAATGCGGAAGCCCTGGAGCTGGATGCCGTTGGCGAAGTCGAGCGTGCTGACTTCTGGAGCCACCTTCAGATGGATGTTGTCGCCATCGACGACCGGGGTGAAGTTCAGACGCACGCCGAATTCCTTGAACTCGATCGTGATGGCGTTGCCGCCACCGGCTTGCGCGACCGGAATCGGGAACTCGCCGCCGGCGAGAAAGCTCGCCTCTTTACCGCTCTCCGCCACGAGGTTCGGCTCGGCCAGGCTCTGGAAGAGGCCGCGTGTCTGCAGCGCCTTGATCAGCACGCCGAGGTCGTACTTCTCGCTGAGGATGAAGAGGTTCAGGAAGTCGCTGAAGCTGTAGTTGCCCTTCGCGGTCGCGACGTCCGCACCGAACTTGAACGGATCCGTCCCGGTCTTGGTCACCTCGAGATCGGTGTAGCCGGGCGCCGAGAACTGCTGCGTCGTCACACGGCCGAGCGTGTTGTTGATACCGGTCGGGCTCGTGAAGAAGTTGATGCCCAGCTCGGTGAGCGCTGAGCGGCTCACTTCAGCGAAGCGGACCTTCAACAGGACCTGGTTGCTCGGGCGCGACTGCACCTGGAGCAGGTTGACGACTTCTTCCTTCTTCTCGACGAATGCGGTCGCCAGGTTGACGACTTTCTCGGCCACCTCTTTGGTCGGCACCGTGCCCGAGACGACGATGTCGCGGCCATTGGCCGTCACCTGAATGGTCTCGCCGGGGAACAGCTGCTTGACCTGTTCCGACAGGCGCCCGATGTCGCGGCCGACGGCGATGTCGTAGCGGCGCACGCCGCCGGACTTCTCCCACACGAACATCGAGATCGTGCCCGGGGTCTTGCCGTGCAGCAGCAATTGGCTCGCGGACGTCACCATGGCATCGGCAATGTCAGCGTTGGTCAACGACACGCGCGTGATCGGCGTTCCGATGTCGAGCACCGTCGAACGCCCGGCGACGATCTGCACCGGTATCGCCGGCGTGTCGATCACGGCGTTGGCGGCAGCCGCCGCCGCGTTGGCGTTCGGGACCGTGGCGACCTGGGCCAGCAGGAGGCCGGGCTGAAGCACCGCGACGATCAGAATCCAGAGTGCGATCTTCCTTTTCATCTCAATGCTCCTCAGCGAACCACTTCGTGCGCACGCTTGTCGCCACGGATGATTTCAACGGTCGGCAGCGGCTCCGGCACCACCGTCGGCGCCAGGGTCGTTGCCGCCGGTGCGGGCGCGCGTGAGGCCACCCGTCCGACGGCGACCGCCGCGCGCGGCGCCGCAGACTGGCCGAGCAGAATCGTCGGCTTGATCCCGGGCGTCGGCGGCATCGTCTTGTCGAGCGGATTGCGGAGGGCGAGCTGAATCTTCCCTTCGGTGCTGGCGAGCGTCAGCGCTTCCGACTGCAACGGATCGACCAGCAGCGTGACGACGCTGACCGACACCGGCTTGTTGTCCTTCTCGACGTCATGCTCGATCCGCGTGCCGGCGGTGAGCACCGTGACGTTCGTCAGGATGACCTTGGACGTCATGTCCGTCGACTGATTGGTCGGGCTGACGGTGACGAGCACATCGACCTTCGAGCCCGGCAGCACGTAGCCGGCCACGCCGATGACGTCGTTGACGCGGACGGACACGGCGCGCATCCCGTCGGGAATCATCGGCGGCAGCCCGGCACCGGCGCCCACTGGCGCGAGCTTCGACGGCAGCAGCGGTTCGTACTGCGACACGGGCTGGATCAGGCCCCGCCCTACCAGCTCCTGCGCGCTGCTGAAGGTGCCCTGCGGCACCGCGTCCGCTGGCCAGTTGATGGTGCGCAGATCCTCTGCCCGCAGCGCAGCGCCCAGGTCGAGGCTGCTGGCAGCAACCACGACGGGTGTCGTCTTCGCGGAGACCGTGCGCTGCGGCGTGGCCTGTACGTAGCGATACGTGCTGAACGCGAAGACCGCACCGACGGTCATGGCCAGCAGCAGGACGGTGTAGATACGTTTGCGAGGCATAGCGTCTTGTGACCCCTATTCGTTTCGCATGATGGTCGTCATGCGCATCGTGAACGGCTGGCCTGCGAGCGAGCCATTGGCGACGAGCTGCGCGACCGGCTGAAGCACCATGAACTCGAACGGATATTCCACGACCACCCGCGCGGCTGTCGCCGTTGCGGCGCCGCCGACGCTGATAGGAATGGTGGTCTCCGTGATCAGCACTTTCGTGTTGACGCCGTCGACGATGGCCGCCGGCAGGCCGCCATTCTTCAAGTACGTCTTGACGCGGGCCTTCACCGAATCGTCCGAGTACTCCGGCAGTACCGCGACGCGGGCGCCCTCGCGCGAGGCGTTCGTGACGACCTGCCACGTCTGATACGCGCGGCCGAACTCGAGGATGCCGACGGAGACGAGCAGCATGATCGGCAGCGTGAAGGCTGTCTCGATCAGCGCCGCACCCCGCTGGCTCCGAACCCGGTGCAACCAGCTGCGCATAGTTCCTGCTCTCCTCACCAACCCAGCACCACCAGCACCGCACCGCAGGCGATGGCTGGGGCGTACGGGAATCGGTTGTTGGCGGCCGGATGCTCGATGAGCTCGGTCACCGTGCGGCTGCGCGTCGTCACCAGCATCGCCGTCCCGTACAAGGTTTCGCGCAGCCGTCCGCGCCAGAGCGCGACCGTCAGCGCCATTGCACCGCCGAGAATGGCGGCGCGTAAAAACGCATCGAACACGTCGGCAGGGCCGAGCAGCGCGCCGAACGCGGCGAGCAGCTTGACGTCGCCGGCGCCGGTGGCGCCGAACACGTGCGCGGGCAGCAGCAACGCCAACCCGAGCGCCAGGCCGCCGAGCGCTTCCCCCACCGTCACCGCGCCAAAACCGGTCATGGCCAGCACCAGTCCCGTGGATGCCACGCTCATCGTGAGCACGTTCGGGACGCGGCGCTGCCGGACGTCGATGACGGTGGCAGCGACGCCTGCGGCGATGACGAGCACGGCCGTCAGGGTCATGGAATCGATGCGGCGATCACGTCCCAGAAGACGTTCTTGATGGTCGTGCCGACCTGCGTCATCGCCGAGATGGCGACCAGCGCCACCAGGCTGGCGAGCAGCGCGTACTCGATCAGGTCCTGGCCACGGTCGTCGCGGCGAAAGCGTCGCAGCACGGCGGTACAGATTCGTGCGGGCATCGGGCGATCTCCTCTTCGCGGTGCGCGGCGTTGGACGCGCGGTTCACGGCAAAAGGCGGCCGGTGGGCCGCCCTTCGTCGGTCGCGCGTTACGGTGCCGGCGCCGCCGCTGCCGTCAGCTTGTCCTTGATGGCGGTGAAGATGTTGTTGACCTGCTTCCCCGCGTCGGTGAGCGCCACCACGCAGACCAGCGAGATCAGCGCGACGAGCAGCGCGTACTCGATCAGGTCCTGCCCTTCCTCGTCGCGAACGAATGTCCGAATAGAATTCACCAGCTTCATGTCGTCTCCCTTGCGCGTCGTGCGACGCGACTGCTGTCAATAAGCCGGGGCCCGACGGAGCGGCGCCACGGCGCCGCTCCGCGGGTCGACGGTTTACGGCGCAGGCGCCGCAGCGGCCGTCAGCTTGTTCTTGATCGCCGTGAAGATGTTGTTGACCTGCTTGCCGGCATCCGTCAGTGCGACGACGCAGACCAGCGAGATCAGCGCGACGAGCAGCGCGTATTCGATCAGGTCCTGCCCTTCCTCGTCGCGGACGAACGCGTTCACGTACTTCGTCAGATTCATGAGTTCTTCTCCGCGCGCGCGGTGCGCGCATCCTGTGTGATTGACCTGCGGCCCGCAGTTCTGCACGACCGCGCGACGGGCCCTTTAAGCGCAACCGCTATGCCACGGCTGTGGTGGGGTTCTGTGAGACGCAGCAACCTGTTGAGAACGCCGCAGTTGCGGAGGGCGCGTCCCTAGTCGGAACACGCGCCGGCGGACGCGGAAGACGGCTCAGAGAATCGGAACCGTAATGGGTGTGGCGCTTTTCGCGATCGCGGCGGTCAGCGCGCGGCTCAGCGAGCCGCCGTCCACCGTGTCAGCTCGTTTTGTAAGAAGGATCACCAAACGCGCGCGTCGACGCGGCGCGCGCACTCGGTTTCGACGTGCAGCGCCGCGAAATCCCCGCCGCAATGCGCAGCCGCGTGACCGGGCTGGCGCGGAATGGCAATTGCCCTTCCGCGAGGCACACGTGCCATATCGCCGCCACGTCCCGCTGCGTCGCCGAATCGTGGAAGGGCTGTTCGTCGCCACCTCGCTCGGGCTGTTGTGGCTGATCATCCTGGCCATTGACGATCGCGCCGGGATTCTCATCGTCGACGCCGTGAAGACCGGTTTCGTCCACAACGGCGCAGTCGCCAACGAATTCCGGAACACCGCCACGCACGTCACCCGCTCGGCGTGGGAGCTGTCATTCGTCTACGGTCCGCTCATGACCTTTGCCACCATCGCGCTCGTGCTGGTGGTGGTCATGACGCGAACCACCAGCAAATAACCCATGTCCCTGATCCTCGCCATTGAGCCAAACAAGAACCAGGCGCACCAGCTGAGCGCGCTCGTTCGCGCGCACCTGAAAGCGGAGCTCGTCACCGCGCCGACGGCCGCCGCGGCACTCGCCGCGCTCGGCGATCGCATTCCGGATGTCGTGCTCACGCCGGCCCTCTTCGGCTTGAAAGATGAGGCGGCGCTGACGGAGCGGCTGCGCCAGCTCGGGAATGACGCCTCGCACGTACAGACGCTGGCGATTCCCATCCTGGCGGCGGCAGCGGCCAAGGGACAGACCGGCGGCCTGCTCAATCGGAAAGGCAACAAGGCCGACGCGGAGGTCGGCTGCGATCCCACGGTGTTCGCGGAGCAGATCAAGATCTACCTGCAGCGTGCCGCCGTTGAACGGAGGGCTCAGGCGAGCGAGGCTGCCGCCCGCGCCATGAACGCGGCACCACCGGCCGCGCACGACACTGCGGCGCCCGCAGCGGACGATCTCTCGTCGTTGATGATGAGCGCGGACGAGCTCGACGTCGACAGCCTCGAGCTGCCGTCGATACCGCCGCCTGCGCCGGCGCCCGCCCCGGTCGCAGCGCCCGTGGCGGCTACCGCCGCGCCCGCCCGCGACAAGTCGGTAAAGTCGGACGCGAGCACGACCCCGAAGGCGAAGCCGCCCTCGCGAACGCCCAGTGCGATCGAGTCGGAGCTTCTGGTCACTCCGCCCGCGTCCGGCCCGCCGCTGTGGAAGGTCACCGAGTCGATTGAGGATTTCTACGGACAGACCGACGCTGCGGCGATCAGCACACCGGAAATGTCGGTCGAGCCATTTCCCGGAACGCCGATCGCCAAGGCAGCCCAGTCATCGTCGCCCGCCCCGCGCGTGCGGCGAACTCCGCCATCGCCCGACGATTGGGCGTACTTCGATCCATCTCAGAGCGCGTTCAAGGCGTTGATTCGCAGGCTGGATGAGATCGCGGGGAGCGCCGCGTAGTCCTGCGGAACAGACGGAGGGAACGGATTTACAGGAGGAACGGAGAAACGGAGGCGAACAGAGATTTCAAATTCTTCGTACTCGAAACGCCTGCTAGTACGAAATTCTTTCAGTAGTCGACCGAGCCCCGTCAGTAAACACACCGCAATCCTTCAGGACCCACATCTCATCGTCAGCGGCACCGGCGTTGCTCGCTAACATCGGCATGCTCGCGGATTCGCCCTTCAATGCCCTGACCCACGAAATAATCGCCGCAGCGATCGAAGTCCATCGCGTGCTCGGGCCTGGCCTGCTCGAATCGACATACACACCTTGCCTGCAACATGAATTTACGTTACGGCGATTGGCGTTCTTCACTCAGCAACGCGTGCCTTTGGTCTATAAGGGCCTCGCCCTGGATGGCGTGTACCGGCTCGACTTGCTTGTTGATCGGACTGTCGTCGTTGAGGTGAAAGCCATCGAAGCGCTTTTGCCGGTCCACCAAGCTCAGGTCTTGACCTACCTTAGCCTGTCGAATTTGCCGATAGGTCTGCTGATCAACTTCAACGTCGCGAAGCTAGTGGATGGTGTGAAACGCGTCATCAACCCTCGCTATAAGAGATAGAAGACACGGCCTCCGTTCGTCTCCGTTTCTCCGTTCCTCCTGTGAATCCGTTCCCTCCGCAGTCTCCCTCCGCAATCTCCGTTACCTCTCGCCATCGATCGCCGTTAGCAGCGCGTACACGACCGCGCTGCACGGTGTCGGCACACCGGCCTCACGACCCTTCCGAACGATCACCCCGACCAGTCCATCGCTCTCCATCGACCGGCCGCGCTCCCGGTCGACCATCGTCGACGTGCGCAATCCGGTTGCGCTTTCCGTCCAGGATATGTGGCGATCGATGTCCTCGGGTCGCAGGTCTACGCCATGCGCGCGCCCGACGGCGAGCACCTCGGTCATGATCGCGACGAGCAACGCGCGCGTCTCCGGACGCGCCACCAGATCCGCGGGCACGCGTTCGGTGATGGCGGAAACAGAGTTGAACGCGGCGTTCCACATCAGCTTGTGCCAGCGCTCGCGCTCGATATCGCTGGACACGTGAACGGGTTGACCGGTCTGCGCGAGCACGTCGCGGATTGCCGGCAATGCGTCCGTGCCACGGTCGCGGCGGGCGCCGATGCCGATCGTACCGGAGGCCACATGACTGACGATGCCGGGCGTGTCGAGCGTTGCGCCGACATACACCACCGCCGGCAGCACCGTTGCCTGCGGAAACCGCGCGGCGAGCTGATCGTCGGCCTCGACGCCGTTTTGAAGCGGCACGATGACGGTGTGATCCGCGACGGAGGAATCCAGGTCGTCCATGATGCCCGCCAGCTGCTGCGTCTTGACGCAGACGAGGATCAGATCAGCCGGACCTGCCGAGCGCGCGCTGTCTGTCACGGACACCTGCGGGATCGTGATCGTTCCGCGCGTCCGTGACTCAATCGTCAGGCCGGAGGTCCGCAACGCCTCGAGCTGCGCACCGCGCGCGACGAATCGCACGTCCTCGCCGGCATGCGCGAGCAGGCCGCCGAAAAAGCCGCCGACCGCGCCGGCACCATAGACGAGAATCTTCATCGGGCGCGCCGGTCGTCAGCGACGCCGTGTTGGTGTTCGCGGAGGCGGCGCGGGACGGTACTCCAACATCACGTTGCTGATGATCGCCACCGGCCGGCCGGTGGCGGCAAACGCCTCGGTGGCATCGATCCGCGCCTCGGTCAGCTTCAGGCCGACGACGCTGACGGTTTCGGTGGGCTCGTCGGCAGGAATGATGACGGTGACCGGTTCGAGGCCTGTCGGCGCCACAGCCTTGACGCCGCCCGGGCCCGAGCCGCCGGCGATTCGATCGAACAGATCCTTCGCCGTCCGGAATTCGCTCTGCACCACCGCCCGGCCGAGCGGTGTGTTGTCGGACGCGAGCAGACCAACCATGGCTGTGTAACGGCGATAGCCCCGGCTCGTTTTCGCCAGCTCCTCCGAATACGTATGCCGGTTATGAAGATCGAACGTCAGCGTGACCGCTCCAGTGTGAGGGGGCAGCTGCACGATGACACCTTCGGCGGGGTCACGGGTGATCACGATGTCGCAGAAGGTTCGCGCCGTCTGAACACCCTGACCGAGCACCTGAGGACAGGTGACCTTCGCCGCCTCCGTCCGCATCTCGGGAAGGGCGGCGGGCTTGGCCGTGCTGCGACGCGCCTGCGCGAGAGGCAGTGCGCTGGTCAGCAGCGTGATGACAACCCCGACGAACAAGGATGCGCTAGTCATTGACGCACATGAGGCTGGCCGCTTCCGACGTTGGCGGCATCACCGCGGTCCGCAGCTTGATCAATTCGAGAAACTCCATCCGGGTACGCGCATTGTCGCGGAAGATGCCGAGCATGGCGCTGGTCACGGCAAATGAGTTCTGCTTCTCGACCCCGCGCATCGACATGCAGAGATGCGTGCCTTCGCAGACGACGGCCACGCCGCGCGGATCGATCGCCTGCAGGATCGTCTGCGCAATTTCGTTCGTCATCCTCTCTTGAATCTGCAGGCGCCGCGCAAACACGTCCACCAGCCGTGGAATCTTGCTCAAACCGATGACGCGGGAATTCGGGATGTACGCCACGTGGCACTTCCCGAAGAACGGCAGGAGGTGATGCTCACAGAGGCTGTAGAAATCGATGTCCTTGACGATCACCATCTCGCTGTAATCGACGGTGAAGAGGGCGTCGTTCAGCACCTCCTGGATGTTGGCGCGATAGCCGCTGGTGAGAAATCGCAGCGCCTTTTCCACGCGCAGCGGCGTGCGCATCAGCCCTTCGCGCGTCGGGTCCTCGCCGAGCTCGACCAGCAGCTGACGAATGAGATCCTGCATGGTTGTATTCTAGGATCCTTCTGAGCTCCCTCGTCGCCCTCCGCCATCGCAACTTCAGGCTTCTCTGGTGGGGCCTGCTCTTTTCGTTCACCGGCTCGTTCATGCAGAGCGCGGCCCTGCTCTGGCATGTGTCGCTGCTCGTCCCTGACGACCGTAAGGGACTCGCCCTCGGAATGGTCGGCCTCGTACGGTTCGTACCGATCGTCGTCTTCTCGATGATCAGCCGCGTCGTGGCGGACGCGTGGGACCGGCGCCGGCTGATGTTGATCACGCAAACGGCAGCGACCTCCGTAGCGGTGGTCCTGGCCGTGCTCACCCATCTCGGGCTGACGCCGCTGTGGGCGCTGTATGTGATCTCCGGCCTCAGTGCCACCATTGGCGCGTTCGATCCTCCGGCGCGCCAGGCACTGGTGCCGATGCTGGTGCCGCGCGAGCACCTGCCCAACGCCATCAGCCTCAACACCATCATGATCCAGGCGGCATCGGTGGCTGGACCAGCGATCGGCGGTCTTCTCATCGGCTCGGCAGGCCTCAAGTGGGTCTATCTCGCCAATGCGCTCAGCTTTGGCTCCGTCATCGCCGCGCTGTTGATGATGCGCGACATTCCTGAGCGGCCCGACGCGGATCAGTCGCGTAACGAGGTCTCCTGGCGGGCTGCCGGCGAAGGCCTGCGGTTCGTCTTCGGCTCACCGCTCATCCGCTCGACGATGCTGCTCGATTTCTTTGCGACGTTCTTTTCGTCGGCGATTGCGCTGCTTCCAATCTTCGCTCAGGACATTCTCTTTGTCGGGCCGCAGGGCTACGGCTGGCTATATGCGGCGCCAGCCGCCGGTGCGCTGGCGATGAGCGCCGGCATGGTCTGGCTCACAGAACGGATCGTTCAGCGGGGCCGCTGGTTGTTGTGGGCCGTGACGGCATACGGACTGGCGACCATCGGCTTCGGATTCTCACGGTCGTTCTGGCTGACGTTCGCCTGTCTCGCGGCCACCGGCGCCGCCGACACCATCAGCATGGTGATCCGGAACATCGTCCGACAACTCGAAACGCCCGACCGCCTGCGGGGGCGGATGACCGGCATCAACATGATCTTCTTCATCGGTGGCCCGCAGCTGGGTGAGCTCGAGGCGGGCCTGGTGGCGAACTGGCTCGGTGCACCGTTGTCCGTCATCACCGGTGGCCTTGGATGCGTAGCGGCGACGGGATGGGTCGCGGCGACGACACCTGACCTTCGGCACTACCGAAACACATCACACCCACTCGAGACCTAACGGTCTCGCACTCCTCGCGCCTCTCGCAACCCTTCGCACCCCTCGCACCCGCTATACTCTGCCGCCTATGCCCATTGGCGCGACCTCCGTCAACATTCCGCAACTGCTCGCCGACAGCCGCATCGGCCCGCTCCAGAAGCGTGTGTTCGGGCTCTGCCTGATGACGCTCATCATCGACGGCTTCGACGTGCAGGCGATGGGCTACGTCATCCCGGCGCTCCGGGACGCCTGGCACGTCGAACCCGCGGAATTCCGTTATGTCGTGCCCGCTGCGAACTTCGGTGTCCTGATCGGCTCGCTGCTCTTCAGTCCCATTGCCGACAAGATCGGCCGTCGGCCGGTCCTCGTCGGGTCGACGCTGTGGTTCGCCGTGATGACGCTTGCCGCTGCCTATGCCGGAAGCGTGACGGAACTGTTCTGGCTTCGTCTCATAGCCGGCATCGGCATGGGATGCATCATCCCGAACTCGACGGCGCTGATCGGCGAGTACAGTCCCGCCGGACGCCGCGTGACGTTGATGATGGGGATCACTGTCGGCTTCACCGCCGGCGGCGCGGTGGCCGGCTTCGTCGCACGCTGGCTGATCCCGCAGTTTGGCTGGCAGTCGGTGTTTCTGGTAGGCGGGACGATTCCTCTCGTGATTGCCATCGCCATGCAGCTTGCACTCCCCGAGTCGCTCCAGTTCCTGGCCGTGCGACGTAGACGACTCGATCAGGTCGCGCGATGGCTGACGCAGCTCGACCCGACCATCAGGGTCGATGCCGCCACGACCTACGTCGCCAACGAAGAGTCGAAGGGAGGGGTTCCGGTCGTTCACCTGTTCAACGACAGGCGTGCGCTCGTGACGGTCCTGCTCTGGGTCGTCAACTTCATGAACCTGCTGAATCTCTACTCGGTATCGAGCTGGCTGCCGACGGTCGTCAATGGCATGGGCTATGACCCGAACACGGCGGTCCTGGTCGGCACCGTGCCCTGGGTCGGCGGAACGATCGGGACGTTCGGCCTGGCCTGGCTCATCGCGCGGTCTGGCTTCACGCGGACGCTGACGGTCAACTACATCCTCGCCGCATTCAGCATCGCTCTGATTGGGCAACCGGGCATTTCTCTGGCGCTGTTGACGCTCATTGTTTTCGTGACGGGCTGGTGCGTCATCGGCGGACAACCGGGCATGAACGCCTTCGCGGCGACCTTCTACCCGACGTACTTGCGGTCAACGGGATTGGGATGGGCCCTTGGCGTCGGTCGCGTGGGGGCGATCGTCGGCCCGTACATTGGCGGCTCGATGATTGGCGCCAAGTGGACGTCCCATCAGCTGTTCCTGGCAGCGGCCATTCCGGCTGTCATTTCCGCAGTGACGCTGATGATCCTGGCCAAAGTCGTAGGAGATCGGGTGCAAGCGGATTGACGGTCCAACGCGGTCATCGACGGAGGGTCCAGGGAGACTTCGCGGTCGGTGCAAAAGGTGCGATCTCGGACGCGTCCGCGCCGATCAGTTTCTGCGTACTTTCAGGCTAAGTTGTTGAGCCGCGACGGGAACGCGCCGTGCTGCCATGCAGCACATGGCCCGCGCCCGCCGCTCACGAGTCATCATCCTGCAACTCGTCACGGAGCTCCACGACGAAGTCCACAAGCTGACGTCACGCCCGGCGTTCGAACTTGAAGGTCGATTGCGCACGCGAATCGACGAGGCCGCCGAAGGCACAGCCCGCCTGATCCACGATGCTCTCGAAACCGACCGCGATCATGACTTCGCGCGGCTGATTCGCCACGCCCGCGCGGCGGCGACAACGGCCCGCGACGGATTGCAGGCGGCCCTCGTGAAGAAGTTCGTGTCGGAAAAGGATCTGCGCGCGGTGCGCCTGATTCTGGCGCAGCTCTATCCCGCGCTGACCTCGATGCTGGTGTTTACTGCGAACTTCCAGTCAGAAAGATCTGGCCGCTCGCCTTCGTGCAGCCGCCCTTCGGAAGAGCCGTCCCGCACTTGATCAGCTCGCCAGCCAACGCGCCGAGAGGACGCCCATCGCGAAGCGGATGATAGGCGACGGTGATGATCGTGCCGATCGGGAAGTCCTCGACGGTGACGCCCTGGCGGGCCAGCTGGGCGGCCGAACCGGTCTCGACGCCCATCACCGACGGCTTCCCCGCCTTCATCACGGTCTTTCCAGCGGCGTCCAGCACTTCGAAGTGCAGCTGCGCGTGGTTCGCGCCAGGGACGAAGCGGATCAACTTGCCCGTCGCGCTTTTCGTCTGCGTCATGTCGTACATGGCAAACGAATGATGCGCACCGAGCGGCGCCGAAAGGATCACCGCCAGTCCGACGATGAGCGAGGTCTTCTTCGTCATTTGATCTCCGGCTTCTGCCAGCCTTTCTCGAAGTGCTCTTCCCAGTTCTGTGCCCACGGACGGCCGAAGTAGTCGATGAATCCCGGATCGATGAAGGTCAGCTGCGTTGGACGTCCGTCCGCGCCGTTGACGATCGTGCTCTGCACGCGGCATTCAACATAGGTGAACCGCTGATTCGGATCGTTGAGCGGCAGCGTCTTCTGCCATGGCGTCACGGCGTGCACCGGGCGCACGAACGTCTCCGGATCATAGAACGTCGCTTCGACGGTGAGCGTTCGTCCGTCGGCGGTCGGCGTGAACGTCTCGATCACCTGCATCTGGTTGCTGAACTCGAACATCGAGTGCGAGAGCGTCCAGCCCTGGACGTTCTTGGTCCAGGCCACCAGCGTGGTGCCGTTCCAGAAGCCGACCGTCTCGCCGAACCATTGCGGGACTTTCTGGACGTGCTGCCGTCCGATGAGGACGCGGCGAAGCAGGTTGTCGGCAATGCCCGTGAGGAACTGCACCTGGTTCGGGTTCATCATCACTTCGATGGGACCACCGTGCGACGCCTCGGCCCACCATCGCATGAACCCTTCCGGATAGCAGAACGACGCCATCCACTGCGGCGCGTTGCTGACCGCCTCGTGGTAGTTCATCTGCACCATGCGCTTCTGGTATTCGGGGGTCAGCAGCGAGATGACCGTGGCCGCCTGCACGTTGCGTCCCCAGATCCACTGATCGTCGCGGCCCCCGCGCTGGTAGTAGCCGTCCCAGTCCGGCAGCGTCTGCCGCGTGTGCACCGTTGGACCGCCGGCCTTCTTTGCGTCGGCCATCAGCGCGATGTAGTGCTCCTCGGCCGTTTTGTACGGATACGGACTGACGATCTTCGACACGGGATAGTCGAGGTTGCAGTCGCCCCAGTGCGCCGGCCTGTTGTCGCGCGCCCACATGTCGGTGAGTTGTCGCGGCGTGTTGCAGCGCGCGTAGCGCTTGTCGGTCCACGACTGGCGATCGAGATAGAAGTTCCTGGTGGTGAAGAGGTCGCGGCTCAGCGGCGTGACGCCGGCTGGAGGAGTCGTGGACGTCGGCGCAGGGCCGCGTCCCCTGCCGCGAGCGGCACCTGCTGCAGGTCCGTTGCCCTGCCCGGGAACGATGACCTCTCCTCCACCGCGTTGCGCGGAGAGAGAACCGAGCACGCCGGCCAAGAGCATCGCAAGCAACGTGCTCGAGGCAACAGTCGCGCGACTCACACCCATGAATACCCCTTCGAGCACGAAGTATACTCGCCGCCTTGCGCTATCTCACCTTCTCCACGACCAGCAATCCCATGCCTCGGCTGGGCGCGTTGATCGGTGACCGCGTCCTGGACCTGCAGGCGGCGCAGATCGACGGACGACGCGCGGCGCCCGACACGCTGCTCGAGCTCATTGCGCAGGGGCCCGACGCCTGGAAATTCGCCGCCGAGGTCGCGCTCGCGGAAGTCCGGCTGAAGCCGTCCGCCACATACGGAATCGACCAGGTGCAATGGCATGCGCCGATTCCGCGGCCGCTGAAGAACATCTTCTGCGTGGGGCGCAACTACGCCGCTCACGCCAGAGAAAGCGCTGCCGCGTTCAACACCGATGCAAAGCTGCCAGACGTTCCGGTGTTCTTCACGAAGGCACCGACGACGGTCACAGGCCCCCATGACGAGGTGCTGCGCCATGCTGCTGTGACCGGTCAGGTGGACTGGGAGGCCGAGCTCGGCGTCGTCATCGGCCTCGGCGGCCGCAACATCGCCGCCGCCCATGCGCTCTCGCACGTCTTCGGCTACACCGTGATCAACGACATCACTGCCCGGGATCTGCAACAGCGCCACAATCAATGGTTCAAGGGCAAGAGCCTCGACGGCACGTGCCCGATGGGTCCCGTCGTGGTGACCGCCGACGAGTTCGGCGATCCGCAGGCGAAGCGAATCGCCCTCCGCATCAACGGAGTCGCGAAGCAGGACGCCAGCACGTCGGACATGATCTTCACCGTCGCGACGATCATCGAGTGGCTGTCGAAAGGCATGACGCTGGAGCCCGGCGACCTCATTGCGACGGGCACGCCGGAAGGCGTGGGCATGGGGCGCACGCCGCAGGAATGGCTGGCCGCCGGTGACGTCGTCGAGACGGACATCGAAGGGATTGGGACAATGAGGAACGTGGTGAAGGATGTGTAAGCACGACGGCACGATGAGATCGACGGTCACGAAGAAGGGGTCATGGAACAGGACAAGCTCGCCATTCGAGAAGTGATCGAGAACTGGGCGCTGTGGCGCGATGCCGGCGACTGGGACCGCTTTGCGACCGTCTGGCATCACGACGGCTGGATGACGGCGACGTGGTTTCAAGGTCCGGCGCGCGAGTTCATCCGTGTCAGCCGTGACGGGTTCGACAAGGGCGTCAGCATCCTCCACTTCCTTGGCGGCTTCACCTGCGACATCACCGGGTCCCGTGCCGTGTCGCAGACGAAGATGACGATCAACCAGCGCGCGACCGTCGACCACATCCTCGTTGACGTCGTCTGCACCGGTCGCTTCTTCGACTTCCTCGAGAAACGGGAGGCACGATGGGGAATCGTGCGCCGGCAGCCCATTTACGAGAAGGACCGCATGGATCCGGTGGATCCGTCCGCCTCCCTGACGCTCGATCCGAGGCGTCTCGCACGATTTCCTGAAGGCTACCGGCACCTTGCGTATTTGCAATCGAAGGTCGGGTTCAACGTGAAAGGAAACCTGCCAGGACTGCGCGGCGCGGCGGTGGAAACTCTGTACCGGGAAGGCCGTGCGTGGCTGGACGGCTCCGACACGCCAGGAGTGCCGCTGTAACGTGATCTCCCGCAAGCTCGGAGCCTTCGACGTCTCAGCCATCGGACTCGGCTGCATGAGCCTCTCGCACGCCTACGGCGTCCCACCGGAGGCCGATGCGGCAGCCGCAGTGCTCCTGAAAGCGCTCGATCTCGGCTACCGGCATTTCGACACCGCGGCGTTGTATGGCTTCGGTGCCAATGAAACGCTGATCGGCCGCACGCTGAAACATCGCCGCAAGGAGTTCGTGCTCGCCACCAAGGGCGGAATGTTCAGAAACGCGCAAGGGCAGCGCGAGATCGACGGGCATCCGGCCGCCATCAAGCAGCATTGCGAAGAGAGTCTGCGCCGCCTGCAGACTGACGTGATCGATCTCTATTACCTGCATCGCTGGGACAAGCGGCTGCCTGTGGAAGAGAGCGTAGGTGCCGTCGCGGATCTCGTCGCCGAAGGCAAAGTCCGCACGATCGGGCTGAGCGAAGTATCGGCCGTGACGGTCCGCAACGCTCACCGCGTGCATCCGATCAGCGCCGTGCAGACCGAGTATTCGCTCTGGACACGCAATCCAGAAGTCGCGGTGCGCGATGCGTGCCGCGAGCTGGGCATCACGCTCGTCGCCTTCAGTCCGCTCGGCCGCGGATTCCTCACCGGCGAGCTGCGCGATGTCTCGGCGCTGCCGCCCAAGGACATCCGGCTCGCCATGCCGCGATTTCAGGGCGAGCACTTCGAGCGGAATCTCGGTCTGCTGGACGGCCTGTCAGCAATCGCGCGCGCGCAACAGGTGACGATGGCGCAGCTCGTGCTCGCGTGGCTCCTCGCGCAGGGCAACGACATCGTGCCGATTCCGGGAACGACGCGGCTGGATCATCTCGAGGAAAACGTCCACGCGACCGAGATCTCGTTGACGCCGCAGACGATCGCGGAGTTGAACGATCTGATCAACCCGCGAACGGTGTCCGGAGCGCGGTATAACGCGGCGACGCAGACTGAGATTGATACGGAGGAGATTGGTCTGTAATGCTGAATTCAGAATGCAGGATGCAGACACTGACTGACTTCAGACGTCTGACGTCTGACGTCTGACGTCTGACGTCTGACGTCTGCATTCTGAATTCTGCATCCTGCATTTCCCTTATGCCCACATTCGACGTCACTCCCGGCTGGCTCGTCTATCACCCGAGTCCGTCGATTCCGCGCTTCAAGGTGCCGGCGGGCGCTGTCGACGCGCACTGCCACGTGTTCGGTCCCGGCGGGCAATTCCCCTACGCGCCCGAGCGCAAATACACGCCGGCCGATGCGTCGAAGGAACAACTGTTTGCGCTGCGCGATCGGCTTGGCTTCGACAAGAACGTGATCGTCCAGGCGACCTGCCACGGCAGCGACAACCGGGCGCTGGTCGATGCGCTGCGCGCGTCGAATGATCGCGCGCGTGGCGTCGCGACGGTCAATCGCAACGTCACGGATCGCGAGCTCGAGGAGATGCACGCCGCGGGCGTTCGCGGGACGCGATTCAACTTCGTCAAACGTCTCGTCGACTTCACGCCGCGCGACGTGCTCACGGAGATCGCGAACCGCATCGCGCCGCTCGGCTGGCACGTCGTCATCTACTTCGAAGCCGTGGATCTGCCGGAGCTGTGGGACTTCTTCACGTCACTGCCAACGACGGTGGTCGTCGATCACATGGGACGCCCGGACGTCAGGAAGCCGGTCGACGGCCCGGAGTTCGAGTTGTTCGTGCGCATGATGCGCGAACACGACAACATCTGGTCGAAGGTCAGCTGTCCGGAGCGATTGAGCGTCGCCGGTCCGCCGGCGCTCAACGGTGAGCAGCACGCGTATCGCGACGTCATCCCCTTCGCCAGGCGGCTCGTCGAGACGTTCCCCGATCGCGTGCTGTGGGGCACCGATTGGCCGCATCCAAACCTGAAGGATCACATGCCCGACGATGGGCTGCTCGTAGACTGGATCCCTCACATCGCAACGAGCGCGGCACTGCAGCACAAACTGCTCGTCGACAATCCAACGCGGCTCTATTGGTAGACTACCAACTTATGAAAATCTGCCTCGCAGGCACGGGCGCCATGGGCGAGATTCACGTCAAGGCCCTGCAGAAGATCGCCGGGACCGAGGTGGTGTCCGTCGTCGGACGCACCGACACAGGCGTGAAGGAATTCGCAGCGAAGTGGAATATTCCGTTCGCCTCGACCAGTCTCGACGCCTGCATCGACCGCCCAGGCGTCGACGCGGTCATCCTCACGACGCCCAGCGATCAGCATCACGACCAGACCGTCCTCGCCCTGCGCAAGGGCAAGCACGTGCAGGTCGAGATCCCGATGGCATTGAATCTGGCCGATTCGGAGCACATGCTCGACGAGTCACGGAAGGCCGGAAAAACACTGATGATCACGCACACGCGTCGGTTCGCGAATCCGCACCGCGAAATCCGCAAGCGTATCCGTGAGGGCACGTTCCACCTCCATCACATGGTGGTCGAGACCTATTTTTTCCGGCGCACGAATCTCAACATGCACGGTCAGCCGCGATCGTGGGTCGACAACCTGCTGTGGCATCACGGTTGCCACTCAGTCGACCTGGCGCACTGGATCCTGGACGAGCCGAACTGGGACGTGTGGGGACAGAAGGGACCCGATCACCGCGATCTGCAGATCCCGATGGATCTGTCCGTCGCCATGAAATCGAAGAAGGGGCCGCTCTTCACCATGGCGATGTCGTTCAACAACAAAGGGCCGTTCGGCGGGTTCTATCGCTATATCGGCGAGGAAGACACCTACAAGGTGTACCGCGACTCGATGACCGACAGCGAGGGCAACGAAGTGGCGTTCGACGACATGACGGCGGCATTCGACCGTCAGGACATCGAGTTCGTCGCCGCCATTCGCGAAGGACGCGAGCCGGAATCGAGCGCCGCCAGCGTGGTGCCGACGATGGCGCTGCTGGATAAGATAGACAAGTCGATGAATCGGTAACTACGGGCACGGAGACACGAAGACACGGAGATTGTTATGGGCGAAATCGTCGCAGCACTGGGCACTTGCCATACGCCGTACCTGTTCACCCGTCCGCCGGACGAGAACGCCCAGCAGCTCGATCAGGCGGCGGCCGCCATCCAGGAGCTCGGCAAGGCGCTCGATGAGAGCAAGCCAGACGTGATCCTGATGTTCGGCGCGGACCACGTGGAGACCTTCTCGGTCACCTGCGTGCCATCGTTTGCCATCGTCGCCGGCAATCGCGCGATCGCGAAGTTCGCGGGCCGCGAGCACAATCTGCCGATCCATCGCGAGATGGCCGAGGACATCCTCAACAAGCTCGTTGTCGAACACAACTTCGACATGGCCTATTCCGAGGATGCGGAGCTTGGACACGCGTTCTCGATTCCGTTCGAGTTCCTGATCGGCAAGCGCAACATCCCCGTCATTCCGTTCTTCACCAACGTCTACGTTCCGCCGCTGCCGACGCCGCGTCGATGCGAAGCGCTGGGCAAGGCGATCGCGCAGATCGTCAAGGGCCGCAAGGAACGGGTGGCGATCGTCGCCAGCGGCGGCATGTCGCACTTCCCCGGCACCACGAAGTACACCAGCCCCGAGTTCGACTTCGATCGCTGGCTCGTCTCGCAGATGGAAGCCGGCAACGCCGACGCGCTGCTCAACATGACCGGCAGCCAGCTCGACGAAGTCGGCAACACCGAGATGCTGAACTGGGCGGTGATGTATGGTGCCATCGGCACCCGCCCCGGTGAGCTGATCGACTACATTCCGACCTGGCACCACGGTCTGGCGATGATGCGGTTTCTCCCGGAACGGCAGCGCGCCCACGCGCCGACGAAGGTGGCGGAACAATTCGGCGGCTTCCACTTCCAGAACCAGGGCTATCAGTTCTACAAGCATCCGCCGGCCGACGCCTACGCGCTCAACAAGCTGCTGTTCGAGTCGCGCCACAGCCAGCCGCTCCGTGATCGAATCGTCGACGACTTCGACAGCGTCGTCACGGAATACGGGCTCGAGGGCGATCAGCGCCAGGCGGCGCGGGCAATGGTGGACGTGGCCAAGGGTCCACTCGTCAGCGACCACGTGAAGCCGCTGGCAGACGCCGGCTGCCACCCGCTACAAGCGTTGATGGCGCTGCACGTGATCTACTCGACGACGCACAAGGCTCGCGCCCAGCAGATGGCTGGCGCCGGTAAACACTGAAAACGGGCCGCGGAGACGCGGCGGCGCGGAGATTCATGATCTGAATCCCTCCGCGTCTCAGCGACTCCGCGGTTCGTGGCTGTGAACAATGCCACGCCTCTATCCGGCGGTACCACCGGGCATTCATTCCCCGGATTTCTTTGAGCCGAATCGCGGCACACACCTCCGTCATCCGAAGCATCCGCGCATCGTCGTTCCGCAAACGCTGTCCGAGCTGACGGGGCCGGTCTTCCCCTACGCGGGCTTCGGCGTGGCCGATACGGACCTGACGCGCCAGCATCAGGGCGAGCCGATCGGCGAGCGCATCATCCTCCACGGCCGTGTGCTCGACGAGGACGGCAGGCCGGTCCCCCAGACACTGGTGGAGATCTGGCAGGCCAACGCGGCGGGGCGCTACGCGCACGGCGTGGACAACCATGCCGCCGCCCTCGATCCGAACTTCTCCGGAACCGGACGGGCGATCACGGACGCCGAGGGGCGATACCGGTTTCTGACCATCATGCCGGGCCGCTATCCCTTTCAGAACCATTACAACGCCTGGCGGCCGGCACACGTGCACTTCTCGCTGCTGGGGCCGAACTTCCTGACCCGGCTGGTCACGCAGATGTTCTTCCCCGGCGACCCGCTGCAGGCGTTCGATCCGATCTATCAGGGCGTCCCCGAACAGGCGCGCGATCGCGTCGTCGCGGCCTTCGACATCGACACCACCGAGCCTGAGTGGTCACTCGCCTTCAAGTTCGATCTCGTGCTGCGGGGACGGCGGAGCACTCCGTTCGGGATTTAAAACACGAAGGCCGCAAAGAAGATCGAAGGACACGAAGAAGAACACCGGATCTAAGCCATTCTTCGTGCCCTTCGATCGGCTTCGTGGCCTTCGTGGTTCACCGATGACGCGCCGCCAGCAGCTGCTGCAGCTGCTGCTGCGCCGGGGCTGAATCAGGCTTGAGGCGTACGGCCGCCTGCGCCGCCGCGATCGCTTCGTCAAAACGCCTCTGCAGTCCGTAGGCGACCGCGAGATTGTGATACGCGCCGGCATGCAGCGGGTTGATCTCCACGACCCGGCGTAAATGCGCGATCGCCTCGTCCAGCTGCCCGCGGGGCCCGAGGATGACGCCAAGATTGAAGTGGGCGTCGGCGTTCTCCGGATTGAGTCCGATCGCCGCCCGGAACTCACGCACCGCGGGCTCGGGCTGACCCGCGACGAGCAAACCCGCTCCGAGGTTGAACCGCACGGCGTCGTCTTTTGGCTTCAGAGCAGCGGCGGTCCGAAGATGCTCCAGCCCTTCTGCGACTCGCCCCTGCCCTTGCAGCACCGTCCCGAGATTGCTGTGCGCCTCGGCATCGCGCGGATCCAGGCGGAGCGCCTCTTCGAGCTGCGCCTGCGCGTCCGCGACGCGTCCAACCTGCAGGTACCGCGTCGCCAGCATATTGCGCGCGGCGGCGACTCGTGGCTCGATCTGAACGTCGAGTTCGGCCGAGGCCGTGGCCGCCTCCATCGAGCGGCGGAGGAAATCGGCGTTGAGCATCGCGGCATCTTCGGCGCGCCGTGGCACGACTTCAATCCACAAGTGGCCCATCTCGTCGGTCGATCGAGGTCCCGATCGCACGAGCTGCGGCGGATGATTCCGGTTATTCGGATTGGCCGGCGAGTTGTCGTAGGTGAATCGCATCGACAGTCGCGTCCCGCGCGGGAGAAACACCGGAGTCTTGTACCGATACCGATCCTGCCAGCGGAAGTCCCACTGCCGAATCCACAGGAGATCCATCTGCGTACCATTCGGCAGCGTCGCCGTGCCGCGCATCTCTTTCCCGAGATAGTGCGCGTGCGGATAGATGCTGACGGCGTCAACGTCCACCGGCAGCACGTAGCTGTCCTCGACGACGTAGTTCGCCTCGCCGGGCGGGATGGCGATTCCGTGCGCCTCGAGCTTGACACTGATCGGCGTGCGCGTCGGCGGCGTGTCGGAGAAGAACAGCCCGATCTGCGGCTGCACCGATTCGCGCCGTGTCCCCGCGATCATGTGCAGCAGCAGGACGAAGTCGGTGCCCGGATTGAGCGTCCACGCGTTGTCCGCCGATTCCATCACCGGCACCTTGCCCGGCGACCAGCCGTAAACGTTCTGCACTTGTCCGCCGTCCATCGTCCCGAAACCCGGACCCGGCTCGGCACGATCGAGGGCGCGCGAGACGCGTCCGAAATCGGTCGCCAGGTCGGCGTGATGCAGGACCTGCGGTCGATCGGCGCGGAACTCAACGGCGCGCACGTAGCGCGGCGCGGTGATCGGCACGGGTATGACGAAATTGCGAAACACGTCGCGGCCGCCTGGCTGCAGGACGTACGGTTCCGTCAGCGTCAGGACGAGATCGGGCGTGCCCAGCTGCCACCCACCGGAGAATGCGGGCGCCTTCGGCGCGTCTGCCGGATCGCCTTCCGGCGCACCGCTCTCGGCCCACTTCGTGATGAGCGCGATCTGATCGTCGCGAAGCCGCCGTTCGCCGGCGAACACGCCGTGTCCCGGCTCCGGCAGCCACGGCGGCATGGCGCGACGCTGCACGGCCGAGGCGATCGCGCGCGCGTGGCGGCGGACTGAGTCGTAGTCGAGGACGCTGAACGGCGCGCCGGCGACACAGATTGGGTCCGCCTTCGCTCCCGCAGATACGACCGACAGGTCGGTCTTCGCCGCGGGAGCTACGGCGGACAGGTCCGTTTTCGCCGAAGGGCCGTCGTCGTGCGGCGGGCTTGCCCGCCGGAGCGCTTCGCGCGGAGGCGGGTCGATCGGCCGATGGCAGCTTGCGCAGTTGTCGAAGAGGATGGGCGCGATGTCGCGGTTGAATGTCGCCGCCCGGGCTGCCTGCTCCGGTTCACTCGTCGCTCGCGAACACGCGACGGCAGCCAGGATCGCGATGCCGGCGAGCGTGAGTGGCTTCCAGATCATTGGGAGGCTATATTCGGTGTGTTCGAGTATGTCCCAACTCACCCCGTTCAATACTGTCGGGCCTTTCTTCAAGCTCCTCGTCAGGGACAGGCCCGAAGGGACAGATTGCCTCGTCTCGGACGCCACTCGCGGCGAGCGGATCACGATCTCCGGACAGCTCGTCGACGGTGACGGACGCGGCATCGACGATGGCCTCGTGGAGATCTGGCAGGCAGACGGCGCCGGACGCCATCACCATCCCGCGGATCCGCATTTCCGTGACGCCGACGGCGCGTTCTCCGGTTTCGGTCGCGCAGCAACGTCCGCAGACGGATCGTTTTCCTTCCGCACCATCAAGCCCGGACTGGTAACGGGCCGCGACGGCGAGCAGCAGGCGCCGCACATCCTCGTCAGCGTCATGGCGCGCGGAGTCATGTCGCGGTGCTGGACGCGGATGTACTTCGAGGGCGAGGCGCTCAATGATCGCGATCCGGTATTGCGGCTGGTACCTGTCGAACGCAGGGCTACGCTGATCGCCCGCCGAAGCGGCATTGACCAGTATGTCTTCAACATCGTGCTGCAGGGCGAGAACGAGACCGTGTTTTTCGAGGCATGACATGAAGATGCCGGGTCCGCGGCCGGTAACCTCCTGATCGCCGCGGCACCCGGCCCACAGCAAGATGGAACACAGCGTTCACAGTGGCGACGCAACCATCGGCTACGAAGTCGACGGCGATCCGCAGGCGCCGGCGCTCCTGCTGATCAACTCCATCGGCAGCACGAGGGACATGTGGGCGCGACAGGTGGCCGCATTTTCCAGCGCCTACCGCGTCATTCGCTACGACGCGCGCGGCCACGGCGTGTCGTCGGTGCCTCGAGGTCCCTACACGCTGGCGCAGCTCGGCGCCGACGCAGTCGCGATCCTCGATCATCTCAACATCCCCGCGGCGCACGTCTGCGGAATCTCACTCGGTGGAATCACGGCGCAGTGGCTGGGCCTGAATGTGGCGAACCGCGTTCGCAGTCTCGTCCTCGCGAACACGGCGGCGCGGATTGGCACACTCGAATCGTGGACCGAGCGCATCAGCCTGGTTCATCAGAAAGGCATGTCTGCCGTCGCCGATCTGGCCATGGAACGCTGGTTCACGACGTCGTTCCGCGATCGGGATCCGGAAACCGTGCACGCCTTCAGGGCCATGGTCCAAAGCTGTCCTGCCGACGGCTATCTCGGCTGCTGCGCGGCGCTGCGCGATGCCGACCTCCGCGATCAGATTTCGACTCTTCGCGCGCCGACCTTGCTTATCGCGTCGAGCGCCGACACGGCCACGCCCCCGGAGGGACTGGACTTCATTCGTGAACGCGTCGAGGGTACGCGGCTCGTGACGCTCGAGTCCGCACACTTGAGCAATGTGGAGCGCGCCGACGAGTTCACCGCCGCGGTGCTGGAGTTTCTGAGGGCGATTAACCCGATGGAGAGGCCGACCTGAAGGTCGGCCTCTACCTTCACGCGTCTTGTCTTCGTGTTCTTCGATCTCTTCGAGTCCTTCGTGTACACAAAGAAAGGCCCGGTTCTGCGCGGGAGCAGAACCGGGCCCCGCCGGGTAGAAGCTGCGTGGGACTTCTACTCGGCCAGCTGATCACCGGTCGCCAGCGGAGATACCGCCAGCGACCGGGCATTTGACGTCTGTTAGAAGTTCACCGTCAGGTTCAGGCGAACGAACCGCGGCGCGTAAATCGTGAGGGGGTTACCCCACGTCCCACCGTTCGGCTGCCCGTACTGATACGTGTTGTCCCAGGTCAACGCGTAGTTCGCGTTGGTCAGGTTGTTGATGTCGACGCCGATGTCGCTCCGCGTGCGACCGAAGCGCACGACCTTGGCCAGGCGCATGTCGATCTGGTTGCGCCGCGCGTCGTCCCAGAGCCGATGATCGTTGTCGTCGATGCTGATCGTCTGCGACCCGGTCGCCGTAAAGCTCGTGGGCGTGAAGCCGAGCAGCGGGATGATCACCGAGTTCGGAACGTTCCAGTTCGCCGAGCGCGCCTGCACCGGCTGCGAGCGCACGGTTGCGCTGATCAGCACGTCGATCTTCGGGATCGTGTACGTGGCCAGGCCGCGAAGGGTGGTCTGGAACGGGTTGGCGTTGCGGCAGTCGCGAAGATCGGGGCTATCGATCAGACCCTGAGTCGCGCACCGATCCGTGACGGAACGGCCCGTGGTGCTGCCGACCTGCATCGTCAGGCCCTGCCGCAGCCGTGCGTTGACCGTCACGTCGACGCCGTCATAGTAGTTCTTCCGCTCGGGACCGAAGTCGCTCTCGAACGTGACGTAGTTCTGCGCGGCGATCGCCGCCGCCGCGTTCGTCACCTGATAGAACGTGATGGGGTACCCACCACCGTCCGGCAGACGCGGATCGCTCGGCATCGTCAGGGTGTAGGCGACGTACTGGCTCGGGAGGCGATTGACGTTGTCGGTGATCTGCACGCCCTTGAACCAGCGGTGCGAGTAGCCCACATCCAGCGACACGCGCGGGATGAGTTCCTGCTGCACCGTCAGGCCCCACTGCCAGTCGTTCGGCCGCACGCCCCAGCCGGTGAGCAAAGCCGGATTGGTTGTCGTGGTTGCGGTTCCGGTTTTGCCGAAGTTCAGGTTGTTGCCGGTCAAGGCGCCGCATACATCACCCGAGCCTGTCGCCGCCGGGCTCTGCGCGGTGAAGACCAGCAGGTTGCAGTCCACCACCTTGTTGTTGTTGGTATCCGTCCAGCTCCGGTCCACCGAGCTGACCGCACGATTCGCCGGATTGTTGGTCGTGTAGCGGCCGTCGTTGGTCGCGGAGACCAGGTAGTGACCCATGTTGAACTTGACGGCGGTCTTGCCATTGCCGAACACGTCATAGGCAAGGCCGAAGCGCGGCGTGATGTCGTTGAAGGCATCGACGCTCTTCGTCATGTCGAACGTGATCGGCGTCGGATTGAGCTTCGTGATCGTCGTCGTGCCATTGTGGTCGGCCGGGCTGAAGCTCCACGACCGGTCATACCGGAGAGCGCCCTGCGCCGTCAGACGGCCCTTGGTCCACGTGTCCTGGACGAACAGCGCGGCAACCTCGGTGCGGTCCGCCGTTTCCCAGTTGTCCAGCGCCATCGTGTACTGGTTCGGCTGACCCTGGTTGAAGCGATACGACAGCAGCGTCGGGTTTCGCAGGCGGTTGGTCTGGTTCGCCAGGTACGAGCCCTGGTAGCCGACCTTCATATTGTGCGAGCCCGTGACATACGACGCGGACGCGCGCCACGTCATCGGCCAGCTCTTGTTCGCGGCGTACTGCGCCAGAGCGCGGTACTGATAGTTCGCGCGCGGTGCATAGGGCAGGCCGGTCGCCGGATTCGTCGCCGTTGACTGCTCCGTGACGGTGATGTCGAAGATGCCGTCGGGCGGCAGCTGGCCGGGACCGCCGGCATGGTTGTACGCCAGTCGGCTGAAGCCGCCTTCGAGCAGAATCCTGCTGGTCAGCGGGTTGGTCCACAGCGCCTGCGTGACGGTGTACGGGAAGTCGATGTAATTCGTGCTGGCTTCCGGGGATGTGGTCGTCGCGCTCGACGCCACCCAGTCCGTGCCGCGCGAGTCGCAGCCGCTCTTCGTGTCGATCTTGAGCGGCGATCCCTCGCACCGGCTCTGGTACTCGTGCGAGAAGGTGACGCGGTTCTTCGGTGTGACCTGCGCCGTGAAGCGGTCGATGTACATCTGCCGCCCCTCGAGCCGTCGCGCCGTGATGGATGGATCCTCGACCCAGTCCCAGCGCGCCATGTTGAAGGTGTTCGCGTTCCAGCGGACGCCTTCGAGCTGCGTGATCGTATTCAGCTTGCGATAGCTGCCATAGAACCACAGACGGTCTCTCAGGATCGGACCGCCGTACGAGATGCTGCCGTCGTACGCCTTGATGATGCCGGGGGTCTCCTTCAGGTTTGGTCCCGGGGGCGCCGCCGTCAGCGCGGCGTCGAGGTTGTTCCCCTTCGACCACTCGCCCGCACCATTGATGAACGCGGTGCCGCGGAACGTGTTGCCGCCGGAGCGCGGAATGAGGTTCATCACCGGGCCGCCGACTTCCATCTCACCGAGACCGCCAGACACCGTGGTGGAGACCTCGTCGGCGCCCGCCGAGTCGAGGATGTACGACGACACGCCGCCGCCGTTGAACGCGGCTGCGACGGTCATGCCGTTCACCGTCATGCGCCCTTCGTTCGTCGGGCCGCCGCGCGCGCTGAAGAACGTCATCGTCGGCGTCGGCGCCAGGCCGTTGTTGTCCACGGTGATGCCGGGGGTGAGATTCAGCAGCGAGCCGACCGTGCGCGTCGCCGGAATGGCGGAGATGACTTCCTGCTGAATGACGACCTCGCGCTTCACCGTCTGCACGTCGACGACGGGCGTTTCACCGGTGACGGTGATCGTCTCCTGGAGGGTGCCAACCTTCAACTCGATCGGGATCGTGACGACGACTGTTCCCTGGAGCTGGATGTCGGTCCGCTTGATGGTGCCGAAACCCGGCAGCGAGAACGACAGCGCGTAGATTCCAGGATTCAAGTCGATGATGCGATAGACGCCGGAGCTGTCGGTGACGACCGAGCGCACTTTCTCGGTGAGAACAGGGCTCGTCGCTTCGACAGTGACTCCGGGTAGAACAGAGCCGGAGCTGTCCTTGACCGTACCGGTTAACGTGGCCTGAGCGGATGCGATCGCTGGCAATAGCCAGACAAGCGCTGCGAGCAGCAAGATCTTTCGCGTGTCACGCATTTGGGGGCTCTCCTTCGCTACGGGAGTTGCTACGCCGAATGTCCGGAATGTCCAATATGTAAACTTTGTTAAATCGCCGCGAATACTGACCCCAGAAGGGTTACCGTGTCAATCAGTTTTGGAGGGGAGGCGGATCTGGCCGTGATCGGCCCGAATTGACGCCGTGCGGGGGTACGTAAAAAGGGCCCGGGTCCCCGCGGGGCGCGGAATCCAGGCCCTGCCTGGCAGAAGCTGCGTGGGACTTCTACCCGGCCAATTGATTAGACGTTCACTACCTTAATCCTGTCTGCTCCCCCGTGGAAAGCACAGCCGTGAGATTTGCCGCATCATTGCGGCGCATCACCTCCGGCCTGCCCTCGCCCACCACCCGCGCGGCCGCCGCCGCGCCCGCCGCGCCCGCCGTCGCGGCCGCCAGCCTGCTGCGGCAGCGCATACGCAATCAGCTGGGCGCCAAAGCCGGGCGCTCCGGTCTGGGCGTTCGCCGCGCTGCCTCGAACTCCGAGCACGATGAACTGACGGCCATTCAGCATGTAGGACATCGGCAGACTGACCTGCGGCCCCGGCATCGGGATCTGCGCGAGGTCGGCGCCGGTGGCTTTGTCGTACGCGTGAAGAATCGCCGCACCGCCCGATCCCTCGCCGGCGATGAGCAGCGTCTTGGTGACGAGCAAACCGGCGTTGGAGGGGCTACCGGTCTTCGGGATATTGACGCCCTTCAACGCGGGGTTGTTCTTCACGTTGGCCGGCGTATCGCCGTTAGGAATCTGCCAGGCGATGTCGCCCTTGTTCATGTTGTACGCGGTGATGCGGCCGTAGGGCGGCTTGAGCAGCCGCAATCCCTGCACCGATGGCAAACCGCCACCCAGCGTGTAGTCGGCGTCGACCGTGCGGTTCGGCGCGTTGTTCGGAGCCATCCCAAGGACGCCAGGCGAAGTCGACGAACCGACATAGACGAATCCGGTTTCCGGATCGGCCGCGCCGCCCTGCCAGTTCGCGCCGCCACCGAGGCCAGGCGCAATGATGGTTCCGCGATGGCCACCTTCGACCACGAGCGTTCCCGGGTCGTACATCGCGCCGAGGCGGTAATTCGCCACCGCCTTGATCGCTTCTGCCCGCAGCTCCGGCGTGAAGTCGATGAGGTCGTCGACGGTCACACCCTGCTGGTCGAATGCTGGCGGCTTGGTGGGGAACGGTTGCGTCGGTGATGTCCACTCACCTTTCACATCGGTCTGACGCACGGGACGCTCGACCATCGGCCATACGGGATTGCCGTTGCGGCGATCGAATACATAGGCGAACGCCTGCTTCGACAACTGCACCACAACGGGGATCTGCTCGATCTTCCCGCCCCCGCGATCCACTTTGATATCGATCAGCAGTGGCTGCGGAGGCAGGTCGTAGTCCCAGATGTCGTGGTGCACGAGCTGCTGGTGCCAGACCCTCTTGCCGGTCTTCGCGTCGACCGCGACGAGCGAGCTTGAAAACAAGTTGTTGCCGGGCCGATGGCCGCCATACGTGTCGTTGGTCGCCGCTTCGATGTTCAGGTACACGAGTCCGAGCTTCGGATCGGCCTGCGGCGGTCCCCATACACCGGCATTGCCCGTGTAGTCGCCCGACCCGTTCAACCAGGTGTCGTAACCGAACTCGCCCTTGCGCGGAATCGTGTGGAAGGTCCAGACCTTCTTTCCGGTCACGACATCGAACGCATTCACGTCCAGCTTGATGTTGGCCTTGTTGACGCGTCCGCCAGGAATCGACGCGGGACCGATGACGACGACGTTGCCGATCACGACGGGCGGCGAGCTGTTCCCGATCTTGCCGACCGGGTCCTGCGTCTTGTCGTCCATCTGCTTCATCATGTCGACGATGCCGTTCTCGCCGAAGCTGTCGACGAGCTGACCGGTCTTCGCGTCGAGCGCGACGAGGTTGAAGCCGGGCGTCGCTGTGAAGATCCGCTCGCGCCCTTTGCCGTCCGTCCAATACGCAACGCCGCGATGGATTTTGCGTGGCGCCTGCTCGAATCGCACGCCCTCATCAGGACGGTAGGTCCACAGCGTTTCACCGGTGAGGGCATTCGCGGCAATCACATTCCGACGCGGTCCGGCGGTGAAATACAGCACGCCGTTCACCATCAGCGGCGTGGTCTCCGTCGTCAGCGTCTCGGTCGCCGTGCCGTAGTTGTCGAACCGCCAGGTCCAGGCGACCTGCAGGTTCTTGACGTTGTCACGGTTGATCTGGTCCAGCGGCGAATAGTGACTGAACTCCTCGCCGGCGAAGGCTTTCCATTCCGCCATCGGACCGGCCGGAGCCGGCGGATTGTTTTGCATGCGTCCGGTGAGCGGCAGGGCCGCGAGCAGGACGAGCACGCCAAGGACAAGATGCAGACGACGTGGTGCCGCCATTCGGAGCTCCTTCTTGTGACGAAAGGCCGATGTAGTGCGGGTCATTCTAGATCCTGAAGGCCCAAGGCCAAAGGCCAACCTGAGGCCCAAGGCCCATGGCCCAAGGCCTGAGAGAAGAGCGAAGCCCTCTTATTCCTTGACCAGCCCTTAGGCCTTTGGCCTTCGGCCTTAGGCCTGTTAGGATGCGGCTCCTCAGGAGGCCTCATGAACCCGCACGTCCGCGGCCGCGCCGCCGCGTTCCTCTGCTTTGTCCTGCTCGCCGCTGCCGCGTCTTCCGCCCAGAGCGGCGACAAATATACGGCTCGACTTGGCATGGTCCCGGTCGCCAACGGCACCCAGCAGGCGCTCGTCGCCGGCAAGGGCGCCGCCACGGCGACACTCGCCGGCAACAAGCTCACGATCGCTGGAACGTTCGAAGGGCTTCCGGCGGCGGCAACCGCCGCGCGACTGCATCAGGGCGTGGCAAAGGGCGCGCGCGGAAAAGCGTTCGCCGATCTGACGATCTCGAAAGCCGCATCAGGCACGATCTCCGGCACCGTGACGTTGACGCCGGATCAGATCGAGGCGCTCAAGCAAGGCAAGATCTACCTGCAGGTGCATAGCGAGAAGGGCATCGCGCCCGAGCAGGGAAAGACTGACGCCATCGTCGACAACAGCAACCTGTGGGGCTGGTTACTGAAATGAAAAAGCATCTTCTCTTGTTCGCGATCGTGTTCGGCGCCGCCGCCGCATTCATGTCGGCGCAGGCGCCTGGTGGCGCTTCGTTCACCGCGGCCCAGGCCACGTCCGGACGAGCGGCGTACGACCAGAACTGTGCGAGCTGTCACGGACCCGCCGGACGCAACGGTACCGCCCCTGCGCTGGCCGGGCCCGACTTCTTCGGCGGATGGAGCACGCGACCCGTCCGCGATCTGATTTCGACCATCCGTTCGTCGATGCCGTCCGATCGCCCCGGTCAGCTACGCGAAGAGGTGTACCTCGACATCGTCGCCTACATCCTGCAAACGAACGGACGCACTCCAGGCGATCAGATGCTGACGGTGAACAGCAACGGCAACGTCGGCGCACCGGCCGCACAAGCTGGAAACGCAGCTGGCGGTGGACGTCAGGGCGCAGGCGGCGCGGCGCGCGCGGGTGGTCAGGGTGGCGCAGGTGGGGCCGGCCGCGGAGCCGCTGCAGCGCCGCAAACTGGCGTGACGGTTGAAGGCCGGGTTCCAAACTTCAAGCCCGTGACCGACGAGATGCTGAAGAATCCCCCGCCGGGTGACTGGCTTGCGATTCGGCGCGATCACTACGCGTCGAACTTCAGCCCGCTGACGCAGATTACTCGCGACAACGCACAGGACCTGCAACTCGCGTGGGTCTGGCCGATGAACGAGGGCGGCACCAATCAGCCATCGCCGCTCGCATATAACGGCACGATCTTCCTGAATAACACGACCGGCATCATTCAGGCGCTCAACGGCAAGACGGGCGATCTGATCTGGGAGCACCGTCTCGGCGGCAACATCGCGATGCGCGGCATCTCGCTCTACGGCGACAAGCTGTTCGTTGCGATGAGCGATGCGAATCTCGTCGCCCTTGATGCGGCCACAGGCAAGCAAGTGTGGAAGGCGGCGATGCCGGACGGGCGCGGCAGCTCCAGCGGTCCGCTCGCGGCAAAGGGCAAGCTCGTTCAGGGGATGGGCGGCTGTCAGGCGTACGTCGAGCAGAAGTGCTTCATCAGCGCCTACGACGCCAACACCGGCAAGCAACTGTGGCGCTTCCAGACGATCGCCACCGAAGGGGACGCGGGCAAGACGTGGGGCGCACTGAGCACGCTGTTTCGCGCGGGCGGCGAGAGCTGGATCACGGGCAGCTACGATCCGGATCTAAACCTCACCTACTGGGGCACGGCGCAGGCGAAGCCGTGGATGCCGGTGAGCCGCGGTCTCGATTCGCTCGAGAAGGCGCTCTACTCCAGCTCGACGCTCGCGCTCGACCTCGATACCGGGAAGCTGGCCTGGTACTACTCGCACGCGCCGAGCGAATCGCTCGACCTTGACGTCGTGTTCGAACGGGTGCTTGTCGATTCCGGTGGTCAGAATCTGGTCTTCACGGTCGGCAAGGACGGCGTCTTGTGGAAGCTCGATCGTAAGACCGGCAAGTATCTCGGCCACAAAGAGACGGTGTTCCAGAACGTGTGGGAGAAGTTCGATCCGCAGACCGGTCAGCCCCGCTATCGTCAGGACATCCTCGACGCCGAAGTCGGCCAGTGGGTCGATGGATGCCCCAGCACCGAGGGTGGACATAACTGGCAGGCGATGAGCAACAACCGCACGACCAACTCGCTGATCATTCCGCTGAGCCAGAGCTGTATTTCGATTCGCGCGCAGAAGATCCAGCAGGTAGCAGGCGGCGGCAGCGGCGGCGGCGCGGATCGGCGCTTCTACGAGATGCCCGGCACCGATGGCAACATCGGCAAGCTCGCGGCGTTCGACGTGAACAGCCTGAAGGAGCTGTGGTCGCTGCAGCAGCGCGCCCCGTTCCTGACAGCGGTCGTCTCCACGGCCGGCGGCGTGGCATTCGTCGGCGATCTCGATCGCTCGTTCAAGGCAGTCGACGTGCGCACCGGCAAGATCCTGTGGCAGACAAAGCTCGCGACGTCCGTGCAGGGCTTCCCGATCACATTCGCCATCGATGGCAAGCAGTACGTCGCGGTGACGACCGGACTCGGCGGCGGCAGCCCGCGGCTCGTGCCGTCGACGCTCGCGCCAGAAATAAAGCCGCCGACGACGGGCCAGGCGCTGTACGTTTTTGCGTTGCCTGATAAGAGGTAGCGGAGGTTACGGAGTTAACGGATTCACACGGAGAAACGGAGAAACGGAGACGCACGGAGATCTGCGATAGGTCACGAGCGGTTTAGAAGATGCGGCTGTTTGATTGTCGGCGTGCGCAGCACGCCGACAGCCGTGACGTGAGGGAACGCAGAGACAAACCGCTCAGGTCGGCACGGGCGGCTTGTCTCTGCGTTTCCTCACGTCGCGGCAGGCCGCCGTCGGCGGCCAATCGAACAGCCGCATCCTCCGTGCGTCTCCGTTTCTCCGTTCCTCCGTGTTAAAACCGTTTCCTCCGTCACCTCCGTTATCTCCAAGACCAGGGAGTGGTCATGAAGCACATTCGTCTCATCCTCGGCATCATCGGCGTCGCCACTGCGACGATGGCGGCTTTCGCACAACAGCCACAGCCGCCGGCACCCGCCGCCGCGGCGCAGCCCGCGACGCCTCCGGGTGCTCCTGCGCAAGCCGCGATCGACTCGCCGCTACTGCGCAACTACTCGACCGTCACGAAGGCGCGCCTCCTCAAGCCGGAAGATCGCAACTGGCTGATGATTCGCCGCACGTATGACGGCTGGGGCTACAGCCCGCTCGACAAGATCAACGTCACGAATGTGTCGCGGCTCAAGCTGGTATGGAGCGCGCAGACGCAGGAGCCGGGTGCGCATCAGGCGCCGCCGCTCATCAACAACGGCGTGATGTTCATCAGCACGCCCAACAATCAGGTCGCCGCCTACGATGCGGTCAAAGGCACGCTGCTGTGGCGCTACAAGCGCGTGCGACCGGCGACGGCGTTCGTCGCCCACCCGTCGAACCGCGGTCTCGCGCTGTATGGCGACAAGGTCTACTACTGCGCTGGCGAAGCCGTCGTCGTGGCGCTCGATGCGAAGACCGGCAAGGAAGTGTGGACGAAGCAGGCCTACGACAACAGCGTGCGGTATTACATGACGCTGGCGCCGCTCGCGGCCGACGGCAAGATCCTCGTCGGCGCGTCCGGCGGTGAATTCGGCGTACGCGGCTACGTCGCGGCACTCGACCCGGACACCGGCAACGAGCTCTGGCGCACTTACACGATTCCCGCTCCCGGCGAACCAGGCAGCGAGACGTGGCCCAAGGGCGACCAGTGGAAAAACGGCGGCGCCTCCGTGTGGGTCACGGGCAATTACGATCCCGAGAGCAACATCGCCTATTGGGGCACCGGCAATGGCGGGCCCTGGATGGGCGATCAGCGTCCCGGCGACAACCTCTATACCGCGTCGACGGTGGCCATCAACGCGTCGACCGGCAAGATCGTCGGCCACTTTCAGTACAACCCGAACGAATCGTTCGACTGGGATGAAGTCTCGCCGCCGCTGCTGATCGACTTCCGCCGCAACGGTCAAACCGTTCGCGGGCTGGTCGACGCATCACGGTCCGGCTACCTCTGGTTTCTCGAGCGCACGAAGAACGGCCCGATCCGGTTCGTCGAGGGGAAACCCTACGTGAACCAGACCGCCTTCAAATCGCTCGACCCGAAGACCGGCAAAGTGACCTACAACGAAGAAAACAAACCGGGCACAGGCAAGGAAGCGACGTATTGCCCGTCACTCCATGGCGGAAAGAACTGGCCACCTGCCGCCTACAACCCGAAGACGCGGATGATGTACATCCCCGCCAACAACAACATGTGCCAGACGCTCGTGGGCGTGGCAGTGACCTACACGCCAGGTCAGGGCTTCACCGGCACCGGGCAGACGAAGGGGCCAGGGACGACGCTGAAGGCCGGGGCGGATCATGTCGGCGAAGTGCAGGCATGGAACGTCGACACTGGTCAGAAGGTGTGGACGCACAACTATCGGCAGGCGAACTGGGGACCCATCCTGACGACCGGCGGCAATCTGGTATTCGCAGGCGGCACGCCGGATCAGAATTTCCATGCGTTCGACGCCACCACCGGCAAGCTGCTGTGGGAATTCAAGACCAGCTCCGGCGTCGAAGGTCCTCCGTCGTCATTCGAGATCGACGGCAAGCAGTACATCGCCGTACTGACCGGGTGGGGCGCCGACGCGAGCGGTGCAGGTGGAACCGTCGCGCGGCTGCTCAATGAGCCGGTTCCGAATGTCGGCCTCTTGGGAGCGGTGTACGTCTTCGCTGTTGAACAATAGGAAGAAGGCCTAAGGCCCAAGGGGTGGTCCGGGGATCAGGATCAGGATCAGGATCAGGATCAGGATCAGGATCAGGGTGGTAGAGGCCGACGTTCACGTCGGCCTTTCACGGGAACGCATATGAAAACAAGACTGTTGTTTGGATTGACGCTCGGCGCCGCTCTCTTCCTCGCAAACGCCGCTGATGCCGCCACGTGTGAAAGCCTGTCGTCGGCAAAGCTCTCGAACGGCACCGTGACTTCGGCAACCGCCATCGCGGCCGGCGCGTTTACGCCAGCTGCCGGCGGACGCGGCCGCGGCGGCGCCAATCCGTTTGCGGACCTGCCGGCCTTCTGCCGCGTCGCCGCCACGTTGACGCCAACCAAAGAGTCAGAGATCAAGATCGAAGTCTGGCTGCCAGCGTCCGGATGGAACGGCAAGCTGCAGGCTGTCGGCAACGGCGGCTGGAACGGCAACATCGACACCAACGCGCTTGCCGGTGCAGTCCGTCGCGGCTATGCCAGTACCAGTACCGACACGGGCCATGAAGGCGGCGCAGGGCCGTGGCTGCAGAATCCGGAGAAGCTTGCCGACTGGTCGTACCGCAGCGTGCACGAAACCGCCGTGGCCGCGAAGGCGCTGATCAACGCGTTTTACGGCGAGGCGCCGAAGTTCTCGTACTTCACCGGCTGCTCCGCCGGCGGCCGTCAGGCGATGGTCGCCGCACAGCGCTACCCCGCCGATTTCGACGGCGTCGTCGCCGGATCACCCGGTCTCGACTGGACCAGCCGTGCCCTCTCCGCGGTGCGCGTCAACCAGGCGTTCGAAAAGGATCCGAGCGCCAAGGTGCCCGCGGCGAAATTTGCCGCGATTAACACCGCCGTCCTGGACAAGTGCGACGCGCTCGATGGCGTGAAGGATGGCGTGATCGAGAATCCGAAGGCGTGCACGTTCGACCCGGCGGTGCTCGCCTGCAAGGGCACGCCCGATAATTCCTGCCTCACCCCGGCAGAGCTCACCACCGTGAAGGCGATCTACGCCTCGCCGGCCAACCCGAAGACGAAGCGGGAGATTGCCGGTCTCGCGCCCGGCAGTGAATCCTCGTGGACCGATCTCGGATGGAGCGGGCCCGCGCGATCGACCGGCCTCGAGCTGATGCGATTCGTCACCAACGATCCCAATTGGACGATTGCCCAGTTCAACTTCGACGCCGACGCCGTGCGCGCCGAGGAGAAGGCGGGCGTGATGAACGCGCTCGATCCCAACCTCAAGCCGTTCTTCGATCGCGGCGGCAAGCTGATTCAGTACCACGGCTGGAACGATCCGCAGATCTCGCCGCTGAACAGCACGCAGTACTACGACCGCGTCGTCAAGGCGATGGGCGGCGCCAATCGCGTCTCGAGCAACTACCGCCTGTTCATGGTGCCGGGCATGGCACACTGCGGCGGCGGCACGGGCACGTCAACGTTCGACATGCTCACCGCGCTCGAGCAATGGGTCGAGGGGAAAAAGGCGCCCGATGCAATTCCCGCGTCGAAGGTACAGAACAACGCGACGGTGCGCACGCGACCGCTCTGCCCCTATCCACAGGTCGCCAGCTACAAAGGCAACGGAAGTACGGACGACGCAGCGAACTTCAGCTGCAAATAAAGGCTCGCCGTTCACACTTCCGCGTTCTCGGTTCCCGGTTCGTGTTCAGGTTCGGTTCCGTGTCCAGAGTTCCGGGTTCAGGGTCGCATCGACTCCAAACCGCTTGAGGAACCTGGCGCAACCGGTGTGTGGTTGGCCCGTGACTTCGAGTTCCAGGTGTCTCCGTCGAGACGGTTGCCAGGTCGAGCTCGGCGACATCGAGCACGTCCCGCCGGCCGTGCGCCGGCCTCCGAACGATCAGTTCCAGCGTCGCATGTTTCACGATCGGCGCGTCGAACAGGACCTCATAGTACGCGCGCGACCAGACGGATCGTCGTCGAACATTGAACGCAGAACCGGAACCCGGAACCGAACCTGAACACGAACTGAGAAGCGAGAACCCGGAAGCGTGAACTGTTACTCGTCTTTCCATTCCGCTCCGAGCTCTTTCAGTTTCGCGCGCAGGCCGTAAAAGTCGAGTCCGAGCTCGCCCGCGCGAAGCTTTTCCCGCGACTTCTCCTCCTTGGCGATCCGGTCCGCCGCGAGCTTCGCGATCTGCGCGGCCATCTCGCGTGGCACGACGACCACGCCGTCGACATCCGCGACGACGACGTCGCCCGGGTTGACATGCGCCCCCGCAACGACGACCGGAACGTTCACCGAGCCCGCGGTCGCCTTGACGGTGCCTTGCGCGGAAATAGCTTTCGACCAGACGGGAAAGTTCATGGCCGTCAGGTCGGCGACGTCGCGGACGCCAGCGTCGATGATCAACCCGACTGCACCGTGCGCGCGCGCCGACACGGCCAGCAGGTCGCCGAACATGCCGTCGGTCGACTCCGACGTCGTCGTGACGACGAGGATGTCGCCCGGCTTGCAGACCTCGATGGCGGCGTGAATCATCAGGTTGTCGCCAGGCTGACAGAGGATCGTCAGAGCGCTGCCGGCCGCGCGTGCCGCCGGATAGATCGGCCGCATGTAGGGACGCATCAGCCCGGTCCGCGCCTGTGCTTCATGCACCGTCGCAACACCCTGTTCGCCAAGGGCGCGAATCACGTCGGCGTCTGCGCGTCTGATATTGCGAACGATGGTCGGCTTCATAGGCGATTGGAACAGAAATCAGAAGACAGAAATCAGAAGACAGAGAACAGAAGACAGAAGACAGAAGACAGAAAACAGAAAACAGGACGTCTGACGTCTGATGTCTGACGTCTGACGTCTGACGTCTGACTTCTGACTTCTGAATTCTGTCCTCAGTCCGCGTTCTTCAGCAACCCATTGATCCGCGGATACACCTTCCGCGCGTTGCCCTCGAGGACGCCTTGACGGGCCTTCTCGTCAATCGCCGCCGCGTCGACGTATCGCTTCGTGTCGTCGTAGTAGCTGCCCGTCTGCGGATCGACGCCACGAACTGCGCCCACCATTTCCGACCCGAAGAGGACGTTCTCCGCCGGCACGACTTTCAACAGCAAGTCGACACCCGGCTGGTGATAGACGCAGGTATCGAAGAAGACGTTGTCGCGAATCAGATCGGTGAGCAGCGGCCGCTTCATGTCCTGGGCGAGACCACGGTAGCGTCCCCAGTGGTAGGGGACGGCTCCCCCGCCGTGCGGAATGATCATCCGCAGCCGCGGAAAGTCCTTGAACAGATCGGCCTGCAGGAACTGCATGAAGGCGGTCGTATCCGCGTTGAGGTAGTGGGCGCCCGTCGCATGGAAGTTCGAATTGCAGGACGCACTGACGTGGACCATGGCCGGCACGTCGAGCTCGACCATCTTCTCGTAGAACGGATACCAGAAGCGCTCGGTCAACGGCGGCGCCGTCCAATGCCCGCCGGACGGATCCGGGTTCAGATTGCAGCCGATGAAGCCCAGCTCGTTGACGCACCGCTCCAGTTCCTCGATGCAGTTCGCGAGCGGCGCGCTCGGCGTCTGCGGCAGCTGGCAGACGCCGACGAAGTTCTCCGGGAACAGCGTGCAGACGCGATGAATCAGATCGTTGCAGTGTCGCGTCCAGTCGAGGCTCGTCGTCGCGTCGCCGATGTGATGCGCCATGGCCGACGCGCGCGGCGAGAAGATCGTCACATCCGTCCCACGGTCGTTCTGGAACTTCAGCTGCGGCTGCACGCTCTCGCGCAGCTGATCGTCCGTGATCGAGGCGAGCACCTTCGGCGCCGCGGCCTTCGGATCTTTCAGCGCCGCGATCTGCTCATCGCGAAAGGATTGGAGTTGTTTTGGAGCGGTCGTGTAATGACCATGACAGTCGATAACCATCAGTTCACACTTCCGGGTGCTCGGTTCTCGAGTTCGTGTTCATGTTCGGTTCGGGGTTCGCGTTCGCGTGCCGCGTTCGGCGACTCAGCACCGGCGAACCTGAACGGGGAACACCGAAGCATGAACCGAACCTGAACACGAACGGAGAAGCGAGAACGCGGAAGCGTGAACTGAAGGTTAGTTTCTCGTGACGGTGAACTCGCCCTTCCGAGTGCCCTGCGTCCACGTGCCGTGGAAGACCTTGTAGTACGCGCCAAGGTTTTCGAGCGTGCCGTCAACTTTAACCGGAACGACTTTTCCGGCATCCTTGACCTCGCCTTCCATCTGCACCTTCCAGGACGTCACCGGCGAGTAGTCGATCGTCACCTTCTTCACAGTGCCTTCACTCTCAGTGCCGGGGTTGATCTTGCCGGTCAGATCCTTCCCATCCCACGCAATGTCGATCAGCAGACGTGAGGGATTGTCCTGAGGCCCCCACTGCCCGCTCCAGGCGCCCTTCAGCGGATGACCGAACTGCGCGGCGGCGAGCGCCGGCAGCGCGAACACGATCGCCAGCGCAACGAACTTCCGCCTGAAAGCGGAAGCCGCGTTGGCATTTGGCCCTTGGGATTTGGGATTTGGGGATTTGGGATTTGGGATTTCCACTACCTGGTGCCTCCGCCTGGCTTAACGCCAGGCTGCGGCCGCGCCCCGAAGATCGGCTGGCCAAGATCGTCCGTCAGGCGATTCAGATACCGGTTGTTCTCCTGGCAGATGTACTCAGGCAGTTCAGGCGTGAGATCCGTGTCCCAGCTGATGTTTTCCCACATCATCGTGAACGGCCGCGTGTAGGCGCCGGGATCGTTGACGGTCGCTTCGTAGCGCAGCGTCTGCTTGCTCGGACGCGTCCACCGCTCGGTGACTTCCATCTTGTCCGTGTGCGGATGGCCGAAGTAGTCCAGCCAGCTGTTCTCGTTGAATCCCTTGTTCTCGACGATCAGCGTGTCCTTGTCCTGCCAGCGGCCGATCGAGTAACCGAGGTACGTCGGATTCAACGCGTCGCCTTCGGGGAACTTGCGGCCGTCCATGTAGATCTCGCGCCAGATGTGCGTCGCGCCCTCGAAGATCATGAGGATGCGCTTGTGCTCGGGCAGCTGGACGATCTCCATGTGATAGGGCGTCGCCATCAGGCGCGGCCCGCCGGGCGGCAGGCAATACCCTTCCGGGTCGTACTTGGATTCGTTCTTCGAGTTGTAGTCGTAGACCGCGGCCGACCATGGCATCCACGGCATCCACGGCTCCGACTTCGCGCCGCCGCGTCCGCCGCCGCCACCACCGCCGCCTCGAGCGCCGCCACCACCACCGCGAGCCCCGCCTCCGCCGGCGCGTGCCGCCGCGGCGGCCTGCTGCTGCGCGGCGATTTCAGGCACCAGCTCGGTGCTGCCGGGGCCAGTGACCACGCGCATCGCCATATTGGTGATGTAGGGCACGTTCCAGGTGCCCTTTTCGCCGGGGACGCGACCGAAGTTGACGGTGCCGTCGGCGAGACGAGGTGTGGGGTCCTGCGGTCCGCGGCCTCGGCCGCGACCGCCGCCCTGTCTGCCTGGGGCTGTCGCAGCTTGAGCGGCAGCCGGCGCCGCCGCGGCTGGCTGTGTCGGCTGTTGCGCGTCCACAAAGGAGGTGGACACAAACACTGCGGCGGCTGCCGCGCCCACAAGCGCGGCGCGGAGGCTATTGGTCACGGGAACCCTCGCGGAACTTCCAACTCCCAACTCCCAACTCCCAACAGAACGCGCGGAAGGTGGAAATTGGAAGTTGGTAATGTGACGTTTACGGAGTGTTACCCTGGCTCGACGCCGCGAACAGACGCTGGCCGGTGGCTTCGAGCACCACGGCGCGCGCGTTGCCGGTCGGGCTGCCGTCCTTCGCAAGGCTGCCCTCGACGGTCACCTTGTCACCGACCTTCATTGAATTGCGCGTCCAGCCCTGGCGCATGAGACCGTTCGGGCTGCCCATTTCCATCGCCCAGTTGGTGACCTTCTTACTCTTCTCGTCGGTCACGTCGATATAGAAGAACGTGTGCGGGTTCATCCATTCGACCTTGGTGACGGTGCCCGTCATCTTGAACGGCTTGTTCGCGTCGAACTCCGCCGAGAACGAGTGGTGCGCAAGCACGCGACCCGCGGACGCCAGCAGCACCGCCGCGGCCATGACGACAACAAACTTCCTTCGCATCGAACAACCCTCCAGATGGCGGGACCGCCTCGCGCACCCCGCCGCACAGCGCATCAGCAGACTAAGAGAACTACCGGCTCCCGGCTCGGCCGGGAGGATTATTCTCGCCCCCGCATTTCACGGTGTCAACGACTGCATTTCTGCCACTGGTGGCACGCGACTGGCCCGGCTGCCCCTCATCGGTATCCTGACTGCCCTCTGCTTATGGCTGACGCCGGGCTGCGCCCCATCGTCCCCGCCCGCCGGCCTCGGGCGGCTCCATCCCTGCGGCACGTCCGAGGGTCCGACCGACGCCTCCTGTGGAATTCTGGAGGTCTACGAGAACAGGGCCGCGCGCACGGGTCGTCGGATTGCGCTCAACATCGTCGCGCTCCCGTCGCTGTCGCCCGAACCGGCCTCCGACCCCCTCTTCTTCCTGGCGGGCGGCCCGGGGCAGGCGGCCGCGCAGATGGCGGCTCAGGTCCGCGAAATTTTCCGCCCCGTGCTGCGTCACCGCGACATCATCCTGGTCGACCAGCGAGGCACCGGCAAATCGCATCCCCTCGAGTGCCGGAGTCAATCGAACTCGCTCCGGGAATTGATGGAGGACGATTCCGAGTCGCTCGCCAGGCTGCGGACCTGCCTCGCCGGCTACGACGCGGACGTGCGCTTCTATACGACGCCGATCGCGATGGACGATCTCGACGATGTTCGCGCCCACCTCGGGTTCGAGCACATCAACCTGTACGGCGGCTCCTACGGCACGCGAGCCGCGCTCGTCTACGTGCGGCAGCATGGCGCACACGTCCGGTCGATGGTGCTCGACGGCGTGGCGCCGACCGACATGCGCATTCCGCTCTTCGCGGCACGCGACGCGCAGCGTGCGCTCGACAAACTGCTCGAGGATTGCAACGCCGACACTGCGTGCCGCGACACCCATCCGAATCTGGCGATGCGGGTGCGGACACTGCTGCAGCGGCTGACGGACCATCCCGCGCGCGTGGAGGTCATGCATCCGCGAACCGGCGTGCGCGAGACGGTGACGATCGAAGCGCGCGTCGTTGCCGGCGTCCTGTTCGGAGCGCTCTACTCGCCGCTCACCGCGTCGCTGGTTCCCTCGCTCATCGATGGCGCCGAACGGAACGACTTCCAGAACCTTCTGGCCCTCGCGTATGCCGACGAAGCGAGCGATGAGAATCTGAGCGTCGGCATGCAGTTGTCGGTGTTGTGCAGCGAGGACGCCACGCGCGTCACCGCGGACGACGTGAGCCGCCAGAGCGCGGGGACGGTGTTCGGGCTGCATCTTCTGCGCGGTCAGTTGAAGGCCTGCGAACTCTGGCCGCGCGGCACCATCGACAACCGGTACTTCGATCCGGTGACATCGGATGTTCCGGCGCTCGTTCTGTCCGGCGACCTCGATCCGGTCACGCCTCCAGGCTGGGGCGATTCAGTGGCCGCGCATCTGAAGCATGCGCGCCACGTCACGGTCCCGGCGACCGGCCACGGCGTCATCGGCACGCCGTGCGGGCAGAACCTGATTCGTGACTTCATCGAACACGGAACGGCGGCCGATCTGGATGTGAGCTGCGTGAGTCGGGTGCGCCGGCCACCCTTCTTCCTCACCCCGAGCGGCGCCCAATGATCCGCGTCGAGGGGCTGCGCAAGCGGTTCGGGCCGGTCCAGGCAGTTGACGGCGTCGCCTTCGACGCACGCGACGGCGCGATCACCGGTTTGCTCGGGCCCAACGGCGCCGGCAAGACGACAACGCTGCGCATGTTGTACGGCGTGATGCGGCCGGACGCCGGGCGCATTCAGATAGATGACGTGGACGCGATCGCGTCGCCGCAGGCGGCACAGAGCCGGCTTGGTGTGCTTCCCGACGGCTTCGGTCTCTATCCGCGGCTGACCGCGCGCGAACACATCCACTACTTCGGCGAGCTTCACGGGCTCAGCGGCGAACGGTTGCGCGAGCGCACGGAGGAGCTCCTGCAGCTGCTCGACATGCGGGCGATTGCCGATCGCCGCACGGGCGGCTTCTCGCACGGCGAGCGAACCAAGGTCGCCATCGCCCGCGCGCTGGTCCACAACCCGCGCAGCGTGCTCCTCGACGAGCCGACCAACGGTCTTGACGTGATGAGCACGCGTGCCGTGCGCACGATCGTGAGGCGGCTGCGGGAGTCGGGTCACTGCATCCTGTTTTCGAGCCATGTGATGCAGGAGGTCTCGGCGCTCTGCGATGCGATCGTCGTCATTGCCGGCGGCCGGGTCGTCGCGCGGGGGACGCCGGACGACCTGCGCAAACAGACCGGCTGCAACAACCTGGAAGACGCGTTCGTCGTCCTCGCGGGCGTCGAGCTGGTGTCCGAAGAGTGATGCGACCGCGCAGCCTTCGTCAGGCTCTCATCGTGGTCCGCAAGGAGTTGAGAGACTCGCTGCGGGACCGCCGCGCGCTGTTCTCCATCGCCTTCAGCATCGTGATCGGGCCGGCGCTCATTGCCTTCATGATGAACCGCGTCGCCGATCGACAGCGCGAGGCGGAGAACGTCACGATCCCTGTCCTCGGCGAGCAGCATGCGCCGGCGTTTGTCGACTGGCTGCGGCAGCAGGCTGGTGTGACGGTGATTCCAGGTCCGGCCCGGCCCGAGCAGGCGGTGCGCGACGCGATGCACGATGTCGTCGTCGTGATCGCCGATGACTACGCGGAGAAGTTCCGCGAGTCGAGACCGGCCACGGTCAAGATCATCGCCGACACGTCGCGCAATGCGGCGCGCCCGTCGATCGAGCGCGTCCGACGACTGCTGCAGCAGTACAGCTCCCAGATCGGCGCCCTGCGCCTGATCTCACGCGGCGTCAGCCCGGCCGGGGTGACGCCGCTGAAGCTCGAGGAGATCGAGATCTCCACGGCCCAGCAGCGTGCGGCCCAGGTGCTCTCCTTCATCCCGATGTTCATCATCCTGGCGGCGTTCGTCGGCGGAATGTCGATCGCCACCGATTCGACCGCGGGCGAGCGCGAACGGGGATCGCTCGAAGCGCTGCTCGTCAACCCGGCGCCGCGCATGGCGCTCGTCGCGGGCAAGTGCATTGCCGCGGCGCTCATCGCCATGACCGCCGTCGTTCTGACCACGATCCTGTGCGCGAACATCCCGCGATTCCTGCCGCTGCAGGACATGGGCATCCGCTTCCGCATCGGCCGCGACGAGTTCATCGGCGTCCTGGCGGCGATGCTGCCGATGTGTCTGTTCTCCGCCTCGCTGCAGGCGTCGGTGGCGACGCTGGCGCGTTCGTTCAAGGAAGCCCAGAGTTATATGGGCGTGCTCGTCCTGCTGCCGATGCTGCCGGGCCTGATCAGCGCGGTCTCCACGCTGGGCGACGCACCCTGGATGTATCTGGTGCCCGTGCTCGGGCAGCACGTGCTGGTGATGGGCGTGCTCGGCGGGAGGCCGGAAGGCTGGTGGGCGTTCGTGGTGGCCGGACTGATCGCTGCGCTGGCGGCGGCGCTGCTGGTCCGCACGATGACGACGCTGTTCACGATCGAAAAGATCATCTTTGGGCGATGAGCGCCGAGGCCGCAGCGGCTTCCACCTGGGCGCGCAGCGGGAGCGTGACGGTGAACGTCGATCCGCGCCCTTCGCCGTCGCTCTCCGCCGACACAATACCGCCGTGGCGCTCGACGATGTCGCGCACGATCCACAGTCCAAGGCCGAGGCCGCGCCCGCTGGCGTCGGCGCCCTGGCGGAGCCGATCGAATACGTACGGCAGCAGCGCCGCCGGGATGCCCACGCCGTGATCGCGAATGACGATGCGCGCGGCATCGTCCTCGCTCTGCAGCTCGACGTCGATCACGCCCTCGTCGGCGGAAAACTTGACGGCGTTCGACAGGACGTTGATGACGACCTGCTGCAACCGTTCCGGATCGCCGAAGATCAGCGGGACGTCGCGCTCGATGTGCGTGACGATTCGCACGCGCTTCTGATCCGCTGCGGGCCGCACCGCATCGAGCGCCGCGCCGATGACCGTTTCGATGCGCACGGGCGCCAGCCGCAGCTCCAGTTTGCCCGACACGATGCGTGAGACATCGAGCAGCTGCTCCAGCAGCTGGGCCTGCGCGCGCGCGCTGCGCTCGATCGCCTGGCACGCATGGACGGCGCGCGCCGGATCGATCTGATCGCTGCGCAGCATCGCTGCCCACCCGAGGACGGCATTGATGGGCGTCCGCAGCTCGTGTGAGACGGTGGCGAGGAATTCGTCCTTCGCACGGCTGGCCGCCTCCGCTTCGCGATACAGGCGTCCGTGCTCGATGGCGACGGCGGCGCGGGCGGCCAGCTCCTGCGCCAGCGACAGATCCGCCGCACCATATCGATTGGGCGTGCGCGAGCCGAGCGTCAATAGTCCCAGTGTCTGCCCGCGCGCGACGAGGGGAACGAGGAGCAGCGCCTCACACGAGAGCGCGCGAATCAGACGTAGATATTCCGGCTCGGGGCGTGCGGTCACGCGACGCGAGTGCTCCGCGACGCTCGACAGAAAGGCCGGCTGCCCCGTGCGTATCGCCCGCGCAAACGGTCCGTCCCCACGGATCTCCGGCGGAAGACGTCGAATGCTCTGGGTCGCGTCCCGGCGCGTCGGATCGATGTCCACGACATCGATGCGTTGCACGTGGCCTTCGTCGGTCACCAGATCAACGACGGCGCAATCGGCCAGCGCAGGAATCGCCAGTCGCGCCAGGCTGACGAGCGTCGCGTCGGGCTCGAGCGCCGAGTCGAGCACCGGCACGGTCTGCGCCAGAAAGGCCGCGTGACGCGCGGCCAGATCGGCGGCTGCGCGTTGGGTCGCCTCTCGGCCGGCCAGGTCCGCGCACTCTGCTTCGAGCCGCGTACGTTCGTAGAAACCGGCCAGTGCCCTCGCAGCGGCCGCCAGCAGGTGGCAATCCGCCTCTGAGAATCGGCGACGGGCGGTCGAATAAACCGCCAGCACGCCGAACGGCCGTACCGTAGTGCCGATCCGTGCGGTCATGCCGCTGCGGATGCCATGGCCGCGCAGCACTGCGGGGATAGTGAACCGCGCCTCCGCGTCGCCATCACCGACCGCGACCGGCTCGCGAGCATACACGGCGTAGCCGGCCTGGGTGTCGATGCCCGCATCGAGAGTCAACCCGGCGAGGGCATCCGCGTTCCAGCCGGAAGCGGCGGCGACGGTGAAAGGCAAGCCCTCCTTGCCAACTTCGAGCACCAACGAGTGATCGCAATCGAGCGCCGACGCAACCAGGCTCGCGACGTCACGACACACTGATTCGCGGTTGAGGGCAGTGAGTGTCCGCGCCGTCACTTCTTCTACGGTGCGCCGGCGCAGCGCTTCTGCCGCATACGCGCGCGCGAGATCTGCCGCGCGCGAACGCGCCGCCTTCGCCTGACGGCGTGCGTGAACGGCAAACGCCACGAGCGCCAGGGCGGCGACGAGCGCACCGATGGCGGAGTATTCGACAACCGTCATTTCGAAGAAGCGCCCCGCGAAAACAGCCGGGCTTCCGGCCCGAGCGAGAGGCAAGGAACCTGCCGAATGACTCAACTGCCTTTTACAGGCGGATACTTTGCGATGACGCGCAGCGCAGCAGGGCGATGCTCAACTCTCTTACACGCGGCTGGCAAAAAGGACGAGGGGATCTGTAGTGTCCGCCTTGAGGCGGACCGGACTGGCCTTTAGGCGGACCGGACTGTGAGCGGCGGACCGAACGGTGAGAGCACGAGTCCGGCGAAAATGCCGGACCCGCGCATGTGACGCTAGGTCAAACAATCGTGCGGCGACCCGACAGCAGACCGACGATGAAGAGCACGATCGCAATGACAAGCAGCACGTGGACGAACGCGCCGATCGTATAGGTGCCGACGACGCCCAACAGCCACGCGATGAGCAGAATGACCGCGAGAACGTAGAGCATCTTTTCCTCCTGCCCGCTTGATGGTGCAAGCGGCCGGCCATCACACCTGAACCGTTGTACCTGTTCTACGAAAGGCCGACCTGAAGGTCGGCCTCTACCAATGCGCTACTCCTACCAATGCGCTACTCCACCCTGAAGGTCGGCCTCTACCAATGCGCTACCTCCACAGTGCGACAAGCTCATTAGCGAGCGTCACGCCGAATGAGTACGCTGCTCCTCGGGCCTCGATGCCACCTGCGCGACGCACCACGTTGTTGCGTCACCGCGGGCGGGTAACCCCACAAAGGAGACTCAATGGGCGACCAGCAGAGAAACCAGAATCAGGGTCAGCAGGGCAATCAGTCGAATCCAGGTTTCGGCGGCCAGCAAGGCAACCAGGGACAGCAGACGCCTGGCGGTCAGCAGGGCGGCAATCAGAACACCAGAGACGATCGCGAGCGCACGATGGGCGGAGACCGTCAGCAGGGCGGCCAACAGGGCACGCAGCAGGGCGGCCGATCCGATCAGAGCGGCAAGAGCGATCAGAATCGCTAATCACTTCTCCGATTTCGTTCGTTCACGGACGAATCTGAAATCGCACGATCGAGTCGGGTCCGGCTGACGCCGGACCCGCTCTCCCGCCAAATCACGCCCCCGCAAGCACTTCGCTGCTTCGGCCGAGAGGCCCTTTCACTGGCACGACTCTGGTGATGTCGTGTCCGGCATGGTCGTCACCCATCGAAACACGCACGAGCATCAGCCGTCGATCACGGCCGCGCACGAATGGTTCGAGGCGCTGGATCGGCGAACCATCGGACGCGGCGCCGGCCGCTGGATGGCGTCAGTGCTGCGTGTGTACGGTGACGATCGGGAATGGTGGATCGACGTAGCCAGCGCCGCGAATCCCGCGGCGAACGTCGTGCTCCGACTGTCGCGCCAGGCAACGGTGTTTCACGCTGTCGCGGCGCTGCGCCGACACCGGCCGCGCACGGAATCGTGCGCACCGGTCATCGACGTCATGCGAGTCTCTTAGTCCTTAGACCTGGGTACTTGGTTCCTGGTCCGTCCCACGATCAGCCCTCGTCTTTGTGCCCCAGCAACCACTGCTGGCTGACTGAGCCAAGCTCGAAGTGGCTGTGCGCCCTCAGACGACGCGTCGTCAGCGCGACGATCGCCACGAGCACAAGAACCGCCGCCGCAATGGTCACGATGAGGGAGCTGATCACAGTGCGATCAACATACGCCCGTCGCACTGATGGGCGCAAGTGAGTACGAAAGGCCGACCTGAAGGTCGGCCTCTACGGTCGTCTACCATCGTCGCTGAAGGTCGGCCTCTACCCTGATGTCCCGTGTGAAGGCATCGGGCGGAATGGCGGAACCGGCATATGCTCACGCCATCGAATCGACGAGCGTGCGCCAGTTCACGAACTGATCCTCGCGCACGACACCACCGCACAACCACGTCGTTGCATCGCGCCGCCGGCTCCATACGACTTCGACCGGCACCGGCAACTCGGCAGGCGGAACGATCATTGTGAACATGCCAGGTGGTCCGGCATCGGCGCTGCGATGCATCTCGATGCAGACGCCGCCATAGCTGATGTCGAGCATTCGCGCGGCAGCACCGTCGCCATTCACGAGCACATCGCGCGTCACCGGCTTGCGCGTCCATCGACGCGGCATCGACCAACCCTGACGGCCGTCCCCCGAGAGCAACCGTTTGACGAGCGCCGTCAATGCCGCCGGCGCAATCGGCTTGAGCAGGAACTCGGCGCCGAGATGACGCGCGTCGGCCTCGATTGCCGGATCCGCGAATCCGGTCAGGACCACCGCCGGGATCGGATCGCGTCGCATCGCGACCAGGTGCAGCCCGTTGTACTCCTCCAGCCTGATGTCGACGATCAGCAGATCGGGGTGCTCGTCGGTCAGCAGCTTGATCGCGGATGGAACGCTGCTCGCGGTGATCGCTTCATACCCTGCGTCCTCCAAGAGCATCGCCAGTCCGGTGCGCGTTGGCTGGTCGTCGTCGACAATCAGGACCTTCTGCGGCATACCTGCTCAGAGGATCAGGTATGCGGAAGCCGTGCCGACAGCTCTGCCGGGCCAGGCGGAGGCGATCCCGCGAGTTGTGGGCATATTCGGCCCACTATCCGCGCACAGGGTGACCAAGGCGTGCCTCACCGCAGAAAAAGCGTATCGATTCTTGACGGCCCGGCTCGGCCGCAACCGGGAACGCGCTCAGCCTCTCGCGCCCTTCCTCCGCATACGGGACGCGCACCCGATCAGGCCGGACCCGACCATCAGCAGCGTGACGGGCTCGGGAACAGCGGAGACCTCTGAGGTGACGCTCGGCGTGAAGCCCGCGCTGCCGATTCGGAATTGCTGTGCGTCGATCAACATCATCGGCGCATCGGTACTGAACGCAATGTGCGAAAACGCGAGGCCGTCCGTCGTGAAAGTGAAGAAGTTGTTTCCCTTGCCGTCGAAGGCAATGTTCGGGAAAAGAAATAGATTTCCGCCGGTGTCATAGGCCTTGAAGTCGACGGTCCCATCCGCCATTGCGTCGAGGTCGAGCACTAACGACATGAAGCTGGAGCCAGGGATCGAGATGTCGAGACACGCCAGCAATCCGTCCTGCGCAAGGATCCGCGCCTGACCGTTCGCAGGAGCGACAAGCGTTTCATTCGAGAGGAACCGTACGCTCCTGCCGGTCTGATTCGTCAGACCGTACACCGGGTTGCCAACGTCGCCCGTATTCAGGAGCACGTTCTCATCACCCGCTTGGGGAGAGTTACCAACAGTAAGAATCGGGCCCGCCTGCGCTGGTGACGACAGCGCCAGAGACAGAGCCGCTACCGAAATAAGAGCCATCAACTTGATCATGCCGGTCGTATTGGCAAATCAACGACCGGCGCGACTTCGCACCAGCGAACGGCAGCTAACTCTTATCGATTAAACGCGTTAGGCAGGGCCGTGCTCGCTGCCGCTGCCTGAAGAAAGGCGCCGTGGGCGACGCCTCAAATCTGGAGTTGCCCCAGAATCTCTGAGCGGCGCAACGCCAAGCCAGTTCAGGAAGGCCGAGGAATAGTGATGCGTATCTCAGTGCCGGTGGACGTCGCACCCATTGCAAGACGACCGTTACACGTCGCCAGGACGCGTGCCGCTCCGGCGGCTGCCCAGTCGGTGCGCCAGTTCGAGGGCGGCCGGACCTGATCCTGGGCTATGGAGCAGATGACGTCGGTGCCGCGAAGTTCTGCAGTCACGGTAATCGCGAACGTTGGTTCCTCGGTGAGGCCGGCGGTCGCCATCAGCAGACCGGAGAGCGCACAGATCAGCAACTCCTCGTCCGCGATAATCCTGCTGTCGGCAACGCTGATCCGCTCTTCGACCACGAGGCTTCGAAGCCGGCGCTCCGGCTCAATCGACTTGAAGATTTCGTCGAAGATCCTCTGCACGCGCACCGGCTTCGGCGCAGCAACGATCTCGCCGCGCAGAAAACGTGAGACCTGCAGCAGGCAGCTGGCCCGCCACGATTCTGCTCGTATGAGGTTGGCGGCGACCGTTGACGCCAGTGCCGGGGTCCGTTCGGACAACAGATTCGTTGACGCGCGCAGCGCGGCGAGCGATTGAGCGAGATCGCGACCGGCCTGAATTGCTGCGGCCGTCGCCTCGGGATCCGCGTCCTCAGGCTCGGCGGTGCGCGGCGCCGACACCGTCGGTTCGGCGGTTTCCACCTTCGGCGGCGGCGCGTCGAGCATCTCCACGTAATGCTTGTCCGCACGCATGCGAAACGATCGCGGCAGACCCTCCCTCGCCGGCACCACCGGCTGCGCGGGCGCATCGTCGGCAGCGAGAAGATCCTCGATGCGAATGGCTGATGGACTGGAGACAGGCTCGTCGGGGAACTGCACGTCAGGCAAGAAGCGATACCAATGATGATTGATGACTGATGATTCGATTAGTGATTGCCGATTGACGATGGGCGATTTGAAAACGTAGTGTCCGCCTTCAGGCGGACCTGCCAAGACCAATGATGAATGATTCAGCGGCTCAATACAAATTGGTCAAATGCACTGTGGTGATCGCGCCCCAATGACCTGATCAGCGAGCGGCGTTCATCGGCGAGCTCTGCGCGCGTACTCGGCGCCGATGAGCGCGCCCACCACATTGCACACGACATCGGTGGCCGATGGAAAACGTCCGTGGCTGTAGACCTGAGAGATCTCCGTCGCAATCGACAGTGCAGCAGCGAGCGCAACGATGCCCCACACGGGCGCTGACGGATGTCGTCGCTGGCGGGCGGCGAAGTAGCCCCACGGAACGTAGAACAGGACGTTTGCCACGACGTCCCTGACCTTGACCTCGGGGGAAAAGAAAGGAATCCAGGCGACCTGCTGCCAGTGCGAGTGGTTCTTGAACGTGAGCCACGGCACGACCACGATCAGGATCAACACAGTCCAGAGTGCGAGATAGCGCCGCGACCGGTTCACCACTTCTCTTCCTTCATTCCCGACTTTCCCAGAAAACCGGCGCGGGAGGCCATCGCGCTAATCGCGCTTGCAGCAGTCTGCACAGCGTGAACGCGAGCCGTCCAGGCGCGGCCTTTGCTCACGTCCGCGCCAGCGGCGGAATTGTCCGGATAGCGGCACGCCGATAACGACATGCAGCGACGCAGAAACGCTCTCGAACACTTCCTCCCGGAATTCCATTTCGGGCCGGATGCCCAGCCTTCCGCGGGTACGGCGCCCATCGAGCCGTCCGAAATCGATCTTGATCCGCTCGACGGTCGCGCGCACGCGCCTCATGTGATCGAGCTGACCGACTCAGGGACATCGTCCCAGGTCCAGCCGTGGCCGATGGTTGCCGCCGCGATGGTGGCCATCGGAGTTTCGCTGCTGGCCGTCGCAGCGCTCGCGCGGTTCGGCCCCTGAGCACTCTCAGATGACGATGCGCCGTTGCGCGGTGGCAAGTCTCTGCGTGTGTCTGCTCCTGGCGTGCTCGCGCGACAACGCGGAGGACCACTTCAAGAGCGCGGACAGTCATCTGGCCGCCGGCCGTCTGCACGAAGCCATTATCGAGTACCAGATCGGCCTGACTCTCGAGCCCACGCGCGGCGCCATGCGGCTCAAGCTCGCCGAGGCGCATCTGCGCAACAGCGACGCGGGAGCGGCCGCGAAGGAGTACATCCGCGCCGCAGACCTGCTGCCGAACGACGCGGCGACACAACTCAAGGCCGGCACGATGCTGATCCTGGCCGGGAAGTTCGAGGACGCGCAGGCGCGGGCACGCAAGGCGCTCGCCGCTGAGCCGCTCAACGTCCAGGCGCGCATCCTGCTCGGCAACGCGCTCGCCGGCGTCAAGGACATCGAGAGCGCGGTCCTCGAATATCAGCGCGCGCTGACGCTGGATCCGGGCGAGCACACAGCCTACGAAAACATCGCGCTCCTCAACTGGGCGCAGCGAAACACGGAGACAGCAGAAGCCAACTATCGTCAGGCGATCGCCGTGGCGCCGGACGCGACCGAGCCGAAGCTCGCGTTCGCAAACTTTCTCTGGCTGACCGGCAGAGCGAAAGAAGCGGAAGACCTGATGCTGACGGCGCTTGACGCCGACCGCGTCAACGTCTCGCTGAATCGGGCACTCGGCGCGATGTATATCGCGACCGGACGCGCCACCGAGGCTGAGCGGTTCTTCCAGGCGATCGCGAAGAGCCGGGCCGCGAACGGAGACCTGTCTCTCGCCGACTACTACGTCATCGTTGGCCGTCCCAAAGACGCTCGCGTGATTCTCGATCAGCACGTCTCGGCGCGGGGGCGCGACGCGGCCGACGCGCAGATTCGCCTGGCGGCGATGGACATCGCCCAACAGATGTACGCCAACGCGGCGACGAGGCTTCGGCAGGTGCTCGACGCGGACGCGCGCAATGGCGTCGCCCGGGTGCTGCTCGCCCGCGCGCTGATGGCGCAGAGCCGGCGTGACGAGGCGATGGCCGAAGCACAGCGCGTGATCTCGGAACAGCCCGATTCGGACGCCGCGCCGGCAGCGTATTCGTTTCTCGGCGCCGTGTATGCCTCGCTCGACCGCCGCAGCGATGCGATCCGCATGCATGAGGAGGTCTTGAAGCGCCGGCCGAAGGCGTTCACGAGTGAACTGGCGCTTGCAGCGCTGTATCTCGCCGACGGCTCGACGGACAAGGCGGCCGCGAGCCTGCAGGGGCCGCTGAAGGCAGCGCCCGACAACGTGGTTGTGCGCACGCTGAAGGCGCGGATCGCGCTGCGAAACGGCAATCTGATCGATGCGCAACGGGAGTTGGCGTCGCTGAAGAAAGAGAGCCCTGTTGCGCCGGCGATCCTGACGCTCGAGGCGGAAGAACGGCTCGCCGCCGGCAAGCCGCAGGAGGCTCGTGCCCTCTATGCGAAGGTCAGCGCCGCGAATGCGGCAGACGTGGCGGCGTTTGCCGCGCTGATCCATCTCGATGTGATCGGCGGACGCAGCCAGCAAGCGTTGGACGCCCTCAACGCGAGACTCAAGAACGATCAGACGTGGGAGATGCTGATGGTGGCGGGCGAGACGTATCGCAGCCTCGACCCGAATAAGGCGGAGGAGTACCTGGAGCTCGCCATCCAGTCTGACCCTTCGCGGCTCCGCGCCTACGATCTGCTGGGCAAGGTCTACCTTCAGCAACGGCGATTCGATGTCGCGGCGCAGCAGTTCCAGAAGCTGATCGAGCGCGACCCCTCTTCGTCGGACGCGCACCTCATGCTCGCCGCCGTCTACGAACGAGCCAGCCGCCCGAGCGACGCCGAACAGGAGTATCAGCGCGCGCTGAAGATCGATCCGCGATCGGCAATCGCAGCAAACAACCTCGCGTGGATGTACGCCTCCACGGGCCGGGAGCTCGAGAAGGCGCTGGCGTTGGCCCAGACGGCCGTTGAGCAACGACCCGACGACCCGCGGATGAACGACACCCTCGGTTGGGTCTATCACCTCATTGGGCTCTCCGCTCGTGGGATTCCGCATCTCGAGCGCAGTGCGAAAGCCGACCCCGATGCGCCGTCGACGCACTTCCATCTGGGGATGGCCTACTCGACCGTCGGCCGATTTGACGAAGCGCGGAAGGCACTCGAACACGCGCTGGCGAGCCGGCAGCCGTTCCCCGAGGAGGCACAGGCGCGTTCTGAGCTATCGAAGATAAGTGGATGAAGTCGCGTCCCGGGCGACATTTTGGCCGCCGGTTCCGAGGAGAGTAAGGCCGGTGATCCGTTTTTGTGGCAAATTCCTAACGTTTTACCGTGGCGGCTTGGTCAACATCTTGCTGTGCAGCCGGCGGTGACTTGGAGGCCTAAGCAATGCGTGCAGTAATTCGAGTGATTTGCCTCGTCGGTCTGGCCGCCGTGCTCGGTCGCGGAACGGCGCTGGCGGGCCCGATCATCATCGACGGCACCGACGCCAACGACCACGGATTCTGCACCGGTGGACCACCCTGCACGGCAAACCAGGACGGCTGGCGCTACATGCAGGCGGCCCTGACGAACCTGGCGGCCGCGCTCGGTGGCGGCGCAACGAAAACCGTCACGGCCCTTGGCATCACCAACGCCGGAGGTCAGTCGGGCGTTGAGTCATGGGACGCGTACTTCAACGCGTTCGCGCTTTCCGGCCTTCCCGGCGCAGGATGGAGCACGTCGTACGTTGACGGTGCCGCCAATGTGGCTACTGCCCTGACGAATCTGAGCACTGCTTCGACTGGCATTCTCTACATCGATACCTACGGCCTCGACGCTGGTGATCTCGACACGACCGAGATGGCCAACATCAACGCGAACGCGACAAAGATCAGGGACTTCGTCAATGCGGGTGGCGCACTCTTCGCTATGGGCGAGAGTACGTCGGGCGGGCCCGGCGCGTGGGGCTGGCTGCAGACGCTATTGCCAGGATTGCTGTTCACCGATTTGACGGACGCGGGCGCGAACACCGAACTCAATCTGACCGCGGCAGGAGCAGCCGCATTTCCTGGCCTGCCAAACAGCGAAGTGCAAGTTGCTATTCCGTGGCACAACTACTTCTTCGGCAACCTCGGGAGTCTGCAGGTGCTGGCGACCGGAGCGCTTGCCGGCGAACGTGAGCAGCGCGCCGTCATTCTGGGCGGCGGCGCAGGCTCGGTGATCGGTCCGTCCGTTCCGGAACCGACGACGCTGCTGCTCTTCGGCACCGGTCTGGCAGGTCTGTATCGCCGCCGCATGAAGAAGACGAAGGCGTAACAGTCAGACCGCTCTTAATCGGACCGCATCAAACGGCTGCAGCGCGACGGTGCAATGCACCGGCGGACCTGTCGTCTCCGGTGAGCTGACGATCGCAATCTCCAGAAACAGTGGCGCCGCGTGCGTCTCCGGATCGCCGCCGATCATGCTTGTGTGCACCGCCCGCACCGCGTAGTGTCCGCCTTCAGGCGGACCACTTCCCGGCGGACCCACCACATAGATCTCCCACTGCGCGTACGGAAACACACTGAGGTCGAGTTTCGCCAGACGCAACGTCCGCGTTGCGCCGCGTGAAATGACGGCAACGGCATCACGCTGATCGGCCCAGGCCGCGGCGACCTCGCCCTGCGGTCGATTCGCCAGCGCCCCTTCGATCGACATCGGCGCGCGAATCTCTGCATCGCCGCCATCGTTGGTGACGTGCAGCAGCGCCTCGCGCGTGATGGTGCTGAACTCGAAGGACACGCGTGGCGAAGGCCGTGCGGCGCGCTCCCGCCGTAACCCCGCGATCTCCTGTTCCAGGCCCTGGATCGTGGTTTTCAGGCGGCGGACCTCGGAGCGGAGATAGCGCCAAACGGCCGTGCTCACCACGGCGGCAACTCCTGCCGATAGAAGGGCAAATGCCCCGGCGCTGTAGACCATCGCGGACCGTCACATGCCTGACGCCTGTCCTCGACTTCAGCCGGAACGGGTGGCACAATCAGGCTCAATTCCCAGAATGTCAGGCCCAGATTACCCGCAAGACGACCAGCCGGTAACGCCGAGCAAGGTCCCGTCGCTGATTCAGGACTACCGCGCGCAGCGCGAAGCCTGGCGCGAACAGGCGCGCAATCTTGCCCGGATGCGGGAGGAAGTGCTCTCCGCGGCCGATCGCGAGGCGAAGGACATCGTATCGGCGGCACGAACCGATATCCGCGGCATCCTCCTGAAAGCGCGCCGCGATCTGCTCGTGCTGGCCGCGCAGGTACGCGCCGCGGGACGCCTCGGCGAGGTCGCCGACGCCCCGGACAGTGTTGGCCCGGATAGTGTCGGCCCGGATAGCGTCAACGTCCTGCCGGCCGACGACCTCGGACAAGCTCACGATGTGCTGACGACCGCGCGTCACGACGTACGACGCGTCCTCGACGAATCACGGCCCGAGCTCGAGGGCCTGGCATCGGAAGGCGAAGCGCTGCGGGCAGCGCTGCGACCTCAGCGAGTCGTAGGCCCGGTTCCAATTGAGCAGCGGCGACAACTCGCAACGCCCACTCCCCCGAACACAATAGCCGCGAACACGATAGAAGCCGAGCCCGCGCGACCGGTCGACTTCGAGTTCACGTCGCTGAACGCGGAAGACACGCCTGACCTGGTCATCAATCGGGGCCGCGTGCGACCGATTCGCGCGGTGCTGACGGTCGCGGCGAGCGTCGGTGCGCTTGCCGTCATGGGTACGGCGTTGTGGCTCTACGGACCACTGTCAACGTCGAGCGCACCCAGGACAGACTCCAAGGCGGCGTCTGACTCCAAGGCGGCTGAATCCAAGGCGAGCACGACGAAGACGTCCGCTCGTCCATCGAAGCCGGCGCCGCCTGTCACCGCGGCGGTTAATGCCGCCGCGACGTCCACCAAAACAACATCGCCGGCATCGGCGCCAGTTCCAGAGTCGCGGCCTCAGGCCGGCGGTTCGCGTGCCCCGCTCTCGATTCAACTTGTCGTGCGGCGCACTGCATGGATGCGGGTGACGACGGACGGGCGGATCGCCGCGGAACGAACATTCAAGCCGGGCGAGACGCAGCAGGTCAGCGCCGCGCGCGAGATCAGCGTTCGCGCGGGAGATGCGGGCGCCGTGACGGTCGCCGTGGATGGGCGGCAGCCCGTTGCGCTCGGCCGCGAAGGCGAAGTCGTCACACGGCGTTTCGCGGTCGACGCCCCGCGCGTCCAGCCCGCAGCACCGCCAGCCGCCGCACTGCCTTCAGCCGCGCAGCCTGCGCCGGCGCCGCCCGCGGCGCCGAATCCATCGGTACCGATCGCCAGACAGGCGGCGCCAGAGAAACCCGTCGTTCCGTCGAGCGCGACGCCGGTGTCCACCGCAAGCACGACTGTCCCGGCACCTCGCGCCATTGAACCACCGGCGGTCTCAACGCCTCCGGCTGCTTCATCTACGCTCGCCGCGGCACCCGCACGTCCGCCGGCCGCGTCGCCGGACCGGCCCGCATCGGCGTCCACTCCGGCCCCCGCGACACCAGCCTCACTGCAGGAGTCGCTGACGAATCAGGTCTCCCGCTGGCAGGATGCCTACTACCGGCAAGATCGCGCGATGTTATCGGCGATCGCGCCGCAAGCGAGCGTCGCCGACGATCGCGGAGACAAGGAGCGCCTCCCCGCGGGAATGAATGGCGTTCGCCGATCGCTCGAGGACGTGAGTTTCAGGGTCTTCGGGTCAGAAGCGATGCTGACCGCGCGGATGACCGAGCGCATGGACAATGGCGCGGCCGGACAGATGGCGCAGGCCGTCTCGTTCATCTCTCACATGTGGTCGCAGCACAACGGCACCTGGCAGCTCCACGACGTGCGCATCGTCAGCGCCTCGGCGCTCAGCCGCGCGATCACCCGCTAAAAACACGAAGGGCACGAAGAGATCGAAGGCCACGAAGCATGTTTTCTTCGTGAACTTCGATTTCTTCGTGTCTTCCTGTTATCCGACCGGTATTGCACACGACGCGGGCTCCGCGTCTCTGAAGGCTACGCGCGCGATCGCGCGATCGACGTCCGTGGGACCGGCTCCGATCTTCGGATTCATGATGGAGACGCGCGACTGCACGTGGTTGTAGCCGAGCGCATGACCCAGCTCGTGCATTCGCAGCAGCGTGCGTGTCTTGCTGGCCCGATCGAAATCGTTGTCGAGAATGATCGAGCCGGCGCGAATCGTCCGGCCGTGTGCAGACTGGCCGCCAAACCCGACCGTCGCCAGCTGATCGCGCACACCTTCGTAGCGCGCCACCACAATCTGGCCCGGGCGCATGACGTTGACGATCTCGCCGGTGGCGGCGGTCTCGAAGTGAATCGCTGAAAACTGCGTCATCGCGTTGTCGGTCAGGACGGCGAGCGCTTTCGTCAGGTCCGCGACGAGCGCCTTCGCTTCATCCTCCGTCAGCGTGCTGCCGGTGGCGCGAAAGTCGGTGCTGCGTCCCTTCTCGTACTGCATCACAGGCAGCAACACAGTCAGTTCAGGGACGCGATCCCAGCGCAAGGCGGACTCGCGCGTCCCGCGCAGCATCTCGTCCACCGCCTCACTTGGACAACGCCCCGCCGGCGCCGCAGCGGCCACGCTCGCTATCGCCGAGAACGTCAGAGATGCGATCGCGAGGCGCGTGAACCGACACGTATCCATGTCCACGCAACACTGCAAACGCGCGCGCGGCACAGACTGCCCGCAGCCGCGCGGCGTTTCGTATGCAATTCTGAACTGGAATTACAGAGTCGAGCGCGGGATCACGATACGGAGATTGCGGAGGGAACGGGTTCACACGGAGACACGGAGGCACGGAGACGCACGGAGGCGGCCCGGTCGATTGGCCGCCGAAGGCGGCCCGCCACGATGGAAGAGCGCACAAATACAAACCGCACTGCCTGCCGATCAGCGGCTTGTATTTGTGCGCTCTTCCATCGTGGCGTCGGCGTGCTGCGCACGCCGACCAATCGACCGGCCACCCTTGAATCGCAGCTTGTCGCCCTATCCGCCTCCGTGCGTCTCCGTTTCTCCGTGCCTCCGTGTGGATCTTTTCTCCGCTCCCTCCGTAATCTCCGCTAGCTCTCGAGGCGCTGCAGATCACCGCTACGGCACAGCGCCGTGAACTCGCGCACGAGATCGGCGCGGCGCCAGCCGCGATCGGCCTCCTGCTCGAGCGTGGCGCAGGCGTCCTCCGCGCTCAGCGCCGAACGATACGGCCGATCCGTTGTCAGCGCATCGTACACGTCCACGACGCCCATGATCTGCGCGAGCAGCGGGATCTCGTCGCCCGCGAGACCGTCGGGATATCCGCTGCCGTCCGCGCGTTCGTGATGACAGCGGACGATCGGGCGAACCAGTCGCAGCAGTCGCAGGTTGCCGCACAGCCGATCGCCGATCTCCGTGTGGCGTTTGACGATTTCGAACTCGTCGGCGGTCAGCGGCCCGGCTTTCTGCAGAAGCGAGTCCGGGATTGCCACCTTGCCGATGTCGTGGAGATAGCCGCCGCGGCGCAGTGCGCCCACTTCATCGAGCGTCAGCCCCAGGTGCGCGCCGAGGGTCGCGGCGTAGGCTGCCATGCGCTCGCAGTGGCCACCGGTGTAGGTGTCGCGGGCCTCGACGGTGAGCGCCAGACTGATGATGATCGACTCCGCGGAATCGAGTTCGTCCGTGAATCGCTTGAGGCGCATCAGCGACCGGACGCGCGCGCGCAGCTCGGACGTGTTCACCGGCTTGGTCAGGAAGTCGTCGGCGCCGGCGTCGATGCCGGCGAGCCGCTCGCGCGGGCCGTCAAGTCCGGTCAGGAGCATCACCGGAATCAACCGCGTCGCGGGATTCTCCTTCAGCCGGCGACAGAGCTCGATGCCGTTGAGCGACGGCATATTGATGTCGGTGAGGACCAGATCCGGCGATTTGCTGCGAACGAGCGACATCGCCACGTCGCCATCCTCCGCCGGCAGCACCGTGTAGCCGTCGGTCGTCAGCGTCTCACACAGCGTCTCCCGCAGCGGCGCCATGTCGTCGGCGACGACGATCGTGCCGGCGCTGCGCCGGCCGGAGGAATCCTGCTTCATCGAGCAGCGCGATTATACGTTGCGATCTTTCTGGTCCTTGGGCCTTGGTACTTAGTTCTTGGTCCGTCCTTGGTGCGTAGTCCGTGGTCCACCCTCCGATGGCACGGAGAGGCGGCAACGCTCGTCACAGTCCGACCGCAGCGCCTGGAGAAACGGGATTATCCGCACGCATGATCAAGCGACCTGCGCGTAGTGACCGCGAACACTTCAGCTTGCCTAAGCGCGCGAACACGGCGTACAGTCCGCAACCGCTTATGCTCCGTCCCCGAATCGCACTCGCTATGTTCGTCGCCGTCGCGTTGCTCTTCGCGCCCGGCGCCTCGGCGGGGCCAATTCTGTTGGAACTGCAGCGTCTTAGTGATACACAAGCTCTCATTACCGCCGGGGGTTCGATCAGCGGCTTTTGCCTGGATGTGGACGCGTGCTACATCTTTACGCTCATTGATCCGTTTGCCATTGATCCCCCGGCCGCTTCGAACAATTCCGTCTATGTGAACAGCGGTCTTGAGGTGGGAGGCCGCCGAGTCGAGTTTGCGTATGACTTCGGGGCCGGTCCTCCTACTGGGGGAGCCGAACCTGCTCTCTATATTGGCGCAGTGGGGGGGAGATTTAGAGCAGACGATCTTGCGACAGGCTCTATGTTGATCCTGCTACAGCAGGGAAGCACTCTTGCGCCGGTCGGGTCATCTGGCGCGGTGCTTTGGGGTTTACCCGATTCTCAGCGCTCTCAAACGCTCTCGGAAGTGGGAAGTTGGTATGTCGTTGACCCATACCCTGCGAGAGACCACGTAGTTCCAGAGCCGACCTCACTTTTGCTCCTCGGCACTGGTGTCGCGGGTCTATTCTCCAGACGGTGCCGCCACTCGCTTGGTAGGTGAACACGCAGGCCATGCTCCCGCCCAGCGCTCATCTGCCGCGCTAGGAAGCAGTGGCGTAAGGCGTCTTCGATCGCGGCCGGCCAGTCGCATCGCTGCGGTACGGTCCCACGGGCAGATTGCAGTTCTGCTGATACAGGAACGCGTGAAAACGCTTGTAGTCGCTCGGCGGCAGGTTGAAGAGCCGAACGAGCGCTCGGTAGCTGCCGCGCGTTTCCTGCAGACCACGATCGATGAGCGCGGCGAGCTCCGCACGCGTCACTTCGTGGGCGCGGAACGGCTTCTGGACGGTCTCCCAGAAATCGGCGCCGCCGATCAACTTGTCCCACAGGTGCTGGGCGACGCCTTGCGGCTGTGGCTGCTCTACCGCCGCGACCTGCCCCGGCGACGACACCGCAACCGTCAGACATTCACCGCCGCGAATCTCGAGCGGGAGATCCAGCGCGCTGATCGGACGATTCGAATCGCGCAGCGCGATGCGTTCGGTGACATTGCGCAGCTCGCGCACGTTGCCGGGCCACTGATACGCGAGCACGAGTTGCTCCGCCTCCATCGTCAGATCGGGAGGCGGCAGCTTGTGCGCCTCGCTGGCGCGGCGAAGGAAATGGCGGAACAGAACCAGCACATCGCGGCCGCGTTCGCGCAGCGGCGGGATGCGGATGTGGATGACGTTCAGACGGAAGTACAAGTCTTCGCGGAACTCGCCGGCCGCGATCTGCGCGCGCAGGTCGCGATTGGTGGCGGTGATGAGGCGCACGTCGGCGCGTCCGGCAGGCGTGTCCACACCGACGGTCTGGATCTCGCCCGTTTCGGTGAATCGCAACAGAGTCGCTTGCATGGCGAGGCTCATCTCGCCAAGCTCGTCGAGAAACAGCGTTCCGCGATCCGCCTGACGAATCAGCCCGACTTTGTCGCGATACGCGCCGGTGAAGCTGCCGCGCGCGTGGCCGAAGAGCTCCGATGCCAGGAGCGTTTCGGGTATCCCGCTGCAGTTGACCGCCATGAACGGCTGCCGGCTGCGTGCGCTGTGCGCATGAATCAGCCGCGCGACGACTTCCTTGCCTGCGCCGGTCTCGCCGGTGATGAGAACCTTCGCATGCGTACGGGCCGCGCTCTGGATGTCTGCGTGCAGCGTCTCGATCACCGGGCTGTCGCCGAGCAGCACGGGAGTTTCAACCAACGACATTTCGTTCCTCTGCTGAAAGGCCGACGTGCTCGCCCACCGTAGCCTTGGCGTAGGTGGGAACGTCGGCCTCTACCTTTCCACTTGTAGGGCTGAAAGGCCGACGTAAACGTCGGCCTCTACCCTTCCATTGGTCTACCCTTCCATTGGTCGTTGAGCAAGAACACCACCAGACAACGCGTCGGCGCGCTGATCTCGGATAAACCGTTGGCTGGAAAGACGTCCGTGCCGGATCGGACGGTGAAGAACGCGGGACGCGCAGGTCAGAGAATCTGAAATCAGCGCGGGTTTCGAGGTCTGTCGTTGTCGTTCTGATCGGGAGGCTTCCATTCGACCAGACGGTTCTTGCCCGCCTGCTTCGCGTCGTAGAGGGCGTGATCGGCGCGCGCGATCAGCTCGCGCATCGCCGCCCCCTGTGACACGGCCATGCCGATGCTCGCAGTCACGCGCAAATCGGTGAGATCGGTGTCCGGTGGCCGGAAGGCTTCGATCCGTTGACGGATACGTTCGGCGACCGACGCCGAGCTTTCGGCGCCACTGCCGGGCATGACAATCGCGAACTCCTCGCCGCCGTAGCGGGTGCACAAGTCGAACCGGCGCACGGAGCGCTTCAGGATGTCGGCTACGCCGCGGATCACGAGGTCGCCGGTCAGATGGCCGAAGCGGTCGTTGATCCCCTTGAAGTTGTCGATATCGATCATCAGCAACGCCACGTTGGTGCCATGGCGGCGCGCGCGGTCGAGCTCCTCCTCGAGACGTTCGTGGAAATAGCGGCGGTTGAACAGACCGCTTACTGGATCCGTCACTGCCGCGCGCGCAAAGCCGGCGGCTTCACGTTTGGCCCGCTCGCGCGCGAGCGCCAGCGCCGCCGGCGCTGCCAGCGTGCGCAGCGTCCCGAGGTCGTCGCGATCGAACGGCGCGTTGTCGAGACGATCGGCCACACAGAGAACGCCCAGAATGTCGTGACCGGCACTGACTGGCAGCGCAATGAACGAACCGGTCCGGTAGCGAGGACGACGATGCAGGCCGGCAACGGCGGCGATATCTGGTACGAGCAACGGCGCGCCGTTCTGGTAAACGGACCCGATAATGCCCGTGCCGGATGGGATGCGCAGCATCCGCACGAGCTCTTTCGGATAGCCGAAGGTCGCGACGATCTCGAGCTGGTCGTCTGCGCCAGGAACCGCGAAGGTGGCGAGCCTGCTCCGAACGCACCGGGCGACATGACGCACGACGACATTACAGACCTCGGCGAGACCCTCGGTGCGTCCGAGGACTCGCGTCAGCCGAAGGGTGGCCACGCCGAGACGGCGACCCGGTTCGTCCGGCCTCGCGGCGGAATTGAAGTCGCGACGCGCGCCGACATTCCTCCGGGTATGCCAGTCCTTCGGGCGGTCCGACCCCGGGTCGTGAGAATTCACGATGAAATCGCCAGGTTTCGGGGCATTCAGCCTTGTGATTGGGGCGAGTCGGCAACAACCGTACCTCGCTCTGGAACTAATGCCGTCCTGACCAGACTTTGTTCCAGGAAGTTTTAGTCTTCCCGGTGCGCCGGGTGCGAAACGCATCGTCGTTGGGGCACTAAGCGATGCGCTATCAAGGAGATGGCGTCTTGTGAGCCAGACGTCCCACGCGGAGGCTGGATTGCTGTGTTCACAAGGTGAAGGGGTCTCAATGAAAAGTGTGATTCGTCGCGAAGTTGCCTGTGTTGCCGCGTTTGCCACGCTGGCGTTAGGCGTCGCCGGGTGCTCGCTCGACTCGGGGGCGGCCAAGCAGAAGTATCTTGCCGATGGCAACAACTACTTCAAACAGGGCAAGTATTCCGACGCGACCATCGAGTATCGCAAAGCCATCCAGCAGGACCCGCTGCTGGCGGAAGCTCACTACAAGCTTGCGCAGTCGTTCGACAAGCTGGGCAACGGCCCCGACGCGGCTCGCGAGTATGTGAGGGCTGCCGACCTGCTGCCGGACGATCCCGACGCGCAAACGCGCGCCGGCGTGTTCCTCCTCGTGGGCGGTCAGTACGAGGATGCGAAGGCGCGCGCGCTCAAGGCGCTGGCGAAGAATCCGCGACACATGGAGGCGAACATCCTCCTGGCACAGTCGATGGCCGGGATGAAGGACATGGATGAGGCCGTCAAGCAGGTGGAGAAGGTGATTCGGATGGATCCGTCCGAATCGAAATCGGTGGCTGCGCTCGCCGGGCTTCGTCTGGCGCAAAAGGACTACAAGCAGGCCGAAGCGCAGTTCAAGCGCGCCGCAGACCTCGATCCGAAATCCATGGCCGCCTTGCTGGGTCTCGGGCGCTTCTATCTTGCAGCCGGACGGACTGCCGACGCCGAGGAGTGGCTGAAGAAGGCCATCGCGGTGAGTCCACAGGATCCGATCGCCAATCGGTCGCTGGCGGCGCTTTATATCGGTACGAACCGGATCAAAGAGGCAGAGGCTCCCCTGAAGGCGTCTGTCTTTACCGGGCTCCCGTCTGAACAGTTGGTCCTTGTTGACTACTACTTCGCGTCTCAGCGCACCAGCGACGCACGCGCCTTACTCAATTCGCTCAAGGATCGGCCGGAGCTCTTCGAGGACGTGCGCATTCGGATGTCGATTCTCGAGTGGCGCGAAGGAAACCAGAAGAAGGCTTATGAGGTTGTCGATCAAGTCCTGGCCCGATCACCGCGCAGTGCCAACGGCAATCTCTTGAAGGGTCGATATCTCGTCATCGACAGGCAGTACGCCAGCGCGCGGGACGTGCTGAGGATCGCGACCGAATCGGATCGAGGGCTTGCCGCCGCGCACTTCTGGCTGGGCTCCGCCTATCGTGGTTTGAACGACCTCGATGCGGCGCAGAAAGAGTACGCCGAAGCGCAGAAGCTCGCCCCATCCGAAGTGGGTCCGCAGCTGCAGCTCGCGCAGATCAACCTTCAAGAGCAAAACTTCGACACGGCGGAAACCCTCGCCCGCACAGCCGTCCAGCTGGCGCCCCGCACCGGCGAGGCAAGGGTGATGCTGGTCGACGTCCTTATTGCTGCCGGCAAGGATGCGGAAGCACAGAAGGAAGCAACCTTTCTCGCGACGACGCTGCCGCGCATCCCCGAGCCACATATGCAGCTCGGACGGATTCTTCTCAAACAGGGGAAGTACGCAGAGGCAGAGGCGTCCTTTCGACATGCCATGCAGTTGTCAGATGACATGAGTGCCGCCGTTGCCGGCCTCATCGACACGCTGATCGCTGCCGGAAAAACACCTCAAGCTCGTCTCTTGGTCCAGGAGCGCCTCGCAAAACAACCGAAGGACGCCGAATCGCTGCTCCTGGCGGCGCGTGTCTACAGTGCGGCTGGCGAAAAGGCGAAGGCGGAAGCCACGCTCAAGGATGTTCTCGCCGTAGACCCTTCGAACTTGAACGCCTTTGTCGAGCTGAGTCGTATCTACGTGGCCGAGCAGCGGCTCGATGAGGCCCGCGGACAGCTTGAAGCCATCGTCGCCAAACAGCCGCGGGCCATCTGGGCTCACACGATGATTGCGATGAGCCTGCACATCCAGAACCGGCTGCCAGAAGCCAAGAAACGCTACGAGCAGATCCTTGTCCTCGATCCAACCGCGGCGATTGCCGCAAACAACCTCGCGGCACTGCTGACCGACGAGGGCAAGGACCTGGATCGAGCGCTGGAACTGGCCCAGACCGCCAAACAGCGAAACCCCGACAATCCGGAGTTCAACGACACGCTGGGGTGGGCCTTCGGGAAGAAGGGGCTGTGGCGCGAAGCCATCGCTCCCTTGGAACTGAGCACCAGCAAGGACCCGGAGAATCCTGTTTTCAGATATCACCTCGGGGAGGCCTACGCCCAGACCGCGCAGACGGCGAAGGCCAGAGCAGCTTTGCAGCAGGCGCTGGCGAGCAAGACCGACTTCGAGGGCCGGAACGATGCGGTGAAGAGCCTGGCCAAGATCACAGGCGGCCGGTAATCTCGCAAAAGCAGACGGACGCGACAAAAGTCCGCCGGGACGGAGATTCACGATGGGTGGCTCGAACACAAGACTAGCTTTTACAGTCACTTATCGGAATGTAGGGATTGGCAAGCCGTGTGCTATTGAGTCCGGCACGACGTTTTGATCATCGACCACGACTGGAGGATGGCAATGAGATTTGGTTTGGAGAAGACTCTGAGGCGCGCCATGGGCGTCGCAGGCATAGCGCTGTTGGTGGCAGGGTTCTCTCTGGCCACGCCAGCGACGGCTCACGCCGCTGCGCAGCTGCAACTGAAGTTTGACGGTGGTGCGGCCGTGACGGTCGCCAGCGGCGCATCGCTTGGCTCGCTGTCATTCACCGGCGGCTTCGGCGACACCGGCGTTGGCGATACCGAGCTGACCGTGGAATTGGCGACCGGCTTGTTCCACAATGCGGCGACGCTCAGCGACATCATTTCGTCGCTCGGAGCTGTGACCAACAACACGGGCGCGAACCACACCCTGACGGTCATTCTGACCAGCCAGGACTATACGCTGCCGGCGGGAAACCCTCTCTCGGGCGAAGCCGGGATCGGCGGGAGCAAGTCAGCCGGAACAACGGCAACAGTGACGTTCCAGGGATACGCCGACAAGGCGAATGGCCTTGGGAGCACGAGCGACTTTACGACCGGAGCGCAGCTCGGCGCATTCACAGGAAACACCTTCGATTCAGGCTCGGCATCAGCGCTGTTCACCAGAATCGTCGGAAGCCCCTACTCCATGACAACGGTCGCAAACATCACGTTGAGCGGCGGTGGACGCGTGGGTTTCCAGAGCCACCTGAACATGACCCCGGTTCCGGAGCCGGCCTCGATCCTTCTCCTCGGCAGCGGTCTGACCGCAGCGGCTGCGCGTCTCCGCCGTCGCAAGAAGGCCTAAGCCACTCGCGCGAACCCCAAGGTTCGACAAACCGCAAGGACCTCACGGTCCTTGCGGTTTTTTCATGTACGCCAGTTACAATTTCCGGGTTGGCCAGACTTTATTCCGGAACGAATGAGGTCTTCCAAGTCGGCAACCCCTGCCGATATCCCGACGTTTCCGTACAAACGTCAGAAAATGAAGCAGTTAGACTTGCCTGACGGGCCCGCCGCGCGCGGGTCGCTGGTTTGCTCCTGATGCTGTGTCCAAACGATGACTGAATCGGTACGTCCGCCCGAATCGTCCAGTCGCCTGCCGCTGTGGGGCATCGCCCTTCTCGGAATCGGTATCGCAGTCCTGTATCGCGATGTCGTGCCGGAACTGGTTCGGGCCTGGGGCACGGACGACAACTACTCGCATGGGTATCTGATTCCGCCCATCGCCCTCTATTTGATCTGGGAGCGGCGCCATAAGTGGTTCGCGGCGCCAACCGGGTCGAGCCTGTTCGGCCTCGTTGTCGTCATCGCCAGCCTGGGCTTTCCAGCACAGTGGGATCCGAAGCTTGGAATTCACGTGACTTGAAGTCGCGGC
>JADMIO011107671.1_pt1 | contig 118028 bp, 104 predicted proteins | sample 8958161 | NCBI WGS metagenome assembly JADMIO01 (sample SAMN16585339, study PRJNA669376) | soil metagenome | isolation source: Crop rotation soil | place: USA: Cullars Rotation, Alabama | collected 2011
CGCGACAACTTGTCCACGTGGAATTCTAAGCTTAGGATCCCAATGTGCTGGAAAGCATCACAGTGAATCAGACGCCGCTGATCCGCGGAGTTAATGACAAAGCGGAGGTCGTTGCCGAGCTGTTCGGTAGATTGTCGTACAACGGCGTCGTGCCTTATTACCTCTTCCTTTGCCGTCCCACACTCGGCAATGAACCTTACATAGTGCCAGTCGAAAAAGGATTGGAAATATTCGAAGAAGCCCGCCGTCGTCTGGCTGGTTTAGCCAAGCAGGCACGGCTCTGCATGTCTCATCGCACCGGGAAGATCGAAGTAGTAGGAAAGATGGACAACAAGATTGTCTTCCGCTATCACCGTGCGCCAAACCCAATGGATTGCGGACGCATAATGATGTTCGAGAGCGATCCCACGGCTGGTTGGCTGGAAGATTATATGACACCGGAACCCGTGGTCAGTCTCAAGGTCAGTAGTCAAACTCAAGCTGTATCTGGCTGAAGGAGTCAGTACATGAAAGGAAAAGCAATGAACGAGTTCACATTGAACAAGAAGTCATCGCTCGAATGTCTGATCCTTGGTCATTACGATTTGGGATTTGATTTTCACGAGAACCTGCAACGCTCTAAAGGACTTTCCTCCGGCGAGTACCGCAACCTGAGGATGGACTTCATTACTCTGGATGGCAAGAAGTTGCCATTCCTGGATGTTCTCAATCAACAAACTGGTCAGCGCATGCATTGGACTGAGATGACGCAGGTAGCGCCGGTGTATCTCGCCAGCTTTCTGCGACACCTCGGTATCAATGCTGAGTTTTCCAGTTTCTTTCACACGAAGCGCGACGAGCTGAATGAGTTGATGAATCGCAAACCGAAGGTGGTTGCCGTAACCACTACTCTCTATCTCACGCCGCTCATCGCCAAAAAGGTCGTGAGCGTAATACGAGAAAAGAGTCCCGAGTCGTTAATCGTCGTCGGAGGTCCGCTGATAGATAACCTTGCCTATTACCTGGAAGAAGCAGATTTCCGAGTGATACTCGAAGACATCGGCGGCGATGTTTACGTACAACAAAAACAGGGCGAACAAACACTCGCGAACTTGTTGATGCGGCTGCGCGAGAGTGACGACCTCAGCAAGGTAAGAAACTTGTACATCAAGCGGAAGGATCAGTTTGTCTTTACCGGTGCTGAGATGGAGTTTTCTCTGTCTCCAATCAACTGGAATAACTATTTGAACAAGGACCTCGGCGCGACACTTCAAACGCGTACGGCGTTGAGTTGTCCATTCAGATGTACGTTCTGTGACTATCCGGTAAGAGCGGGAAAGTGGGTGCCGCAGGAAATTACGGCGGTCGAAGAGGAGCTGCGGCAGATTCAAGACAGATCCGACGTGCGGAACCTGGTCTTCATTGACGACACCTTCAACGTTCCGGCGGATCGGTTCAAAGAGATACTGCGGATGATGATTCGCAACAAGTTTACGTTCCGTTGGTACTCTTACTTGCGCTGCAACATCATGGACGAAGAGCTTTGCGACTTGATGGCGAGAAGTAATTGCGGCGGCGTTTTTCTCGGCATCGAATCGGGTGATCCGGATGTGCTGAAGATCATGAAAAAGGTGGCCACTCCCGATCAGTACCTGCGCGGGATGAAGTTTTTGAAAGCCAGCAACATCATGACCTTTGCGTCGTTGATAATTGGGTTTCCGGGAGAGACAGAAAAGAGCGTTGACAATACGATCGAGTTGCTGCAACAGGCGGAACCGACGTTCTTCCGTGGAGAGATTTGGTACAACAACCCGCGCGCTCCGATCTATGCCAAGAGCAAAGATGTGCATGGAATCTCAGGCATGGGATACAAGTGGCAGCACAACACGATGGACTGGGAGCAGGGTTGCGAGATGGTGCTGAAGCTGTTTAGAACCGTGACTAATTCAACGTGGCTGCCGATGTACGACTTCGATTTTTGGATCCTGCCTTATCTGGAAGGGAAGGGACTCAGTTTGGACCAGATCAAGAAGTTTGTGAACGCCTGTGATGATCTGCTCTCGATGGAGATCGAGGTTCCGAGGGGCGAGCCAGTCACAGACAGGATCAAGGCGGAGAACAATCTCCGGCAAATCTGTAGCGAAATACAGACGAAGAGTTTTGCCGCCGTGTGTTGATACTCTTGGAAGAGGTCAGTACCACCTGCGGTAGCGGGTGAGTCCTCATCAAGATCAAAATCAACAGCATATCACACGCGCATCATTGACCCACCCGCTACCGCAGGTGGTACTGACCTCTTCCAAGTACAACGATTGACTTTGAGCAAAATTCATAAGGAGAGTAAACGATGTCTTCGCAACATTCAGAAGATGATGACAAGACTATCTACAAAGTAGTGGTCAACCATGAGGAGCAGTATTCCATTTGGCCTGAATACCGGGAGAACCCGCTGGGATGGAATGATGGCGGGAAGACCGGCACCAAGGCTGAGTGCCTCGCCTACATAAAAGAAGTGTGGACTGACATGAGGCCGCTGAGCTTGCGGAAGAAAATGGAAGAGATGGCTCAGAACCCACCGCCTCGGCCGGCGACGGAACCTGTTCCGGAAGGTGAGAGCCTCGTCGATCGACTGTGCACGGGCGATCATCCGGTAGTCGTGAGTCTCCGTCCTGAGCCTTCGGTGAAAGGTTTCAAGGATGGGCTGGACAGTGGCTACGTGCGCATCAAGTTCACAGACACCAAAGGCAACACCGAACTCGGCGTCAGAGTTGATAAAGAGGCTTGCGATTTATCCGAAGCCAATTTTGACGAGGGCACGGGTCAGGTTCGTGTAGTCGGTAATCTTTCACTCGACTACGTCAAGGTGCGATGCATCGCGAACATTGATTTAAAGACGCTGGAAGGCGTCGGGCACCTAGAGAAAGTTGTGGCTGCGTAATGGAAGACAATTTCTCGCGCAAAGGCGCAAAGGCGCAAAGAAGATCTGTTAGAAGCGCGGCAGCGCCTGGCGGGTTTGCGTCTTTGCGCGAGAGTTCTTACCTGATCCGGGAAAAGCCGGTGCGGGCGATATTGCTCGCACTGTTCCTCGTCTTGTCGGCGACTTTTAGTGTTCGCGAACACGACCCGCCCGCGGTGCTCTCTGCTGCCGTCTCACCGGAATTATTCTCCGCCGATCGGGCAGTCCGGCATTTGGCGGTGATTGCGGAAAAGCCGCATCCAATCGGCTCCAGCGAACACTCCGTAGTCCGCGATTACCTTGTCAGAGAGTTGTCCAACGCGGGACTCGAGCCGCAGATCCAACAAGCCACGGTGGCGACCGAGAAGGGACCACCAATCGAAGTCTCAACGGTGGAAAACGTTCTCGCGCGACTTGCAGGCACGAGTGGCGGCAAAGCTGTGTTGTTGGTGGCCCACTACGATTCAGTACCGAACAGTTTCGGCGCGAGCGACGATGGTTCGTCAGTCGCCGCTTTGCTTGAAACACTCAGGGCACTCAAAGCTGGACCACCGCTAAAGAATGACGTCATTTTTCTTTTTACTGACGCTGAAGAAAGCGGACTACTTGGTGCGCGCGCGTTTGTAAATGAACATCCGTGGGCCAAGGACCTCGGAGTGGTGCTCAACTTCGAAGCACGCGGCAACAGCGGACCCGTAATCATGTTTGAAACCACTGATGATAACGGCTGGCTCATCACGCAGTTTGCGCATGCCGCGCCGGATCCAGTGGCCTATTCACTCTCTTACGAGATCTACAAACTGCTGCCGAACCAGACTGACTTCAACGTCTTCAGAAAAGCAGGCATGGCGGGTTTCAACTTCGCACAGATCGACGGCCTGAGTCATTACCACACGTCGTTCGACAATCGTCAGGCAGTTGACGAATCCAGTCTTCAACATCACGGAACGTATGCGTTAGCGCTCACACGCCATTTCGGCAATCTGGATCTCTCCCAAACAAAAGAAAGAAATGCGATTTACTTCGATCTGTTTGGCGATGTGCTGGTCCATTATTCGAGTCTCTGGGTTATACCGCTGACGCTCTTCATGTGCGCTTTGTTTGTCGCAGTCGTTATCGTCGGTTTTCGAAAAGGAAAGCTGACCGTTCGCGGTCTCGGTTTGGGATTTCTGTCTCTCTTCGTGAGTCTTGTGATCGCGTCACTGGCATCGTGGCTGCTCTGGAAACTTGTTTGGCTGATTCGCGGTGGACCACCGCTCGAGGCCATTCAGAGCAGATTGTTACTGATGAGTTTTGTGGCCCTCGCACTCGCGACAACTACCGCAGTTTATGTTCTGGTGCGTAACCGGGCCGACATCATTAACCTCGGAACCGGAGCGCTGCTCTGGTGGTTGATCCTGATGATTGTTACGAGCATTTTTCTGCCGGGCGGAAGTTTTCTTTTTCACTGGCCACTGCTGTTTGGTTTGATCGGGTTGGGATGGATGATCCTCGCGCCGCCTGGCAAGAGCACTCTCAATATATTGATCCTCGGACTTTGCGCAGTGCCTGGAATTGTGCTGCTGGTTCCCACGATCTACCAGATGTTCGTGGGCCTGACGCTGAACTGGGTTCCGTTGGTAATCGCGTTGACGGTGCTGCTTTTCGGACTTCTCATGCCGCAGCTTCGCTTCGTCGTTGCGCCATTTAAATGGGTGTTGCCGGGAGTGTCCGTGGCGGTTGCGATCGTCTTACTCGTGGCCGGCGGTCTGAGTAATTACGGAAGTACGGACAGGCAATCGAGTCCTATTTACTACGCTCTAAACACCGACACTGGCAAGGCCGTTTGGGCCAGCGATCCTACGCGTCGTGACGAGCGGACTTCAGCGCTGTTTACCGGTGGTGAGCAGAAAGGAATGCTCAGTGACTTTGCTTACGCAAGGAAGTCGCGGGAGTACACGCTCAGTTCCGCTCCGGTGGCGACTTTGCCTGCGCCGCAGATGTCGGTGCTTGAAGACAAGACAACGGACGGCGTGCGTGCGATTCGCATGCGAATCTCATCACCGAGGCAAGCGGGGATCTTTTTTGTATACCTCGATTCGCAGGCCGAGGTTGTGAAGACGCTCGTCGACAATAAAGTGATCGACGATGGATCGAAGAAGCCATGGGGATTGCGGATTGATGGATTTCCACAACAAGGGATCGAGTTGCAGTTGCTCGTCCGAGCGTCTGAACCTTTAAAGCTCAGACTCGTGGATCAGTCTTACGGTTTGCCAACACTCCCAGGCAACGTTTCTCAATCAAACTCAGACTTCACCTTTCTCGCAAAGTCTTTTTCTCTGTAAGAAAAGGTTTCACACAAAGACACAAAGAAAGGCCACAAAGGCACAAGATCTCCTTTGCGCCTTTGCGTAAACTTTGCGGCTTTGCGTGAAACCACTCGGGATTGCCTATGTATAAACTTGCACTCACATTTATCGTTCTCGCCTCACTTGCTCACGCGCAGACAAATGCAGGACAAATAAAAGGTCTCATTAAGGACCACAACGGAGCGATCATTCCCAACTGCGCCGTCTCCGTTACAAACACCTCGACCAACATCAAATACGATCTCGTCACCGACGGCGCGGGCCAGTTTCGATTCGCGTCTTTGCCGGTCGGCCAGTACACAGTGCGAGCCGCCGCTACGGGATTTCAGCAGTTGATCAAATCAGGAATCAATCTGCACATAGGCGAGGTCGTCGATCTCAATTTAGAACTCGCGATTGGTGAGTTGACTGTTGTTGCGAACGTGACGACTACCGATGGGTTACTAACGACCGCCACGGGCGAAGTCAGTGAAGTGATCGACAAGAAACGAGTTGAGGAGATGCCGTTGAACGGCAGACAGTTTTTGCAACTCGCGCTGCTGAGCGAAGGCGTTGTCAAACCGCCGGGCGGAACCCGCGGCAGTGCATTGCAACAAGCAGGCGAGTTGGTCAACGTGGCCGGCCAGCGCAGTGGGCATAACATCTATCTCATCGACGGCGTGAAAGTCACCGACGAATATTTCAACAATCTCGTCATCAATCCTTCGGTTGACTCGATTCAGGAATTCAAGATTCAAAAGACACTCTATGCAGCAGAGTTTGGTGGCAAGGCTTCCGCGCTCGTCAACGTAGCCACGAAGTCAGGCACGAAGAGTTTTCATGGAAACGCTTTTGAGTTTTTGCGCAACGCGAGACTCGACAGCAAAAACTTCTTCGACGATCCGACAAAGCCCATTCCGCCTTTCAAGCAAAATCAATTTGGCGCGACTCTCGGTGGCCCGTTGATTCCACAACATGAACCGAAGACATTCTTTTTCCTCAGCTATGAAGGACAACGAATTCGCCAGTCGCTAACGAAGACGTTTTCAGTGCCAACAGCCGCGATGCGCAAAGGCGATCTCTCCGGCTTCGATCAAATCTACGATCCACTCACGACTGACGCATCGGGAAATCGCACGCCCTTCGCAACTAATCAAATTAATGCTCAGCGACTGGATCCAGTCGCAGTAGCGTTGCTTGCAAAAATCCCTTTGCCGAACCTGCCCGGCATTTCGCGAAACCTGCTTTCAACCGAAGTTGAAAGTACAAATGTTGATGGTTATTCAGTACGGATAGATCACCAGGCATCTGCGAAAGACACGTTCTTTGGCCGCGTGTCAGGCTTTCACGCGCGCGCGTTTCAACCATTCGGCAGCGGCAAGCTCAACGAAGCTATTCTGCCTGGCTTTGGCCGTGACCTGACTACCAAAGCAATCAACCTCGGCGTCAGTTACACGCATTTCTTTTCTCCGGAGTTTCTCAATGAGACTCGTTTTGGATACCTGCATGTAACGGGTGGACAGGCGAGTGAGAATCAAGGCGTAGACTTTGCTGGTCCAGCGGGGTTGCACGGGGTGACCAGTAACGCGCCAGACACCGGCTACCCGCAAGTCTCGCTTGGTGGTCTGTTCAGCAACATCGGCGATCCAACTTCGTTCGTAACGCGTCGCGACACGAGTTTTGAATTCTATGACAACGTCTTTCTCAATCGCGGCGCGCACAAGTTGAAGTTTGGCGTCTACTTCTATCACCTCAGCTTCAATCCCGTGAATCCCGACACGGCGCGCGGCGCATTTACGTTTACGGGGCAATTCAGTGGACCACGCGCTGGTCAAACGGGTAATCCCCTTGCCGATTTCTTGTTAGGTTATCCAGGCAGTGGTCAAGTGGGCCTCGGCCGCAGCGAAGAGAATGGCCGTTCGAACTGGTTGCACACTTACGTTCAGGACGACTGGAACCCAACGCCGAACCTGACGATCAATGCAGGCCTCCGCGTCGAGATCAATCAACCGATGCGCGATACTCAGAACCGTCTCTCGTCTATCGATCCAATCGGCGGGCGTTTTGTGATCGCAAGCGACGAGCAGGGAAACATCTCGCCTGCCGCAACCGAACTGCTGCCGTTCATTCCGCTGCCCTTTGTCACATCGACAACCGCCCGCTGGGATCGCTCGCTGCTGCACAACAATCCCGTGCGCTTCGCGCCGCGTTTCAGCTTCTCGTGGAAATTGCCGGGGAAACGGGAAACGGTGCTGCGTGGTGGTTATGGCATCTTCTTGAACCAGTGGGCGTACTCCGTACAGCAAGCACTCGCGCGCAACTTGCCGTTCTTCTTACTGAAGAACATCAACTTTGCTTCAGACACTCCGGCACCGGCATTCACGACGCAGAACATCCTGACTTCAACTGCTATCGGCACGATCGGCGGCAACGGTGTCGATCACGACTTCGGTATCGAGTACAGCGCCACAGTTGGTCTTAGTTTGCAGCACCAGATCACGCCGACGACAGTCATCGAGTTCTCTTACACTGGCTCGAACGTGCAGGGTGCTGATAGTTCGACTGTGCGCAACGTACCGCTGCCCGGCGCTGGACCAATTGCGCCACGCCGTCCTATTCCTCAGCTCGCGTCGTTCACGAGCCTGCGCTGGGATGGTTACTCGCTCTATCACGCCGGCACTGTCAGAATCGAGAAGCGCCTGTCGCGCGGCTTTTCGTTCAACGCAAACTACACGTTATCAAGAGCGATCGACGACTCTTCAGACCCTGGTGCGACTACGAACGAAACGAACTTGCCGCAGGACGTGCGCGATCTTCGCGCAGAGCGTGCGCTTTCGAGTTTTCATCACGCGCACAGGTTCGTGGCGAGTGGGATTTACGAGCTTCCATTTGGTACGGGCAAAAAATTTCTGAATCGGCCGGGGGTTGCATCGGCAATACTCGGCGGGTGGAGACTAACGGCTATTGCGACGATGGAAAGCGGCGCGCCATTCACACTCAACGATCAAACCGATCGCGCGAATATCGGCCAAGGTCCGGCACAAAGACCGGTTTGCCTGCGCGATCCTAATCTGCCGTCCAATCAACAAACTGTCGATCGATTCTTCGACACCTCAGCATTTGTACCGGCGGCATTCGGTACCTTCGGCAATTGCGGTCGCAACATAGTGATTGGACCAGACACAAAGGATTTTGATCTGGCTGCGGTAAGAACTTTCACACTGAACGAATCGAAGCGACTCGAGTTTCGCTTCGAGACATTCAATCTCTTCAACACCACGAACTTCGATCTTCCCAATCGATTCGCCTTCACACCCAACTTCGGAAAAATTTTCAGCGCGGGTCCGGCACGACAGATCCAGCTTGGCCTCAAGTTCACGTTCTGACGATTGAGTTGGACGGCGGGCTTGGGCACAGTCAGTACAGGTCGCTATCGCTCCCTGTACTGACTGTGTCCAGGAATGATTTTCGGACTTTAAGGCAAAGCTACGTAACAAACCAATATGATCGATAGTACTACGGAAGGAACTCTCCATGCTGCTGAGTGATGAGCAAGTGAGAACCTACGAGCAGGAAGGTTTTCTTTTTCTGACAAACTGCTATACCTCCTGTGAAGTTAACGTCTTAAAGGCGGAGCTGATGAAGGTCTTCGCTGAAGACACGCCGAAACGCGTGCTGGAAAAAGAGCGAGGTATTGTCCGCTCAGTCTACGGCTCGCACACGACGAACGAGGTGTTCAATCGTCTGTCGCGCCACCCGCGCATCGTCGAACCGGTCCAGCAACTCCTCGACAGCGAGGTTTATGTTTACCAGTTCAAGATCAATGCGAAGGCTGCGTTTGGCGGCGACGTGTGGGAGTGGCACCAGGACTATATTTTTTGGCAGAAGGAAGATGGACTGCGGTCGGAGCGTGTGGCGAGCGTCGCGATCTTTCTGGACGACGTGAATGAGTTCAACGGGCCGATGTTCCTCATTCCGGGTTCGCATGCAGAGGGTGTCATCGATAAGTCGGCACAACCGGTGACGGATGTTTTGCGTTACCAGGTCTACGAGAACAGTCCGGCGTGGATCTCGAATCTGACGGCCGACCTGAAATACTCTCTCGATCGCGATACGATCGCGGGTCTTGTCGACAAGTATGGACTGGTTGCTCCGAAAGGTCCGGCGGGCTCCGCGCTGTTCTTTCACAGCAACACCGTTCATGCGTCATCGAACAACATCTCGCCATACGACCGCGCCGTTGTGATCATTACCTTCAACAGTGTGAAGAACGTTCCCATCTGGCGCGAGAAGCCACGCCCCGATTTCCTCGTGAGCCGCGACGTGTCGCCGATCGTCCCGGTGCACGATGATGCTCTAATTCAAGTTAAGACCGCCGGGTTGTGACAATAGTCAGTGTCAGGTTTTATAATCTGAACCGGCGGCCATTTGCCGCCGGTTTTTTTATGACAAATCTCGAGACTCAACGACTACTCCTACGCCGGCTCAACGTCGACGACGCTCCGTTTATCTTGACCCTTCTCAACGAACCGTCATTTATCCGTTACATCGGTGACAAAAGCGTCCGCGACCTCGAGGGCGCCCGGCAATATATTCTGAATGGACCAGTCGCAAGTTACGATCGACACGGCTTCGGTCTAAATCTCGTCGAACTCAAAGAATCACACACGCCGATCGGCATCTGCGGATTACTCAAACGAGACGAGCTGCCACATCCCGACATCGGTTTCGCTTTGATTCCTGACTTCTGGAACAAAGGCTTCGCTTTCGAAGCCGCCACCGCTGTCTTGCAGGACGCGCGCTACAGACTGAATCCCGAACGTATTCTCGCGATAACGTCGCTCGATAACGAAGCGTCGATCAGTCTTCTACAACGCCTCGGATTCAGTTTTGAAAAGATTACAAGACTGTCAGCAGATGGTGAGGAGGTCAGACTATTTACGCTCTGACCAGAAGCGAAACATATTCTCCGCGGTCGTGAAGGTGCGGGTTTTCATTCGATCGATGTACAACGTCCCGTTCAGATGGTCTATCTCGTGTTGAAGAATCCGCGCATACCAACCGTGCGCGTCGATCGTTACCTCTTCACCCTTTTCATTCAAACACTCCACACGAACATCCAGCGCACGGTCCACCGCCGCCATGAAACCTTCGACGCTCAGACAACCCTCATAGAATTCAACCGACGAACTCCCCACGACCGTGAGCTTCGGATTGATGATCACGTGAAAGGGAACCGGCGACCTCTGAGTTTTCGCCAGTTGCTCCGCGGACAAATCCGCTAAGTAGTCCGCTCGATCCTCTATCACCGCCAGTTGAATCGACTCGCCAATCTGAGGCGCAGCAAGACCAACCCCAGGCGCCTCTCGCATCGCTTCGCGCATCAATTCAATCAATTGTTTTATCGGCGGACTGGTAATATCCGCGCGGGTTAGCCATCTGCCTTGCTTCCGCAAGACCGGGTCGCCAGTCTGGACAATCTCTAACTTCATGACAAGGTAGTCTAACGCAAATTCTCATTGACTTCTCAACAGGGTGGACCGAAAATGGCCCGCAGTCATTTCCCAGACGCTGTTCTCTTATTTCTTCAAGTCCCAGGGTTTTGCGAGACCTCTCGCTGGCAAACTGAATCGGTCTTCTTTTTAGCTATGATTTCACATATACCTCCCTCGTCGCGCATCGGTCGGATTGTGCTCGTTGCATTGCTCGCAACTCTCGCCAGCGTGATTTTTGTTGCGGCGCACAAATCCGAAAATGAACTTCCACCAGCCACGCCACAGATCGATCCGGCAAAAACCAGAGTCGCCGGCAATTTCGCCAAACTGCCGCTTAGCTTTGAATTAAATAAAGGGCAGATAGACCAGTCAGTGAAGTTCCTGTCGCACGGCGCTGGTTACGATCTTTTTCTGACTGCGACTGAGGCTGTTCTCAGAGTCGACAAGCCGCGCGCACAGCAACCAGATAAATCGAAAGTATCAGAAGCGGATGCAAACGTGCGCGAAGGCGCGGTGCTGCGATTGAAGATGCTCGGCGCTAACGCCACGCCTCAAGTGGAAGGTCAAGACGAATTACCTGGCAAAGTGAATTACTTCGCCGGTAACGATCCCGCGAAGTGGCGCCGCAACATTCCCACTTACCGAAAGGTCCACTTCACGGATGTCTATCCGGGAATCGACGTGCTCTATTACGGCAAACAGCGCGAGCTCGAATACGACTTCGTTGTGGCTGCGGGCGCGAATCCGAAACTGATCAGATTCACTGTCGAAGGTGCAGATAAACTTCGTCTCGATAAAGACGGAAGATTACTGCTCAACGTGAAGTTCGGCGACGTCTCTTTGAACAAGCCCGTGATCTACCAGCTCGATGAGAACGGTAGTCGTCGCGAAGTAAAAGGCACGTATGTCATCAATGGAAACGAAGTCAGGTTCAAACTCGATCGATTCGACTCCAGCAAGCCGCTGATCATCGATCCGGTACTCTCGTATTCAACTCTGCTCGGATCCAGCAGCAGTGATATCGCTAACGGGATCGCAGTCGATTCCCAGGGAAGCGCATACGTTACCGGCACGACCGACTCTACGAGTTTTCCCACCACGGCAGGATCTTTCAGAAGTACATCAACTCGTGGCGGAGCGTTCGTTACTAAACTCGATCCGACCGGGAGCACACTGGTCTACTCAACGTATCTCAGCGGCAGCAGCAATAACTTTAGCGGTAACACGAGTGGATCCGCGATCGCGGTGGACTCAGCGGGAAATGCTTACATCACCGGAAACACGAGTGTGACCGACTTCCCGATCGTTAACGGTCTAAAGACAACCAGCAACTTCTCGAAAACCACTGATGCGGCCGTTAATTGGAACAATCAGAACACGGGTCTCGTTGGTGACGTTAATTTCCTGGCGGCCGGTACGAACGCACCAAACACGATTTATGCAGCGACTACGGACGGGATCTATCGCAGCACTGATGGAGGAGGGACGTGGTCCAAGACACCTTCCGGCGGCTTGCAATCCCCGAACTCAATCAGCGCGTTGGTTATAGATCCTTCTAACGCTTCAGTTGTTTACGCGGCCCTTTTCAATAGCCTCTTCAAAACAACTGATGGCGGCAACAATTGGAGTCAGGTTAATACGACACCGGCAAGCTTCCCGGTTGTAAATACGATCGTGTTAGACCCGGTAACGCCCTCAACGATGTATATCGGTTCGAACAGTGGTGTGTACAAGAGTACGAATAGCGGCGTCACTTGGATTACACAAAACAACTTCAACGTATCCGGTACTCCTTCCATTCGTGTGCTGGCGATCGATCCAACGGCGCCGTTAACGATCTACGCCGGCACATTTTTCAACGGTCTCTTTAAGACGACAAACGGCGGTGGCGTTTGGACCGCGATGAACACAGGGATGGGCGGTCCGAGTCCGCTAAACATAAACACTATCGCCATCGATCCCTCCAACACTTCGACGATCTACACGGGCCATAGTTCTTCGGGCGGCATCAATAAGAGCACTAACGGCGGCGCTTCGTGGACCCCGCTAACGAACGGTTTGCCGCAATTCCCGGTCGTCAGTGCGATGGTTGCGACGCCGTCGGGCGTTTACGCCGGATTAAGCAACTCCGGTGTTTTCAAAAGTACAAATGGAGGAGACAACTGGACGAGCGCCAATGCTGGCTTATGGAGTGCGTCTGTTCGTGCACTCATTCGCAACGCTAGTGATCCATCGACTCTTTATGCCGGGACGAGTTCGTCATTCTTTTCCTTTGACGCCTATGTCACTAAGTTGAATCCGTCGGGCTCTGGCCTGTTGTTTTCGACTCTTCTCGGAGGGAGTAGTGACGACAATGGCAACGGCATTGCAGTCGACGCAAACGGAAACATCTATGTCGCAGGTCAAACGAGCTCTTTGAATTTTCCCGTTGCGAACGCCGTACAGGGACCACCCACTACTAGCGAGAGTTGCTCCAATGCATTCGTGACGAAGTTGAATCCTTCTATTCCGTCATATGTGTTTTCGACATACCTCCGGGGCAGCAGTTGCGATACAGCAAATGCTGTCGCGACGGATAGCTCCGGCAACGTTTATGTAACGGGAACGACCAGCTCAAATGACTTCTTTACGGCAAACGCATTTCAGCCGGCACTCGCCGTGTTCAACCCGGATGCTTTCGTTACTAAACTCACGACTGACGGCGCAGCGATTTATTCAACCTACCTGGGTGGTGCTAATGGCTCTGAGACTGGTTTCGCAATTGCGGCCGATTCTGCGGGAAACGCTTACGTCACCGGCTCCACTGGTTCGGGAGACTTCCCCACGGTCAATCCTATTCAAGGCAACTTCAACGGCAACTTTTCGACCGAGGTTTTCCTCACCAAAATAAACAGTCAAGGCTCAGCGCTTGTTTACTCCACGTTTCTAGGCGGAACAGGATCTGAAACAGGTCGCGGTATCGCTGTCGACTCAGCAAACAACGTCTACATAACGGGATCGACCAGCTCTCTTGATTTTCCACTCGTTGTGGGAACGCTGCGCACTAAGAGCCCGATGTACAAAAGCATCGACGGTGCGGCAAATTGGACCAACGACAATTTCGGGTTCTCAAGCTCTTCGATCACCTGTATGGTGATCCATCCTGGCCAGCCTTCAACAATTTACGCAGGAACGTCGAACGGCGTTTTTAAAACCACGAATGGTGGTCGAAACTGGTTTGCCGTCAACAACGGTCTTAACAACTTTAACGTGGTCGCAATCGTTATCAATCCATCCACGCCGAATACGCTTTATGTAGCGACTAACGGCTTCGGCGGCAATGCCGGTATCTATAAAACGAACAATGGCGGAAGTAGCTGGTTTTTTCAGAACAACGGAATCGTTCACACGTCACTCCTCAGTCTCGCTATCGATCCGGTAACACCGAACACGTTATATCTGGGTGTGGATTTCTGTTGTGTTCCCGGCACTCATATCTACAAGACTAATAATGGAGGAGATAGCTGGGCGATGATTCCGAATGTGCCGGTATTGTCTCCCACGTCGTTGGCTATCGACCCACTGAACCACGTGACGATATACGCGACGGACGGGTCAAACACGGGCGGAGTTTGGAAGAGCACGGACGGCGGTGATAATTGGCAAGGCCCCAGCACTAATCAAACTGGTGGATTCGGTCGCAGTGTATCTGTAAGTCCACTAACAGCGGGTCTCGTCTACGCTGATGCCGCCAACGGTTTATTTAAGAGTATCGATGGCGGCACTAACTGGACTGCGATACCTAACCACGCAGGAAAGATCGTTTTCGATCCCGTAAACGCAGCAACGGTTTATTTGTTGACACAGAATTTCTTCACAAATATTCCGCCCGGTCTTTCAAAAAGCACTGACAACGGGCAAACATGGATTGCAGTTAACAAGGGTCTTAACTCGCCTCAAGCATCGGCGCTTGTGATTGACCCTCAGAGGCCTTCAACGTTGTATCTCGCTTCACCGAATACATTCAGCAATCTTGACGCGTTTGTCACCAAGATCAATCCGGCCGGCAATGCTTTGATTTACTCAACTTTAATTGGTGGTCCTATCAACGGAGACATATTCAACAACATAAACTCTCAGGCGAACGGAATAGCGGTCGACACTTCCGGTAACGCTTACATCACCGGCTTCACTTCGTCGCAGGGTTATCCGGTCACTAACGGCGTCTATCAACCTTTCAATCGTGGTGGCAGCGACGCGTTCATTACAAAACTCGGAATGTCGTTCAACATCAGTGGCGTGGTGCTGAGCAACGGCGTTACACCTCTCGGTGGTGCTGAAGTTGTCTTAAATGACAATGGTTCACTAACCAGCGTGATTACGGAAAGCGACGGTACTTACCAGTTCGTCCGATTGCGTGAAGGCGGAAACTACACGGTCAGCGCAGCCGCGGCCCACTTCACCATGACGCCCGCGAGCCAGACTTTCAACAATCTCAGCAGCGATCAGGTTTTGAACTTTACCGCGAACACCAGCGACTCGAACTTTTTCAATGTTGGCGGTCAAATCACTGAGAATGGTGTCGGCTTGGCCGGCGTTACCGTGACGCTGAGCGGATCTCAGTCTGGTCTAAGGACGACCGACAGTAACGGAAATTATTCATTTGACCTCATTATGAATGGCAACTACACCGTTACTCCAACAGCACTTGGTTTCACGTTCGGTCCAGCGAGTCAAACCTTCAACAACCTGCTCGCTAATCAAACTGCAAACTTCACTGCGAATCGCCAGAGTTTTGTAGTAACGAACGCTAACAACCACGGCACTGGATCGTTGCGTGACGCCATCACTAACGCGAACGCCACGCTTGGCACAGACACGATCACCTTCAACATTCCCGGACCAGGAGTGAAGACAATAAGCCTGCTAACTACACTTCCTGAAATAACGGAACGCGTGGTTATCGACGCCACCACGCAACCAGGATACGCGGGCGCGCCGTTAATTGAGCTCGATGGTTTAGCTCTCAATTCTGGCAGTGGTCTGGTCATCAAGGCGAGTGGCAGCACGGTGCGTGGGTTAGCGATCGTGCGGTTCCGTGATGCCGGCATTTCACTAAACAGCAGCGACAACAACGTGATTCAGGCGAATTACATCGGCGTCGCCGCAGACGGAACGACAGCTCGGGCAAATTCCCGTGGAATTCTGATCGTCACCTCATCAAACAATGTCATCGGCGGTACTAGTGCCGCTGCGCGCAACCTCATCTCGGGAAACTCAAGCGGCGCCGGCATTGAGATCAATGGTAGTGGCAACATCATCCAGGGAAACTTTATCGGAACGAATGCTGCCGGAACCGCAGCACTGACCAGTTCGAACGGTGGAACACCGAGCCAGGGCCAGGGAGTCGCCGTCTTCAGTTCGCAGTTTGTGAACAACGTCATTGGTGGCACTGTCGCTGGAGCAGGTAATGTGATTTCCGGAAATCAAATCGCAATCTCGAACAGCGGCAACGGCACGATTATTCAAGGTAACCTGATCGGAACAGACGTCACCGGCACGATAAAGGTTTCCAACTCAAACGGCATATCGTCCTTTGGCACGAACGTAATCGTCGGTGGCCTCACACCAGAGGCGAGGAACATCGTCTCAGGCAATCTCGGCGATGGTGTTTCCGTCCGCGGGGCCGGAAGTAAAATACAGGGCAATTACATCGGAACGGATATCAGCGGTAGTTTCGCTATCGGCAACAATGGCCATGGTGTATCGGCGAGCGATGGTGTGGTGATCGGGGGAACCGAGGCGGGCGCGCGAAACATCATCTCCGGAAACGGCGCGTCTGGAAATGGAAACGTCGCGTTAGGTACCAACAGTTTCTCCAACTCACCAGCCGTGACTGTGCTGGGTAACTATATCGGCACTGACGTTACCGGCACTCGTGCACTCGGTGGCTTAGTTCCCGGTATTCGCATTTTCAGCAGCAACAACACAATCGGCGGCACTGACGTCGCTGCACGAAACGTGATTTCGGGAAATTCGATCGGTATCCAGCTCGGGGTCTTCTCGAGTGGCCTCGTCGGAAATGTCATCCAGGGAAACTTTATCGGACTGAATGCGGCGGGAACCGCGGCAGTGCCGAATACCCAGCAAGGCATCGCGGTTTCCGACGCAGTAAATAACACCATCGGCGGCGTCGCCAGTGGGGCGGGTAACACAATCGCCTTTAATCTTGGACCAGGCATCACGATGTCTGGTGGCGCGGGCAATACTGTCCGCGGCAACTCGATTTTCTCAAACAACGGTTTGGGAATAGATCTCCTTGTAGGTGGCGTCACTGGAGTTACACCCAACGACGTTAATGATTCCGACGCCGGTGCAAACAACCTCCAGAACTTCCCGGTGATAACAACTGTGTTGTCGTCAGCGAACAGTACGACTATCCAGGGAAGTTTGAAGTCGATACCGCTGACCACATTTCAGATCGACTTCTATTCGAATGCCGCTGTGGATCCTTCCGGAAATGGAGAAGGAGCGCAGTTCTTCAACACCACTGCAGTAACCACGGATGCGAATGGCAACGCCACTATCAACGCGACGTTCCCCGCGGGTTTGCCGAGCGGCCGTGTGATTACCGCAACGGCGACTGATCCAAACGGAAACACTTCGGAGTTTTCGGCGGCTGACTCTACGGGTGCGAGTGGTAGCGTGCAGTTCAACGTGAGTTCGATTGCCGTAATCGAAGATATCGGTTCGTTGACGGTAACCGTAGTGCGCAGTGGCGGTTCGACCGGTAGTCTGACGGTTGATTATGCAACTACTGACGGGACCGCGATCGCAGGTCAGGACTATACAGCCGCATCAGGCACGTTGACTTTCAACGGTGGTGAGACAAGTAAGACTATCCAGATTCCCATTGCCGACGATTCGACAACAGAACCGGATGAAACCTTCACAGTCACGTTGCGCAATCCTTCGACTCTTGAATCTTTGGGATCGCCCAGCACGATGACTGTCACTATTCAGGACCGAACCACAACTCCACTGCTGACGATCTCCAGTCCGTCGGTTGTTGAAGGCAGTACGGGTAGCACGACAGATATGGTGTTTACTCTTAATCTTTCAGCGGCGACGGGCCGGACGGTTACTGGCAGTTTTGCGACTGCGAACGTCAGCGCATTCGGCGGCGCTCAGTGTAATAATAACGACGGTGTTGATTACTTAAGCAAATCCAGTGTGTTTTCGTTCCAACCCGGGGCCACGACATTTAAGATCCCGGTGACGATCTGCGGCGACACGAATGCAGAGGCGAATGAGACATTCCGGATTTTTCTCTCGAACGTTGTCGGTGCGGGAATAATCTTCAACCAGGGAGTTGGTTTCATAGTTGATGACGACGTGCTCGGTATGCTGCTCGAGGAGTCTGGTCCAAATGCCGGTCAGGCGGCGGCGTTGGATGCGGTGCTGTTGACGAGAGATCCGTTCCGTCTGTTCATGCCGGATTGGTTCGCGCCTGTTCCTCCGAACACGCGAGTGATGTTGTTTGCGCAGAACCTGCAACTGAATCCAGGTGAACCGGCGACAGCAGTGAATGTGAGATTTGTAATTAACAACAATTTCATCGCACAGGTGACTGCCGAAAGCGTGCGCCCACTTCGCGACTCCGAATTCACGCAAGTGGTCTTCCGCCTGCCGAACACGCTTACACCCGGCACCTACTCGGTGTTCATCATTGCACACAACCAGATGAGCAACGGCGGGACAATCCGCATCGCGCCGTAGAAGATAAGAGTTCTTGGGACAGCCGAGCCCGGCTGTGCCGGATGACTTACGGTGGCAATATCGGTTTACCTCTGCCGCGCTCACAGAGTTGAGGCAAGCTACCCTTATTACGAGCAGCGTGAAAATGGCTTAGGAAGTGCATTCCTGGACGAAATCGACGCCCGCTTAACCGAATCCTTCAGCAGCCCACCGCTTGGCATCCGTTATCGCCGCGAACAAGACGCTGTCGAACTCATCGTTTTCCATTCGGTTTGATTTAACAGATCCGAACTGACGAAATTCTCATTACTTCAGTGATGGACTTACGGCGCGATCCTACGAGCTGGAAGGATCTGCTGTAACACCGCGCGGGTTTGTTGCAGCGCAGAGTTCTTGGTTCAATAGGGGCATGAAGAGCATTCGAATTCTTTGTATTGGCGTAATCCTGTTTTTCACAAGTGTCTCTGCGTTGGCCCAGGCGATGACGCTCAGCGTCGATGCGACTGATGCGGCGCGGAATATGATCCATAGCAAGCTCGCGATTCCCGTCAGACCAGGACCACTGACACTTTTCTACCCGAAGTGGATCCCCGGTGAACACTCTCCGACCGGTCCTATCAACGATCTGGTTGGACTGAAGCTGAGTGCCGATGGCAAACCGATCGCCTGGCGGCGCGACGACATCGAGATGTTTGCATTTCATTGCGACATCCCGCAGGGCGTCAACGTTCTCGACGTCACGTTCGACGACCTTTCGCAACCGGAATCAACTGCGAGTGCGAAGCTCGCGCGCATCAAGTGGAATCGTTTACTTGTTTACGTACAAGGCATGAGTAGCGATGCAATCAGCGTCAAAGCGTCTTTAAAGTTACCTGCCGGATGGCACTTTGCATCAGCCTTACCGATCACGAGCGAGCGCAACGGTGAGCTTCAGTTCAAAGAGGTCTCCCTCACACAACTCGTCGACTCTCCGGCAATCATCGGCGCAAACTTCCGCAAGTTTCCGCTCAGCTCCACCGGCACAATGCACGAGATGAACACGATGGCCGACACGACTGCGGCTCTCGATCTGAAGCCCGAAACGTTGACAGGCTTGAAATCGATGGTCCAGGAAGCGTACGCGTTGTTTGGCGCGCGTCATTACCGCAACTATCAGTTTCTCGTGACACTCAGCGATCACGGCGGGAGTGAGGGACTCGAGCACCACGAATCCAGCGAAGACGGAGTCGGCGAAAAAGCATTCAGCGAAGAGCTCGAACTGCTCGACTTCGCAGAGTTGATGGGCCATGAATATGCCCACTCGTGGAATGGTAAGTATCGGCGTCCGGCCGGTTTGGCGACGCCTGACTTCGACCAGCCAATGAAGGGCGAGTTGTTGTGGGTCTACGAAGGTCTCACACAATATCTTGGAAAAGTGTTGCCTGCGCGCAGCGGTCTTTGGAGTGCGGAAGACTTTCGCGAAGCAATGGCTGCCGTCGCCGCTGAAATGGAAAACCAAACGGGCAGACAATGGCGCCCGCTCGTCGATACAGCGATAGACGTTCAATGGTCCTATCCCTCGCCGCGCGCGTGGATGAATTATCGTCGGCGTGTTGATTATTACGACGAAGGCTCGCTCATCTGGCTCGACGCTGATGTGCTGATCAGAACGCGAAGCAACGGAAAACTCTCGCTCGACGACTTCTGCAAGCGATTCCATGGCGGCCAGGACACCGCGCCGCTGGTCAAGCCTTACACGTTCGACGACGTAGTAAGCACGCTGAACGAAGTCACACCATACGATTGGCGCACTTTCCTCAACACGCGAGTAAACGAGGTCGCTCCACATGCGCCCCTCGCCGGGATCACCAACGGCGGTTGGAAGCTTGTGTATACAGACAAACCCAACACCGAAGTTCGCATCGCCGATCACTTGCGCAAGAGCGTCGACCTGTCGTATTCGGTCGGCATGTTGTTGAAAGAAGATGGGAGCGTGATGGACGTGAATCCGGAACTCGCAGCGTTCAAAGCAGGAATCGCGCCCGGAATGAAAATCATTTCTGTCAACGGCCGCACATGGTCCATTGACGTAGTGCATGAGGCTGTTGCTTCATCCAGGACGAGCATGAAGCCGATTGAGTTCGTTGTTGAAAACGGTAGCTTCCAGGAGACGTATAAAGTGAACTACCACGGCGGCGAACGATATCCACATCTCGAGCGCGACAACACGAAGCCTGATGTACTCTCGAATGTGATCAAGTCGCGCGCGCGTTAGCTGGCACTTTCACGAACCACGCGAGCAGCGCCAGCACGATCACTACAACAGTCAGCAAATAAAACGTCGAAGCGTAAGAACCCGTGCGGCTGACAGTTTCGGCGAGGATGAGTGGTCCAAGTGCCGAGGCGATTACCGTCAGCGCCTGTGCGGCGCCCTGAATCTTGCCGAGATGTTTTCGTCCGTAAGCCGCGCTCCAGTAACTAAAAAAGATCACGATCACGAATCCGCCGGCTAGTCCCATTACGGCCGCGTAGATGGCGACGTGTGTTTGCGTCGAGACGCGCGGCAGGGCGGCGAGTGAGCCCGCCAGTAGGACCATCGCAAGCGCAAGCAGGCGATTCATCTTCCACTTCGAAGCGATCCAGCCACCGAGAAAGTTTCCGACGAGGGAAGTCAGTGCGACGATAACCAGGCTGCGATGGTAGGTCGATGCATCGAAGCGACGCTCTGCGAGTATTGATTCGTTGAATAGCGCGATACCGGATGCGATCAGTCCATAAATGGCACTAGAGATCCCGAACACCCAGAAGCTCGGCGTTGATAAGGCCTCACTGAGCGTGTAATCCGCCACTGAATCGTGGTTGAGATCGGTTGCTTCGCCGTCAGGGTCGATAGAACAGGCTTCGGGTGATCTGCGCACGAGTAATAACGCAAGAGGCGCGAGTCCGATCAGAAGGGCGAGCCCAATGATCCACCACGCCGTGCGCCAGCCATTCGCCAGCACTATCGCGCCGATCAACGGAAACGCCAGCATGAAGCCGATGCTCAGTGCAATTGTGTAGATAGCCATCGCGAGGTTGAGGCGACGCACAAACCATTGACCCACCATGGTGATGCTGACGACTGAAAGCGCGCTCTGTCCGAATCCACGCGTGAGAGTAATCAGGATTGCAATCGCAGCGATACTGCTGGTTGCACTCATTCCAAGGACTACAAATGCCAACGCGATGGTGACGACAGTCAGCACGATTCTGCTTCCGAAACGATCGATCAATCGTCCCACGCCGATCGAGAAGAGCGCGCCGACCAACGTGGCCCAAAGATTTATGCGCGCGAAGTGGACGCGATCGATATGCAGATCTCGGAGAAGTGGTTCAGTTATTAATCCGAGACCCTGTGTTCGCCCGGGCAGAGTTCCAACCATTGCGAGCGCCGCGATAAAGACGTGTACCCAGCCGTAATAAAACGGGAGAGCGACAGGAGGTTGGCGTATTTCAGTAGCCACGAAAATTTAATGCGCTGTTGCTAACGAACGCTGGCGGTTAATGACGAACCAACTCAAACATAACGTCACACAGGTGAGCAGACCAATCCATCGCGTCAGTCCGTCTTTAAAGACAACGGTGGCATTGAAGATGATGAAGATTAAGAAGCTGTGCCAGATGATGGTCAATAACCACGGTCGACGACGATACGAACTCACACCCGCAAACCACCACCACGCGACGTCGACGAGCCAAAGCACTGCAACCGTGTAGTTGATGAAAAGACCGCCGCCCCAGTTGATGCCAAACACTTCCGCCGTTTGGCGAGCCGTCTCACTATAAGCTGAGGTCTGACTCCACGCGTGATAGTAATTGAACGCGGAAGCGAAGTGAGCAAGCAGAGCGCCACAGCCGATGGTCCATGCCAGCCGGGCCCAGCGATCGTGTCTGCGTGCAGTGGCGAAGATCACAGACCCGAGCGTGTACGCCAGAATCGCAATCCAGACTGTACTGCGTGTTAGAAGTTCACCCGAGCTCATGCTGCTGCTCTCGTTGGACCATGTGAAGCACCGCTCCGATTCCGGCGCCGAAAAGCAGTCCGTATACGACGCCAAACAACAACATTCCCACCTGGCTTCGGAGGGAATCAAGAATCGCAGCTCCTAAAAAGTACCCGAGAAAGTTTGATACGAAGAGCACAGCAGAAAGTTTTACGACGGATCTGAGCGCGCCAAATCCCAAAGCAAAGACGATTGCCATGAGAATCGAGCCGGCAAGTGAGCCGACAATTTCACCGGCACTGCCGCGTAATACGAAATACGCGATTATCCAACCAACTGCATACGCGAAGAATGCGAGACCAAACAGCAGATAGAATTTCGGCAATCGCCAGCGACCAGCTACGAGTGATCCAAACACCGCGCCGCCGAGCAGTATGAACAGCACGGTCCAGATGAGGTATGCGCCGAGTTCACTGAACGTGCGATACATCCATCGTTCGGCGAAGGCGACAGTGGCGAATACGCAGAGACTGACCAGAGCGAACCCAATCGCTCCAGTAGCGATCGATCTCGCAAGCGAAGGAACTCGTTGTGTCATTAAGGCGTCCTTTCCAGCAGAGCGATGGAGTCGTGATGAATACTACCAGATTAGGTACAATCCCTTCGCGATGCCCCATTACATAGACCTGGCCACCTGGCCGCGACGCGCTGTCTTCGAGTTTTATCTTCCGTTTGATAAGCCATACTTCAACGTCTGCCTGCGCCTCGACATCACCAGGCTGTTAGCTGAGCTCAAGAAACGGAAAGGCACGAACGTTTGGTTGACGTATCACTACCTGGCCTTGCGAGCTGCCAACGAGATCGAACCGTTTCGTTATCGACTGCGAGATGGGCAGGTGCTGGTCCATGACGTTATCAACGGCGGCACCACCCTCATGCTTCCCAACGAGACCTTCACGCTCGTCTACTGGGATTACGCCGAGAACTTCGCGCAATTCATGGAGGGCGCCACGAAAGCAGTCGAAGAAATAAAAAAAGGCGATTGGGCATTCAGACCAAAACACGAAGACGACGCGCGAATACATTGCACTACATTGCCGTGGATCGCGTTCACCAGTTTCTCGCACGCACGACGCTGGGGTCGTCAGGATTCAGTGCCGAAGATCTCCTTCGGCAAGTTTGAAACTGATAACGGGCGCACGCTCTTGCCGTTTTCAGTCGAGGTGCATCATTCACTTATGGATGGCCTGCATGTTGGTCGTTATATCGAGCGTATTGAAGAAATGCTGGCCCAGCCCGAATCCTTCCTCGATTAAATGCGCAAACTCGTCGTCGCTCTCATACTGCTGATCGTGTTGGGCGGTGTGACCGCTTTTGTTGTCTACCGTTTCACACGCAAGCCTCTACCGACACCGGTTGGTTGGAAGGCACACGTAACTATCGTCGCAGGCGATGCCTCGCCGCTTGAACTATCTGATCCATTCGGAGTCGCAGTCGGTGCTGACGGAACGATCTATCTGACCGATGCGGGGGATCAAAATCGCATTCAAAGAATTGCGCCCGACGGGTCGCTTGTAAGTATCGCAGGCGGCGTTGAAGGATTTGGAGACGGAGTCGAAGATAAGGCTTTGTTCAATGCGCCCTCCGGCCTTGCGATCGCACCGGACGGCAATCTCATCGTGGCAGATACGGGAAATAATTGTATTCGACGTGTGCCGATCCGAGGTGAGACTTCCACGATCGCCGGCAATGGCAAGCCGGGTTACGCGGATGGAGAAGGGCGAAAAGCCCAGTTTAATGGTCCAATCGGGGTTGCGGTTGATGCGAGCGGCAACATCTACGTAGCCGACAGCTACAACGATCGCATACGCATGATCACGCCCAAGGGCCAGGTCAGCACCGTTGCGGGTCAGGGAACCCCCGGCTACGCGGATGGCGACCGCAATACTGCTCTCTTCGACACCCCGAGCGGCATCGTCGTGGCCAACGACAACTCACTAATTATTGCCGACACCGGCAACGATCGTTTGCGCCAGATCAGTCCCGAAGGAAACGTCACGACATTACCAGTGGCGGATCTGTCGAGTCCGATCGGTCTTGCCATCACTCACGACAACTTTCTTTATGTCACGGAACTCGATCGATCGCGGGTCGTCCAGATTGCTCCCGACGGCACTACACATGTTATCGCTGACGATGCTCGTTTCAACCAGCCAACTGGCATCGCAATCGACCCGAATGGTCGTGGACCGGCAAGGTTGTATGTCGCTGATAGCGGCAACTATATTATTCGCAGACTCGACCCTACCCCAACGCCCGCCGTCGCGACCCTGATCGATCCAAGTCCGAGATTGACTAATGAGACTTTGCGTCAGCAGCAGTTGATCTGGCCGGTAGCTCCGCAAGAGAGTCCACATGAGGTGGTTGCGACGATGGGTGAAGTGCGCGGCAGTTTCGATTCCACTGACAGTCGCCATCATCTGCACAGCGGGCTGGACGTGTTTGGCGCTTATGGCGACACCGTTCGTGCAGTGCGATCGGAGAAGGTTATTAGTCCGCTGGCAAACTGGGGCTTTGGTTCGCTGAACGAAGGGATGCGTGTTGGCGTTGTCTCTTACATTCACATGCGCGTCGGCCGCGACAAGGACGAGAACATGTTTCCCGATCCGCGCTTTATGCCGGTTTACGACAGCTCCGGCAAACTCGTGCGCGTACGTGTCAGGCGTGGCGCGCGTTTCAAGCCGGGCGATGCGGTGGGGACGATTAACAAGATGTGGCACGTTCACATCAACATCGGTCCACCGGGTGGCGAGATCAATCCGCTTTCGTTGTCGCCCGTTGGGTTCAACGATACGATCGCGCCGACGATTGAGAAGGATGGGATTCAACTGTTTGATTCATCAGGCAAGCGATTTACGCAGAAGCAAGGTGATCGACTGCTGGTGAGTGGACCAGTGCGGATCGTGGTTGATGCTTTCGATCGCACCAACATGAACCCGGATCGTAGGCGACTGGGGTTGTACAAACTGGGATACCAGGTGCTCAAGCCCGATGGAACGCCGGCGACGGGTTTCGAGCAGCCGCGGATCGATCTTCTTTTCAATCGCTTACCACCGGATCGAGAGGCGACCAAGATTGCGTATGCGGATGAAAGCGGGATCACTGTTTACGGGAGTAAGACCACGAGATTTCTGTATGAGGTAACGAACACTGTGCGTGACGGACATGCGGCGCCAGGCGTTTGGGACACGTCGCAGTTACCGAAAGGTGATTACGTGTTGCGGATCATCGCGGCTGATTATTCGGGCAATGAAGCGCAGCAGGGACGAGATGTCTTAATAACCGTGAAGTGAATCCGTGTCATCCGCGAAAATCTGTGGCAAGATACACTTTGGCCAACCACCTTTTCATTACGCGTGCGCTTGAAGAAGACATTGGACCAGGCGACGTTACCACCAACACGATCGTGCCGGCAGACGCTTCGTTACGCGGACGCATCGTCGCGAAGCAGGATGGTGTCGTTGCTGGTCTCGAGATCGCGAAGCAGGTGATGCTCGCGCTAAACGAACACGTTGCGTTTGTCGCCGAGGTAGAAGACGGATCGAAAGTTACACGCGGAACCGTGCTCGCCAACCTCGAGGGCTCTGCACGTGCGTTGTTGACAGGCGAGCGCACCGCATTGAACTTCCTCGGTCGCATGTCAGGCATTGCGACTCTGACGCGTAAGTTCGTTGACGCTGTCTCAGGCACGAACGCCATCATTCTCGACACGCGCAAAACCGCACCCGGCCTGCGAATCACAGATAAACTCGCCGTTCGCCTCGGCGGCGGGCAAAACCACCGCACCGGCCTTTTCGACATGGTCTTGATAAAGGACAATCACATCGATTTTGCCGGCTCGATAACTGCTGCTGTCGAGCGCGTGCGCGCCGCCGGAACGTCGCTCGAAATTGAAGTTGAAACGCGTTCCCTCGACAATGTGCGTGAAGCGCTCTCGCTTGGCGTTGAACGAATCCTGCTCGACAACATGTCGATCGCCACGATGCGCGAAGCAGTTGCCATTTGTGATGGACAGGCCAAACTCGAAGCGTCTGGCAACGTTACGCTCGATACTGTTCTCGAAGTTGCGAGGACCGGCGTTGACTACATTTCCGTCGGCGCTCTGACACACTCCCCGCAGGTGTTCGATGTCAGCCTCGAATTTGTAGCATGACGAAAGTTTGAAAGATGATTACTGAGACGACTACTGAAGAGATGTATGAGAAGTTGAGCCGGTTGCTGCGCGACACGGTTCCCGATTTTGAGCTGCGTCTCAAGGCGGAACTGGCGGTCGAGATTAATCGACTCAAGAAAGAGAAGAACGCCGTCATCCTTGGTCACAACTACATGGAGCCGGCGCTCTTCCACTCGATTCCCGACTTTGTCGGCGACTCGCTCGAACTCAGTCGCAAAGCTGCTGAGACTGACAAGGACATCATCGTCTTTTGCGGCGTTAAGTTCATGGCCGAGACGGCGAAGATTCTGAATCCTACGAAAAAAGTCCTGATCCCTTCCGAGAAAGCCGGATGCTCACTCGCGGCCAGCATCACTGCCGAAGATGTGCGAGAGTTGAAGAGACGATTTCCGGGCGTTCCGGTTGTCACGTATATCAACACTTACGCAGACGTGAAAGCGGAGTCAGACATCTGCTGCACGTCGTCAAACGCGGTGGCGGTAGTTAATTCTTTGAAGACTGACAAAGTGATCTTTATCCCGGATGAATATCTCGCCGGCAACGTCGCGCGTGAGACTGGCAAAGAGATCATTTATCCGACGCGCGAACCGCGCATGCATTTTCCGAACGAACTAAATTATCAGATGATCGGTTGGCCCGGTCGTTGTGAGGTGCATGAGAAGTTTAGTGTTGAAGATATTCAAAACGTGCGTAAACAGTTTCCCGACGTTGTGATCCTGGCCCATCCGGAGTGTAGTCCGGAAGTCGTGGCCGCGTCTGATTATTCGGGCAGCACGACGGCGATGATTCGTTACGTTGAGAAGACGAATGCGCCGCGTTATCTGCTGCTGACGGAGTGTTCGATGGGCGACAACATCGCCTCGGCAAATCCCGAGAAAGAGATGTTGCGACTCTGCAGCGTGCGTTGTCCGCACATGAATCAGATCACGCTCGAAGACACGCTCGAGTCGTTGCAAAAAGAGCAGTTTGAGATCTTCATTCCCGAGGACATTCGCAAACGCGCGTTGCGCTCGGTTGAACGGATGCTTGAGATCGGACGAGAAGACTGATTAATGGAGACTGAAGTCTTAATCATCGGTTGCGGCATCGCCGGTGCAACCGCTGCTTTACGTCTGGCTCGAAATCCGCAGCGCCGAATCACGATCGTTACGCGCGCCGCCGACGTTCACGAATCAAACACACGTTACGCGCAGGGCGGCATCATCGGACGCGGCCCGAACGATACTGCCGAGCTACTCTTTGAAGACATTGTCGCCGCGGGCGCAGGCGTAACTTCACCTACAGCGGCACTGATTCTCGCTGAAGAAGGGCCGCCGCTGTTGAATGAGGTGCTCGAACGCACGGCTCATGTCGAGTTCGATCACAATGAAGACGGCTCGCCTGTTTGGGGACAAGAGGCCGCACACTCGCGGCGCCGCATTCTTCACGTTGGTGACGCTACTGGGCTCGCAATTATCAACGGCTTAGTTGCGTCACTAAAGAACTATCCAAACATCAAGATCCTATCGGAAGCGACGGCAGTTGACCTGATCACGTTTCCTCATCATTCGCGCGATCCGCTCGACAACTACCGCGAAATTTCGTGTCATGGTTGTTACATCTTCGATCGCACTGAGAAGACTGTTCATCGTTTCCTCGCTAACACGACAATTCTCGCGACCGGCGGGCTCGGACGCATCTATCGCAACACTACCAATCCGGTCGGTGCGCGTGGTGATGGACTGGCGATGGCGCATCGCGCCGGTGCAAGAATCGCGAATGCGGAGTACGTTCAGTTTCATCCGACTGCACTTGCGGCGCCGGGTGCTGAAGGTCTGCTGATCAGCGAAGCCGTGCGCGGTGAAGGTGGAGTGTTGTTGACGCCGGATCTGCGTCCTTTTATGGAGCGTTATTCGCCGGAATGGAAGGATCTCGCGCCGCGCGATGTTGTTGCACGTGCGATACATCACGAGATGGAGACGCGCGGGTTTTCTTACGTGCTGCTCGACATCGCTTCACACATGCCGGCCGAGAAGATTCGCGAGCGGTTTCCGTTTATTTACGAGGAGTGTTTGAAGGTTGGTCTCGATATTTCACGCGAGCCCGTGCCGGTGGTCCCGGCGGCGCACTATTTTTGCGGTGGTGTGCTGGTGGATGAGTGGGCGCGTTCGACGATTCGTAACTTGTATGCGGTCGGCGAGATCAGTTGCACGGGCGTGCATGGCGCCAATCGTCTTGCGTCGACTTCGCTTTTAGAAGGATTGGTGTGGGGAAATCGAGCGGCGCTCGAGATCGAAAGAGCTTTAAATAACGGTAATGGACAGGCGCCGGAGTTTGATGATATTCCGCCTTGGGATGAGAGTGGTTTGCGAGACGAGCCGGATACGGCGTTAATCCAGGGCGACATGCAGACCATTCAAAATATCATGTGGCACTACGTCGGGCTCGTGCGCAGCGGCGATCGGCTGTCGCGTGCGATTCGTGAGTTGCGTCATCTGTGGAATGAGATTGAGACGTTTTATCGATCGACGAAACTGTCGGATGGATTGATTGGATTGCGTAACGCGGTTGAAGTGGCGCTGATCGTGGCGCAGGCCGCGCAGCACAATCGTCAGAGTCGCGGTTGTCATTACCGTCAGGATTCGGTGACGGTCACAGGTGACAGGCTTATTTAAGCCACAAAAAGGCACATAAGGCATAAAACAAAAACTGACTAAATCTTTTTTGTGCCTTATGTGCGTTTTTGTGGCTAAAAACTCAGGTAGTTGCCCAAGTTGTTGGCGGTTGCTTTCTTATAAACATAATCCGCGCACGCGACGTCTTCGATTGCGAGACCGAGAGATTTGAAGAGCGTGATTTCACTTTCGGAACTGCGCCCTGCTTTCGCACCGATCAAGAGCTCTCCGATTTCCCCGAGAATGCTTTCCGATGTCACAACACCTTCCTTCGCCGCTAACAAATAATCACCCGACTCATTAATCGCAGACTCGCGTCGATCTACGAAAATTCGTGCGACGCTCATCGTTCCACTGTCGACTTCACGCGAGTTCGGTGAATGCGTACCGATCGCGTTTACGTGCGCGCCGGGCGAGATCCAGTCTCTATTAATTACCGGCTCGAGCGAAGACGTCGCCGTGACGATTAGATCCGCGCCGCGAACGGCCTCTTCGTTTGTTCGCACGGGTTTAATGGGAAACGAAAAGTGCATCTCAGCCGCGAGCTGTTGCGCATGTTCGATATTTCGACAAGCCACGCGAGCTTCTTTGATCGGACGCACACACGCGAGTGCTGCAAGATGCGTCCGCGCCTGCACACCCGCGCCGATTATCGCCAAAACTTCAGCGTCTTCGCGCGCGAGTAATCGCGTCGCAACTGCTGACACAGCCGCAGTGCGAATCGCCGTAATCTCGGACGCATTCATCAACGCCAGCAACTCGCCGGTCTCGCGACTGAACAACATCACCGCGCCCTGGTGCGCATCTTTGCCTTGCGCAGGATTTCCGGGGAAGACGCAGATCGCCTTCAGTCCAAACGCACCATGTTCGCCGGAGCGATACGCGGGCATCAGTCCGAGCAAGCCACGCGCGTCTGGCGGTCGCGTGATCGTGCGCAGCGGTTGAAACACCTCACCGCGCGCGAGTGCTGACAGCGCGTCAGCCATTAACTCAATGCATTCCGGCATTGGCAGCAGTTCGCGGATCTGAGTGCTCGAGAGAATCAGTATTTTCATGGTTGAGTGCGGACAGATTACCCCAAAAGGTTACTGACCTCACAGAATGCGCACGTAATGGTTAACACCGAGCGAGCCATATTTACCGACTTATCGATAAAACTGCAAAAAAGCGCGGTTATTGAATTATTCCGGCGTTGGCACACACCTTGCCAAATAGAGGCAGCGGAGGCCAAGTGGTAATGAAAAAGGGGTTAGTAACAATTTTCTGTTTGTTGGCGTTAACGGTTTCGGCCCTTCCGGTCGGAGCACAGACACGAGGTCGTTATTACGACGGTAGACGGTATGAACAACGGGTTCAGGATTACCGTTATCGAAATCAGGTTTACGGTGGGCGACGTTGGAATCGCGACCGGTCCTTCTGGGATCAACATCGCGACAAGCTCACTACGGGTATCGGAGCCGGCGGAGGCGCTTTGCTAGGCGCTGCGGTCGGTGGAAAGAAAGGCGCGGTCATTGGCGCGCTGTTGGGTGGAGGCGGTGCAGCGCTCTACACCTACAAACTCAGAGACAACAGACGACGCCGCTACTAAAGCGCGAGTCTAAAGTTCGGTCACACATTGTAAGATGAGTGGCCTTGTAAGGGCCCGGATGTGAAGGGGAGAGCACGTCCGGGTCCTAACATTTTAAAAGCAGATTTCACGCAAAGGCGCAAAGCCGAGCCACAAAGATGCAAAGAGAAATTGTTTGTGCAACTTTGCGTCTTAGTGTGAAATCTGCTTTTTTGTCTTATCAATTAGCCCCGCTTCACACTTTCTGGTATTTATATAGGTCCGCACTTATCAGGCTGTCGGAGACTCTGATGGAATTCCAGCAAAACATTCTTGGGCTGATCGGAAATACGCCTTTAGTGAAGCTCAACCGGCTCGCGCAGAACGTCAAAGCGCAAGTATTCGCCAAGATGGAGAGTTTGAATCCGGGCTACTCAGTTAAAGACCGGATCGGCGTATCGATGATCGAGGCCGCGGAACGCGAAGGAATTCTGAAGCCTGGCGGAACCGTGATCGAAGCGACCTCGGGAAACACCGGCATCGGCCTCGCGCTCGCCGCCGCCGTCAAGGGTTACAAATGCATTTTTGTGATGACTGACAAAGCGTCAGTCGAGAAATCGCGATACTTGAAAGCACTCGGCGCAGACGTTGTTATTACTCCAGTGTCCGCAAAGCCAGGAACGCCCGATCACTACGTCTCGACTGCGCGTCGCATCGCTTCAGAAACTCCCAACTCGTTTTATCCCGATCAGTATTCAAATCCCGCAAACCCGGAAGCGCATTACCGCACTACCGGTCCGGAATTGTGGCGACAGACTGAAGGCAAGATCACGCACTTCGTCGCTGGTCTCGGCACCGGCGGCACGATTTCGGGCACTGGTCGATTTCTCAAAGAAAAAAATCCGAGTATTCGCATCATCGGCGCTGATCCGTACGGCTCGATCTTCAAGAATTACAAAGAGACCGGAAAGGTCGTAGAAGCTACTCCGTATCTTGTCGAGGGGATCGGACAGGAGATCGTGCCACCGAACGTTCATATCAAGTACGTAGATGAAGTAATCAACGTCACCGATCGTGAATCGTTTGAGCTCTCGCGTATGCTGGGACGAATGGAGGGAATTTTCTGCGGCGGATCTACCGGCACCAATCTCGCCGCAGCGCTGCGCGTTGCAGCCACGCTCGACGAGAATGCAATCGTTGTGTTCATTGTTTGTGATACTGGCGAACACTATTTGACGAAGCATCACTCAGACGAGTGGCTCAAAGAAAAGCGACTGCTCGAGCCACAAAAGATCACCGCGGGCTTGATCAGCGGCACCAAGAAACCGCAGGCGCCAAAGTCACTGGTTTACGTAGCACCTAACGATACGGTCGGCGAAGCGCTCGAGAAGATGGACGAGCTCGGATTGACGCAGATACCAGTGCTCGAAGAAGGACGCGCGGTCGGTTCGTTACGTGAGAACCGCGTGCTGGCGAAAGTCGTGCGTAATAGAGAATTGCTGAATTCACCTGTCAGTGAAGTGATGGAACAAAGTTTTCCGGCAGTCGATGTCGATGCCAGTTCTTCAGAGGTAACGCGACGTTTGCAGACCAGTCCGGCAGTGTTAGTGGAAGAGTACGGCCGAATCGTTGGTATCATTACTCGTCACGACGTACTCGCGATCTCAAAATAACGTGGCGAAAGAAGAAAAAGTTTTAGCGGCCAATCGTGCGGCCTTTCACAATTATCATATTTCGGATAAATACGAAGCCGGAATTGTCCTGACAGGCACCGAAGTAAAGAGTGCCATGGACGGCCGAGTCCAGCTAAAAGAAGCATACGTTTCTGTGCGTGAGGGTGAGGCGTGGTTGTTTAATGCACACATTTCGCCTTATTCTCATGGCAACCGCGAGAACCACGATCCACTAAGGACTCGCAAGCTGCTGCTTCACAAACGTGAAATATCCCGACTGGACGAAGCCACAGCCAAACAGGGAATGACTCTCGTTCCCACACAGCTCTACTTAAAAAACGGACGGATCAAAATTGAAGTAGGTGTGGCGCGCGGTAAGAAGATGTATGACAAGCGAGAGGCCGAACTAAAGCGCACAGTGGATCGAGAGACGCGAGCCCAGTTGAAAGAACGTAATCGATAACTTTATTCCCAATCCCAGGAGAACCTACTCGCCATGCAAGTTGAAGCCAGCCGGGGACCAATTGAAGAGCTTGACGTGCAAGCTCTGGCGGTTGCCGTTTTTAAAAATGAGAAAGCCGATGGCGGCTTTTTGAAAAAGGTTGACGAACTATCCGGCGGTCTGGTGCGCTCAGCACTGGACGCGGAAGAGTTCAGCGGTAAAGAAGGAGAGACAGCATATTTTCACCTTCTTGGAAACGACAAGTTGAAAGCACGCCGTCTGCTGCTGATCGGCGTCGGCGAAACCGGCGACTACAAGAGCGCGACTGTTTCGCAAATGGCTGGAACTGCGGTTCGGTCGTTGCGCAGTAAGAACGTGAAGTCAATCGCCGTGCTCCCGCGGTTCTCCGGTGATGCGCGTGGCGCCGCAACCACCGCTGTCGAAGGCGCCTACATCGCGCTGTTCGATCCGGACAAGTATCGCACTGTTGAAAAGGAAGATAAGACGATCGACCGTCTCGTTGTTGTCGTTGAAGATGCCGATGTTGACGCGCTGCAACAGGGCGTGACGGAAGGAAAGATAGTTGGCGAGTCGGTGAACTTCACTCGTGACATGGCGAACGAGCCCGGCGCTTACATGACGCCGACCGACATGGCCGAACGAGCACGCGAGATCGCGAGCGAGTTTGGACTCAGCATCGATATCCTTGACGAAGCGCGCATGGAACAGGAAGGCATGGGTTCCTTGTTAAGTGTCGCGCGCGGCTCCGATCAACCTGCCAAGCTGATCATCCTGAAGTATACCCCGACTACGCCTCCTGCCGATCACAAAGAGTTGCTGGCCTTTGTTGGTAAAGGAGTGACGTTTGATTCCGGCGGTATTTCGCTCAAGCCAGGCGAGAACATGGAGTTGATGAAGTACGACATGACGGGCGGCGCGACAGTGATGGGAGCGATGCGCGCAATCGCACAGTTAAAGCCGCCGATTCCGATTTTGGGTGTCGCGCCGTGTACTGAAAACTTACCGTCCGGTAAAGCGACCAAACCGGGCGATGTTGTAAAGGCAATGACCGGTAAGACCATCGAGATCATCAATACCGACGCTGAAGGCCGCCTGATCCTCGCTGATGCAATTGCCTATGCGAAGAAGTTAGGCGCGACGAGAGTTATCGATATGGCGACGCTTACCGGCGCAGTCTCAATCGCGTTGGGCGACGTAAACGCTGCTGTCCTCGGAACGGATCAGGATCTGATTGACGAGATCATTACAGCCGGCAGGGAAGTCGGAGAGAAGTTCTGGCAGTTGCCCCTCGATAAGGAATACTCGAAACAGATCCGTTCAGACATCGCCGATATCAAGAACGTTGGTGGTCGCAAGGCCGGCACGATTACGGCCGCGGCGTTTCTGAAAGAGTTTGCGGACGGGATTTCGTGGGCGCATCTGGACATCGCCGGAACTGCATGGGGCGACGAAGCGAAGCCTTACAGATCCAAGGGTCCGACGGGAATCGCGGTCAGGACGCTGCTTCGAATCGTAGACCGGGCGAGCCGAAAATAGGTGACGAGTGTCGTTACCGGTAGACACGGGTGTCCTCGACTGTTCACACTTCCAGGCTTCCTTTGTACGGTAACGTTCGTTTTAGTTGGGATTTTTGAGAAACGGGAGCATGGCATAGCGGTTGTACTGGCGAGTGCAACTAGCCAAAGGGTGCGAGTCGCCTTAGTTATAGTCCTCGCCCCCTCGAATGCCGCTCGAGGTATTTGCCCGGCTCCCCTTTGGCACCCCCTAATGCCAAACCGCCATCTCAGTAGCAGCAAAAGCAGCCGCAATTACTTGCGCACGGTGGTATACTTTTAAGGCCGAGTGACGCGGTGTCCTCAGGTTGCCCAGGCATCCATCGCTGGCTTTCCGGAGTTTAGAGAAGCACAGTGATTGACTACTACAAAATTTTGGGCGTTAAGACCAATGCGTCTCAGACCGAAATCAAATCGGCCTACCGGAAACTTGCGCGAAAAAGTCACCCCGATCTGAATCCCAACTCCGAAGCCGCGCGCCAGTTTGCCTTGTTGTCCAAGGCTTATCACACACTCATCGATCCGCAAGAGCGTGCTTATTACGACGAACAATTGAAGGCACAAACGAACCGCAGTTATTCCATTCTCGATTCGAACAATCCGCACGCGAAACGCGCGCGCAATCTCGCGGTGCAGGCGAAATGGGATCGCTTGGTTGACGAAGTGCTCGAACGCGATCGCATGGAGAATCGAGAACGGCAGCGCGCTGTGTTCACCACTGTTTCGCTGTTCTTGTCGACGTTCTTTCTGGCGATGATGCGGCCGCAGTTATGGCATGTGTTTTCGACTATGGGCCGTGTGATAGTGCTGACGTTGTTTGTGATCGGCGTTTGGCATCTCGCCAACCGCATGCGTGAATACCTGGCTCATTACACTTACAAACCCAATCCGATACTGAGATCGATCATCACGCAGGAAGCAGCGCCGGAACAGCCGTTCACGCGTTTCTCTGCGTACACGTTTTTGCTGGTCGGTTATTTTCTGAGCGTGGGCATCGGTCTTTACATCGGCTGGCACATGCAGGACTTCTTCGGTGATGTGACGCTGATGTTCCGGGACCGTGTGATCGCGGTGCAGTCGAGCATGATTCTCGACTTGATCTTCTATCCTCCAATTGCCGTGCTCATCGTTGATACAGTGCACGGTCTCGTCTCCCGCATCGACTAACCCGGACAGGATAAATCCTGTTAATCATGTAAATCCGGCCTAAATTCGTGTATAGTGTCCCTCCCGCGAATCGCCCGAATCTACCGGCAAAAGGAGCACGAAAATGGCCAATAACGTAAATCAACGCCAGTTTCTTGCTTTGAAACTCGAGGCTATGAGCGAAGCTGAAGTCGGCGAGGTTTTGGATTACGTTTCGACAATGGAGTCGAAGCGACGTTCCAGAACGGCGCCCGCGGTAGGTGAGGACGAACTTTTAACTACCCTTGTCGATGCCCATGAAAATCGCCGCGCACGGCAGGCGTACGAATGGGAAGTAGTACGGCGCAAAGCCGAGCGGCGAGCTGCGGCAAAAGTTTAATGGGCCACAAAAAGGCACAAAAAGCTCAGAAACGAATTTGCGCTTTTTGTGCGTTTTTGTGGCTGCTTTGCTTTACCTGTTTTGCGCAGGAGAGCCGTAATCTCACTCCAACCCAATTCGCGATTCAGCAACAACAGCAACGTTTGAACTCGAGCGATGTTGAAGAGCGTCGCGATGCTGTGATGCGACTCGGCGCGATGCGTCGCGAAGCTGCGTCACGAGCGGTCCTTCCAGCACTACAAGACTCCGAGCCGATCGTCCGCGCAACCGCTGCTAAAGCGGTGTTGTCGCTTGGCAGTGAGGCGAGCGTCACTTATCTTTTGCCGTTGCTCAACGACAAAGACGAATTCGTGCGTCGCGAAACTGCTTACGCGTTGGGACACACGAAAAGCCGTAGTACGACGTCGGCGTTGAGCGAACGATTGTTGAGTGATAAAGAAGATGGCGTAAAGGCTGCTGCTGCGGTTGCGTTAGGTGAGATCGCTGATGAAGCTGCTGTCGTGTCCCTTGTTCAAGCGCTGACGACGACGAAAAAACCAAATGTCTTTGTGCTTCGCGCTGCTGCCGTAGCTCTCGGAAAGATCAAAAGTCGCGCCGGCACGGCAGCACTAATCTCGACGCTCAGTAATGAAAAACTTCCTTCCGACGTCCGTCGCGAAGCAGCGCGATCGCTCGGTCTGATCGGCGACCCAACCGCGGCTCCTGCATTGAAGGCGGCATCAACAGCAGAAGACCCATTCCTCGCAGAGATCGCTTTCGAAGCGCTGAAGAAACTAAACCGCGGATAAACGCAAATCGACGCGGATCAGAAACATCTGATCCGCGTCGATCTGTGTTAAATCCGCGACTAGTTTTCTGCTTTTTCGCCGCGCCCGTGACCCTTCTTCGCAGCCTTCGAAGCAGCCGGTATCGGCAATCCAACTCCACCCGACAGTGACTCACTGGAAGCGTCCGCAGCCTCTGCGCCCTTCTCCATTTCGTGGATCAAAGCGCCGCCCGAGCTCTTCGAGAAGACCAGACGGTTGCGAATGCCATCAACGTCGACGTGTACCAGATCTCCCAAACCAATCTGACCCGTGGCCACGAGGTTCGAAAGTGGATACACCAGAAATCTCTCAACCGCTCGCTTCAAGTGTCGCGCACCGTACTTGTAGTCGAGGCCTTCCTTCATCAGCATGTCTTTCGCCGACTCGGAACATTGAAAAACAAACTTGGTTCCGGCTGACTGCATGATGCGATCCTGGACCGCCTGCAACTCGAGATCGAGAATCTGTCGCAGATGGTGTTCCTTCAATGAACGGAACACGACGACCTTGTCGATACGGTTCATGAACTCAGGCGAGAACTTGCGTCGCGCGGCTTCAACCGCGGTGCGATAGATCTTCTGGTCCACTTCGGTATCGTTCGGAGATCGCGAACCTTTGCCGGGCGCGAATCCGATACCGCCGGAGATCAACTCCGACATCTCACGCGCACCAAGGTTCGAAGTCATGATCACCATCGACTTCGAGAAGTCGACGCGACGATTGTCGCCCAATGTCAGCGTGGCTTTGTCGAGAATACCGAGCAGCAGTTGCCACAAGCTGTCGGAAGCCTTTTCGATTTCGTCGAACAGCACCAGCGAGACCTTCATGTCGTCCGTGTGCATTCGATCGAGGTTCTCCTGAGTCAGCATCGGTGAAGTTTCACGATGACCCAGGTATCCCGGAGGCGAGCCAATCAGTTTCGCGATTTCGTGTGAGTGCTGAAACTCCGCGCAGTCGATCTTGACGACCGCATTCGGATCGCCATAAAGCACTTCGGCGGCAGCTTCGATCACGCGAGTCTTTCCGGAACCTGTCGGGCCGAGAAAAAGCATCGTTCCGATAGGCCGGTTCGGGGGGTTCATGCCAGCCAGAAAAATCTGATACAGCCCACTCATACGTCTGACTGCACGTTCCTGACCAACGATTCGCGCTGTCAAACGCTCCTCAAAATCCTGAGCACGCGGGCTCTTCTGATCGGGATCGAGGAAAACTGTACCTGTATTAGTCATGTCCGTAGTTTCTGTCACTTCGCATTCAGGTAACATCGGCTCTCGCTCCTTCGGCCTTAAATCCAATGGCCCATTGCCTTACTAGCAAGGAACGATCCGCACGTAGAATTGATGCGTCTGTAAGAGTTTAAGGTTCGCCAACTCGGTTTGAGTGCCTGAACCGAGCCGTCCGGCCTGTAAGTTAACTGCCGCGTGACATTTCCTGTCAAGACTTTATGACAATTAATTGCACGTTTTGAGCCGTGAATACACGGATTAACGCGCATTAGTCATAGTATTCGAGACCGAGGTGCGTAATTAAATCCTCTCCACGCAGATGGCGAAGAGTATTTTTGAGCTTCATTAACTGAATGAAGATGTCGTGTTCCGGATACAACCCGGGCGCCGTTTGCGGAGATTTGAAGTAGAACGAGAGCCACTCCTGCACGCCTTTCATGCCCGCGCGTTGCGCGAGGTCAAGGAACAAAGCAAGGTCGAGCACGATCGGCGCCGCGAGGATTGAGTCGCGGCAAAGGAAGTCAATCTTGATCTGCATCGGGTAACCGAGCCAGCCGAAGATATCGATGTTGTCCCAACCTTCTTTGTTGTCACCACGCGGCGGGTAATAGTTGATGCGCACCACGTGTGAGAAGTCTTTGTACAAGCTTGGATAGACTTCGGGCTGGAGAATGTATTCGAGCACTGACAGCTTCGACTCTTCTTTCGTCTTGAACGAGTCAGGATCGTCGAGCACTTCGCCGTCACGATTGCCGAGAATATTGGTGGAGTACCAGCCGTGCAAGCCGAGCATGCGCGACTTGAGTCCGGGCGCGATGATCGTCTTCATCAACGTTTGCCCGGTCTTGAAGTCCTTGCCGCAGATCGCGAGCTTGTTCTTGTCCGCGAGCGTCATGAGCGCCGGAATATCGACAGTCAGGTTCGGCGCGCCGTTCGCGAATGGAATGCCCGACTTGAGTGCAGCGTAAGCGTAGATCATCGACGGCGCGATCGCTTTGTGGTTGTCGCGCATCGCCTGCTCGAACGAGTCGATCGTTTTGTGAACTGCGTGAGGTTTTAAGAAAATTTCAGTCGAGGCTGCCCAGATCATCACGACGCGCGAGCATTTGTTCTTTCGTTTCCACTCGGCGATCTCATCGATGAGTTGTTGGGCCAGTTCAAACTTGTTCTTGCCGGTCTTGACGTTTGTGCCGCTGAGTCGCTTCACATAATTCTGATCGAACACGGCTTTCATCGGACGAATCTTGCGCAACGGTTCTTTGAGTTGGCCCAGCAGTTCCTTTTCGAGCACGCCGGCGTTCAGTGCAGCGTCGTATGCTGAGTCGGGGAAGATGTCCCAGGCGCCGAAGACGAGATCTTTGAGTTGGGCCAGTGGCACGAAGTCTTTGATCAGTGGGACGCGATTCTCCGTCCGTTTGCCAAGACGGATCGTTCCCATCTGCGTGAGACTGCCGATGGGTTGTGCGAAACCTTTCTTGATAGCTTCAACACCGGCGATGAACGTAGTGCTGACGGCGCCCAGACCGACGAGTAAAACTCCGAGCTTTCCTTCGGCGGGACCGATCTCGGTTTGCTTTGCAACTGGCATTTGCGGTTCTCCTACAAAATTTTTGTAACGATGATACTGGCCAGGAGTAGCTTTGAACCGACAAATCTTGCGCATTATTGGCGACGCCTTGCGCCGTCTTTGCTTTGCGAGACGAGTGCTTTGCGAAACTCACGCGGTGTGGCGCCGGTTGCGATGCGAAATGCTTTGGTGAAGTGACTGCCGCTCAGATAACCAACGCGCGTTCCGATTTCGGTGACGGAGAGATCTGTTTCGGCGAGTAATAATTGTGCTCTGGTGGCGCGAATGCCGGCGAGGTAGTTGTGCGGCGACGTGCCGGTGAGTTTTTTGAAGAGACGCGCGAAGTGGAATGGTGAGAGATATGACTCGGCGGCGAGAGCCTTGAGCGTGAGATCCTGATCGAGTTGAGCGTGCATCAGTTCGATTGAACGTCGAATACGTCTGTCGATCAGACCGACGCGGGAGAGCTCGAGATTTTCGGAGAGTCGTGGTGTGGAGTAGTTTCTCAAAATGTGGACGAGGGTTTGTTCAACTAGTGCTCGCATGACGATGTCTTTGCCGGGTTTTTCGGCGGCGAGCTCAGAAACAAATTCGTTCAGGAGCATGTCGAGTCGTTGATCGCCGTGGATGTGTTCACCGGTGAAGGTGACGATAGATTTTGGTGGGATCAAGCGCATTGACGTCGCGTGCTGAATGACGATCGAGGCGGAGACGGTGAGGGAAAGTAGTTCGACATTGCGGCCTTTAGCCGAGACGCTTGTGTTTGGCTCGAGCAGGACGCATTCGGATTCGTTAAGAGGAAGTTGGTTGTAAGCAATTTGCCCGCTCAGTGTAGCGAGCAGTGAGTATCCCGAAGTCGCCTGGTTTTGCCACGTGAGTTGTTTCGTGCGGCGGTAATAAACTGAGAACTCTGGCGAGACGAAGAAACGATTGAGCGGGGTCATCAACCCAACTTTATCATTCGTGCCGGATCGTTGGTAATCAGTGCATCGATGCCGATTGCTCGCGCGCGTTCGATCCAAACGGGATCGTCGACGGTCCAAACGGCGACATGAAACCCCGCTTGCTTTGATTTTTCGATCAGACTCTTGTGCGCCAGCCGGTGGTGCAGCGCAACTGCCATCGCCCCGATCTCAGTTGCCCTTGTTATCACGCTTTGTTCCGTCAACACTCGATCGAATAACGCCGCTGTTCTTATCTCTGAATCAACCTCTTTTAGAACCACCAACGCCGCGAGTTGGAAACACTCAACCACGACTCGTTCCTTAAACGAGTACTCATCAATTAACCTGCAACAAGCCTCCGCCAACGGTCTGTATTCCGCGGGTGAGTCACATTTCATCTCCAGATACAGACTCGCCTCATTCGACTGAAACAAATCAAACAACTGCCGCAGGCTCGGAACAGTCTCGTTTGCAAATGCTCCCGGCCTGAACCAACTACCAACATCGACCTTGCCAACGTCCTGCCAGCTCAGATCGGCGACGCGCTGATTAACGCCACCCGTCCGGCGCAGCGTGCTATCGTGAATAACAACCGGAACGCCATCGCTCGTCAGTCGAACGTCAAACTCAATCCCATCCGCGCCAACGGCGATCGCTTCGCGAAACGCGGCCATAGTGTTTTCCGGCGCCACCGCCGAAGCGCCGCGGTGACCGATGATTAATGGAACCGGCATGGAACTATCGCGCGGGTGATGAGGGATTGGTGACGATGCGTTTCAGCTTGATATCAAACGTGCCGTAATCAGTCTTTACACGTCCGCCGACCGGAACACGTTGCGCGTCATCAGTGATCCAGATAGTGAACTCGCCTTTCTCATCGTCAATCAGTCGCTCTGGTCCAAACAACTCCGGATTCACACGAAACACATTGATACGCCCGAGAATCGTCTTCATACGTCTCTTCTCGACCACCTTCACCGGAATCTTGTAAACCCTGCCACCATCGCCGACAAAGACTTCGAACGTCTTGCCGACGGCGAGTGGTTGCGTGCGAATGAAGTAGATGGCGGAGAGAACGTCCTGTAACTGTCCTGAGAAGTCGGCGATCGCATGACGCGGTTCCGCATCCGGGTTGTTTGGATCGCGCGAAGTCCACGTCATCTTTCCCTGCGAACGATCGAACGTCGACTCGGTAGTGCGAACCCGTTTGCCCTGTTCGTCCAGAATCGTTGTCTTCTGAACGGTGAAGGAGATCGGTTCGACAGTCGATTCGACGCGTTCTCGAAACTTTAGATTGAACAAGCGCGCAAAGAAACCTTTGCTCGAGACGTCAGCGTTGAACGTTAGTGCGGAGGGATTTGATTCCGCACGAAACTTCAGATCTGCGACGTCAATGTTTCGTAGTAACGCACGCGAAAACTCGGCTTCGAAGTGCAGCTCCTCAACGCGTTGCGCCTGCGCCACTATGCTGGTCGCAAGTGCGAGCACGGAAATGACGATGATGCTTTTTACTGTTCGCAAGGTGACTTAGAAGTAATAAGTTTTAATCAATAGCAGACTCCACGCGATGACGAGTCCGAGCGCGGCGCGGTACTCGCGATACCGAAGATAGAGCGTACCATCGAATCTGTTTTCCGCCGATTCGTTCTGGCGAAACGGCGTAAGCCGGGGAAAGAAGAGGGGCACGGCTCGCCGGTATGTTTCAAATTCGCTGCCAAAGAGCTCAGCCATTGTCGAGCTTTCGACGCGCATGACAGGTAAATAGATGCCAAGAAAGAGGGCGGCAAACAGCAGGCCGAGGGCGAGCCGGCCCGACGCGATCGTGAATCCGAGGCCGAGCAGGAAACTGCCGAGATAAAGCGGGTTGCGCGTGAACGCGTATGGACCAGACGTCGCGAGTTGCGCGTTTTTTCGGATATGCCCCGCCGCCCACGCACGCAGCGCCAGACCTAACAAAGAAACCGAAGCGCCAATCGCGAGAGCTTTGGGAGTGGGTCGTGCGAAGAAGATGAACGCTGCACCGCACAGAAACCCGAGCGGCACTCGCCAACGCTGAATCCAGGTTCCGCCTCTTCGACTCATAAACTTTAGCTACAAAAAGGCACATAAGGCACAAAATGAATTAACTGCTTGTTTTGTGCCTTATGTGCCTTTTTGTGGCTAACCTCCGATCAATAGCCTCGAGCACGCGTTCGACTTCAATATCCATGCAGATCCACTTCGAACACGATCGTCGATGGCAATCGACTCGACAGTCAATATCGTTTCGCTCAACACAAATATCCTCAGCCCTCGGGCTGCCGTTGCGCCACCACTCAGTCGGCCCGAACAACCCAACGATCGGCGTGCCTGCTGCGACTGCAATGTGCGTCGGGCCAGTGTCCCCACCAACATAGACACTCGCGCAGCGCGCCAGTGAATAAAAACTTTTCAAAGACGGGCTGACAGGCATCGCTTTTCCAGAGACGGACGATCGACGGACAGCTTCTGCTAGTTCCAACTCTCCGGGACCGTACGTCACCAGTGACGAAATACCATAACTGGCCCAGAGTCGATCCGCCAGTTTGCCAAATCGTTCGACGCTCCAAAGTTTCGTTGGCCAACCGCCGCCCGGATTAAAAATCGCGTACTTACCGCCAGTCTCCGCGGCAATATTTTGAGCCTCACGTTCCTGGTCGTTTGTGACATTAATCGGAAAGGATAGATTTTCCGGGACGGGAACTCCCAAAGCGCCTTCGAGCAGGAGCAGCGCTTTGCGAATGACGTGGACGTTGACCGGCACGTCGATTCGTTTCGAGAGCAATAGGGAACTCGCCGGTTCGCGTAGTCCGGGGCGAGAGTAGCCAAAAACACGTTGCGCGCCCGAAAGGCGCGCTATTGAAGCGGATTTAAGAAGTCCCTGGAAGTCTAAAGCGACATCGAAGGCTGAGGCACGTAACCGACGTAACTGCTGGCGCGGTGCCCGCAGCGTCTCCCCAGACATCAGCCCGCGCCTCAACGCCTTCGTGTCGACTTCGATGAGACGATCCAGAAGCGGGTTGTCTCTCAAAATTTCGGCAGATCGACGTTCGACCACCCATGAGATCTCGGCCTGCGGATGTGCCGCGCGCAACGCCGCGAGGGTGGGCAAAGTGTGAACTATGTCGCCAATACTACCTAACTTTACGATGAGAACTTTCATCCGGAAGACTCAGGTGCCGCCGAAATACGCGAATTTCAGTTTCGCTTCAGCTATCTTTTCACCGCCGCGAAACTTGGTCAGAGTTCCTTCAAGGACTGGAGTCTCGTCATCGAGATTACCTGCGGAATATACGCCGCCTTTCAGAAACTTTCCCGAAAAAGCATATGAGATGCCGCGAACAACGACGGTGGTGAAGGTGAAGTTATCGCGCTTCACGGTGAGCGTTTTGAATGGGACTCGTTTGCCGGTTCTTAATTCAAAGCCTTGGACTGGAAGCTGGCGCGATCGTTTCGAGTTCAAATTTATGCCGCCGAATTCCGAAAATTCGTTTGGCGTTTCACCGACGATCCAGAACGAGCCATCCGGATCGAAACGCGCGGCTTTGTTTTGCGCGAGTGCAGGGAGTGACAACAATACGAGGAGCGAAACCAGAAGCGGTTTCACACAAAGGCGCAAAGCTGCCCACGAAGGCACAAAGCAGAATGCGATAGTTTTCTCTGTGCTTTGGGTTTGTACCTTTGTGCCTTTGTGTGAAAGTGTCTTAGCCATTGGCGCCTCCGAGTCGGGCTATGATTGCGGAAGTTGAATGATCTTTTAGGTCACCGACGATCGCCACTTGTCCGCCATAGGATCGTACCACGTCACGCTCGGGCACTGTGTCTGTCGTGTAGTCCGTGCCTTTCGCATGAACGTCGGGTTTTAAAGCGAGCAGGAGTTCTTCCACCGTTGACTCGTTGAAGATCGTTACGAAAGAAACGGATTCGAGTGCCGCCACGATTTCAGCGCGTTCAATTGCGGGCATGACTGGCCGGCCATCGCCTTTCTGAAGTGCAACCTGTTCATCGGAGTTAATACCAACGACGAGCACGTCACCGAGTTCTCTTGCTCCCGCGAGATAACGAACGTGTCCGACGTGAAGCACGTCGAAACATCCGTTGGCCAAAACGATTCGTGCGCCCGCTTCGCGCGCGGCCGCGACGCGCTTTATCAACTCTTCGCGACTCACAATAATTGAGCTACTCGTTTCCAATCGAATGTTCCAACTCCGCGGCGCCAACTGTCGCCGTGCCGCGTTTCATCACGACGAGTCCGCCGGCATAATTCGCGAGCCGTGCCGCGTCGGAGAACGACGCCCCAGAAGCCAGCGCGAGCGTGAACGTCGCAATCACCGTATCGCCTGCACCCGTGACGTCGACGGGTTGTTGCGCGCCAACCGCACGAATGTGAAGCGGCACCGCGTCACTTTCGACTAACGTCATGCCCTCGCCGCCACGTGTCACGAGCAACGCACGATGACCAAGCCTCTGCTTCAAATCTTTTGAGGCGTTTTCCAATTGTTCGGTCGAAGAGATCGGCGCGCCGGCGAGATTCTCGACTTCTTCCTGGTTCGGCGTGGCAGCGGTGAAGCCCGGATAGTCGAGCAGACGGAAACGCGAATCCACCAATACTGGAACCGATGTACTTTTTCGAATGACCTCCGCGGCCCGCGCGTCAACCACGCCGTAGTTGTAATCAGAGATCACGACAGCGTTAGCAGTCACAGTCGCTTGTTGCAGTTTACTGAGGAGCGCGGCGCGCACGTCATCGTCGTCGAGTGACGCGCCTTCGTAGTCGATCCTGATTACCTGTTGCTTGTTGGCATGAGAATGACCGGCGAGAATTCGGACTTTCGTGGTCGTCTCAATTTTGTCGGAAACAATCACGCCGTCGATATTCACTCCGGCAGCTTCGAGTTTACCGCGGAGCTCGCTGCCGGCTTCATCAGCGCCTGTCACTGAAATCAATGAGACCTTCGCACCGAGCGCCACGAGATTCATCGCGCAGTTGGCCGCGCCACCCGGCAACGTTTCTGTGTGTTGATGTCGCAGGATGAAGACCGGAGCTTCGCGCGAGACGCGGCTGATCGAGCCGTGTACAAAACGATCGGCAATCGCGTCGCCGATAATGACAATCTTTTGATCGGCGAATCGCCGGACGATATTTATCAACTCTTCTTTACTCATTGACGTGCGACGATCATCTTCACCGCTTCGAGCAGGTTCTCGCAAACGAGATCGGGCTGGTGTTTCCACGAGTCGCGCTGGTATTCCCACTCGCCCAAACCGTAACCACTCAAAACTAACGCCGATCGCAAACCCGCATTTCGCGCGAGCTCCACATCGCCATAACGATCGCCAACCATCCAACTCGCACTGCGATCAATCTCAAACTCCTGCGCCGCTCGATCGATCAATCCGGTCTTCGGCTTGCGACAGTCGCAATCAATGCGGTACGGCGGCTCTCCAATCGACGGATGATGCGCGCAGTAATAAACACCATCGAGCCGCGCATCTTTCAGCTCGTGTTTTAACTGCTCATGGACCTTGACGATGACTTCTTCTGAGAAATAACCACGCGCCACGCCAGCCTGGTTAGTGACGAGAATCGCCAGCCAATCGTTGTTGTTCAAGATCCTAATCGCTTCCGAAGAATACGGAAACAGTCGAAACCGCGACGGGTGGTTAACGTAACCGACTTCCTCTGAAATTGTTCCATCGCGATCGATGAAAACGGCTGGTCGTTTCATTTGCACTCACGCGACAGAGTCGCACAAACTCCTAACTGTTTTTGCAAAACTGCCGCGCTTCAACAACGTATGCGATTGCTCGAAAACTTCGTCAACCGTGATCGCCGTCATGCAGCGGTGATCGATCGGACAATCACGCAGCATACACGGTGCGCACTCCGGTGGATGACGCAGCACGACTGCTTCAGGCGCGAAGGGACGAGTAGTTAACGGATTAGTAGGACCAAAGATAACGATGGTCGGACGCCCGAGTGCGGCGCCGATGTGAGCCGGACCGGTGTCGTTGGTCACAATGAGATCTGCGCGGTCGAGTACCGCCGTGATCTGGTCGAGTGTAGTTTTACCGGTGAGAACCACAGGCTGTTGCTGCATGCGGCGCGTCACGTTTTCAGAAACGTCCGTCTCATCCTTCGAGCCGATGAGCAACACACGTCGCTTACTCTCGATCAATCGATCCGCGAGTGACGCGTAAGCTTCCGCCGGCCAGCGTTTCGCGCGACTGTTGATCGAACCGGGACAAATCGCGACGAGAGAGTCGTCTTCGCTCACACCATACGCACGCAGCAACTCAGCCGCCTGCGCTTTCGATGCTTCGGAGATCTGTATGCTCGCGTCAGGTTCAGCTTCGCAAACACTGCTACGGCCAAACAACATCTGCTCGAGCGCCGTGATCAAATACAAGTAATAAAAGACTTCATGCCGCGAAGCGCGCCACTCAGGCAGCGGCAGCGGATGCGTGAGCAATGCTTGTCGCGATTCAGTCGCGTAACCGAGTCGCAGCGGCACGCCCGCCAGGAAGGGAATTAACGCCGCCTCAAAAGCGTTTTGAAACAGCACCGCCAGGTCAAACTGCCTGCGCCTCCACTCACGAACCTGCGGCACAACTGAAAACGCATTCTTCCGATCGTAGACAACTATCTCGTCGATGAAATCGGCTTCGGAAAAGATCCCTTTGGCTCCCGGACGGATGACGAGCGTGATGTGTGCATCGGGCAGGACGCGCCTGAGTGCGCGCAGCGCCGGTATCGTCATCAGAGAGTCGCCGACCCAGTTCGTACCTCTCACAACGACTCGCTTAATACTCTCATTCATACTTCCTACAAGATCACGCTCACACCGTGATCGATGGCGACTTGCGGACGCCAGTCCAACTCTTTTTCCACACGTGTCGTATCCGAAACATAACGCAGCGGCACGGGCACCGGCATCGCCGGATCTTCCTGGATAACCGGCTCAATGTCGATCGTTGCCCCAATTCGTTTTATTAGATCGCGTATGCTCACCGCGTTCAGTCGGCCGCCGCCTAGATTGTAAAGTCCAAACTGAACTGTTGAGTTAATAAATGAACGGCACGCGCGTGAGAAATCGTCGACGTACAAAATATCGCGCACCGGATCGACTCCAGGGGCGAGTCGAATCGGCGTTCGATGCTTCACCGAATCCACGTAATGCGTGACGATACCCGGCTCGTTATGTGCTGTTGGGCGCGCGAATATCGTTGAGAGACGGAAGATACAGGCACGCAGCCGTCGCACGTGCGCGTAATACTCAACATAGCGCTCGCCAATCCACTTGGACCACTCAAACGCTGACTGGCCGTTGTAGTCTGTGCTGGTGGTTTCGTCGACGTATTCCTTGTCCTCGGCGTGACTGCCGTAAACGTCTTTAGTCGACGCATAAATCAAGACTGCGCCTGGTTTCATGTTACGAACAACGTTCGCGGTGCCAGTCGCGTTCGTGCGAAAGCACTCGCTCGCTCCTTCAGGACTTTTATCGAAGTGTGCGGCGAGGTGAATCACCACGTCATACTCCGCCACTCGTATCACCGCCTGCTCGTCACGAATGTCGAAACCTGAACGGCGAGAAAAGTCGTCAGCTTCAAAAAAAGTCTTTACGAATGTGCCTAAGTATCCGCTGCCACCAGTTACCAGAGTCTTCATGCCCGGATAGACCTCTCTGCTGTGCGACCTTTAGCAAGAGCATTCAGCCGGGCTAACGACTCCTCGCTACCGATGCCGATAAGCATGTCGCCGGCTTCAATCTTTGTTTCGCCGTCAGGATTAAAAATTATCTGACCGTCGTTGCGCCGAATGCTGACGACAACGATATTCAGCTCGGATCTGATTACTGTCTCACTCAGCTTGCGACCGACCAACGTGGAGACTGAGTCAACTTCGAGTTGTTCGAACCCGAGTTCAAGATGGTTGGCGGTGACTGAGTCGAGAAAGTCGCCCACCGCAGGTTTGGTCAACGCCATCGCCATGCGATGTCCGCCGATGATCGTTGGCGCGACGACACGATTCGCACCCGCGCGGATCAGTTTACTTTCGGCCTGCTCTTCGGCGGCGCGAGCCACGATGTGAATATTCGGATTCAAGTCGCGAGCAGTCAAAACTACGTAGACGTTATCGGCATCGTCAGGTAAGCAACTCGCAAGACCGCGCGCGTGTTCTACGCCTGCTTCTCTCAAACTCTCTTCGAGCGTTGCGTCTCTGACGAGCACTGGAATGCCTGCGTCCATCAGCTCCTCGACCTTCCTTTGGTCGCTCTCGATCACGAGAAACACGCCGTCTACAGCTCGCAGGCTTCGTATCAGGTGCGATCCGACTCGCCCTGCGCCGCAGATTATGAAATGGTCCTGCAGTTTGCTCATTTTTCGTGAATGGCTATAACTTGCCAACAGCTCCGAGTGAACAATCGCCTGCACCGTGCTGGTTAAAGCATAAAGCACAACACCCACGCCGACTATCATGAACACCGTCGCGAAGGCGCGGCCAAGCGCCGTGCGCGGCGCAATGTCGCCGAAGCCCACGGTAGTCACCGTTTGGGCCGTGACATAAAGACTGTCAAGTATAGACCAGCCTTCGAGCAGGTGAAATGCGACCGTTCCGACCGCAATCGCGCCAATGACCGCCATCAAGACGATGCGGATGCGAGCGCGGCTGGGGAGAAGGAAACGCGGAAGGGGTGTTAGACTCATACCCGGGCGAGTGGCATCAAAGTCACTAGCTAGGTCACTAGCGAGGGCAGCCACGTTAACGAATGCGGCCAGCCCTGTCAAACTAAACGTCGACAGAACTGTAGGCGGAATGTTACGTAATATCTGAGAGAATGCCAGTACGTTATCCACCAGACCAGCATCCCCGTCAAAGTAATCGCAACCCACGCGTAGTCTCTTACGTGGAACACGGCCCCGGTTTCGGGCGTCGTTTTCTGCGACGTCTTTTCAGTGCGCCGGTCATTGTTCCAGTAGTGTTCGTCACTGCGATCGTGCTCGGGATTTTGATCTATTACTGGACTGTTTTTTCAGGACGCATTGACAACCTGCTGGCTGGTGAAGTTTTCACGCGTACGGCCGGAATTTATGCCGCGCCAAAACAACTGAGCGTTAACGAGTCGATCTCGGAGGCGGACGTGATCGGGTTTCTGAAACGCGCGGGTTATGTCGAGAAGACGCAACAAGCGGACACCGCGCGCGGTCGTTACACAGTCAATGGAAACTCACTCGAAATCGAGCCGAGTAGTGCTTCGAGTGTCGACGGCGTGAAGCAGTTTCAAAACGTTCGCGTGCAATTTTCCGGTTCGGGGAAGTCGATCGGTTCGATAACGGATCTCGATAATCGCGCCTCGCTGCAACGCACCTGGCTCGAGCCTGAGTTGATCAGTTCTGTCACCGGCACTGAGCGTGCGAAACGAAAAGTGATTGGCTTTGGCGATTTGCCGCCGCACCTCGTGAAGGCGATTACAGTCACGGAAGATCGCTCCTTCTTCGAGCACTACGGCGTAAACATTCGCGGTATCGTGCGCGCGTTCGTGAGACGCGTCGATTCCGATCCAAACTCACCGATCGCGCGACAGGGTGGCTCCAGCATCACGCAGCAACTCGTCAAGAATCTTTTACTGTCACCGGAACAGACGTGGCGACGCAAGGTCAGTGAAGCGTACATGTCGATCATTCTCGAAACCCGTTTGCGTAAGGAGAAGATCTTCGAGCTCTATTGCAATCAGGTTTACATGGGCCAGCAGGCTGGCTTCTCGATCAACGGTTTTGGCGAAGCGGCGAGTGCTTATTTCAATAAGGATGTTACTAATCTGACGCTCGGGGAGTCGGCTTTTCTGGCGGGTCTGATTCGCAGTCCAAATCGTTACAATCCGTACACGAAGATCGACACCGCGACCGCGCGTCGAAATCAAGTGCTCGACTCGATGGCCGAAGCCGGCGCAATCACTGCCGATGAAGCGAAGACTGCTAAAGCAACGCCGCTTCATGTCGTTCCGGCGCGAGGCCGTATCGACGTTTCCGATGCGCCCTACTTCGCTGACTACGTTCAGAATCAACTCGACAACATGATCGCAGGCCAGGGCGCGGCTGAACATCTGCGTATCTACACCACGATCGACATGGATCTTCAACGCGCTGCTTACGCTGCGTTGACGAAGCAGATGACTGCGCTCGACAAGATCCAGTCGAAGCGATTCGAGCCGGGTACGTTGCAGGCGGCACTCGTCGCGATGAATGCGAAGACTGGCGAGATCGTGGCGATGGTTGGTGGTCGTGATTATTCGAAGAGCCAGTTGAATCGCGCCACGGATGCGCTGCGACAACCGGGTTCAGTCTTCAAACCCTTTGTCTACGCGACGGCGCTGAACACTGCGTACGATCCGATTCCGCGAGTGATCACGCCGGCGACGACTTACATGGACGAGCCGAAGACGTTCAATTACGACAACCAGGAATATTCACCGGGAAACTTTGGCGAGAGTTACAGTCACGCGCCGGTTACGTTGCGCGACGGGTTGGTTAACAGTCTGAACGTTGTCACAGTTGAAGTGGCGATGGAAGTGACGATTGGCCGTGTGATGAGTCTCGCGGCCAAAGCGGGACTGCCGAAACCAGCGCGCGCGTATCCGGCGATGGCGCTCGGGACGAGTGAAGCAACACCGCTTCAAATCACTTCGGCCTACACTGCTTTTGCGAATCTCGGCACGCGCACGAGTCCCATTGCAATCAATCGCATCACGACGGGCAATGGCGTAACGATTGCCGCTCCAGTGCCAGAAAAGAATGAGGTGCTCAAGCCGCAAGTCGCTTACGTGATGACTTCGTTTATGAAGGACGTCATAAACCGTGGTACGGCGGCGAAGGTGCGCCAGCGTGGTTTGAAGATGCCGCTCGCCGGCAAGACTGGAACTTCTCGTGACGGGTGGTTTGCCGGCTACACACCCAATCTCGTGTGTGCGGTATGGGTCGGTTTCGATGACGGTTCTCAACTCGGTTTGACTGGCGCAAATTCCGCGCTGCCGATCTGGGCTGACTTCATGCAAGTCGCGCTCGATCAGCATCCCGAATGGCAAGGCGATTGGGAAATGCCGGCCGGTATCGAGCAGGAGGAGATCAATCCGAAGACTGGCGAGCCGAGTGCGCCTGAAGACGTTGAGAAGCGCGTCGAGTTTTTCATCGATGGCACTGGTCCAAATCACGGTTCCGAAACGCCGGTTGAAGAGACGACGCCCCTTGAACTGCCGTCGCCGTCACCGCCGATGGAGCAGTTGAATCCGGAGCCGATCGCGACACCGTCGCCGTCGCCTTCACCGCGTCGAGCTGCGCCGCCCCTGCCTGGGACCGGGCTCGAAGGAACGATCACGCTTGATATCGATCCTACGACGGGATTGATCGCGGTGGAGAGTTGTCCGATTATTCGAACGAAGACGTTTGTGTTGGGCACCGAGCCGAAGAAGTACTGCGGGCCCGAGTATCACAAACGCAAGACGATCGAGCCGGTTGCGGATCGACCGCGTGTGGTCGGCACACCGCCGCGTTAAGTATCAACCTTGGACAAGGTCAGTACCACCTGCGGTAGCGGGTGGGTCGCTTAGATGTGCGAGTGCTGAATGGAGTGTTTCGATGGCGAGTGCGGCAGCGTGATGTTTTCTTGAAGGCAGACCGCCGATCTCGTTTAGCAGGTCAGCGCGCGTCAGGTTCTTTGCTTCTTCGATAGTCTTTCCGTTTATCAACTCCGTCAAAATCGATCCGCAAACCAGTGTCGGCGGGCAGCCGTACGCGAGATAGCGTGCTGCTTCGATGCGATTGTCTTTGACGAGCAATGAGAGTCGCAGGCGATCGCCGCAAACGGGGTTCTTTTCGTCGGCGACTGCATTGGCATCCGCGAGTTCGCCAGCGTTGCGTGGATGAGCGAGATGATCTTTGAACTTGGAAGAATAGGCCACGGATTACACGGAAGACGCGGATAGGGGTGAAAGCATTCGGAGTCGTTCAACGGCGGGGGCCAGCACTTCGACAGTGTAATCGACGTCGGCTTCAGTGTTGTCTTTCCCGAAACTAAATCGAATCGAACCGCGCGCGAGCTCGTCATCGACGCCGAGAGCGCGAATCACGGGCGATGGCTCGAGTGTTCCTGACGAGCACGCCGAGCCAGTCGAAACTGCGACGCCTTCGAGGTCGAGATTGATCAGCAAGCCTTCGCCTTCGATGAATCGAAACGAAATGTTCGAGAGGTGGTCCAGACGCTGCTCGCGATCGCCATTCATCACGACGTCGCTGATGCGATCACGCACTTGAGCTTCGAACTTGTCGCGCAAAGCGCGATCGTGCTGCGAACGTTGGACCAACTCTTCGCGTGCGAGTTTTGCTGCTTCACCAAACGCGATGATTCCGGGAACGTTCTCGGTGCCCGCGCGACGTTCGCGTTCCTGATGTCCGCCGACGTTCTGCACGTGCAGTTTCACGCCGCGGCGAACGTAAAGCGCGCCGATGCCTTTTGGCGCATACAACTTGTGCCCTGACATCGTCAGCAGGTCGCAACCGAGCTCGTCGACATTTAATGGCAAACGTCCCGCAGCTTGCACTGCGTCTGTGTGCAGCCAGAGTTTCTGACCCGCGGCTCGCTTCTCGCGAATAAGTGAACCAATCTGTTTGATCGGCTGGATCGTTCCGATCTCGTTGTTGGCGAGCATGACAGTTATTAGAAGCGTATCCGGCCGTAGCGCTTGACCAACATCCTCGACGCGAACGATTCCGTTTCCATAAACCGGCAGACGCGTGACTTCCCAGCCGCGCTTCTCGAGTTCAGCGCAAACGCCAGCGACTGACGGATGCTCGATCGCGGAGGTTATTACGTGAGCGCTGGAAGTTGCGCACAGCCCTCGGATCGCGAGGTTGTTGGCTTCAGTGCCACCGGAAGTGAATACGATCTCATTTTGCTTCGCACCGATCAGTCCCGCGACCTCACGCCTGGCCCGGTCGATCGCCGCGCGCGCCTGTTGACCAAAACCATGAACGCTCGACGCATTTCCAAACGTCTCGACGACCGCCCGCGCCATCGCGTTCGCGACGCGCGAATCGACTGGTGTCGTAGCGCTGTGATCCAGGTAAACAGTGAGTTTCGTCATAAACTCGCAACTCAGACGCGAAAGACGGCATCTGAACGGCAGTCTGAGCGGCGCTTCGAGTCTAGGTGGCGCATACCGGAGCGTCAAGCACATATAGATTGTTGACTAACGGTGTTGGTGGTAGCATGCGATTGCTACGAAGTTGGCTCTCCCAAGACGCTACGGCCCAAACAGGCTCGTAAATTCTTTGGAAGGACACGATATGAATTATTTTAAGCTTCCCCTGGTGGTTTTATTGAGCATCTGCATCAGCGGCTTGCTGGCTATCGTGCCGGCAGCGGCGCAGGCACAGACCACCGCGCTCGAACGCGGCTATCGCACGGGCTATTCAGACGGTTACACAGCCGGATTTAAAGACGTAAACGATCACGCACCGCGCAATTATCAAAACAAAGAGGACTATCAGCGCGCCGATCGTTCCTTCAACGACGTTTGGGGACCAATCGAAGATTACCGCGACGGTTATCAGCAGGGTTTCGAAGCTGGGTACTCGGCCGGATACGAACGCGCGCAGTTTAACTCTGCGCTTCCCACAGGATTGCACCGGCGCGGCACAGTCGCCGCTTCGAATAACACCACTGCTGCTCCGCCAGTTAACAATGACAACTCCTCAAGCAACGAACCTCCAGCGAACGCCGATGCTACGGTTGCGCCAAACGGATCTTTAGCGATTCCGCGCAACACGATCCTTGCGCTCGAGTTGATAACGCCAGTCTCAACTGACGTGAGCCAGCGCGGCGATCGAATTGAGGCCAAGGTGATCGAACCCGCTCAATACGCCGGCTTCGTCGTCGAAGGACGAATCGCTACACTCAAGCGGCCGGGCAAAGTTAAGGGTGTCGCTGAGATGCAACTATCCTTCGATCAGATTCGTTCGACCGACAACCGCACGGCAACACTGCACGCAGAGTTGATCGAAGTATCTCCGATGGGCGGCGAATACGAGCCGCAAGTTGATACTGAAGGAGGCGTCAAGGGACGCGACTCCACGAAAGATGACGCAGCTAAAGTTGGCGCGGCTTCCGGTATTGGCGCGATCATCGGCGCCATCGCGGGTGGCGGCAAGGGCGCTGCGATTGGTGCGATCATCGGTGGTGGAGCTGGTACGGCAGGCGTGATGACGCAACGCGGCAAGGACATTCGGCTCGAACGCGGCCAGCACATGAAGATTCGCACATCAACTGATACGAACGCTCTGTGAAAACCGTAATTACTCTGCTCACAGATTTCGGTACGGCCGATTATTTTGTGGGCGCGGTTAAGGGCGCGATTCTGTCAGTCAACCCGCAGGCGGTGATCGTTGACCTCACTCATGAGATCTCGCCTCAGGATATCGCCGCCGGCGCGTTTACGTTGCTGGCAGCTTACAAGACGTTTCCAGCAGGAACTATTCACGTGGGCGTAGTCGATCCGGGAGTCGGATCGACACGCCGCGCGCTCATCGTGAGGGCAAACAAGCAGTTCTTTGTTGGACCAGACAACGGGCTCTTCACTTACATCTACGACCGCGAACCTTCGCACAGGATTTTTCACGTTACTGCTGAGAAATACTTCCGACCCGATCCGAGTTCGACTTTTCACGGGCGTGACATCTTCGCGCCGGTAGCTGGTGCGCTTTCGAACCGCGTAAAGGCACGTGAGTTTGGTCCAAAGATAACTGACGCAGTTCGTTTACCTCTCACCCTCGAACCCGAGCTGTTGAAGAACGGCGACATCCGCGCTCGGATCATCCACATCGATCGCTTCGGCAACTGCGTCACGAACATCACCCGCGATTTGGTGAAACCCAACGCAACTCTCCTCATTAACCGCAAGACAATCCGAGAGTTTCGAAACTTCTACGGCGAGGATTCTTCGAATACACCGTTCGCCATCTGGGGTAGCGCGGGCTTCCTTGAGATCTCAGTAAACGGCGGCTCCGCCGAGAAGATTCTGAAGGCCAAGAGAGACGATACGATAGTTCTCACGCAAAGCCGCAAAGACGCAAAGCAATCCATTTGACGGTGAGTTCTCAACAACAGTGGCAAAATTTGGCTGAAGTGAAGAAAGGTGAAGATCTTTCCGCCGAAGAAGAAAAGCTTCTCAAACTACTGGTCAGGTTGATCGAAGATTTTGAGCAGAGATTTTATCAGCCTGAGAAGGCGGAGCCACTGGAAGTTTTACATCATTTGATGGAAGCTCGTGGCACCAAACCAAACCAACTCTGGGAAGTATTCGGTTCGAAGGGAATCACATCGGAAGTGCTAAATGGCAAGCGTGCCATTAGCAAAACTCACGCTCGCGCTCTGGCAAATTATTTCCACGTACCCGCTGATCTGTTTATCTAAACTGCCACAAAAAGCACAAAGGCACAAAAAGTAATTAAACCCATTTGTGCCCTATGTGCCTTTTTGTGGCCAAGATCTACTGTGCTTTTATTGCGGCGTCCTTGGGGGCTGTGGAGGACATGTAGTAGCCCTGGCGGGAGCTGACCTGGAGCTTGCGGGTTTTGCCTTTCTCGTCCTTCGCGTTCACGCGGACTTCGAGAGCGTGCATGCGGCCGTCGTCATTCTCCTCTTCAGCCAACGCAAAACCCAGACTGTAGCGCGCCGTTAAGTTTCCTATGATGCGCTGGAGACCGGCGCCGTAGTCTTTCACACGGCCCACCTTCACCGCTTCACCACCAGATTGCTGCGCCAGATACTTCGCACTGCCGTACAAGCTCATCCCCATCCAACCAGCAATCGGTTTGCCGATCGGCATGAGAAACTTGAACAACGTCCGCAGCTCGACAGTTAGCGAGTTAAAGATCACGTTATCCCGGATGAGGACTTGCTCGGTTGCGTCACGGTCTTCGAAGAATATCGGCGCGATGCCGTCCGACACCCAGACGATGGAGGTCTGCGAGTTTGGCCGCAGTTCGGCAGCCTTGCGCGCCGCTTCTTTAACTGCCGCCGCCATGTCATAGACGTCACCTAACTCGATCGTCATCTTACCGTCCTTGTTAGTTCGCGTCACATTAACGCGCCCGTCACGCCGCGTCGCGCGCGTAACGACGCCACCATTCTTTCCGCGAATGGTTTCCGTTTCTATGATGTCCTCGGGTTTGCCTTCGGTGGGCGTGGTCGCAGCCGCAGTTTTAGTTGCGCCTTCATGAGGCTCACACATCGCGGGCACGCGAGCGAGTGCCGCCGCGAGCGTCGCGCGGTCGTTAGTAAACTCAGTCAACCAGAGCCGCTCCTCATCTTCATTATTAATGTCCATCGCGAGGATCGCGACTTCATCACCCGGAGGCAGTTTCGCGAGCTCATCTTCCATGGACTTCAAAATCTCGGTGCGTTTGAGAAAACGACCAGCACCATCTTCACGCAAATCGAGAATCAGAACGAGCGCGAGTGGCTTGCGTGCCTGACCTTCGCGCGTGAAATAAGTGATATTGCGCGGCTTGCCATCGTCCAGAACGGCGAAGTTCTCGGACGTCAGATTCGAAATCGGGAGATTGGTTCTCTTATCCTTGACGAGCGCATCGAGAAACACGACGCGCGTTTTGATCTTGATCGTGTCATCAACTTCCTGCGCGGTGACGTAGAACGACGCAAAAAGAACAATGAGCAGCAAAAGGGTGAAGCGATATTTAGACATAACCTACTCCTGATCGATTATCGTTGCTTCGTCTGTGATGGACTTGCCGGTGCCTTCAGGATCTTTCAACAACAGCGCCAGGTTCTTTGACGATATCGTCACCTGGACCACTGTCGCATCGTGTTCCTCGATATTGATCACCAGCACGTTATATTTTTCACCTGCATTTTTGAGATAGATGTAATTCTGTTCCACGCTCTTGGCCGAGAGCGTCTGAATCAGCGGCATCCACGTGTCGTTCAACTCTTCATTCAGCGAAGCGCGAAACTTTGTGAAGTCACCATTAAAGGCCTGGTCCTCAAATACAGCGAGCTTGATACTTCCGGCTTCTGCAATTCGTTTTGCCTGGCCGCCTTTGATCTTCGCCGCTGTAGTGGCGGCCTTCATTCCGGCCTTTGCGAGAAACGGAATGCTCTGGTGCTTCACGCTGTAGAACTTTTCGATCATCTTCACGACTGAGTTGAAGTCGTCGGCACCCGCCTGAACCGGCATACTTAGCAGCAGCAGTGCAATCACGATGAGAAGTCTTCTATTCATCGCACACCTCAGTGCTCGTCATTCTTCTTGGTTTTTTCGATGCCCAGTTCGGGAACGCCAAACTGCCCTTCAAGCTTGGCCAGTTTATCGAGATCTACCGGGCCGACGATGTTGACGATAGTGAACTCCTTCAAATCCGTGTGCAGTACTGCGAGACCGCCGACTACGTCGCCGTTGAACAGCAAGTAAACCTCGAGATTTCCTTCCTTCTTGCTGGTAACGTTGACCAGCCGCGTCCATCCTGGTCCACGAAGTTGCGTCCGGATCGTCTCGAGATCAGCCGTGCTATATTGCCCTTCGGTATCAAACTCGAAGCTCTTGACGTAGATACCCTTCAACCCTTCGACGAGCTTTTTGACTTCACGCTCGTCCGCATCCTTGTCAGAGAGGACCTTTGCAGCCATTTTCATCAGCCGCTCATCGACTGTGACGTCGACAGTCTGATTTGCTTTCGCCGCGAGATGATCGAGGCTGCCCAACTGAAGGCGTGAGTCCTGTGCATGGACCACAAAGGGCACAGCAATAAGCAGTGACAGGATAAGATTCGTTCGAAAGAGTGCTTTCATAACTGACTCCATTCATCCAACTCGGTGTTGGTTCTTGATCTGATTTACAGGCGTTGTGTTCTGAGTCTTTCGATGGATCATGCTCAACTTCTCAGTCGTGAGTCGCAAGGCCACCATTAATTGTTCTTTAGCTTCCAGTGCTTCTTCACGTTCGTGCTTGGATAAAACCGGCGCCACTAATCGTTGGCGATGTTTATGGTTGACTGCGATCACTTCCTGAGGAGCGGCGGGCTTCTCGATAACCTTCGGTTCAGGCTTTTTCTCCTCGACTGGTGACGGAGTAACAACGTTGGCTTGCTGTGGTTGCGGCGCAGTTTGATTTCGTGCACGAAGCCAAATACCTGTCGCTAACAACGCCAACAGCAACGACGCAGCGATGGCGAGGAGCGGAAAGTAACTTCGTCGCCGCGCTATTGGAAGCTCGAGCGGCTTGGGCTGGTAACGCAACGTGCCGAGAATCTCTTCCAGTTTCTGTATCTCAGGATCGGGCTGCCCGGTCTTGTCCCACAGGTAATCGTCTTTCATAAGCCCTCCATAAATCCGAGCTTCTCTCGCAACTGCTTCATGCCGCGATGCAGGTTCACTCGCACTGACGCCGCCGTGAGCCCGGTGCGCTCCGCGATCTCCGGGCCCGTCATTCCTTCGACCAGTCGCAACACGAGCGTTTCGCGATAGGCTTCGGGCAGACTGCGTATCAACTCCAGGATCTCCGCAGCTCTCGAATCGTGGGTATCGCTGCCGCGCAAGTCGTCATTAATCTCCACGGTCTCGCGCGAGCGCCGGTGAAAATCCACCGCCCGGTTGCGCGCGATCATCGCGATCCACGGCCCAAACGCCGCGCTGTCGCGTAACGTGTCAAGCTTCTTGTAGGCGTGGAGAAAAATGTCCTGGACGAGGTCGTCAACTTCGGCCCGCGGCACACGCGCGAGCAGAATGCCGTGTACGAGCGGTGCGTAAAGATCGTAGAGACGACTAAAACAATCCCGGTCGCCGTCCAAAACCGCTCTGACCAGCACCACTTCCACCGCTTGTTCTTGCGGTTGTTCAGGGGCGTGTGCCTCAGGGGTCATTAGCAGCATGTCGGCGGTGGCGTACATTGTGTTCTCAATCGGGTGAAAAACCCTTGTTTCAGGACACCGATTAAGACGGGAGAGAGGTAAAGACTGTTAACAGGTCTTACGCGTGATCGTCAGCAGGACGAATGCTTAGTACGGACGGATGCGTCACCGGGTTTTCTTCGGAAGTCAGTTTCTTTAACTCAGGGTCGGCGGAAATCAGCGAAATTCGCCAGATAAAAAGCGTGCCGAGCGCTAGGCCAATCGTTCCGGCGAGCCCGCCTTCAATGCCGTAACTGCCGCCAGTCAACCAGAATGGACCGATATCGCTCGCTTTCATCAGCGGGTGCGAAGCGACGTTCAAGCCGCTGACCGGCAGGCCGAAGAACCAACCCAAGGCCCAGTTCCATGCCCAGTGAAGTCCCAACGGCAGCCAGAGACTACGCGTGCGCAGGTAAGCGATTGCGAACCAAAGGCCGGCGATGGATGTGTTGATGAAAGTAAATCCCGGGACTGTATTGGGATTGGTGAGATGTGCGATTCCGAATAATGCCAAAGTTAGCGCGACGCCCAGCCATGCGAGGCCCGCGCGCGTCAACGTCTGCAATGCGTAGCCACGGAACATCGCTTCCTCTGCGAATGCGGCAACAACCAGTAACACTCCCGATGCGATCATTGATCTGAGGATCGTTGCCCAGTTGACTTGGTTGATCGAAAAGCTGACGCTACGCCCCGCCATCGCAATCACGACAGCCACGGTCAGTGTCAGAAAACCAATTACAGATCCGATAATGAGGTCTCTGAACCAACCCTTATGAAAGCTCGCGCCAAGAGATTGCCAGGGCAGTTCTTCGAGAAGGTTTGCACACAGGTAACCGAGGCCGAGAGCCAGGACCAGCAACCCACCTCGGAAAGCTAGTCCGAGTAAAAACTCCGGATAAGGTATTGACCGCGACGTCGAAATAAAGCCGTATAGAACTCTGATGGCCTGCTCTAATACTATGTCGAGGACGATCAAGACGAGCAGGAAAATCGTAAGCCGCCAGCCGCTGCGGAGCCGGCCATAAGGGTTGAAGAAGATCTCGATCATTGGGCCGTGATTCTAGCAGGAATCCGCACAATTCGTGTCTGTGATGAAATCGGGTCAGTACCGTAACGCGGTAGCGTCGGGTTGTTCTTATGACTGGTCGACCCGACGCTATCGCGTTACGGTACTGACCCGGTCCACGTAGATCCTCAAAGTAAGCGGTATGCTAAACTTTCGAGCGCACCCGCATGAGTGACAATCGCGATAATCTGAGCCCGGAACGCCGAGAGCGAATTCGACGCCGGCGCCGCATTTTGCTCTGGGTCCTGGGCGCGACAGTCGTCTTGTTGCTCGCCATCATCGTGTCGCAACAATTATGGCTTTGGACCCTGGTCAAACCCGAGACGCCTGCCGACGCACTCATCCTCTACGCGCTCTCAACGCTCAACTTTGTCGCGTTCGTCGTCTTTCTCTTTATCTTCGTCCGCAATCTGCTCAAGCTGCGACGCGAACGCCGAGAGCGACAGCTTGGTTCAAAAGTTAAGACTCGTCTGCTGGTCTATTTCATCTCGATCAGCTTTCTGCCGATCACGGCAATGGCAGTCTTTTCGTACTTGTTTCTCAATCGCTCGCTGGAGAAGTGGTTCAATCCGTTCCCGGACGAGATCGTGCAGCAGGCTACTGAGGTCAAACGTCTGACACTCGCGAGCCAGGGTCAGACTCTGCGCGACACGGCTTCGTTGCTGGCGATGTTGCTGGCGGGACAAACGCCGGAAGAGCGTCAAGCGACGATGCAGCAGGTAGTAAACTCAGGTCAGCTCGTTCGCGTTGAGATTGCGGGCCGCGACGGCTTAACCGTTTTTCAGAATCCGAATCTATCTCGCGAAGACGCAGATCAACTCGAGAAGCTCTTTAGCAACGCGCGTCACGGTTCAGATGCGCTCAACCAGGTTGATGGAAAAGAGTTCGACGCGCTTGCTGTGCCTTTGAGCCAGTCGGAGTTGTTAATCATCGCACCGCAGAAACGCGCGTCGAACGATCTCACGGATCTCGTTGCGGGTTCGGAACGTGATTATCAGGACCTGGTCAGCAAACAGCGGCGCGTGCGTTTGCTGGGACTCTCAACGCTCGGCTTGATGACGTTGATACTGTTGTTCGTCTCGAGTTGGGTGGCGATTTATCTGGCGCGCGGTATCGCGACGCCGATCAAAGCTCTTGCTGAGGCTTCCAACGAGATCGCGCGCGGCAATCTTACGCATCGCGTCACGACGATCGCCGATGATGAGCTTGCGCTGCTCGCTGAGTCGTTCAACCAGATGACGACGCAACTTGAAGAGAACCGCAGCCGCATCGAGGCGGGCGCCGCGGAATTGCGAGACACGAACCTCGCGTTGAATGAACGGCGCAACTACATCGAAACAGTGTTGCAGTCGTTGTCGACCGGTGTGATCTCGCTTGATGAGAATGATTGTGTGACGACTCTGAATGCATCGGCGGCGCAGATGCTCGCTCTCGTCGATAAAGCCGAGGACAATCCGAAGCTGAGCACCTTGATTGGCAGTGAAGACTGGCTCGTTGTCGATCGTTTACTGCGGCGTGCACGGCGCGCGGGTCACGCTACCGAACAGACACAACTAGGCAGTGGCGCACTCCCTGTGTCGATGACTGCCACCGCGTTGCCCGATTCGCGCGGCCCGCGACGCGGAGTGGTTTTGGTAATCGAAGACCTTTCCGAGTTGCTTGCGGCCCAACGCGCGGCGGCTTGGAGTGAAGTCGCGCGCCGTATGGCCCACGAGATCAAGAACCCGCTAACGCCGATTCAACTTTCAGCCGAACGCATAGCGAAGAGTTACGGTCGTGCCACGGCAAATGGCGGAAGCAACGGTTTCCGCACGGATGAGCGCGCTGATGACAAGCGTGTCGCCGCAGTGATCAGTGAGTGCACCGACACGATTACGCGCGAAGTTGCGGGTTTGAAAGCGATGGTGGATGAGTTTTCGCGCTTCGCGCGACTACCCGCTATTCGACTCGAGCAGGCAAATCTCAACGACGTCATCACTCACGCTGCCGGCTTATACCAGGAACGACTCGACGGCGTCTCGCTCATTCTCCATCTCGATACCGAACTGCCGTCGTCGATGCTCGACATCGAGCAAATCAAACGAGTGTTTGTGAATTTGATCGACAACGCTCTCGAGGCTGTCTCATCAGTTCCTAACGAGAAACAAATCACGATCGTCACGAGTCACGACGCGGAAAAGATGCGCGCTGAAGTGGCGGACACGGGGCAGGGGATCGAGCCGGCAGACTTCCGCCGTCTCTTTGAGCCTTACTTTTCTCGACGTGACAGCGGCACCGGTCTCGGACTCGCGATCGTGCAGCGCATAATCATGGACCACGGTGGTCACATTCGTGCCGAACGAAATCATCCACGCGGCGCAAAGTTTGTGATCGAGTTACCGACAAGTTAAATGGATTCAATTCTCATAGTTGACGACGAACGCGGCATTCGCGACACGCTGCGCGCGGTCATGGAAGACGAAGGCTTCGACGCCGATGCCGTCGCCACCGGAGAGGAGTGTCTGAAAGCGCTCGGAAAGCGCGCGTATGGTTGCATCCTGCTCGACGTTTGGCTTCCCGGGATCGATGGACTCGAGACTTTACGACAACTGCGCGCCGCCGGATCCGATGCGGCTGTCGTAATCATTTCCGGCCACGGCAACATCGAGACTGCGGTGCGTGCGACGAAGCTCGGCGCGTTCGACTTCATCGAAAAACCACTCTCGATCGAGAAGACCGTACTCACCGTTCGCAACGCTTTGCGGCAACAGCGTCTCGAGTTGATCAACGCCGGCATGGCTGCGGCGCTCGCGCGCGAGTACACGATGGTTGGCGAGTCAGTCGCGATGCGTGCTTTGCGCAAACAGATTTCGATTGTCGCGCCGACGGATGGTCGTGTTCTGATCTACGGTGAGTCGGGAACCGGAAAAGAGTTGGTTGCGCATGCGATTCACGCCGAGTCGCGGCGTGCGGCTGCGCCGTTTATCGAAGTGAATTCAGCAGCGATTCCCGAAGAGTTGATCGAGTCGGAACTCTTCGGACACGTGAAGGGCGCGTTTACCGGCGCCACCGCCGCGAAGAAAGGGAAGTTTGAACTCGCAGACGGCGCGACGATCTTTCTCGACGAAGTGGGCGACATGAGTCCGAAAGTGCAGGCGAAGGTGTTGCGAGTGTTGGAAGAGCAACGCTTCGAGCCGGTCGGGAGTGGGACTTCGGTGACGGTCGATGTGCGTCTCATTGCGGCGACAAACAAACGTCTTGATGTTGAGATTGAACAGGGAAACTTTCGCGCCGATCTTTTTTATCGTCTGAACGTGATTCCGTTTGAGTTGCCGCCGTTGCGTGAACGTCTCGAAGACGTGCCGCTGCTTGTTGACTATTTCAACGAGCAATTCTCGAAGGCGTATGGAAAGAAGTTGAAACAGTTTCTGCCTGAGGCGGTTGAGGCGATGCAGTCGTATTTGTGGCCCGGCAACGTGCGTGAGTTGAGAAACACGATTGAGCGAGTGGTGATCATGCATCCCGGCACGAAAGTCTCGGCAAACGATCTGCCCCCGCAGGGCAAGGAAGAACCACCTGCTGCGTCGTTCCGGTTTCCGTCCTTTAAAGAAGCGACCGAGGCCTACCACCGCGAATTCATTCAGCGAAAGCTCGAAGAAGCTGACGGCAACGTCTCACGCGCCGCCGAACTAATGGGCGTGGACCGCAGTCACCTCTATCGCCGCATGCGCGCCCTCGGCATCCAAAACCGCGAACGCAACGCCACCACGTGATCTCTGCGGCCCTTTGCGGTCCTCTGCGTTCTCTGCGTGAAAGGACCTTTTTCACACAGAGAGCGTTGGGACCGCTGAGGGCCGCAGAGAAGCATGCGTTGACAAAACTTTACACAAGCATGATTAACTCGCTATAACCCGCTGCTAACCTGCGCTTGCGCTCCCCAGTCGCATTTAGTTCACGTTCAGATACAAATTGTCATCACGATGAGCCTTTCCCCCGTGAAGCTCAGGTCCAGATGGCCCATGGCCGTTTGCGTGCTCGTGTCGTTTGTCGTGGGATACGGCGTCTCCTTCGTCTCGCGAACCGAATCTCCATCAGCCGAACCCCGCATCCAGGTAGCCGACTTTCGCGTCGCCATTCCCGAAGGCGAAACAACAGTCACTATCACGAGCCGCGATGCCGAGGCCCAACAACTGGGCCAACTGACACTCAAACGTCGCGGCGACGCCATCGTTGGCATTCCCGTAATCGAGAAACGAATCGCCCCACGCGAACGACTAACATTCGACGATGCGGCATTCCTCCGCAAGGAGATCGGCACAGCAATCTCTTCTTCCGATTCACCCTGGCAGAAAGCAAACAAGGTCCGCGCATGGTTGGCCCAACTTCGTTATCGACTCGGCATGCCCGGTCTGAGCACGCGCAAACCACGCGAGGCTTACGAACAGATGAAGACTGGCCAGCCTGTTTTGTGCGGCAATCTCGCTGAGATCTACGTCGCCCTATGCGAAGCGGTTGGTCTAACTGCGCGCGCCGTCGGTCTGAGCGTCGCCGTGCAAAAAGGACTCTTCGGCGTCGACACACACGCGGGGGCAGAAATCTGGATACCGGAAATGGGAGGCTGGATCTATCAGGACCCAACCTTCAATTGTTACTGGCAGATCGACGGCAAACCCGCGAGCGCAATGCAACTGCACGACGCCGTCATGGAGAATCGAGCAGTCGAGTTCGCACCGCACGACAAGCGAACAGAGCAGCGACTCAAAGACTACTATCTCGACGTGCGTCTGTACTTCCGTCAAATCTCGTACGAATACAAGCCGGGCGGCACAGTGCTCTATTTCGCTGATCCACGACTCGAGCCACTCAACCTGCGCGATCAGAATTGGATTCACACTGACAGTCGCCAGGACATTCAGCGTCTCGATACGAACGAAGGTCTCGTTGTCGAAAGACGCTCGGAGATCTCACCGGGCGTGTTCGTGCAGCTCGTTGGCAACGATCTGTTCGTGAGAGACAGACGCGAGCGTAGTCCGGGCATACGCGTGCGTTCGACGACCGGCACAGTCGAGGGTCTCGCTTACCTGCATCAACGCGCGCAGGACCTCGGCGTCTTCAGTAAGGCCAATCTCGTTAAAAATCCAGCGTTCCGGCTCACGAGTGGAGCAAATCAACTCGCGGACGACTGGTCGATCGCCGGACCGGTCGAAGCGATGACGATCTCCGGCGGGCAGGCGATGTCGGCGTTACCAGGCGGCAAACTCTACCAGCGTATTCAGGTGCGGACCGGTGGGCGTTATTTGATGTATGCGCGCGTCAGTGTGTCGCGCGGGCTCGTGAACTGGTCGATAGCCGACGCCGAGCACGGCCCGCGTTCGATGGGAACAATCGAGCCGGAACGAATCAGCGAAGTCGTGTCGGATGTTATCGAGAGTCAGAGCGGCTATCTCGAAGTCGGTTTTGAAGTTCCTTCCGGCGGCGCTTTCCGCGTCATCGACGTAATTGTCACCGAAGCTCCACGTTTCAATCCCTAGTAAATCCTCCAGCAAACTCTCGTTGACATTCGATCTTCAAATAGCTTAAGAAGTTAGTCGAGGTTTTTTGATGGATTTTACGACTAAAGAATTATTGAAACGCTACGCAAAACTGGCCATCGGCCAGCCGTTTTCGCCCGTGTTGCTCAACATTCTGGTGACTTCGGTTTGCGACATGCGCTGCACGCACTGCTTCTTTACTGACGAACTCGACGACCGCCCGCGCAAAAAACTCCAGATGAAGACGCACGAGATCGAGCGAATCTCGGAAACTCTCGGCGGCAACCTGGGCGTCTTGATTCTGGCCGGTGGCGAACCGTTTACGCGTAAAGATCTTCCCGAAATCGCGCGTGCGTTTTATACGAACAACAAGCTCGAATCGATTTACATCATGTCGAACGGGCAGATTCAGAAACGAATCTTTCCGGACGTCACGCGCGTCCTGCAAGAGTGCCCAAACCTGAACGTCACAGTTGCACTCGGCATAGACGGACCAAAACTGGAGCACGAGAAGATTCGACAGAAACCGGGTTCGTGGGACATCGCCATCGATACAGCGCGACAGCTTCAGGCCATCAAGAAAGAATACCCGCGGCTCGACGTGCAAACGTGTACCTGCTTCATGAACTCGAACCAGGACACGATTTTCGAGTGGTACGACTTTCTGAAGTACGACCTCAAACCCGACAAAGTTAACTTTAATTACATTCGTCCGCCTTCAGCCGATCCGAAAGAGTTGGACATTGATCATTCGCGCTATGCGAAGCTCGCGCAGATGATTGACGATGACTCGCGTCACGCTGCAATCAAGAACAACTACGGCGGCAACGCCGGGTTTTTCAAAGCCGCGATCGATATTTACATGCACGGCCTGATCGCGAAGACGCAGGAGACGCAGACCGCGCAGATGACTTGTTACGCGGGCACAGCGGGCGGCGTGATCTACGACGAAGGCACCGTGTCGTCGTGCGAGAATCTCGAACCCGTCGGCAACCTTCGCGACTTCGACTGGAACTTCCAGAAGCTCTGGCTCTCGCCCGCGATGCAGGCGCGTCGCAAGAAAGCGCACGACGGTTGTTTCTGTACGCACGAGTCGAACAGTTATTACCCGTCATTGCCGTTCAATCCGGGTCACTTGATCCAAATCAAGAAACTGGAAAGAGAGATGAAGAAGGCGCGCAAGGCGGTGGAGAAAACTGAACATTCAGGACTGCCGGTTGTTGATTTAAACTAAATGCCGCAACAGCGAATTCCGAAAATCCTGATCATTTCGTCTGACACTGGCGGTGGACATCGTTCGGCGGCGGCCGCGATCGTCGCGGGTGTGCAGAAGTTTCTCGATAGTGAATCGTATGCGATCAGGGTTGTGCGCGCGGTTGAGGAATCACATCATCTCAGCGCGAAGCTGGTGCGGTTGTACAACTGGATTCTGCGCAACCGCCAGCACTGGATGAAGTATTACTACTGGTTCATCAACTACGTCCGTCCGGAAAAGAGTGCGTTTTTTTATAAACGATGCGTGGGTTACGTCGCTGGTCTGTTTGAGCGCTGGTGTCCGCATGTAGTAGTTAGCGTTCATCCGCTTACGCAGCACATTTTTGCGCGCGTGCTGAGGGAGTTGAATCTCGCTGACCGCGTACCGCTCGTATCAGTCGTGACGGATCCCTGTTACGGGTTTTGGAAGGGTTGGGCGTGCAACGACGTGAGCCTGTATCTGGTTGCGAGCGAAGACGCGCGCCGCCAGTTGATCGACTACGGTGTGGCGCCGGAACGAATCAAGATTTCCGGTTTACCCGTGCATCCGAAGTTTGCTTATCCGGGTGAAGAGGCGGCGCAGGCCGCGCGCAGTGCGCTCGGTCTCGATCCGGAAAAGTTTACGGTGTTTGTGAACGCCGGTTGGATCGGCGGCGGCAATATCCCGCAGATCTTTCGCGAACTGGTGCGGGGCGAGTTGGATGTGCAAGCCATTTTCCTCGCCGGCAAGAACGAGGACTTGCGTGTCGCGGCCGAGTCGATCGCGCTCGACGCGCCGTTCCCGATTAAAGTAATCGGTTACTCAGACGAGATCGAGAAACTCATGAGCGCCGCGAACGTGATGATCTCAAAACTCGGCGGTCTCACGACGTTCGAAGCACTCGCGTGTCGCGTACCGATCATTGCCGACATGATCACAGAGCCGATGCCGCAGGAAGCGGGGACAGCAGACTTAATCGCGCAACGCGGCGCGGGCGTGATGCTCACGCGCTTGAGCGACGTAGTGCCGGTGGTCCGGCGAATGATGGAAGACGAAGTTCACTACTCACGCATGCGTGCCGCTACGGCCGCTCTCGCGCTCCCGAATGCCACGCGTCAAATAGTCGAAGAGATCGCGGCTCTCATCCCACAATCCGAACCCGCCACACTCACTGAAGTAATCTCCGCCTGATCTGGTTTCACACAAAGGCACAAAGACAAAACCGCAAAGACACAAAGAAAGCTTTTTTGGTTTTCTCTTTGCGCCTTTGCGTCTTTGCGTGAAAGAAATTCTTGACAAGGTGGGCCGAATAAACTAAGAACAACCCGATTCTCAGTCAACTCAATTATTCGTGTCTCGGAGGTTCTTATGCCCACTCGCAAGTCAGCCACCAAGAAGTCAACCAAAAAATCCAGCAAAGCCGCCCGGTCCGAGACTGGTCCAGTGCCGCCGTACGGCGATCCGATTCGCGGCGCAATCGCCCGCGGAGATGTGCAAGAGATGAAGAACGTCGCTGCGAATGCACGCAAGTGGGTGAGTGACGTGCAATCAGCACTCAAGCAACTCGACAGCGCCATAAAAAAAGCCGGTAAGTAAACTTCAACTGAAATTCAATGGCTGGCCCAACGCGTTATCTGTCTTCGCGCGATCGCTCGTCGTTTGTTCCCGTGCACGCAGTTTGGGAGATCACGCTTGCTTGCGATCTCAAGTGTCATCACTGCGGTTCACGTGCAGGCAAGCGTCGCGCTGACGAGTTAACGACCGATGAGTGTCTCGATCTTGTGCGGCAACTGGCTCGCATGGGCACGCGCGAGATAACACTCATCGGTGGCGAAGCCTACCTGCGTCGGGACTGGCTCCAAATCATTCGCGAAATCAGGGACAGCGGGATGGACTGCACGATGCAGTCGGGCGGGCTCAACCTGTCCGAAGATCGCATCAAGTCAGCCGTCGATGCTGGTCTGCAGGCACTCGGCGTTTCCATTGATGGGTTGCGCGAAACGCACGACAAACTGCGAGGCGTGAAAGGTTCGTATGACGCTGCGTTCAAGGCCCTCGACCTGATCAAGAAACACGGAATCACGTCAAGCGTTAACACCCAAATAACTTCACTCGTTATTCCGCAGCTTCGGGAGTTGATGAACCTTTTTATTGACGCCGGCGCGAGCAGTTGGCAAGTGCAACTCACCGTCGCGATGGGCCGGGCTGCGGATCATCCTGAGTTGTTACTGCAACCTTACGAGTTGCTGGAACTGATGCCGTTGCTCGCCGAGCTTTATCGCGAAGGCGCAGACAGGGGATTTCTGCTGCTGCCCGGAAACAATATCGGTTACTTCGGCCCTTACGAATCGGTGTGGCGCGGTAGCGGCGACGATCGGATTCATTGGACCAGTTGTAATGCCGGACAGAACACGCTCGGTATTGAAGCTGATGGCACGATCAAAGGCTGTCCTTCGCTTGCGACCTCGGCGTACGCGGGCGGCAACATTCGCGATCTGAGTTTCGAACAGATCTGGTGGCAGTCGGATGAGTTGAATATCAATCGGGGCCGAACGAGCGGCGGACTGTCGGGTTTTTGCGGCAGTTGTTATTACGCTGACGTTTGCAAAGCCGGCTGCACCTGGACCACACACAGTTTATTTGGACGAGCGGGGAATAATCCTTACTGCCACCATCGCGCGCTGGAGTTAGCGAAGAAAGGACTGCGCGAGCGAATCGTACAGGTGGAGAAAGCGCCAGGCACTTCGTTCGATCACGGACGTTTTGAACTCGTGGTTGAGGGTGTTGATGGAAGTTCAGTTGTCGAGAGTTCACTCGTTCAGATAAGTTCCAAGAGGCGCCGAAAAAAGCTGATCATTTGCCGTAGCTGCGATCGTCACGTATTTGAGGGCACGACTGTTTGCCCGTTTTGTAACGGAGACGTTGCGGCACACGCGAAGCGCTACGAAAAGAACTTAAGGGAAGCAAGAAAAGCTTACCAACGACTCTTAAAACTCCTCCCAATCCAATCCGTGTAATCTGTGGATAACTTCTGATCGCAGTGAACGAGCAACCGTGGATCCTTGGGATAGGTGCCTCGCATAACGGCTCTGCGTGTCTGCTGAGAGGCGACGAGATCGTCGTCGCGATTCAGGAGGAGCGGCTGTCACGCGTCAAGCGGCATCGCATTCGCGGCGCTGGTCCATCAAAGGCGGTTGCGTATTGTCTCGATTACGCAGGCATCGGGCCGAGCGAACTGAGCCTCGTAGTTCTTTGTATTCAGGGCCGTGTCAGCGACGAAATTCACGACATCCGCCGCGAACCGCTGTTGAATGTCATCTCGCATAACATTCCTACCTTAACGATTCCTCATCACTACGGACACGCCTTGAGCGTTTTCGCGACCTCCGGCTTTCAAGAATCCGCAGTCCTCGTCGTCGATGGCACTGGTTCGCCGGTCACTGACTTCACCGCTGAAGAGCTAAAGCATATTAACGGCGCGTCCGACAATGCTTGGGAAACGATCTCGCTCTACTACGCCTCTGCCACAGACATCGTGCCGCTCGAAAAGCACGTGGTCGAGCGCGGCGCGTGGCTCATGATGCACGACGGCGAGATGCCTTCGTTCGGCAGTCTCGGCGGAATGTTTTCCGCGACCGCGCAACAGATCTTTGGCGAAGTGACAGAGGCCGGCAAAGTCATGGGCCTCGCGCCTTACGGACAGGCGACATTTCCCGCAAACGACTTCTTCGACATCGTGAAAGGACGTTTTCACTTCAAAGATACGGTACCGCTGCGTTTCCGGCATCACGAACGCTGGCCCAACTGCACGAACGAGTACGAATCGCTGGCCGGCTCAGTGCAATCGGCACTCGAAGAAGCGTTGCTCTATCTCGTCCAGCACGTTCGCGAATTGTCGGGCAGCGAGAATCTCTGTTACGCGGGTGGCGTGGCGCTGAACAGTGTCGCGAACGAAAGAATCATTCGCGAGTCAGGCTTTGAAAACGTCTACATCATTGCGGCGGCCGAAGACAGCGGCACTTCGATCGGCGCTGCTTACTATGGTCTCTGGCAACTTACGAAACAGAACTCGTTGCGACAAATACTGCACGACGCTCCCGGACGCCGCTATTCACCTGCGAACATATCAGCAGCGCTCAACGGCATCACAAACGTCCGCGCCGCACACTCAAGCGATGTCCTGGCTGATGCGGTTGAGTTGTTATGCGACGGCAAGATCATCGGCTGGTTTGACGGCGGCTCCGAACTCGGCCCGAGAGCGCTCGGACAACGCAGCATTCTCTGCGATCCGCGACGGCGGGACGGGAAGGAAATACTCAACCGTCGCGTGAAGATGCGCGAGGCTTTTCGTCCTTTCGCACCCGCAGTGTTGCTTGAGGAAGCAGTAAACTGGTTTGAGTTTGGCGATACAACGCCGGAGAGTCCGTTCATGCTGCGAGTAGTGCCGGTGAATGAGGAGAAGAAAGAGAAAGTGCCGGCCATCGTCCACGTCGACGGAACGGGTCGCGTGCAAACGTTAACACGCGAAAACAACGGCCGGTTCTATGAGCTCGTGAAAAAGTTTCAGGACAAGACCGGCGTTCCGATGCTGCTGAACACCTCGTTCAATCGCATGGGTCAACCGATAATCGAAACTCCCGCCGACGCGATCGAGTGCCTGCTCATCACCGGACTTGATTGTTGTGTCTTCGAAGATAGAATTGTGTTCAAAGCGTAAACGGCAGTGTCAGATCCGGCCCACTTCAATCTGTTTTTGCACCGGAATTTTCTTGATGCGGACGCGTGCGCGAATCTGAAAGCCGAGCTGAACGACTCGCCTACTACGCAAGCTCCCGTCTATATCGAAGGCACTGAAGGCACGATCCACGAAACGATTCGCAAGACCACCAGTCTTCATCCGTCGGCGGAGACGAAATCTCAAGTTCACGAGCGGTTGTTGAGCGAGAAATCAGCGCTCGAAGCTCATTTCGGTCTGAGTCTCACGGACTGTGAGCCGCCACAATTCCTGCGTTATGAAAAAGGTGACTTCTTCGTTCGGCACCAGGACGGCAATACACATCAACTCGATTTTGATCACTTGCGAGTCCGCCGGATCTCAATCGTCGTGTTCCTGAATGATTTCTCTGTCGAACCAGAGGCGAACTGCTACAGCGGCGGGCTGCTACAGTTTTACGATCAGCAGTGCACGTATGGGCTACCAGGCGAAACGGGAATGCTGGTCGCGTTCACTGCGGACACTTTGCACGAAGTTTCTCCAGTCACGAGCGGCGAACGTTTCACGATCATCAGTTGGTTCAGATAAGAAGAAATATTTCGTTGACAGGACCACCGTTTAGCAATAAGCTGCGACGCGTTCCCTCGTTAACTGAAACCATTTTTTTTAGTCGCAACGGTCTGCCCCGTTGTTGGCTCTCACTCGAAACTCAACGCTCCGACGATCGGATGCCTCAATAAATTTTTTCGCAACCATCGCGGCATTTTAGTTATGCGCCATCAGCCATAACGTTGGGAGAATATCCATGAAAGATAAAAGTAGCATTAAGCCTGAGGTTCAACCGGAGATAGCGCCCGAGATCAAACCGGTTCCGGAGATACGCCCGGAGATCGCACCGGAAGTCAAGACGGAGATACGGCCGGAGATCGCGCCGGAGATAAAGACGGAGATACGCCCGGAGATCGCACCCGAGATAAAGACCGAGATACGGCCCGAAATCGCGCCGGAGATAAAGACCGAGATACAACCGGAAATCGCACCCGATACATATAAGCAGCGGCCGATCCCAGAGGTCGCGCCGGATCCGTATAGGCAGCGACCAATTCCGGAAGTTGCGCCGCACCCTGAAATCGCACCGGAGAAAATGCCACGACCCATTCCGGAAATCGCTCCATCAACGAAACCGATTCCCGAGGTCGCGCCAGAGAAGGCGCCGCGGCCGATACCGGAAATCGCGCCGGATAGTCCAAAAGACAAATATTGAAATGAGACCCTGAACAAAGACGAGGACCGCAGGCTCAGCACGGCGGGCGCTGGCCTGTGGTCCTCTGAGGGATGCTATCCAGCGCGATGACAACAGAAGCACTCAAACCGGTTGCACTCGTCAGCATGCCGACCCTCTCAGCACGCTTTCCATCCTTTCAGCTCGCTTTACTCAAACCGACACTGGCAAAAGAAGGCATTCCCGTTCAGACCTTCTCGCTCTTCATGTATTTCGGCACTCACGTCGGTTGGCGTGTCAATGAAACGCTCTCAGACGTCTATCCAAGCATGTTGGGCGAGTGGATTTGGACCAAAGCCGCCTTCGGCGACTTCGCGAACGACGACGACTATTTCGAGATCTATCGCAGAAACCTCGAAGGCATCTGTCACAAAGCCGGCTGCACACTCGACGATCTGCGACGCCTGCGCGAAACAGCAGCGCCCGAGTTTATCGACTTCTGTATCAAGAGCGTCGAGTGGAACCGATTCGGCGTCATCGGCTTTTCAGTTGTCTTTCAACAGACTCTCGCGAGCATTGCTCTGGCGCGTGCACTCAAGCAGCATTACCCGCACATTCCGATCATGATGGGCGGCGCGACTTTTGAAGACGATATCGCCGAAGAGATCATGAAGGGCTGTCCGGAAGTTGATTACATTCACTGCGGCGACGCTGACGAAACACTTCCGAAAGCAATTCGTCGTCTCTACAACGGGCAATCGATGGCTGGAATGCCCGGGATGATGTGGCGCGACAACGGTCGCATCGCGTATGCCGGACGCGCACCAAATCTCGCGGACATGAACAAGACCCCCACGCCCGATTTTGACGAGTATTTCTACGCACGCAAGGAAAGCGGTTATCACTATTCCGATGAATCGCAGGGAGTTTTGCTGCCGATCGAAACGGCGCGTGGCTGCTGGTGGGGTGTTAAGAATCATTGCACGTTTTGTGGTCTGAACCGTGCGGGAATGGAGTTTCGTTCGAAGCGGGTTGATAACGTCATTCAGCAACTCGATCAACTCTCGCAACGTTACGGGATTCTCGATTTCAATGCGATCGACAATATCATCGCGCCTGAGTACATCGACGAGTTGTTCAATCAACTGAGTGCAGCGAACACTGACATTCGCATTCACTACGAGGTGCGGCCGAGCCTTTCGCGAGTGCAACTGAAGCAAATGCGCAAGGGCGGCCTGTTCTCGATTCAGCCGGGCGTGGAGAGTTTGTCGACGCACATTCTCAAGCTGATGAGAAAACACACCACGGGTGTGCGCAATCTCGAGTTGATCAAGTGGTCCACTTACTACGGCATCAACAACCTTTACAACATTCTGCTGCGATTTCCAGGTGAAACACTCGAAGACTATCGCGCGCAGTGTGAAGTGATCGCGAAGATCCATCACCTCCAGGCGCCCTGGGCGATTGCGAAAGCGCGCGCGGATCGTGGGTCGCCGATGTACACCGAACCGGAGTCTCAGTCAGTTACACGTTTAGTTCCATCGCCTTGTTATGATTTTCTGTTCCCGAAGGATCGCTTCGACCTGAACCGTGTCTCTTATTACTTCGAGCACGAGATGGGGAACACGCTCGCGGATGACGAGTACAACGAGATCTTCGAAGCAGTAGACACCTGGCAACAGCGCTGGAAACAAAGGCCGCGACCGTATCTGCGTTATCGAAAGGCATGGAGGACCATTCTGATCGAAGACGGGCGCAACTGTTCGACCAAGAATTCTACGTATTCGGACACTGCCGCGAATCTTTATGAGTACTGTGCCGACGCTCGCAGTCGTAAAGATATCTCGGCCAAATTCGATGACGCTCCGTGGCTCGATGCGGCGCTCGAGGAGTTTGTCGCAAAGGACCTGATGGTCCATCTGGACAATCGCTATCTCAGCCTGGCCCTCCCGGAGAATCCTTACTATTGAGGAAGAAGGTTTCACACAAAGGCACAAAGATCCAAACCCAAGGCACAAAGAAGATCCTTGTGCCTTGCTTTAAATCTTTGTGCCTTTGTGTGAAACCTTCTTTGTATTCCAATGTTGCGCGAAGCACTTTCCACCACCCTCAGCTCATTGCCTGAGAATTTTCAAACCGCACGCGCCGAGTTGCTCGACATGCTGCAACGCCGCGGGATTCTCTATCGCTCCGAGACGCAGCCCGTCCTGTCGCGCGATGGGACTTCCGCGCGCTGGATGCTCGACTCGCTCTCCGTCACTCTCTCACCAAGAGGCGCGGAACTGGCAGGGAAGTGCATTCTCGAACTCCTCAAACGATTCGATGGTCGTCAGCTCGCCACTTACGGACTGACCGGTGTTCCCATTCTGCAATCGTGTGTGCTTCAGGACAGTCGTTATCGTGGTCTATTAGTTCGCAAAGAACGAAAGCAGCATGGTTCGTGCAAATTGATCGAGGGCGAGATCGATCCGTCGGAGCCCGTGATCATCATCGACGATTCAGTGAGTTCCGGAACGTGCATGACCGAAGCCACGGAGCGACTCGAAGAGGCCGGTCTGCGTGTTGAAGGTGGCATTTGCCTCGTCCGTTTCGGCTGGCACGGCGGTTACGCACTCATGCAGGAACGCGGCTATCACATGGAAGCGGTCTACGACATCTGGACCGACTTCATTGCCCACATGGAAGATGAAGACAAGCCGCTCGCGAATCCAACGAAGTGGTTCCCGGCATTTGAGTGGCACACGGAAACAGCGCCTGAACGCCTGCATCCCGCTCAACTTGCGCGCCTCGTAGTTTCGGAATATTTGTCGTCAGGCAAACTTCTGCGTCCGCCGCAACACCTCGATAAGCATTACGACTCAGCGGGTGGCGCGTGGGTCAGCATTCGTTCGCGACAAAACATTCATAAGCGCCATGCGCGCGGCGGTTTCTGGCACTTTCCCGGTGAGACTTCGCGAGGTGCTGCGGATGACGTAGTAATGGCTTCGTTGAGCACTGCCGCAAGTCTCGCTCGCGGCGATGAAGGTTTGAGCGTCGTCGATCAGAGTGCCATTGCAGTGACGTTCTTTAACGCGCTCGAACTATGCACGCCCGGTCAACTCGACAACGATCGCTACGGGATCGTGGTGCGGAGTTTAGAGCGACGCGAACGCATGGGCGGCGCATTGCCGCGCATGCCGGGGATCGTTAACGAGTGGGCCCAGTTTCAACACGCGCGCATCAAGAACGCGAAGCTCGTCTCGTTTGAGCCTTACGAGCTGTTTCGTCACGACGTTGTAAAAGCGATCGAACCCGAGGCGACGTGGCAGCCGACCGGCGTTCCCGCGCCCGAAAAACTCCCGTGGCACAAAGACAAGAACGTCTGCGGGCAAATTGCGGCGCGCGCTCGCGACCTCGTGCTCTGCCAGTTATTCAGCAAATCTGAAGCGACTCAGCCATTGGCAGGCGATCTGCTGCCGAAGAATGTTGAGTCGTTGTATGTGACGATTTATATCGATGGGCGTTTGCGTGGTTGTATGGGCCTTGCGGTCCGCAACCTTGACGACGATTTGCACAAGGCTGCCGCGGCCGCGCTTGACGATCAGCGGTTTGATCCGGCGAAACCGGTTGATGCTGACTCGGTCGCGGTCACGGTGTCGTTTCTCTTTGATCCACTCGAAATCGGATACGCGCCGCCGGAAGAAGTCGTCAACTTCTATCGTCACGGTGACCAAACGTTGATGGCGTATCAGGGCAATAAAGTCGGGTTGCTGCTTCCCTTCGTTGCTTCGTTTTGGAATTACGATGCGGTGAATTTTGCGAAGGCGGTGCTAGAAAAGGCGGGGATTACTGAACCGCCGTATAACTGGTGTCGCTTCGATTCTGCGACTTGGTTCGCGGGAAGCGAAGGTGTGTGGGCGACAGTTGGTGGCTTTGCTACACCGCGACAAGATCTGCCACCGATCGAGGAATTAAGTGAGAAGCTCGGCAAACTGCACTTGCGTTATCTGCTTAAACATCTTCGAGACGATGGTACGTTTTATTCTGCTTATCAGCCGTTTCAGAACCGACTGCTCGAATACGTCGATGCGGCGAGGCTTGCTCATGGTGCGTGGGTTCTCGCGCGCGCGCACAAAACGTTCGGCGGTGATGAAGTCAAGAACGCCGCGGACAAAGTAATTGATGGTTTAGTTGAAAAGCTCGTTCACGAAGGCGATGAAGTCTGGCTCGAACGCGAAAATGAGACTCCTTCAGTGGCGGAGCTTTCATTCCTGCTCTTAGCGCTCAGCAATCTACGTGAGAATGATTCACTGATCAAAGATCTCGCGAACACTCTCTGGCGTTGTGTCGAGCTTCCATACGGACGAATCACGACTCACAAAAATCCGGCCGATCCATCGCCGGAGATCTTTCAAGATTACTTTCCGGGCCAGGTCTTGCTTGCGCTCGCGGCCGGCTGTGAAGCAAACGCCTCAACAATCGATGAAGAACGATTGCGTCGCAGTTTTCAGTACTACCACCATCGCTTTCGCTACAAGCGACACTTCGGACAAGTCACGTGGTTGCTCCAGGCGTTTAGTAACTGGTGGCAGGTCACTGGCGATGCGCAGTTCGCTGACGCCGTTTTCGAAATCGCCGACTGGCTGCTCGGCTATCAACAGGACAAGACCGGCGCTTTCATCAACGATCACCAGTCAAACACGCCCGGTTACACCACCGGCGTCTATCTCGAAGGCATTGCCGCCGCGCTGCAAGTAGAACAAGTCGATCGATATCAAGAATCATTCGCGCGCGGCCTCGCCTTCCTCGATCAACTCATCATTCAGGAACGAGATCGAGCCATCCTTCCCAACCCGCACTTCGCCATCGGCGGTCTGCGGCAAGGCCTTCACTACAGCGAGATTCGCACAGACTTCGTACAACATTCACTCTCGGCGATTCTCGACTTTCGGCTAAGGCGCGATTGACTGTGCGGAGGTTTTCACGGTTTAATCAGCCGCGACGTATACTAAGCCCGTCTAATTCCAGGAGAAACATACTTAGTGAGTCTTTTGCTTGAGGGAAAGCGTGCGTTCATAACCGGTGGAACGCGCGGCATAGGTGCGGCGATTTGCGATGTGTTCGCGCGTGAAGGCGCAGACGTGGCGTTCAGCTACAACTCGCGCGACGACCTCGCCGCCGAAGTGAGTCAAAAGATCGAGGGTTACGGGCGCAAGGCCTTCAGCTGCAAAGTTTCAGTCGTCGATCGCGTCGGCATGAAGAAACTGACGCGCGAGCTCGTCGAGAAGTGGGGCGGGATCGATATCCTCGTAAACAACGCCGCCATCAATCGCGGCGACAACTTCGCCACCACGACCGACCGCGCCTGGGACGAAGTGATTCACACGAATGTCGACAGCCTGTTTGCGGTCACGAAGCCGATGTACAGACAGATGCTCCGGCAGCGTAAAGGAAGCATCCTCAACATCACGTCCATCGGTGCGATACGCGCATTGCCGACTGCGGTCCATTACGCAACATCGAAAGCGGCAATGATTGGTTTCACTAAGTGTTTGTCGCGCGAAGCGGCGACCTTTGGCGTGCGAGTGAATGCGATCGCCGCGGGCATCTTCGACACTGACCTTGCACAAGCGCTGCCCGAGCGTTGGTTACAGATGCACGACTTTTGGACCTCAGCCGGACGTCTCGGCCGCCCCGAAGAGCTCGCCGAATACGCCGCGTTCATGGTGAGCGAGCGAAATAGTTTTATGAACGGCGAGGTCGTGATCGTCGACGGCGGTGCGATCACGTAAGACTTATCCACAGATTACACAGATTATTCTTTCTTATCTGCGGAATCTGCGGAATCTGTGGATAGCAAACGCCGCTCAAGTTCACGTACCGTTCGTGCAATCTCACCCAATCGCCTGAACGCAGCCGTCGCACGCAACCAATCACGATTATCAAACGCCGGAATGCCCGAGATTACTTTACCCGCGGGTATGTCATGACTCGTGGCGCTCTTGGCTGTTAACACTACGTCGTCGCCGATGGTCAGATGACCTGCCACGCCGGCCTGGCCAGCGAGAATCACGCGGCTGCCGATGTGCGAGCTTCCCGCCAGTCCGACTTGCGCGCACAACAACGAATCCTCTCCGACCGTACACGAGTGACCAATCTGTACGAGGTTGTCGATCTTCGAACCGCGTCCGATGCGGCTCTCGCCAACTGATGCGCGATCGATTGTCGTCGCAGCACCAATGTCAACGTCGTCTTCGATCACGACGCGGCCCGTTTGCGGAATCTTCAACCAATGTTTCTCTTCGTCTTTTGCGTAACCAAAACCATCACAACCTATCACCGCGTTGTTATGGATGATCACGCGTTCGCCGATCACCGTGCGTTCGCGCACCGCGACACCGGAATGAATCACTGAACCGCGGCCGATCGTGACGTCGTTGTAAACCGTCACGTTCGGATGAATGTGAACATCGTCGCCGATAAAAGTATTTCGCCCGATCACGGAACACGCTCCAATCGCGACGCGTGCCGCGATGCGCGCGGTCGGATCGATAACAGCCGACGGGTGAATAAACGGCTCGAGCTCAGCGTCCGGGTTGAAAACTCTGAGCGCGCGGGTGTAAGCGAGATACGGATCCTTCACGCGCAGTATCGCGATCTGTTTTTCAGTCGCAGCCTCTTCGCTCAGGTAGATCGCTGAGGCGCGCGTGGTGTTGACTCTTGGCGTGTAGCGCGGATTCGCGAGAAAGGTGACGTGTCCTTCGCCGGCCTCATCAAGACCCGCACCTCCCACAATCTCCACGTCATCCGACGCGCCCTCGACGCGGGCGCCAGTCAGTTCAGCAAGTTCCGAAAGTCTCATACTCACCTCACATAATCGATACCGGATCGATCTCCAGATTAACCGTTCGCAAATTCATTCCGCCATCAGCCGCCTTCTTGAGTGCCGCATCCGCAACCTCACGCAGGAGCTTCCGGCTGCGCGACTTTATCAACAGTTGAAAACGATGCTCGCCTTTGAGTCGCGAGAGCGGCGCGGGCGCCGGGCCAAGCACACGACACTTTCGTTCCTCGTTGGCCGCGTCGAGTTGTTTACGCAGTTCAAGACTATCAGAACGCACACGACCGAGATCTGGTCCATGGACCAGCAAACTCGCGAGCGCCACAAATGGCGGATACGAGTGATTCTGACGATAACGCAACTCCTCGTCATAGAAGCTTTCGTAATCCTGTGCACACGCATGGCGCAAAGCGTAATGATAAGGATGGTACGTTTGAATCAGCACTCTGCCGGGTCGGTCACCGCGACCCGCACGTCCCGCCACTTGGGTAATGAGTTGAAACGTTCGTTCTGCTGCACGAAAATCCGGCAAAGCAAGCCCGACATCAACTGACACGACACCCACCAGCGTCACGTTCGGAAAGTCGTGACCCTTCGCCAGCATCTGCGTTCCGACGAGCGTATCAATCCGTCCGGCGCTGAAGTCAGCCAGCGACTGCTCGAACACTTTGCGTCGCGCCGTTGTGTCGCGATCGATACGCGCGACGCGCAGTGCAGGGAAGAGAAGCTTTAACATCTCTTCGAGTTGTTCGGTGCCTTCGCCAACGTAGTAGATGTACTTCTTGCCGCATGACGGGCACACACGCGGCACGGCTTCGCGATGGTTGCAGTAGTGACAAACGATGACGCGTTCGCTGCGATGGTAAGTGAGCGTCACGTCGCAATTTGGACACTGAACGGTCTCGCCACACGAGCGGCAAAGAATGAAACTCGAATAGCCGCGACGATTGAGCAAGATGATCGACTGTTCGCCACGTTCGCGCGTCTCGCGAATTGCCTCGAGCAACTCGTCTGAAAACACGCGCGGCTTCCCGTGTCGCGCGAAGACGCTTCGCATGTCGATGATCTTCGCAGTCGCCATTGGACGCGCGTTGATGCGCTCGGGCAGGTTGACGAGTGTGTACTTGCCTTTGCGCGCGTTGTGAAACGATTCGAGCGAGGGTGTGGCTGAGCCGAGCACAACCGTGGCTGACTCTTTTTGCGCGCGCACGATCGCGACGTCGCGCGCGTTGTAGTAAGGCGATTCCTGTTGCCTGTATGACGACTCGTGCTCTTCGTCGACGACGATCAGCCCGAGGTTCTTTACCGGCGCAAATACTGCCGAACGCGTGCCAATGACAACGCGGGCGTCACCATTTTTGACGCGCGTCCATTCGTCGAATCGCTCGCCTTTCTGGAGTGACGAGTGAAAGATCGCGACCTGATCGCCGAAGCGCGCACGCAGGCGTCGCGAGAAGACCGGAGTAAGAGCGATTTCAGGTACGAGCATCATCGCGGAACGACCAAGGCTGAGCGCTTTGCTCATCGCACGCATGTAGATCTCGGTTTTACCGCTGCCGGTGACGCCATGAAGAAGGAAGGCAGCATAAGTGCCGGAGTTCATCTGTTGCTCGATTTGCGTGAGCACAGATACCTGGGGCGCAGTCAGCGTGTGGACTTCTGATGTGATTCCGAGTCCATCACTCAGTGGATCGCGGCGCACTGCTTCAACAGAAATCTCGACGAGTGCTTTCTTTTCAAGTGACGCGATCGTTGCAGCGCTCACGCCGGAAGTTTTGATCAGTGACTGCAACGGCATTGGACCATTGCTCGCGAGTGTTGCGAGAGCGCGGCGTTGTGCGTCGCCGAGTTTTTCTTCGTCGGAGTTAAGAGGTTGTCGTAAACGAACGAAGCGTCGCAGCTTTGGTTTCGCAAAAGCAGCACTGCGACTCTTCGGCGACATGCCCGGAGGCAGAGCGGCTTTGATCACTTCGCCGAGCGGACAGCCGTAGTAGTCGGCGACCCAGCGTGCTAGTTCGAGGATCTCAGGATTGCAGACCGGATCTGCGTCTACCAAAGTTTGCGCGTCTTTGATTTCTGTTTCGGTGAGGCTTTGCGGAAGCTCATCGAGGATATCGACGATGTATGAAGTGACAACGGTTCGTCCGAGAGGGACGACCAAACGCGCGCCCGCCTTTGCTTCCATGCTTTGTTCAGCACTCAAGCGATAGGTAAATGTTTGAAAGACGTGCAGCGGAACTGCGACTTCAGCGTATGAGGTTTTGGCCACGGATTCACAGATTAACACGGATCTAGCGATCCGAAGATCTGTGGCTGTCGAGGTAGTCGCGCACCTTCTTCAGGTCTTCCCACGTCTCGCGTTTCTTGGAAGGATCGCGCAGCAGGTAAGCCGGATGGAAGGTGGGCATTACCTTGATGCCTTTGTAGTCCTGAAAGCTTCCGCGCAGCCTGGTTATGCCTTCGCGCGTGTCGAGCAGGTTTTTCATCGCAGTGTTGCCGAGCACGACGATCACCTCGGGTTGGGCCACTGCGATTTCTCTTAAGAGGTACGGTTTGCACGTTGATGCTTCGTCGGGCATCGGCGCTCTGTTACCTGGCGGGCGGCAGCGATTGACGTTGCCGATCAGAACCTCTTCGCGCTTCATGCCGATGGCTTCGATGATCTTTGTCAGCAGTTGTCCGGCGCGACCGACGAACGGACGTGCCTGAGCGTCTTCGTCTGCTCCGGGTGCTTCGCCGACGAACATCAGTCGCGCTTTGCGGTTTCCTTCAGTGTGCACGACGTGCGTGCGCTCGAGGTGAAGTGGGCAGCGAGTGCAGTCACCGATTTCAGCGTGGATTTGTTCGAACGTTTCGGATGATTTTGTGAGTTTCACCGGCGCGGGCGCGAGATCGCCGAACAATGAAGTCGTTGGTTCGCTTGCGGCCGGCGCTGGTTCAACTCTCGCTGGTTGCGTAATCGCAGGTGCAGTTGCGGTTGATACCTGAATGCCTTCAACACCCAACGCTCTTAAGTGCTCGAGTTGTTTCTTCGTCTGGTTGACGAGATCACGGAGTTCTTTTTGCGACATGGAAAAGTAATTAGGAACGCAGGCTTACTATAACATCAAGAATTCGATCCGCGGCTTCACGCTTTGAGAGCAACGGCAGTTCGACGGGATCATTACGATCCTTCGTGATGATCATAATCGCATTCGTCGCTGAGTCAAAACCTGAGTCTTCACGCGTCACATCATTCGCGACGATCGCATCGAGGTTTTTGCGTTGCAACTTTTCGCGAGCGTTCGCCAGAACATTCTCAGTCTCCGCAGCAAAGCCAATGACTAACATCCCATTCGCACGTGACGCTGCAGCTTGCGAAAGCACGTCGGGTGTTCGCTCGAGCGTCAACGTGATCTGATCTTCCGACTTTTTAATCTTCTGTTCGGCGCGCTGAGCAGGACGGTAATCCGCAATAGCCGCCGCGCCGATGAAAACCGACGCCTTGCCTGCTTCACTGGCAACGGCTTTCAACATGTCCTCAGCAGATAACGCCTTTACTACACGAACACCTGCAGGTGGATCTATGGTTGTGACACCGGTCACCACAGTGACCTCTGCGCCACGTTGCAAAGCCGCTTCAGCAAGTGCGAATCCCATCCTTCCGGAAGATCTATTCGAGATAAATCGCACGGGATCGATCTCTTCGCGTGTGGCGCCAACCGTAATTAGAAGCCGCTCACCTGCTAAATCTTTCGCTCGTGACGACGCGAGAATCTGAAGCGCCGCGGCAACTATGCGTTCCGGCTCACTTAGCCGTCCCGGACCAATCGTCCCGCACGCCATCTCACCCGCGTCAGGCTCAACGAAGTGAACTCCATCAGCTCGCAATCGCTCCAGATTACGTTGCGTCGCCGGATGTTCCAGCATCGTTGTGTTCATCGCGGGCGCAATCAATACCGGTGCAGAACAGGCAAGATAAGTTGAACTCAGAAAGTCGTCAGCAACGCCGTTAGCAAACTTCGCAATGATGTTAGCCGTTGCCGGCGCTACGATCAGTAAATCCGCGGTCTGAGAGAACGTAATGTGCGCGATTGGATCCGGGTTGTCCGGCGCATAGTCGTCAACCACCACATGACTTCCTGATAGCGCACGAAAAGTGAGTGGCTGCACAAACTCACAGGCACGTTTCGTCATCGCCACTCGCACGACGCATCCCGCACGCTGCAATCCGCGCAATACTTCGACGGCTTTGTAAGCCGCAATGCCGCCACAGACGCCGAGTGCAATGTTGTTTTTAGTCGAAGGAGCTTGAGGATCTGAAGAAGACATGCCGCTTAACGGAAAACGAAGATCAATGTAACATTGCTGAAAGACACGTGCAATTTAGTTAACTGGAGTGCTGGTATAATTCGTGGGCCACAATGAAAAAATAGGATTACGCTTCCGCGGGAGCAAGGCCATGGCAACTATCACGGGAAGATTTCTCGCTTTTCTATTGGTCGCTTTCTCTGTCCTCACAGCTATTCAGGCAAAACCTACACGACAGCGCTCGGATGACGAATTCGGACCCGTGGTGCGTGCCTATCTCGGATATTTAAAGAACGAACAGGAAGTAGTTGACGATCGAGTGAGCCGGCGCGAAGTGAGTGCGATCTACTATCGTCGTAATTCCAATCGTATTAGGGCGTTACGACAGATGGCCATACGTCTTGCGCGCGAATCGCACAACGACTACCTGCCTGAGCTGGAAGCGGTTTCAGGCGACGAGATGAATCTGCTGTTCGGCTCAAATCCACCCGAACCCGCTCGTCTGAAAACGGGTGAAATACTTCGGAATACATTTAGATTCCTGGGAACTGTGCGCTCCGGCGAGACTTTCTACCTGTTCGCGCGTCTGGATCCGTACGAGCAGGCCGAACTGAACGAAAAGGCTTCAGCGGTCCGGCGCCCTTAATTCAAAACAATCAACCCGGCAAGTTGGTTCTTTTTACCCTCCGGCTGGTCCATGAACCGGCATCTGCGCCTGACACAGTTTTGTGGCAATGTTAAGCGCAAATGATTGTTGACAGAGGGCTTGTATTAGTGTAATAAATCCAAGTGTTAGTGGCCTGTAGGCCATAAACATCAAGAATTACCTGGCTTTGCACGGGTTACTAACCATCAGCAGTTTTTCCCACGACTGTTTGGCCGTCGCGGTGCGCAATTAAGACCTTTTGGTTTTTCACTATACGGGAGGAAAGTTAATGATCAGCAAAACTTGGAGCCGCAAGTCCATCGCGACTGTTGTGGCGGTTGCCGTTTTGAGTGTTTACTCAATGGTGGCGTTGGCTGGGCCGAGCGCCAAGGCGTCAGGCGAGCTGTCGGTCACTGGACAAGTCACGGTTAACGGCGAAAAGATGATTTCCGGTGGCACGATTTTCACTGGCTCGACGATCAGCACCGCGGCTCAAAGCAGCGCTTCAGTGAGCATCAGCAAGATTGGTCGAGTTGAACTCGCCCCCAACAGCAATCTTCACCTCAGCTTCGCAGAGCACAGCATCGTCGCAATGCTTGAAAGCGGCAGCGCTCAGGTGTCAACGTTGGCGGGCACCACGGTTAACCTAACGACCAAAGATGGAACGGTTGTTGTCGATGGCAGTCAGGCGACTTCGTTCACCGTCAGTGCTCTAAAGGGACGCACTTCGATGTCGACCTTGGCGGGCGTTGCCCAGTTCAAGACCGGCGGAGCCACCAAGCAAGTTGCCGCAGGTGAGAGTGCAACTGCTGGAACCCCGAATCCGCAGGGCGATGACGATGATGATGGTTTGAGCGGTGGCGCTTTGGCAGTGTTGCTGCTGGCTGTTGGTGGTGCGGTGGCTGGTGTTCTTTATGCCGCGTTCCATAACAACGACCTTAACTTCGGCGGCAGCGTTACCGTAGTCAGCCCGACTAAGTAAGTTCGTAAAGCTTGTTAGGCTGAGAAAAATACTGTGGCACTGGTAGCCAGCGCTGCGGTCAGTAAAATTGACCTTGCGGGTCACGCGATCAACGCGCGTGGCCCGCAAGGTTTTGATTGTAAGAACCTTCGAAGCACTGGTCTTTGTGCTTGGGTCTTTGTACTTGGTTTGGTACAAAGTACAAAGACCCAAGTACAAAGGCCCAAGCACAGAAAAAGAAAGTAGTTAGATGCATATTGCTGTTATTGGTAGTGGTTATGTAGGTCTTGTAACCGGAGCATGTTTTGCCGAGTTTGGTGTCGATGTTACGTGCGTCGACGTTGATGAAGACAAGATTGATCGACTGCTAAAAGGCGTAATGCCGATTTACGAGCCTGGCCTCGAGCAGCTCGTGCTGAAGAACACGCAAGCAGGCCGGCTTAGATTTACGACTGACGTTCGCCAGGCCGTTGAACAAGCGCTCGTTATCTTTCTCGCCGTCGGAACCCCGCCAAAACCGGACGGATCACCTGACCTGAGTTTTGTTGAGCAGGCAGCATCCTCAGTAGCTGAGTATATGAACGGTTACAAGGTGATTGTCACCAAGTCGACTGTGCCGATTGGCACCGGCGAACGGATTCGCAAGCTGATCAGTGAACGAAAGAAAACTCGCGCGAATTTTGGTGTCGTATCAAATCCGGAGTTTCTGAGAGAAGGTGCCGCGATCAACGACTTCATGCGTCCCGACCGCGTCGTGATCGGTAGTTCCGACGAAGAAGCGATCGCGATCATGAAGGATCTTTATCGTCCGCTCTACCTGATCGAAGCGCCGTTCGTGATTACTTCACTCGAAGCCGCGGAACTCACGAAGTACGCTGCCAATGCATTCCTCGCGACCAAAGTTTCTTTCATAAACGAGATTGCGAACCTGTGCGACAAGATAGGCTGTGACGTGCATGATGTGTCGCGAGCAATCGGCATGGACAAGCGCATCGGAAGTAAGTTTTTGCACCCCGGTCCCGGTTTCGGTGGTTCGTGTTTTCCAAAAGACACACGCGCGCTTGCGTCAGTCGCGAAGCAGTACGACTCCGAATCGCTCATCGTCAATGCCGTAATCGAAGTGAATAACCGGCAGGGGCGTGAAATGCTCACGAAGATCCGTAATCTGGTCGGCCCGCTGGAAGGAAAGAAGATTGCCGTCCTGGGACTTGCTTTCAAACCGGAAACAGACGACATGCGCGAGGCGCCGGCGGTCGGAATTATTCGCAGTCTGCTCGAAGATGGCGCTTCGGTCTGTGCTTACGATCCGGTTGCAAAACACGAGGCGATGAAATTGTTGCCTGAGATCGCGTATGCCGACGATGAGTATGCCGCGGTAAAAGGCGTGGACGCGCTCGTGTTTGTTACTGAGTGGAACCAGTTTCGCGCGCTCGACTTGTTACGCATTCGCGACTTGATGAAGACTCCGAAAGTTGCCGATTTGAGAAATATCTACGAACCGGAAGATATGCGAGAGATGGGTTTCGAATACGTTGGGGTGGGCAGGTAAACACGGATGCCACTTTCAGGAATTGCACTCGTTACAGGCGGCGCCGGCTTTATTGGCTCGCATATCGCGTCGGCCCTTATGGCAAGCGGCGCGCGCGTTCGCATTCTCGACGACTTGACCACCGGTCACCGTGAGAACATCGAAGAGATCGGCGGCGACGTCGAATTCATTCAAGGCAGCGTGGCCGACGAACAACTGCTGAATAAAGCGCTCGACGGTGTCGAGTTGATCTTTCACGAAGCGGCCATTCCTTCTGTTCCGCGTTCGGTTGAACAGCCACGTCAAACTCACGTCGCATCGGTTGACGGCACTTTTTCTTTACTCGTAGCAGCGCGAGATCACAAAGTAAGGCGCGTAGTCTATGCAGCGTCGAGTTCTGCCTATGGAGATCAACCAACATTACCGAAGTCTGAACAGATGTTGCCCGATCCTTTGTCGCCTTATGCAGTGGCGAAACTGGTGGGTGAGTATTACTGCCAGGTGTTCACGCGTGTTTATGGGTTGGAGACTGTTTCACTGCGTTACTTCAACGTGTTTGGACCACGACAGGATCCCGGTTCGCAGTATTCAGGCGTGGTTTCACGTTTCATCAGTTCATTGCTTTCGAATGAGCGTCCGGTGATTTACGGAGACGGGGAACAGTCGCGCGATTTCACCTACATCGACAACGTCGTGTTCGCGAATCTGCGTGCGGCGGAAGCGCAAGACGCGGCGGGTAAGGTGATTAATGTCGCGAATGGCGAGCGAATCACATTGAATCAACTGCTCGCGGAGTTGAAAGAATTAACTGGGAAACAGGACGTTACGGCCGAATATCTCGAACCGCGTGTTGGCGATGTGCGCCACAGTCTTGCGGATATTACTCTGGCGCAGAAGTTCTTGGGTTATGAGTCGAAAGTCGATCTGCGCGAGGGCCTCAAGCGCACGATTGACTGGTGGAAATCCAGCCGTTTCAACCGCGGATGACACGGATAGAAATCCGATTTTCAATCCGTGTTATCCGTGGCCAGGTTTTTCAAACTCTTCGCGAACGGCGGTCTCGCCACACCTTTATCAGTAATTATCGCTGTGATGAATTGATGCGGCGTGACATCGAAGGCCGGATTGTGCACGTTGACACCTTCGGGCGCGAGTTGATGGTCGCGGATGTGAGTCACTTCCATCGGGTCGCGTTCTTCGATCGGGATCTCTTCACCCGATGCGAGCGAAAGATCGAGCGTAGTTAAAGGCGCGGCGACATAGAACGGAACGCCATGTTCTCGCGCGAGCACCGCGACCATGTACGTACCGATCTTGTTTGCAGTATCGCCATTCGCGGCAATGCGATCCGCACCGACCACGACCGCATCAACCTTTCCGCTCTTCATCACGTGACCAGCCATATTGTCGGTGATCACGGTTACGGGGATATCATCTTTTGCCAATTCCCACGCGGTGAGCCGGAGGCCCTGGAGAAATGGCCGCGTCTCGTCGGCGATCACTGCGACTTTCTTACCCGCGTCGCGTGCGCCGCGAATGACCCCGAGGGCAGTGCCGTAATCACCCGCGGTTGCGAGAGCACCGGCGTTGCAGTGCGTGAGTACGGTGGCGCCGTCGGGGATCAGTGGACCACCATGCTTTCCGATCGCGCGATTTGCGGCGATGTCTTCTTCAAATATCGCCAGCGCCTCGTTAACCAGAGTCTTCTTGATCTCTTCGACGTCGTTGAGGTGTTTGTTCTTTTGAAACGTCGCGCGCATTCGTTCGATCGCCCAGAACAGGTTGACCGCAGTGGGCCGAGTCTTGCTCATCACTTCGCAGATGTATTGCAGATCGTCATCGAGATCCGCGACCGAAGTTCCAACTGACTGGCTCGCGCCGAGCGCAATTCCCATCGCTGCTGCGACGCCGATTGCTGGTGCGCCACGAATCACCATCTTGCGAATCGCTTCCGCCACTTCGTCATAAGAGCGCAGCATCAGATACGTCTCCTCCGAAGGCAGGAGACGCTGGTCCAACATGCGCACGCCGTCTTTTGTCCACTCGACAGTTTTAATCATTGCGAAGGCATCTTAGCATGTTTGACTCGTGAGCGTGGCGCGTGTTAGTGTCCGCGCGTTTCGACGATCTTTAATTAAGCGTTTGGGTGCCCCGATTGGGGGAGAATAGGGAAGCGGGTGTGAATCCCGCGCGGTCGCGCCACTGTGATGAGAATGTTTTCTCTAAGCCAGGAGACCTGCCCGAAACGCTTTGCAGCCTTCTCAACACTCGCGCAAAGGTGTTCAGGCCATGCTGTCACGAACTTCATTAAAACTACTTCTCGCTTGCACGTTTCTCCTCACTATCACGTCATCGTGCGGGTCAATCCAAAAATCGACACTTGATGGTCCGGTAACGCGAACACTGACCGATGACGCCGGGCGACGTGTCTCGATGCCGGCGCGCGTCGATCGCGTTATTTCACTCGCGCCGAACCTGACCGAGATTGTTTTCGCGGTGGGCGGTGGCGCTCAACTTGTCGGACGAACGAGTTACTGCGACTTTCCTCCTGAAGCAAAATCTGTGGCTGAAGTTGGCGATACGATTCATCCGAGTCTCGAACGAGTGATCGCCCTTAAGCCGCAAGTTGTTTTGATCTCAACTGCGTCACAGCTCGAAGTGTTCACGCAACAACTTCAAAACCAGAACATCGCAGTATTTGTTACCGCTCCACACGATCTCGAAGGCGTGTTCCGATCGATCGAACAGGTCGGGGAGATACTTGGAAAAAAAGAGCGGGCGGCGACGCTCGTGCAGTCACTGCGTCAGAGAACGGATGCCGTCGAGCAAGCGGTGAAACAAAAACCGCCGGTGCGAGTCTTTTACCAGTTATCTGCCGAGCCGCTATACATCGCCGGTCACGACTCTTTTGCAACCGATCTAATGCGTCGCGCCGGCGCTATCTCAGTTACGGCTGATGTTCCGGGGGAGTGGCCCAAGTACAGTAGTGAGTCCGCACTGGCCACAAAACCCGATGCGATCATTTTGCCTACCGGTGGATCGATGGGAAATGGAAATTCCACGATCAATGAAGCACTGCGGCAGTCACCGGCCGTGCTGCAAGGTCGCGTGTACAAGATCAACGACGATCATCTCGTCCGGCCTGGACCTAGAGCGATTGATGGACTCGAGGAGATGGCGCGCGCGCTTCATCCTGACGCATTCAAATAACGATGAATCGTGTGACGCTTCGGAAAACTGTTATCTGTTGTGCGCTGTTGGCGGCAGGATTGTTGCTCGCGATTGTATTCACGTCGCTCGTCGGCAGTGAACGGCTGCCTGTGCGTGGTTCGTTATGCGCGCTCGCGTCGTTTGGAAATGCATCATGCGGTTTGACGTCCGATCAGTTCGACATACTGTTTCAAATTCGCCTGCCGCGAATTTTGCTCGCTGCTGCTGTCGGTGGTTCCCTCGCAACAGCAGGCGCGGCCTATCAAGCCTTGTTGCGAAATCCACTCGCAGAGCCTTATCTCCTCGGCGTCTCAAATGGAGCTGCAGTCGGAACAATGCTGGCGCTGGTTTTCTTCGGCGCGAACGAGTGGACACGCCCGCTGCTCGCATTCACAGGAGCGCTGCTGGCGACGTTTGCAGTGTATCGACTCGCGCGTGGACGTGCAGGCTCAACGCCCGAACGCTTGATACTGGCGGGAGTGATCGTCACCACATTTCTGTCCTCAGTGATCGTGTTCGTGACGACTCTAATGGACGCCACACGCATTCGCTCGTTCACTTTCTGGCTCCTTGGCGATCTCTCGGGAACGAGCAAAGCACTTCTGCCAGTCGCGATCAGCATTGCGATTGCGGGTGCATTGATACTCACGCTCAACGCGCGATCGTTGAACCTGTTGATGCTTGGCGAGCGTGACGCTTTTGATTTAGGGGTTGAAGTTGGGCGCGTGAGAGTGATGGTGTTCCTCGTTGCGAGTTTATTGGTGGGAAGTTCTGTGGCAGCGAGTGGATCTGTTGGATATGTCGGGCTGGTTGTGCCGCATCTCGCGCGACTTTCACTCGGGAGTGATAATCGCATCAGCATCCCGGCGGCGGCACTCGGCGGCGCGGTGTTCGTGATCGTCGCCGACACAATCGCGCGCACGGTTATCGCACCGCGAGAGTTGCCGGTCGGCGCGATTACGGCCCTGATTGGCGCGCCGTTGTTTATTTATCTGTTGAAGAGGGCGTGACTTGCTGGACGCACGTGACTTAACGATTGCTTACGACCATCGCATCGCGGTGGCTGATCTCAGTCTGACTCTGAAACGCGGTGAGATAACGGCGATCATCGGGCCGAATGGCGCCGGCAAGTCGACGCTGCTCAAGAGTCTCAATGGTCAGGTTCGTCCTTTTTCAGGAACGATCTTTTTAGACGGCCAACCACTCGAGAGATTGAATCGCCGCAACGTTTCGCGGCGCGTTGCGGTAGTTGCACAGGAAGCTGAACTTCGGTTCCCGGTAACCGTGCTCGAATTTGTACTCGGTGGACGCTTCGCGTGGGCCACCAATGCCGGTTGGGGTTGGGAAACTGACCACGACCTAAAGATTGCGGACGCGGTGTTACGTGAGACTGAGCTCAGCGATCTCAGTGGTCGTTTGATGAATGAATTATCCGGCGGCGAAAGACAGAGAGCTTTGATGGCGCGTGCCCTTGCGACAGAAGCTCCCATCCTTTTGCTCGATGAGCCAACCGCGAACCTCGATCTTTCACACCAGGCGACATTGCTGGCGCTAGTGCGAAAGCGTTGTAACAGCGACGAAGCTGCGGCGCTCGTCGTAACGCACGACATCAATCTCGCGGCACAGTTTGCAGACAATCTCATATTAATGAAACATGGTCGCACCGTTCATACAGGAACGCCGGAGCAAGTGCTCCAACCGCACATCCTGCAAGATGTGTTTGAAGTAAAAGTTTTGGTTGATGCTCATCCGGTGACGGGTGGGCCACGCGTCACGCCGGTACACGAAACATACCGGCATCATTGAAAACACGAGCGACGTGCAGCAGGGAAGGCGGTGCGAAGCCGCCACTGCCCGCGCAACTGTAAGCAGTAACCAGGTCACTCAATGTTTTAGTCACTGGCTGCGGCCGGGAAGACGAGGGACCGAGGCGATTCTGCGGAATCATAACTGCGAGTCAGGAAACCTCTGCGGCGCTCATTTCAGCTCGCACTGCGACGGGCAGGAGAAGCTACGATGAGTAAAAGATTATTACTGACACTCGTTTTTATCCTCACGATCACTACAAACGTTTTTGCGCAAGGCGCAGGTGGGATTAGCGGCGCTGTCGTCGATGAGAACGGCGCCAAAGTGGCAGGCGCGCAGGTTATTCTCAGATCTAGCAGTGGAGTTAATCTCACTACTGCAACTGATCAGGCCGGCGCTTTTAAATTCGAGAGTCTTCGTTCGGGTTCGTATTTCGTCGAAGTAAAGGCTAGCGGGTTTTCAGTCTTCACTTCGGAAGAGATCGAATTCCAGCGCGGCGAGAGCAAACAAGTAAACGTTGTACTCAAGATTGCATCGATCAACGAGAGCGTGGTGGTGACTGCGACCGGAACGGTCCAACGCGCTGATGAAGTGTCGAAAGTCGTATCAACACTCGATGCTCAGCAGATCGAGGCGAAGCATGAGTTGAGTTTGACTGAGAGTTTGCGCGGCACTCCGGGCGTCCGTGTGCAACAACAAGGCTCACCAGGATCTTTAACGACGTTGCGCCTGCGGGGTCAAAGAAACTTCGACACAGCCGTGCTACTTGATGGGCTCCGAGTGCGCGACGCAGGCGACATCAACGGGTCAGCCGTGTCGCTCATGTCAGATTTAGTGCCAGTGGCATTGGACCGAATCGAAGTTTTGCGGGGTGCGGGTTCGTCGATTTACGGAACGCACGCGATTGGTGGTGTCGTAAACCTGATTCCCGCGGTTGGCTCGTCGGGGTTTCACATCGATGCTGGATTTGACGGCGGTAGCCTGGCGACGTATCGCGAGCGTCTACAGGCATCCGGCGGCGGCGAACGTTACGGTTTCGAACTCGGAGTGAATCGTTTGGACGTGCGCAATGGAATTGATGGCGATGATGCGTACGGCAACACCGGTTTCGCTGGGCGCCTCCAATTCAATCCCACGCCTTCAATCACGATTTCAGGAAATTTACTCGGGAACATCGCGAATGCGCGCGTGAACGACAATCCATTTCCATTGGCTGCGGCTTTCGGCACGAGCGAACGTTTTCCAAAAGCGATAGCAGGCCTGACTTTTCAGCCCGACTTCAACAATCCCGATCAAGGTCGGCGCAATCGTCTGCTCGTCGGCTCGGGAAGGTTCTCGCAGGTCGTGAGCGACACGGTTTCGTATTCAGTTGCGTACCAGCGCGTCTCGAGTGATCGACGTAACTACAATGGAGCCCTTGTCGATCCGCGATTCACATCATTCGTCCCGTTCGGTGATTTTGAGTTTCAGAACATCAACAACGGCAACGTCGATACTGTCGACGGACGAGTAAATTTTTACTTTTCGAAATCGAATCTGCTGACTGCCGGGTTTGAGTTCGAGCGTGAGTCGTTGTTTCAGAGCTCGACGCCTTCGTTTACCTTCCTCAACAACACGACCGATCGACAACGAACGTTCGCAGTGTTTGGGCAGGACCAGCTGTCGTTTCTTGATGATCGTCTGCGCTTTTCGATCGGTGTGCGTGGTCAGTGGTATCGCATCAATAGTGCGGATCGACCGGGAGCTCTGCAAGGTCGTGAAGCTGAGAGTTCCGCTACGGGCGACGGCGCTGTCGCTTATTTCATACGAAGTACGGGCACGAAGTTGAGAGCACACGCCGGCAACGGTTTTCGCGCGCCTTCGTTGTTCGAGCGGTTTGGTGAAGGAGACTTCGGTGCCGCGGGGATCGTGCGTTTCGGCGATCCGACGTTGAAAGCGGAGCAGTCGATCAGTGTCGATGGTGGCTTCGATCAGCGGCTCGCAAACGATCGCGTATTGTTTGGAGCGACTTATTTCTACACGCGTCTACAGCGAGTGATTGCCTTTACAGGTTTTGCGGTCGATCCGCTCGGACTCGGACGTTTCAGTGGTTTTGAAAATCGTCCGGGTGGCTTTTCACGCGGAGTCGAGACTTACTTCAACACCGCGCCCATTAAAGGTATGGATCTGAGAGCGTCATACACCTTCACGAACAGCGATCGCGCGTTAGTAGGCCAGGGGCTGTTGCCGGAGTACGTGATACCGAAACACTTGTTTGGTCTCACGCTCACGCAGCGATATCGCACATTGCTCTTCAGTTTCGATCTCAACCGCATAGGATCGTACCTCGCGCCGGTGTTTGAGAATAATTTTCCGTTTCGAATGGCGGAGCTTACTTTCAGTGGATATACGAAGGGCGATCTGTTCGTGAGTTATGAGAGACGACAGACGGAGCGTGTGACGTTGGTGTTGTTTGGTGGAGTGGAGAACGTCTTCAACCAGACGTATTACGAGAATGGTTTTCTCGCGCCCAAAGCTCTCGGGCGCGGTGGCATTCGTGTGAAGTTTTAGCCACGGATAACACGGATCGAAAAGCACGGATCGATCAGTGGTGAATCGGATTTAATAGATCCGCCAAATCCGTGGCTCAGGTTGCAAGGGTTTGGAGATCGAGGACGCATGTGCGCCACTTACAGAACTCTCCCTTGCAACCTGAAAGCGAGACTAAGCGTTTTTGGTAAACAGTCCGCCGGCCAGAAAAATCAGGCCCAATATCCCGTGAATAAAATGATCGGCATTGCCGAAGTGCAGTGGACCAACCATCCACATGCGTTCGGCGCCAGTGCCAAATGCCAGGCCCAAAACAGCGAGCCCGAGATAGACCACGCCAAAAACAAGACAGAAGATTTTTGCGGCCGACAAAGTTCCCGCGAAGCCGAGGTAAAGGGCGATGGCTCCCGAGACAATGTGAACGACATTGTGTACAGGCGATAAGTGCGCTCCCAGCAGGGTCGGAGCTACAAACCCGCACACACCTACAAGTAAAAATACGACTCCCAAAATCTTACAAACCGTCTTTGCCATTACTCACTCGCTCCTGGTTTGAATGTTTGGAACCGAGCGGCGCTCCGCCATGGACGAATGCCCGGGCGTCCGCGTTTCAATGATCAACCTTGGTTTCGTTTTGGTGCGCCGCATGTATACCAGAGTGCAAGGCTAGTTGCAAAGATTTTTTAGCCGTATACTATTGCGAAAGCTTTAGAAAAAGAGGTGAGCCATGGGTAGAAGTAAAGTTCTCTTTGCCGCGCTGTTTCTGTTTTTAACGGTGTCTGTAGTTGACGCTTACACGATCGTTATGCGTGATGGGCGTCGCGTCGAGATTCCGAACGAGTTTACTGTTACGAATTCGACGCTGACTTACGACGTCGGTAACGGCATTCAGGTAACAGTCCAACTCAACACTGTCGATATAGTTGAAACTGAGCGCGCGAACCGCGAAGCGCATGGAGCGTTTTTGTTGAGAGCGAATGCGCCGAAGGTTGAGCGCGCACCGCAGGTTCGTCCGGCTGGTGCAGGGCGCTCAATCACGAATACGGAACTCGAGAAATTCCGCCTTGCGCGTGTCGAGAGTGAAAACCAGCGTCAGGCGTTGGGCTTGCCTTCGTTGGAACAGCGACAGCGCGAAACAGCGGCGATTGAAGACCGCACAATGGAACAAGTGCGCACGATGCGGGCTCAGGAGGAGGCTTACTGGCGCGGTCGCGCGGATGCATTGCGTGCTGAGAACCAGGCGCAGTTCCGTCACCAACCGGGAGAGATACCGTGGTCATATTCGTTCGGAGGATTCCCCGCGTTTGACGGTTTTGGCTTTGGAGTCACAGGTGATCCATTTAATCGCTTCGGAAGATTTCGGCCTTCACCGTTCGACGGATTTCTCGCGACACCGATAACTGCTTTTCCAAGATTTCCGTTTGATAGCCGAAGGCCGGTATTCCGAGCGCCCGGCGTACGCATCAATCCGAGGCCTTTTCACATGAGTCGCGGATCACGCAGATGACTTGGGAAACAGTTATCGGACTTGAGATCCACGCTCAACTGAGCACGGAGTCGAAAATCTTCTGCGGTTGTGCGACACGTTTTGGCGACGAGCCAAACGCCAACACGTGTCCGACTTGTCTCGGCCTACCCGGCGCGCTTCCGGTTTTGAATCGTCGTGTAATTGAACTCGGCGCGCGCGCGGCGTTGTCGCTCGGGTTACATATCAATCATCAATCAATCTTCGCGCGCAAAAATTACTTCTACCCAGACCTGCCGAAGGGCTATCAAATCTCGCAATACGATCAACCTTTTTCAGCCAACGGTGAACTCGAGATCATGACCGCTGAGCGTGACGAAGCCGGTCATCCTCTCGAGTGGCGTCCAAAGAAGATCAGGATAACGCGCCTGCATCTCGAAGAAGATGCGGGAAAGAACGTTCACGAAGGTTTGCCTGAGGTCGATCGCTATTCTTATATCGATCTGAATCGCGCTGGTGTCCCGCTCGCGGAGATCGTCACTGAGCCTGACTTTCGTTCGTCGTGGGAAGCTTACGACTACGTCAATCACGTCCGACGCGCGCTGCAATGGGTGGGCGCGTCTGAAGCCGACATGGAGAAGGGCAACCTGCGTTGTGAAGCGAACGTTTCGGTGAGGCGCGTTGGCGATGATGTGTTTGGCACGAAGGTCGAGTTGAAAAACTTGAACTCGGTTCGGTTCATGCAACGCGCGATCGAGTTTGAAGTAGCAAGACACATCAAGGTGCTCGAATCAGGTGGGCGTCTAACCCAGGAAACTAGGCTCTGGGACGATCGTGCGCTGGAGACGCGTGTGATGCGTTCGAAGGAAGAAGCGCACGACTATCGTTATTTTCCCGAGCCGGATCTGCCGCCGTTGATCGTGTCGGAAGAGTTTGTTGATGAAGTGCGGCGGGCGATGCCGGAGTTGCCGGAGGACCGGCGTAAGCGGTTTAGCGAGCAGTATAGGTTGAGTTATGCAGACGCTTCGCAACTCGTTTCCGAACGCTCCCTCGCTGATTACTACGAGCAGGCTGTGGAAGCGTCGGGTAATGCGCGCGCGACTGCGAACTGGATCAGATCCGAGTTGTTACGCGAACTCGAAGCGAATGGGCTTTCCGCGTCTGATTCGCCGGTGGCGGCCGCAGAGTTGGGCGCGCTCGTGCGTATGATCGACGAAGCGAAGATCAGTGGTAAACAGGGGAAAGACGTTCTTGTCGAGATGTTCAAGACAGGGAAGTCTGCCGCGAGGATCGTTGAAGAACAAGGGCTAGTGCAGGTTAGCGATACCGGTGAGATCGACTCGCTGATCGATAGCGTGATAGCTGCGAACCCCGATCAGGTTGCGAGCTATCGTTCCGGCAAAGAAGCGTTGATGGGGTTCTTTGTGGGCCAGGTGATCAAGGCTTCGAAGGGCAAAGCGAATCCGAAGATTGTCAACGAAAGACTGCGCGCAAAGTTACAGGGTTGAGTGGCTGACAGTCAGTACCGTAACGCGATAGCGTCGGGTCAATCTCGCGTATCCGTACCCGACGCTACCGCGCTACGGTACTGACCTCATCCAAGTAGAGGTAAGTGTGGATCTAACTGGAAAGAGTGCGATTGTTACAGGTGGCACGCGTGGAATCGGGCATGCGATCGCAAAAGCTCTCATCTCCGCCGGAGCGAACGTGGCAATCACAGGGCGAATAGAATCGGACATTGAAAACGCAACCTCGGAGTTGAGCAAAATCGGACCCGGCACTGTCTCGGGTTACTGCTGCGATGTTCGCAAATATGACCAGGTAAAGTCGCTTTTCGCGGCGTTCGGTCACGTCGATATTCTCATCAACAATGCCGGCATCGGAATCTTCTCGTCAGTGGAGTCGATGAGTCCGGAAGATTTTCGCGCTGTGCTCGAGACGAATGTGTTCGGCGTCTTCTACTGTTGTCACGAAGCGATTCCGTTGATGAAGCAAAGAGGCGGTGGTTACATCATCAACATCTCTTCACTCGCCGGCGCCAATCCGCACGCGCGGATGGCTGCGTACAACGCGTCGAAGTTTGGGTTGAACGGTTTTAGTGAAGCGTTGATGCAGGAAGTAAGACACGACGGCATAAAGGTGAGTTACATCATGCCCGGTTCAGTTAACACTGAGTTTGGTGGTGACGAACCGAGCGATCAAAAGAGTTGGCAACTCCAGCCAAGCGATGTTGCGCAAGTAGTGATGGATCTACTTGCGTATCCGGGCCGCGCATTACCGAGCCGAGTTGAGATCAGACCATCGAGGCCGCCGAAGAAATGACGAAGATTTCTCACGCAAAGGCGCAAAGACGCAAAGGAAGTTTTGCAATCCGCGGAGCGTCTTTGCGGCTTTGCGCCTTTGCGCGAGATTCTTTTCTATGAGAGCGGTCGTTCAAAGAGTGACGCGGGCGAGCGTCACGGTTGAGGGAGAGGTTGTTGGCGAGATCGGAAATGGTCTCGTCGTTTTGTTAGGTGTTGCGCGGGACGATACGCGCGAGGATGCTGACTATCTCGTCCCCAAGATCGCTGCGCTGCGGATCTTTGACGATGCCGAGGGGCGCATGAACGTTTCTGTCAAAGACATCGCCGGTGCTCTGCTGATTGTTTCTCAATTTACTCTGTACGGCGATGTGCGACGTGGCTTGAGGCCCTCATGGAGCGATGCGGCGGCGCCTGAGATTGCCAAACCTTTGTACGATTATTTCGTGGAGGCGAGCCGGAAGCTGCTTGGGCGGGTTGAAACTGGCAGCTTCCGCAAGATGATGCAAGTCGAACTGGTTAACGATGGACCAGTAACGATCCTGCTCGACAGTCGCAAACGGTTTTAAATCATGTCGTCGGAGGCTTTTGAGTTTTCGTCGAGCTCGTAGCGTTCGCGATCGCGCTTCTCGATCTTGTCGATAAACTCCAACTCTTCGTTATCTTCATAACTCACGCCCATGGCTGACGCGTTTTCCTCGACGAGCGATTGATCGGGAGTCGGATTGTCTCCGGCCACAGTTTCCGAGCCGCTGTCGTTGACGTCTTCCCAATCGGCATCGAGGTCGCCACCGGCATCGCGCGGCGAAGCGGCCGTGTTGTTGCGCAGTCGATGGGCCAGCAGCTCCGGATCCTTGGGAGCGCGGGAAATCTCCTGCTCCATAAACTCCTCAATTTCCGGATCCGGTATGTAATCAGGATCGTTAGCCAAATACTCGCCGTGTTTCTTAGACATGCAATCTCCTCGTGCTGTGTTTTGGGAAACTATACCCAATAGCGGGGAAATGGAGAAATCACGAATTTGTTTCACGCAAAGGCGCAAAGAAGGACGCAAAGACACAAAGAAAAACTTTGCGCCTTTGCGTGAAATATTCCTCGCTGGTACACTTCAATTTGAACCAAAACATTCAACAAAACTTCGCTTCTTACGAAAGAGTTTGAGCACCACTATGCCAGCCAGCCCCTTTGATTCTTTGCAAACTTTCAGTTCCGCCACCGGCCCGATTGGGCAGTTCTATTCATTGCCGAAACTCGAGCAGGACGGCGTTGGTCCGATTTCGAGACTTCCGCACAGCCTGCGCGTGGTCCTCGAGTCAGTGCTGCGCAACTGCGACGGCGAAAAGATCACCGAAGACGACGTTCGCGAACTCGCCAACTGGCAGCCAAACGGCAAGCGCATCGAGGAGATTCCTTTCATCGTCGCGCGCGTGCTGTTGCAGGATTTCACCGGCGTTCCCCTCCTCGTCGATCTCGCTGCCATGCGTTCAGCCGTGGCGCGTCTCGGAAAAAATACAAGCGTTATCGAACCACTCGTGCCAGTCGATCTCGTGATCGATCACTCAGTGCAGGTCGACTTCTCGAGCACGCGCGATGCGTTTGAAAAGAACATGGAGATGGAGTTCAGACGCAATCGTTCGCGTTACCAATTTCTCAAGTGGGGCACTCAGGCGTTCGACGGCTTTTGTGTGATTCCGCCGGGCATCGGCATCTGTCACCAGGTCAATCTCGAATACCTCGCGAAGAATGTTTGGGAGAAGAATGTTTACTACCCCGATTCGCTCGTCGGAACTGATTCGCACACGACGATGATCAACGGTCTCGGCATTGTCGGTTGGGGCGTGGGCGGCATTGAGGCAGAGGCCGCGATGTTGGGCCAACCGGTTTACTTCCTGACTCCGGATGTCGTCGGCGTACACCTGAGCGGCAGCTTGCGTGAAGGGATGACGGCTACTGATCTCGTGTTGCGCGTGACGGAGATGATGCGCAAAGCGAAGGTCGTTGGGAAGTTTGTTGAGTTTCACGGTGAAGGTGCGGCGAGTTTGTCTGTCACGGATCGCGCGACGATTGCGAACATGGCGCCCGAGTACGGGGCGACGATGGGATTCTTCCCGGTCGATGAAGAAACGTGTGCTTATCTTCTCGCTACGGGCCGTCCGAAAGAGCACGTAGATATCGTCAGAGACTACTACACGGCGCAAGGCATGTTTGGCATACCGCGCCGCGGTGATTGCGATTACAGCGTTGTGCTCGATCTCGATCTCGCGTCGATTGGTCCAAGTGTCGCTGGTCCAAAGCGTCCGCAGGATCGAATCGAACTGTCAGCACTGAAGACACAGTTCAACGAGTTGATGGTGAAACCGATCAGTGAGGGCGGTTACGGGAAAAGCGAAGACGAGCTTTGGACTCGTTTTCACGTCAAGATCGGCGCCGACAGACAGCGCGCTATGGCCGGTGGCGGTGAGCAACGACAGGAGACAGTTCCCGCTTCGGCCGTTAATCATCAGACAGAGGCCAACACCAACGCCTGGACGGAAACGGAAATGGTCAACAATCGACCCACTCCGGACATTGTTGCCGAGATTCCCGAAGACGAGTTTCCGACTGGTGATGAACTCGTGGGCCATGGCGATGTTTTGATCGCGGCGATCACGTCGTGCACAAACACTTCCAATCCAAGTGTGATGTTGGCGGCGGGATTGCTTGCCAAGAAAGCTGTCGAAAAAGGATTGTCTGTCAGTCCAAAAGTAAAGAACTCGCTTGCGCCAGGCTCGCGTGTAGTGACGGAGTATCTCGAACGAACCGGACTTCAACCTTATTTAAATGAATTGGGTTTCAACCTCGTCGGTTACGGCTGCACGACTTGCATCGGAAACTCCGGTCCACTCGATCCAGCGATCGAACAGATCGTAAATGAACGCGACGTAATCGCCGCGTCTGTTCTTTCGGGCAATCGAAACTTCGAAGCGCGCGTTCACCAGAGCATCAAGGCAAACTTCCTGATGAGTCCGCCGCTCGTGGTTGCGTTTGCGATCGCGGGGCGTATCGATCTCGATATGTCGTCGGATCCGATCGGCACCGGCAACGACAACGAAGAAGTTTACCTGCGCGACATCTGGCCCACGATGGAAGAGATCAACGGCATGATGCGCGCCGCTTTTGATCCAGAGACGTATCGACGACTCTACGGTAGTTTCGCGGAACAGAATCCACTCTGGAACGATATCCCGAGCTCTAGCGGCAACGTTTACCAGTGGGAGTCTGAGTCGACTTACATTCGCGAGCCACCTTACTTCGAGAATTTTCACAGCACACTGCTGCCCGTGTCGGATGTGAAAGGCGCGAGACCGCTGGCGATCTTCGGCGATTCAGTAACGACCGATCACATCAGTCCCGCGGGCGCGATTAAGCCTTCGTCACCGGCAGGTTTGTACTTGCAGGAACGCGGCGTCGATATCAAAGACTTCAACAGTTATGGCGCGCGGCGTGGTAATCACGAAGTGATGGTTCGTGGAACGTTTGCTAACGTGCGCATCAAGAACCTCATGGTTCCGGGGGTTGAGGGCGGTGTGACGATCTATCAGCCCGATGGCGAACGCATGAGCATTTACGACGCTGCGATGCGTTATCAGTCTGAAAATGTGCCGCTCGTGATTGTCGCTGGTCAGGAGTACGGCACGGGCAGTTCGCGCGACTGGGCGGCGAAAGGAACGAGGCTGCTTGGTGTCAAAGCGGTGATCGCACAGAGTTTCGAGCGTATCCATCGTAGTAATCTGGTTGGAATGGGCGTGTTGCCCTGCCAGTTCAAGGACGACACGAACGCGGCTTCGCTGCGACTCGACGGTAGCGAAAGATTCGATGTCCTGGGAATAGAAGCAGGCATTGAGCCGCGCCAGGACGTGACACTCGTGATTCATCGAAAGAGTGGCGCGATCGAGGAGATTCCGATCACACTCAGAATCGACACGCCGATCGAAGTCGATTACTACAAACACGGCGGAATTCTTCCGTACGTCTTGCGTCAACTATTACTAGGTACGACAGAGTTTTAAAGGAGCAATAATGTCATCAGCAGCAGTGGATTCACGTAAATATCAATTATTCATCGACGGGCAGTGGGTCGATTCAGAGTCGGGCAAGACTTTTAAGACGCCAAATCCGGCGACGGGCGAGACGCTCGCTGAAATCGCGGAAGCCGACAAGGCCGACATCGACAAAGCCGTTGCGGCTGCGCGCCGTGCGTTCGAAGGTAAGTGGGGAAAGATGAGCGCGCGCGATCGCGGCAGACTGCTCTACAAACTCTCGCAATTGATCGAGCAACACTCAGCCGACCTCGCCGCTCTGGAGACTGCCGACAACGGCAAGCCGATCAAGGAGTCGATGTACGTTGACCTCCCGCAAGTCGTTGAGAACTTCGAGTACTTCGCTGGTTGGGCCACGAAGATCGAAGGCGAAACGATTCCCGTGCCCGGCAAGATGTTCAACTACACGTTACGCGAGCCGATCGGTGTTTGTGGTCAGATCATTCCGTGGAACTTTCCGCTCCTGATGGCAGCGTGGAAACTCGCGCCCGCGCTCGCGGCCGGCAACACGATCGTTCTCAAACCGGCAGAGCAAACTCCTGTCGGCGCGATGGAGCTTGCGAAGTTGATCCAGGAAGCAGGGTTTCCGGAAGGCGTCGTCAATATCGTTCCCGGCTATGGTGAGACTGCCGGCGCTGCGCTAGCTGCTCATCCCGGTATCGACAAGATCGCGTTCACCGGTTCAACTGAAGTCGGCAAGTTGATCGCGAAGTCTGCGGCTGAGAATCTCACGAAGGTCTCGCTCGAGCTCGGTGGAAAAGCGCCGAACATCGTCTTTGCTGATTCCGATCTCGAACAGGCTGTGGCCGGAGCGATGATGGGAATCTTCTACAACCAGGGCCAGGTGTGTTGCGCTGGTTCGCGATTGTTTGTCGAAGAGTCAGTAAAGGATGAATTCCTCGGCAAGCTCTCGGACAAAGCCGGAAAGATCGCCGTCGGCGATCCGATGAACAAGTCGACTCAGATGGGACCGCAGGTTTCCGAAGAGCAACTGAACCGGATCAAGGGTTATGTCGATATCGCGCGTGAAGAAGGCGCGACCGTTCTTACTGGCGGACAGTCGCCCAGTCTCGAAGGCGCGTTTCAAAAAGGTTACTTCTTCAGTCCGACAATCTTCGCAGAAGTGAAGAACAGCATGCGCGTGGCGCAGGAAGAGATCTTTGGACCAGTTGTGTCGGTCATCAGCTTCAAAGACGAAGACGATCTGATCAAGCAGGCGAACGATACGATCTATGGTCTATCGGCCGGCATTTGGACCAGGGACATCACGCGCGCGCATCGTTTCGCGAAAGAGATCAAGGCGGGCGTGGTTTGGATTAATACCTACAACATGTTCAATGCAGCGTCTCCCTTTGGTGGTTACAAGCAGTCAGGCTATGGCCGCGAGATGGGCAAACACGCGCTCGAACTTTATACGCAGGTCAAGAGCGTTTGGGTCGATCTCTCGGGTAGACCAATCGGGTGGTTCGGTAAATAAGCCACAAAAAGGCACATAAAGCACAAAATGATTTTTTTGAGCGCGCAACGCTCATTAACTTTTATGTGCCTTGTGTGCCTTTTTGTGGCTAATGAACTATTATTGTCGCCTCTCCCGAAATGAAACCATTAAAGGAGACGCCAATGCTTGCATTGAAAAAAGCCGCTGTTCTCTTCGTCTTGATCGGTGGAGCGCTGCTCTTCACCGCCTGCCCCAGCCAGACAAATATCGCAAAAATAAATCGTAATCCGGATCATTATCGTGGTAAGGAAGTCGGTATTGCCGGGCGAGTTACCGACAGTTACGGAGCGATGGGCGTCGGCGCTTACGAGATCGACGACGGCACAGGAAGAATTTGGGTTGCAACCAGGCGCGGTGTTCCGTCTCGCGGTTCACACGTCGGGGCGAAGGGTTACATTCATAACGGTTTCAGCTTTGCCGGACGCAGTTACGGCACGGTTCTCGAAGAAACTGATCGGCGCTCGAGATGAAGGGATGAGCCGCGAGATCGTCAATAATTTCGATCGTCAATTCGCGGCTCTTCTCGACAGCCTAAAAGATCTCGCGAGCTCGGTCCCGATCAATCTCCTCTACCGCAATCCACCCGCGATCAGCATCGGCGAGTGTATTCTTCGCAGTGCTGCTGTTATCGAACAGACCTGCGGTGGTCTGACGTCCAATCTCTGGGACGATCCTTTCGAGTGGACGCTTCCCGAAACACTTTCGAATTCGGATCTGATTGTCGACTACTTGTCCGAAGTTGATCGATTGCGTCAACTGGCGTTCAATTCAATTACTGACGACAGCGCGTTAACGAAGTACATTTCGGCGCCAGACGGCGAGCGACAACTTATTAACGTGCTGCTGAAAACGTTGATTGAGGCCGGTGATTATCGCGGCCGGGCTGTGGCCACGATCAAAATACTTTCCGGTGAAGGCGCTGCTCGGTTTATTATCTAGGCTGACGTAACAGCCCGTTTGGCGAGGAACAATCCCCATGTTTTGTCCGCAATGCGGCCAGCAACAAGTTACCGGAGTTACCCGATTTTGCTCTCGTTGCGGTTTCCCCCTGGATGGCGTCGTGCAGTTGCTCAGCCACGGCGGGCAGCTTCCGGTATATCGCGGACCGGACGAGCCGGTTCCGATTTCACCACGCCGAAAGGGCGTCAAACAGGGCGGCTTGTTACTTCTTTCCGGAGCGTTGATAGTGCCGATACTGGGAATGTTTGCCAGTTTTACCAACGCCACTTTCATCGAAATACTAGCAGCGTTGGCGGCGATCATCTGTTTTATCGGTGGACCACTGCGCATGTTGTTTGCAGCAGTGTTTGAGGAACCCGCGCCGAAACCTTTCATTCCGTATGGGCCACCGCCGGCTCCCATGCCTGCGCATCCTCAGCAATTTGGACCACCAGTGCAGCGTCCCGCGTTAACGCCGCCGCCCGCACGTGCTCAGGGCGCGTGGCGGCGTCCGAACACTGCCGAGCTCGCGAATCCGCCGAGTGTCACTGAGAACACCACTCGCTTGCTGGACAAAGAGGATCGCACACCCGAGCAATAGCAGTGATCACTTTTCACGATTGGATGAAGAGGGCACTGTACGATCCTTCTGAGGGCTACTACCAAAGATCAGATCGCGAACGTTGGGGCAGGGCAGGTGACTATAGGACCAGTCCTGAGCGAAGCTCGCTGTTCGCCGCGACGTTTGCACGTTACTTCGCGCGGCTATACGAAGAGCTTGGCGGGCCGCGTGAATGGACCATCGTTGAGTGTGGAGCTGGCGGCGGAGAATTTGCTTTCGTAGTGCTTGAGACGCTGGCACGGCAGTTTCCAGTGGTGTTTGATGCGACGCGTTATGTTGTTTACGACGTGAGTCAGGATGCGCTGCGGCGTACACGTTTGCGACTCGGCGACCGTGTTCAGTACGGTTCGTCTTTTGACGAGATTCGTATCGATAGCGGGATCGTTTTCTCAAACGAGCTGCTCGATGCGTTTCCGGTCCATCGTGTTGTGCAAACGGAGCGGGGGCTGGCGGAGCTTTACGTCGTGGATGCGTCGTGGATTGAAGGGCCTTTGTCGACGCCTAAACTGGCTGAGTTTTGCGCACAGTATGCACCGGAACTCGCTATCGGCCAGGTCATCGAGATCAATCTTGAGATCGACGAATGGTTTGCGCGTGTTGCGAATAAGCTCGCGAATGGATTTGTGATCACCGTCGATTATGGGGCTGAGAGTGTTGATCTTTACGATCCAACGCTACGCCCAAACGGAACGCTTCGTGGTTTCCGGCAGCATGAGTTTGTTGACGACGTGTTAGCCCATCCGGGTGAGTGCGACATCACGGCGAGTGTGAATTGGACCTACGTGAAGACGGTTGGTGAGCGAGTGGGATTGCAAGTCGTCGACTTTGCGTCTCAGGATAAGTTTCTCTTGAGTGCGGGCTTGCTTAGTGAGTTGGAGTATCAACTTGGCCTTGCTCAGACTGAAGCAGAGAAAGCAGCGTTGACTACCGGCGGGAGAGACATGATTCTGCCTGGTGGTATGGCGTCGAGTTTTCAGGTTCTGGTACAACGACGAGCGAAGGAGGAAGACGAAGATGTCACGTGAGTTTGAGTTGATTGATGTGTGTCACACAGTTGAGCACGGCATGATCACTTACAAGGGACTGCCGGCGCCTGTGATTAGCGACTACCTGAGTCGTGAAGATTCGCACACCCGCTACGCGCCCGGGACCGAGTTTCACATCGGCAAGATCGAGATGGTTGCGAATACGGGCACGTATCTCGATAGTCCGTTTCACCGTTATGCGCGTGGCAAGGATCTGGCGAGTCTTGATCTGTATTCACTGGCGAATCTTGACGGCATCGTCGTGCGTTGTCCCGATGAAACTGAAATCACCGAAGATGCGTTCCGTGACATCGACGTGAATCGCAAGGCCGTGCTGGTCCATACGGGCTGGGATCGACATTGGCGCAAGGAAGAATACTCGAGCGGCAATCACCCGTTTCTAACTGAAGCTGCCGCAACCTGGCTAGCAAAAAATAATGCTGCTTTGGTCGGCATCGACTCCTTCAACATCGACGCCACGCGTGACGGTAATCGTCCGGCACATTCGGTGCTCTTGGGCCACGACATTCCCATCGTCGAGCATCTCTGCGGCCTCGGCGATCTGCCCACCAGTGGCTTTAAATTCTTCGCGGTTCCGGTGAAGGTGCGCGACTTCGGAACCTTCCCCGTCCGCGCCTTCGGAATCGTCTCACGCTAAATCTGGATAACGGAAGCGCAGGGCTTGCCCCGCCGTCAACAACCCATCGGAATATAAACTTCTACCATGCCCACTGTGGTCCAACGATCGCCGACCCGCTTTTCAATGCGAAAGTACAGCGAACTGTCCGAGACCGAGCAAGGCTCGTCATTCGGATTGCGGCATGTTTTAGCAAGTTCCACGACCGCGGGCCAGTCAGAAGCGCGCTTACGAACCGCACTCATCAATTCTGACTTCGTCACAGGCGGAAACTTGCTGGTGTCCATTTGTTTGTAGACAAGCGTTCTAAACTTACGCTGGCCGAGGTGGTCCAACTCGATCCATTCAGAATCGAAGTGACGCCAGTCAATAAGGTCGAGATGTGGTCCCTCACCCATGACTGTCATTGTCGTCCGATAGCGCTCAAAGATTTGATACTGGGCCGACTTGTCACCACCAACGATCGTGATCTCCTTTCCATAGATGTCGTCACCAATATCGAGATCATCCATTACAACCAGCTTTTTCGAGAGTTTTACCGGGATGGTTCCAAGGATCTTGTCCTCTACGCCGTACGCGAAGACGGCTGAGAAATCCGCCGGAGCCGGAGGCTGCATCGGCGTCTCAGGCGTGCTGGCGCGGTATTCGTGTCTTACTTCAAATGGTTTGACTTCCACCACTAGAATCGGTTCAGAAGCAGGTTTGAAAGCCGTGAGATAGTAAATGACCGAGCCTAAAGTAAACGTCAGCAGCGCGACGCCAAAACCATAGATAACTTTTCGCATGATTTACATCGTAAGCAAACGAGTGACGTCCAAAAAGCGGGACTCCCACCCTTTTACGGCGGGCTTGCCTCAGTGAAAGAGACGCTATTCAGGTGCTTGTTTGCTCGCGCCATTCGGCAAGTTTCGCGCGTACTTTTGCGGTGTTGGGATCCTCAATCTGCTCGAAGATGGTGAGTGCCTGTTCGGCGTGATGGATGGCTTGAGCGCGCTCGCCGAGTTCATCCAGCGCCAGACTCATATTCCACAGCGCACCGCCTTCACCTCTGCGGTCGCCAATCTCGCGCTCGATAGTCAAACGTTGTTGATAGAATTCGATGGCCCGGTTGGTCTCACCCAGGGTGGCATAGGTCAAACCTAGGTAGCCCAGCGCGACGGCTTCCATTTTTCGATCCTGCAAATGTCTGGCAAGGCCCAGGCTAAGTTCCATCCTGAGAATCAGCTCGCGTGAGTGCTGTCTTAGATCAAATGCCGCACCCGCATCCAACGCCTCAGCCTGTGCTGCGAGCAAGGCTTCTCCTGCCCGAATGATGTCCGACTGCCAAGCAATTACTGCCTGAATGTTGTCCCACTCGAGATCAAAAAGCGCCAGACCGCGCGCCCGCGACTCGCCGCCTTCCCGAATTAGCTTGTTGGAGGCGATCGATACTCCTTGGTAATGCGTAATGAAACGCACCTGACGAACAGCGCGTTCTTCCGCGCTCAATTTTGCGTCCGCGAATAACCGTGCCAAGTCGTGCAAATGATAACGGTTGCTGGTCTCGTTCCATTCCACTAGACTCGTGGCCATTAGTTTACCCAACAAGTACTTCGCTTGGTCTACTTCAACTTCCCACACCGCGGCGGCCGCATCGTCTGCAAATGTTCCGGGGAAAACTGCCAACAAGCGCCAACGCTCACGCAGCTCTTCGCTCAACAACTCGTAACTCAAACTGAGCGAGACATCTATTAATTGGAATCGTTGTTGCCGATCCCGCAAACGCTCAACGTACTCCGCAGGGTGCAGATTCCTGTAATTCACCATCGTCGTGGCGGCCAGTCGGATTGCCAGTGGCAGATGCCCGCACAGTGCGGCGATCTCGTCGGCGTGCGTTTCAATCCGTGGCGCGATGGTGAGCAACAGGTCGCGCGCATCTGAGGCGCTCAACCCGTCGAGGTTTTTTGCCGCCAGTCCGGGCACAGTGAAGTGTTGGCGCGAGGTGATCAGCAACAGACAACCAGCAGGTGGAATCAGCGGCTCAACTTGCTCGGCGTTGGCGGCGTTGTCCATCAGTAGCAGTGCGTGCTGGCCATCGAGCGCAGAAAGATAGAGTCCACGCAACTCGCTCTCACTATCAGGCAGTTTGGTGACCGGATGGTAAGGCCGCACGACGTGGGCCAGAGCCTCAGCCGCAGTGAGCGGTTGGGTGCTCGCGCCTTTGAGATCGAGATAGAACTGCGCGTCGGGATAGCGTGGCTTGAGCAGTTCGACAAGCTTAAACGCTAGCACCGTTTTTCCAATGCCGCCCATTCCCTGAAAACCAGCGATTGTAGCGCCGCCAACTTCGATGGCGGTGAGCAACTCCCGTAATTCAGCTTCGCGGCCGGTAAAGTCTCCAGGTGGTGGTGGAATCTCGTGGGGTTGTGTCAGCGTACTAGCGACAGGGTTCGAGGCTGGGTGGACGTTGATAATCTTGTCACCACCAACATTGTCTCCAGTGATCTTATTGCCAATAAAATTCTTATCACCGGACACTATTGTGCTGCGATTGACGTGGCCGCCAAACGCTGCACTCCGTTTGGCGTTCGCTTTGACTGTGTTACCCGGCGGCACTGAACCGGACGAATGAGTTCTGCCCCGAGCTTCAACGATCTCTGTTGCCACCGCGACCACCATAGCAATAGCGAAAGTCAACCAAACCCAGCGACGATATGGCTGAAGAATCGGTTGGAGGTCGCTGGCGATCAGATTACTCGAAACTGCGCCGATAAAAATAATCGCAGCCACGATTCCCGCGATCAGCGATGCCCGATGGGACCGACCCATTTTCAACTGGGAAACCTCCAAGAACGCCGCTGTGAAGTTGGTGTTGCTGGAAACGAGAGAAAGCAACCGGTACCTGTTTGTCCGTGAGCGCGTGAATGCTAATTGATTTCAAAAGAAACGCACAAGCGAAAATATATGTGCTATGGTGACGACAACCCACCAATTAACGAAGCGGGCCGACATGTGCTCTGAACACAACGTCGACCCTTGACTATCAACCTTCCGAGAAAGGATGACAATCATGGCTAATCATAGTAGCGCAACAGTGCGCGAAACTCCTCACGTAAACCAAACAACTATTAAACGAAGAGCGCAGTCAGTCTTGAAGGACAGATCGATCGATGCGCAGAGTCGCGCGATTATTCGTTACGCTTTGGAGATAAACGATCCGTGGCTTGCAGAACTCGTGCGCCGCGCAGATGCCGGCGAAACACTCATCGATTCAGCGGGCTTCTTGAAGATATTCAGCACCGACGATGAGAAGGTTACAGATTCGCGGTGAAAAGCGTAGTGGTACGGTTTGCGTTCAGCGCATTAATGCCGGAGGCATTGGCTAATTGCAGCCCAAGGTTGGAGCGCAGCGACAACCCTGGGTACACCAAAAAATTATTTCATTAACCCTGAGGGGGTTAGGCCTGTGCGGGAAACCCTTTCAGGGTTAAATGCCTTTTTAAATGATGTAAACCCAGGGTTCTCGCTGCGCTCGAACCCGGGGCTAGAATTAGCCAACGCCTTCGGCGTATCGACCACTTATAACGGAAGAAGCCGATGTTTTGAGGTGCCAAATTGGCACCTCAAGTTTGAACCTGTCACAATTTGTGACCGGTTCAAAAACAGGAATACGCATTTGGAGAAAGTCAGTACAGGAGCGGTAGTGACCTAGTCAACGATGGGAGTCGAGATAGTGGAAAATTGAATGCTGATCACTGACCAGGTCGCTACCGCTCCCTGTACTGACTTTCTCCAAGAATGATTTCGGACTTGAGGCAAAGCCGTTTCGGTGGGATCAATTTTATCGGATGGTGGGCCGTCACTCAGGTTACTTCACCGTGTTCTGATCGCCAGTGACGATTGTGCTGCCTTTGACATCGCCGCCAATCGCGACGCTGCGTTCGCCCTTAGCAGTCACGGTGATGCCTGACGCTTTGCCTTGGTCCAACCAACGGCTTACTTCTTCAGCCAGCGATTGATCTTCGATGAGCAGCTTTTTGAGTTGCTGTAGGAACGCGGCCCGTGCGTATTGGTCTTCAGGAGATGCAGCAACATCCTGTGCGGCTTCGAGTGCGGCTTCCTTCGCTTCGACTTTCGGCTTTAGCTTGGTCCAGAGTGACTTGGCCCATTCCCAACTCTGGCCCGCGACTGCCTTGCCGGTTTCTTCCGCCGCGGTCTCACCCGCTTTGACCAAATAGGGCAGGAGCGGAGCGAGTACCGTGGTGGCTTCGGCCGCCAATGCGACGATGTCCATGTTGTTACCTCTTAGAACAGCTCGAACTTGATCGTCAGATACTTCTTCGGATTCTGGCGGAAGTCGTAGATCATCTTAACGCCTTCAGACGAGAGCTGGTTCACGTTCGTGTAAAGCGTGTCGTCGTTGAGGAGTTTGCCGACGGTGCCTTCGCCGCGTTGCGCTGCCGAGACCATGTTGTCGACTCGTTCGGCAGTAGTGTTGAAGCGCGCGATGGCGGCGCGTGCGTCGTTGTAGATCTGTTCGTCGCGGATGAGTTTGCCGAGCGTGCCGCGGCCGGCGTTGACGTCGGCAATGATGAGATTGATCTGGTCAACTGACTTGTCGAGACGATCGGCGGTGCGATTGATGCGATTGTAAAACTCGTCGTCAGTTAAGAGCTTGCCCGCTGTGCCGCGTCCCGCTCGCAGATCGTCCGAAATGGACTTAAGCGAAATTGCGATCTCGTTGGCATTGTTATAAAGCTGCGGATCGTTGATGAACCGCCCCGCCGAACCATTGCCCGATCTCACCGCCGTCATCACATCCTGCGTCTCGCGGATCGTCGCGTTCAGGTTGTTGTAAAGCGCTTCATCGCTGAACAGACGTCCGACAGTTCCTTTACCGTCTTTGACGTCCTTCACGATGCCGTTGATCTCGTCGGAGAGTTTACTCAACCGCTGGGCCAGATCAGTTCCTGACGTCGCAAAGTCGTTGACTGTGTTCGAAGACGACGACACCAACAAGGCGCCTTCCTGCACAGGCGTTCCGACTGCCGTGCCGGGCGTGATGTTGATAAGCATCTCGTTTCCGAGCAGGCTAGGCGAGCCTTGTTGAGCTGTTGAGTCTGAACGAATGCGCTCGTTGGCCGGACGTCCATCGATTGTGGAATCGATCGTCAACTGCGCTTCAACTCGCGGCGCACCCGGAACAGGCGACGGCTCGAGTAAAACAATGCGCTCGACTTTGCCGACTCGCACGCCCGCGAGTCGCACTTCCGAGCCTTCACGCAAACCATTCGCATCCACGAAACGAGCTTTCACGTGCAACTTTTTGCTGAAGGGATTGATGTCGCCCGAAGCGTTGAGTACGAGAAAGATCAGCACGACAATCGCGAACAGCACGAAAATGCCGACTCGTATCTGGCTCAGACTGATAGTGGATCTTGATCGAGGCATGGCGTTGTCCTCACTCCTTCTTTAATGTCCCCGCAGAAATCTCTGAATGTACGGATCCTCGGCGCGGCGCAGTGATTCGTCAGTGCCGCTGAAGATAATGTTGCCCTCGCGCATCATCATCACTTTGCTGTTGATGAGACATAGCCGCTCACCTTCGCGTTCGAAAACGACTTTGCCGTCCTCACCAACCACCGCGTATTCCGAACAGATGTAATCGAGATTGTTCATCTCGTGTGTGACGAAGATTGACGAAACGTCTTCGAGGTCGCGCAGCTTCATCGCGAGCTCGCAGATGGTGCGTGCAGTTGGCGGATCGAGACCAGCGGTCGGCTCGTCGAACAGAACGATCTTCGGATCGCCGACGAGAGCGCGCGCGATGCCAACACGACGACGCATGCCGCCTGAAAGTTCAATCGGCATCTTGTCGATTGCATCTTCGAGATTGACGAACCGCAACATGCGACGAACCTCCGGTTCCACTTCATCTTCGGGAACACCCTGTTCGTGCAGACGAAAAGCAACGTTGTCGTAAACGGAAAGGGAATCGAAGAGCGCGCCTTCCTGGAAGACCATGCCGATTTTTTTCCGAATGCGCATCATGTGCTCTTCGGAGAAGTCGGTGACGTCTTCACCATCAACCAGCACCTGGCCTTCATCCGGTTTCAGCAGACCAAGAACGAGCTTGATGATGGTCGACTTTCCTCCGCCTGAACCGCCGAGGATGATCTTTGTCTCACCCTTCATCACTTTGAAGTTCAGCTTGTTCAGGATAACGCGATCGTCGAAGGCCAGCAGCACGTCGCGAAATTCGATCGCGGGAATAGCGCGTTCGCGATCGTCAACTTCATGGAAAGTTGATTCCGCAGCCTGCTCACTGATTGTGGATGCAGAAGTGTGTATTTCGGTTGACATCAGAAGTACAGTTATTGAGTTCCTAGGATAACCTGAAGCGCTTTCGCGAGAAAATAGTCGGCAATAATCACGACAATCGACGCCAGCACGACCGCCCGCGTCGTCGAGCGACCCACGCCGACCGTACCACCCTCCGTGCTGAGTCCCTGCCGGCACGCAATGGTGCCGATGATTAACGAAAAGACGAGCGGTTTGACTACACCTCCGATTAAGTCGTCAGTCGTGATAGCGTCGCGGACTGCCGAGATAAACACACTCGACGAAACCGAGTAGAGCAGGACAGCCGTAACCCAACCACCAAAGATTCCGAGAACGTCGGCGAGCACAGTCAACAATGGCAGACTGACTAACAGCGCGAGCAGGCGAGGCGCGACGAGTTTGCGAACCGGGTCAGTGCCGAGGGCGCGCATCGCGTCGATCTGTTGCGACACGACCATCGAGCCTAACTCAGCGGAGATCGCGGAGCCGACGCGGCCAGTAACCATCAACGCGCACAGAACTGGTCCGAGTTCGCGCACGAGTGAAACAGCCACGAGGTAACCGGTCTGCGACTGCGCGCCATAGCTCTTGAGCGTTGGAAACGTTTGCACTGTCAGTACACCGCCCGTAAAAAAGCCGGTCAGAACAATGATCGTCAGCGAGCCGACGCCGATAGCGTCCATCTGCGCGATGGTTTCGGGAATGTAGCGTGGTCGCTTAAAGAGACCGCGAAAAGCGCGAGCGGCTAGAAGTGTTGTTTCTTGCAGTTCGAGCAAGCCGCGCGTAGCGAAGTTCATGGAGAGCGTATCAGACTCGGTCTTTTCCGTTGCGCCAGAGCGTTAAGTAGTTTTAAGACTGCGCGTTTAGAAGAGCGGCCTATGATGCGCAAATTGTGTGCGGGGCGTCAAGCCGTAGCCGAGAGTGGGTGGCGACCTAAAATTAAAGATCGTTATCCACAGATTACACAGACTCTTCGAATTTTGTTTGACTTCTTACCGCCACGGGCATATTTTTCTCACCCTCTTCTTCGTCAATAAACATTAGTCAACCCTCATTCAAAGGAGAATTCCATGACCTGGACATATCCGAGCGGTTTCAATGCCGCAACGGCGTTAACCTACGCCAATTTCGTACAACAAGCGTACTTTCAGTACTACATCAATTCGAAAGCCCAAACGGAGTTTGGCTTCCCGCCTTACTCGCAGGTGATCAGTATCCCGCCAGCAGGCTGCACCCTGCTCTATGACATTCAGTTCAACGAAGGTGTTTTCGAGACAGACTGGACTTACTTCGGTTATGTGGTGCAGTTCGCTGATAACCCTGCTTCACTCGTGTTTGCCATTCGCGGCACCGAAGACATGCTCGAGTGGACTGATGTTCTGCTTTCGTCAAATACCGGTCCATCCGGCATTAACAATGTACAGGGAAACATCCATCAAGGATTTGCCGCGATCTATAAAGGTCTCACCTATTTCAAGACCGGCACCACCACTCAGGTACCGCTGTCGACGATCCTTGAGAATGTAAGCTCAATAGTAGTTACGGGACATAGCCTCGGCGCCGCGCTGGCAATATTGCTGACAACCGATATTGCCCTTAACCATGCGTCAACATCCTCGACGCCGAGTCTAACCTGTTACAGTTTCGCCGCACCGAATGTCGGGGATCCGACGTTCGCAAACTTCTTCAACAAACTGCTCGGCTCTTCGAGCTATCCAACAGTCTCGGCCCACTACCGGGTCGCAAACGGCTGGGACCCAGTGCCAAACATGCCGCCGAATGTCTTCTACGATCCATTCGACGCGGGCAAAGAATCAGACTACATGCAAGTCAATGCGTTTTGCCCAATCGACAGTGGCGAGCTTGGGTTCTTATCGGATCCACACTCCATGACGAGTTACGCGCAGGGATTAAATTATGTAGTCACGCCGCCGACACCTGAGGAGATGGAAGCAGCACGCAAGAGAAGTCAGAGTGGCATCGATACCTCGCGTTCGAACAAAGCAATTCGCCGGGTTCGAGCTGCGACAACGAGTCTGCGTGGGTGAGTTGAGATGTTGCTCGGCGCGAGAGAGCTCGCGCCGGGCTTCTAACTTAACGGGGCCGGATGTTACGACGTGGCGCGAGGCCTTGAGCGGCAGGGCGTTGTTTCAGCGGGCGCTGGGCGTCCATGAAGTCTCGCATTTGCAGTCGCAGGCGTCGCCATGTGGCTATCTGTTCGGGACTCAGTTCGCGGCGGATTCTGAGTTCGATCTGAATTCTCATTCGCATTTGCGCCGCCTGCGCGGCTGCGAGGTCGTTGACTCGCTGGTCGATCGCACGTTCATCGATCGGTTCGGTGTCGAGCGCCTGGGTGAGCGAGAACTGAGCTTCGCGAAGTCGCCGGTTGGTCGTCTGACGTTCAGTCTTGTTCTCCTCGAAGATCATGCGGATGCGCTCTCGCTGTTCGGGCGTCAGGCGAAGTTGATTGATAGAATCTTCAATTGCCGGCGGTGCGCCGTCCTGCGCGTTGGCGGCGCTGATCGTCGTGAAGAGCAGGAGCGTAGCGAATAAAAGTATTAAGGTTCTGAATTTCATTGGTTGATTCGGTCTCCGAGTAGATAAAGACTGGTGTCGTCCTCTGTTGAAAGCAGACGAAGGTCGGCGGCGAGTTGTTCACGCTCAGCTCTCGAAAGTGGACGGCGGCTTTTTGCCAATTGATTTGAAGTAGAAGCCTTCGACTTCTTCGGTTTCGGCGACTCGACTATCGCCACGGTCTCAACCGGTTTATTTTTATTCTGCTGTTTCGCCAGCGCCTCTTTCACAAGTCGATCTACATCCTGTTCGGTGTACTGCGCGTTCGTTGTAATCACTGGCGTGTTGCTCGTTCGCAGTTTCAGCACTGCTACTCCAACGAGTACAAGAAACGCGACCATCGCAAATGCAGTCGCACCTTTCAACCACAGCGGTGAGAGATCGAAGAACTGGCGCAGCGCGGCAATCGCAGACTTCCTCCGCGTAGTCGTCACTGGTGTAGAAACAAAACCCGCGAGGGCTTCGTCTCGCCAGGCGATGATCGACTCACGCACATCACCGAGCGACTCGGCTTCGTCACGACAGTGGCTACACTGCTGCAAGTGCACGCGGAACTCACGCGTCTCGCGCTCGTCCATTTCGTGATAGAGAAACGCCATCAAATCCGGCGCGCGTTCACAAGTGGTTTCGTTCATCTCAATTCCTGCTTTCAAACTTCTGTAACCGCATCTGCAATTGCTTTAGCGCCGTGTACAAACGGCTCTTAACCGTGCTCAATGGCAAGTCGAGCGCATCGGCAATTTCACGAAACGTCAGCTCTTCAAACTCCTTCATCACCACGACCTGCCTCAACTCGAGCGGCAAACTGTTTATCGCGCGACGTACCGCCAGCGTTTCCTGCCTGCCTTCAACAACACGCACTGGCGACTCGCTAACCGGCACCGAGAAACTGCCCGCCTCGTTGTCGTCATCCAGCGCCGACTCGCTCCGAACCTTCGCCCGTCGCTGTCTCGAAATGCACTGGTTAACGGCGATTCGGTGCAGCCACGAGGAAACCTTCGCCTCGCCGCGAAAACCTCGCAAGTTGCGAAAAGCCGCGAGAAACGTCTCCTGGGTGGCGTCGCGCGCATCTTCCTCGCGGCCGAGCATGCCGTAAGTAAGCGCAAATATCCGACGCTCCCAGCGCCGCACCAGCTCGCCAAAAGCTTCGGCATCGCCCGTCAGGGCGCGTTCAACGATCACCTCGTCGCTTCCCAAAGTTTCCATTCTCGAGCCTTAGCGCTCAACACTTTAGACGCAGCTAATGCTCGCAAGGTCGATAAATCCGCATGAATGCGTGTTAAAACTCGTTGACACATGCCGAAGGCCTCGACAATAATACTCCTGACGCCGAGTAAACTGCCCTCGGATGCCTTTCCAGCACAGTGGGATCCGAAGCTTGGAATTCACGTGACTTGAAGTCGCGGC
>JADMIO010809252.1_pt1 | contig 118025 bp, 102 predicted proteins | sample 8958161 | NCBI WGS metagenome assembly JADMIO01 (sample SAMN16585339, study PRJNA669376) | soil metagenome | isolation source: Crop rotation soil | place: USA: Cullars Rotation, Alabama | collected 2011
CGACAACTTGTCCACGTGGAATTCTAAGCTTAGGATCCCAATGTGCTGGAAAGTGAAAGCCGATGGCTCTGGCAAGATCGCGTGGGAGAACGGTTCCCGCGTGTATGTCCCGTCGATGCTGGTGCGTGACGGCTATTTGTATTCGGTGCTCGATGCCGGCGTGGCCATGTGCTGGAAGTGCGACAGCGGCAAAGAAGTTTGGAAGGGCCGGCTCGGCGGCACGTTCAGCGCGTCACCGGTGTTGGTCGGCGAGCATCTCTTCGCCACGAACGAAGAAGGGCAGACGTTTATTTTCAAAGCGACTCCCGAAGTGTTTGACCTCCTCGCCGAGAATTCGATCGGCGGCGAAGTCTTCGCCACGCCGACCATCTGCGGCAGCCGCATCTACTTCCGAGTCGCGAACCAAGTCGACGGCCAGCGGCGTGAGAAGCTGGTTTGCGTCGGCCAACGGGAGTAGCCGCGGTGAAATGACTCGCCGTCAGGTTGGTTGATCAGCGACCACTTGTTTGGCGCAGCTTTGGCATTGCCCATCGCCGCCGCAGACCTTGCATTTGATGAGCGTCGGCTTGGAATTCGTGTCGCTGAGATCGCTCTCCGTTTCGAGCACCGTAATGCCATACCCACGGCATGGTTGACACTTCTTTGTCCCTCGGCACTTGTCGCAGACGATCATCCCGTGGCCTTTCCCTGATGTCGGAGCATGATTTCTGTGCGGCTTTGAAGTGGCTGCGCAGACTCTATGCCCGGCGAAGAAAAACCGACAGAGTGCGCTCGCGATCTCTCACGTCGCGACCGCGAGCGAGTCCGCAGCGCAGGCTTGGCACTTTCCCGTGCCGCGACACTCTTTGCAGGGAGCGAGGGTCGGGAGCCTCGGTGTTTCACAGACTGTGTCGTCACCGAGATTGTGCAACGTTTCGAGCACGCCGATCCCCGTGCCACCGCACGATTGGCATTTCATCGTTCCTCGGCACTTCTCACACGCAGCCATTCGATTGCCTTCCCGTGACGGTCGTAGGGCGTGCATTCTCTCGTCAATCATGAGAACCGCGAGGAGACTTCCCTACGGACGTCCGCAGAAACGGATTGTTCCAGCGGTGTGTAGGAAAAAGTCGATGCGCATTTCATGGTCGCGCCGTTTCGGTTGACCGAAGACGTCACCGAAGTAGGCTTGGTCTCAACGGGCGGCGAATCCGAGATCGCTGCTCGTGTTTGGTTCCGAATGCCCTTCGGAGCGTAATGGTCTCACTGCGTATGTTTGTGCTCTTTCGGCGCAGTGAACCGTTTCGATGGCGAGCGATCGCCATTGAGGCTGGCCCTCGGAGCGTGTTTGCGCTCCGGGGGTTTTTCATGCGCGGCGAAGGCGAAATCGCGGCGCGACCTTCAAAGGGTACCACTATCCCTCGCCGGAGCCGTGCAGAGAGACTCAGCACAGGTGGCTCGACGTTCCTTTCTCTTGAGGAGCCGCCAAAATCCTCTGAATCGCCATCGGTTCCATGACTTCGGCGGGACTTCCACGAGGGGCCGTACCAACGAAAAACCCCGGAGGAGACGTCTTCCTCCGGGGTGCGGGCCGGGACTTCGATCGGGTGCCCCCATCGCCAATCGCCAGAAGCGATCAATGGATCAGCTTCAACGAGGCCATGATCGAGTCGGGTGCCATCGCGGCGGGGGTGCTGATGATCGTGCCGCTGAACACCGGCGCCGGCTGCACGACGACCTTCTTACTGCTGGGACTGCCAATCAGTTTGACATACAGAATCCGGATGCCGACGAACTTGCAGATTTGATAGGTGGCGTTATTTCCGGGGCCGGAGACCGAGCGGAAGATCGGGATCGCTCGCGGTTGGCCGATAATCGAGGCGAGGTCGTCCTTGATGCCGGCACTCAGCCCAGTATCGCCATTAAGTGCCAGCAGCCCACTCGACGGAATCTGAACCTTGCCGCCGAAGTACGCCAAGTCCGCTTCATTGGGACCATAACGAATCTGCCGCGACAGATCGGCCGTACTGTTGTTTGACGAGCCGATATCGACGGTCCCGCGATTGCCGGACGGCAGACTGGTGTTGGTATCCGGGTAAAGAGTGACTTCTTTGATCCCGTCCGTGCCGGCGGACACGACTTTCGTCGTGGGGTTGTAGCTGTAGTTATCGCTGCCGACGCCATTGTTGATGAGGTTATTCCAAGTGGTCTCGTCCATCGCGATGGGCAGCAGTGGACAAGTCCGTCCACTCCCAGGTGGAATGTAGAAGCCGTTTCCCGGAGCGAGCGTGGCGGTCGCCTTGGCGGTGAGGGCGGCCGCCTTTTGACTCGTGCTCAACACGGGAGCGAAGAACAGCGGTAATTGTTGATCGCCACGAGTGGCCGTCGCGCCCTGCAATGGCTGGTCGCGATGAATGGTGACCTCCACCATGTTGTAAGGCGATGTGCTCCAGGTCTCGACCCAGGCTCCATTCGCGTTTTTCGTCCGCTGGCCGTAACGGATATCACGAGTCGTATCCACGTAGGCGGCGGCCTGTTCTCCAAGCCGGTAAGTCGTACCGACGGCGACCGCCGCCGAATTTGCGGCCGTACGGACTGCGTCCGCGGTGGACGTTTTCCCGGTCCCCCAACCATTGGGCATTTCCAGGGCGGCGGCCAATGCGGCACCGTCGGCGGCGGCCTGCATCTGCGCCTTGGTCTGCGTCATGTACCCGACATCGACGCCCAAAGCCAAGAATCCGACGACCACGACCATGACCGCTGCTGATAACACGGCGATCCCACCCCAGCGAGCATGACGCCGAGAGCGAGACGATCTGCAAAGCGATTGTTGACGCAGCATGTTAACTCTCCGAAAAACGCGAACGGACATCTGACAAATACTCTGATGGACGTGCCACGGCTCTTCGAGACGCGGCAAGGGTGTGGACTCTCACGGCTGAGACAGCCGTGCCACGTCCTCTCACCCCTGCGGGTCGTACTGATGCAGCACGCGCGGTGTGTCGTCCGAGGATTTCAAGTCGCCGTTCGCGGAGTAGTAGCGAATCCGTTCGAGCGTGAAGTTCCGCACGCGATGCGACGAGAAACCAATCCGCGAGTTGGAAGTCGAGTATTCCGGGTCGTACTCGTTCAGATGATTCCGCCACGTCCCGATCTGCAACTTCAACTCCCCATTTCCGAAGGTCTCCCAGCTCTGCGAGGTGCCGTTGATAATTTCAAACACCAAGTTGTCATCTACGATGCTCATCACCGAGGTGTAGCGAATCTCTTCGTCGACAAAGTGGATCGACGACCAATTGGTATTGCTGCAGGTCTGCACGATGGCATCGTTGCTCCACAACTGAAGCTGAACACCGCCTGAAGAGAACCCAGGTTGCGTCGCGCAGTTCAGATCAAACACGGCATACTTGCCCGCCAACGTCCAACCCGGAGCAATGACAGTCGTGATCTGCGGCGTGTCGTAATCCGGATCCGGCGTGCCGATTTTCACATACCAGTCTTCCTCAACGCGCATCGTATTGCCGGTCGCGTCCGCCAGAGCCGTCGGCAGGTGTCCCAACAAAGACAAGGCGAACGGGCCAATACTGGCGGCTCCCAACAATCGCCGAACGGCATCGCGGCGCGTGATTTCCAAACAGGAGTCGTGAGCCTGATTCGGATTCTTCATCGTCATCTCCTTGCGGTTACGAAAGACTTTCGGCAGCCGGGCGATCTGACGCGACGCACGCTGCGCCGACACAGACCCTGGGCTTTGCGTCCCCGCCTCGCGACGGGTTTGCCTTTTCGAGTCACGCTCCGGTCAAGGAGTGCGGCTCTTCCGGGGAAAGATGGAATCCTCGGTGGTCCGAAGCGGCCGACAGAGCCTGACCACGGTCACCGATTCGGGAGGGAACCATCTTCAAGTTAGGTCACGATTTTGAGGCATGTCGCCGGTGACAATCATTTTTTTCCGCATTGTGGGAACGCGCAGCCGACAACTTCGGAGGAAGTTCTCCGGAGTCGGCAAATTTTCGGCGTCCAGCCACGCAACGGCGTTACGGAAGGCAATGAAAGACTTGGCTCACCATTCATGATCCCAAAAAGGTCGTAGTGCCAGCTCTGACGGAGGCATGAACACCGCACAGCCGTGACGCTCGTTACGACCTGTCGCCCTGATCGGAAGTACTGCTCGAATGATTCGCGAATCTTAGTGTCGTCCATTTCTTGACGTAATGTTCGGACGCAGCGGATGTGCCCTCGCTGTCGAACCCGTCAAGACCACGGATTCGTTCTCACGTCGGCATCCGTGGTCTCTCTTCGGATGCCGACGCATTTCAAACCCCAATAGGTGACATCATGCGTTCCCATCGCAATCGTCGCGCCGGCTTTACTCTGGTGGAAGTCCTAATCGTCGTGGTCATCCTCGGCATACTTGCTTCAACGGTATTGCCACAGTTTGGACAAGCTTCAAAGGACGCGAAGGAAACCTCGCTGGTGCAAAACCTGCAAATGATGCGACAACAGATCTCGATGTTCCGATTCCAGCATGACGGCAAGTATCCGGCGAACGGAACGACCGATGCCACCGCATTCACGACTCAATTAACCCAAAAAACGACTCTTGCTGGTACCGTGGACGCGGCAGGCCAATATGGGCCGTACATCGTCGGACAACTACCGCCGAATCCCTATAACAATTCTCGCGCCGTGGTGGTGAAGAATGGTGCCTTGGTGGCTGCTGATTACGACGGCTCTGGCACGCATGGCTGGGCCTTCAGCAGCACGACTGGGGAACTGCATGGGAATGTTTCGACAGCGATCATGTCCGTCGTTGAGACAACGAGGGCCGTGAACTCGTTTTAATTTCTCCGCCCATCGCTGCTCAGTTAGACCAATGGGCGGAATCCCATCTTCGCGGCCGGCCACTTCTTTCTCTCGCTTCTCGTAAACGCATCGAGCGGTCGAGTCGCGCAGAAGCCGCTGAATCCCGGCACGAGGCCGTGGGCGAGAGTTCGTCCCACGCCTGAGGTCTCAGCCGCGAGCCTTGAGCACGTCGCGGATTTCGGTGAGCAGCTTTTCTTGGAGCGTTGGTTCTGGAGGCGCGGCGGGGGCGGCGACTTCCTTCTTCTTCAAGTGATTCATCCCCTTCACGATCGCGAACACGCAGAACGCGATGATCAAGAAGTCGAAGGTCGCCTGCAGGAAGAGACCGTATTTGACCTCGACCGGAGTGGCGGCAGCGCCGTTGACGAGGGGCGGTGGTGCCATCTTGGCGGAGAGACTCTTGAAATCGACGCCCCCCGTCACATAGCCCAGTGGCGGTGTCAGCACGTCTGCGACCAACGAATTCACGATCTTCCCAAACGCGCCCCCCATGATGACGCCGATGGCCATGTCCACGACATTGCCACGTTGAATGAAGGCTTTGAATTCGGATGCGATGCTCATGGATCTTCTCCGGTTTTGGCCGCGATCGGTGTGCGGCGAAAGAATGGGGATTTGAAAGACGTGAAATCTCCGACGACGCGAGAGCCGTCGCATGAAGCTTACCGAGTGTCTCGCAGGCCGCTCATCGGTTTGCCGATGCACCAGTCAGTTCGGCGACGCGGGTTGTCTCGAAACGCGGTCGCGGAGAATCTGCTTGTGGGCGAAGCTTGCCCGATTCGGAAAAGGTTGACGGCTACGTATGCTCGATTCGTTGCTGTTCGGCCACGACCAGTGGCCGCAGGTCGGCATCGCTTTCGGCGTTGGGGCAAGCATAGGCCCAGGCGATGACTTCGCCGGAATCTGTCTGAACGCGCACGGCGATGCGGCGGTATTCGTGACCGATCAAGCCGCTGGCCGGAAGTTCTTCCAGCCGATCGCAGCCAGACAGAGTGGCCTCGTAGGTCGCTGGCGCGAGAAAGAAAAGCTCACCGTCCACCACGGAATCCGCATCGCGAGCGATCATCAACGGCGCGACTCGAACGAAGCCCAACAAACGTGCCGATAGAACTCGATCGTAGGCTCCAGCTAGGTAGCCATGATTGCATTCACCTCGACGCAAGGTGCCAAAGACGAACAATGGAAGTTGCGACATCACGGAACTCGGCCGATTATTTTTCTTCTTTCATCGCGGCCTCATGGGACCGGAGGTCTTTCGCCAAACGCTGCAACTGAGTTCGTAAGTCCTGAAACTTCTGAAAGGCGGCGTCGAACTGATCGTTCGATTCGAACAGAGATTTGTGGGCTTCACGCTGACTCAGTTGCACTCCGCGATTGAGGTGCGTCAGATCGTCTTGCAACTTGTCGCGAAGGTGCTCGAACAATTGTTGAGAGATCGCTTGAGCCTCGACCATCAGTCGGCGGACGGCCTGCCGGTCGCCCAGACGCTCCTCGGGGGACATTCTCTTGAGTCGCACGTCAGCCTTCGCTTGCTTGAACGTATTCTGATCGACCAGCCGTCCGAAGGGATTGAATTCGGCCTTGGCTTTGTTCTCCAGTTCCTCGGCGCGAGCTAGGCCCCGCTTCGCACGCTCGAAGTCGGGGTTGATGTCCAACGCCCGTTTGTATTGCTCGATGGCGGCTTTGGGATTGTTCATTTCCAGATAGGTGTTGCCCATGTTCTGCATCGCGTCGAGCATGTGCGGGTTGAGCTTGATCGCCTCTTTGTACGAGTTGATCGCCATTGCCGGCTGCTTCAGTCCGCGATAGGCGATGCCGAGGTTATAGTAGGCCTCGACTGCCTTGCCGTCGCGCGTCATCGCTTTCTTGAGAATGTCGGCCGCCTTCTGAAACTCTTCCTTGCGGTTGTAGACCGCCCCCAGGTTGATGTACGCCTTAGCGTCTTTCGGCTGGAGCTGAGTCACGCGTGTGAAGTGTTCCACGGCCTTGTCATATTGTTTGACGACGAAATAGGCGGTGGCGATCGCGTCGTGAATGTCGGCCTGATCGGGGTCAGCCTGCAACGCTTGCTCGAACACTTGGATCGCTTCAGCGTATTTGCCTTGCCGAAACAATTGCCGGCCCGCTTTGCAGAGGTCTTCGAGATCGGCAGCCATGAGCGCGCCCTCCGTCAACGTCCGTGTTGACTTGGTCGATGCCAGAAACTCGACCTCAGTGGAAGGGGCGGACGAGTCGGCGGGCGGCAGAGTATCAGCCTAGCGGCAAATCGGCCAACACTTTTTTCGAGGCAACTCAAGACGCACTATGCGGGATGCGAGCGAATTCACGCATCACACCGAACTCGTGATCTGGCCGGCGAACTGTTTCAGCAAATCTTCGGTGATCCGCGCGTCTTTGGGGACATCTTTAATGGCCTGCAAGACGGCCAAGACCTGCTCTTCGGACAGCTCATAGCCCAATTCGTGCAACCGGTGAGCGACGGCGCGACGGCCACTGTGCCGGCCGATGACCAGTGTAAGTCCACTGGCCCCGACTTTTTCGGGCCGATAAGGCAAGTAGGTGTCAGGATTTTTGAGGAGTCCGTCCTGATGGATGCCCGCTTCGGTGGCGAAGATGTTCTCGCCGCCGACCGGCTTGTTCCGAGCCAACGGCAAGTTGGTCAACTCGCTGACCAACTGACAGAGCGCGTGCAGCTTCGTTATGTCGAGCTTGAATTCCACACCGTACTGATCGGGATGCAACGCGAGGGCAATGGCGACTTCCTCCAGCGAGGCGTTGCCCGCCCGCTCGCCGATGCCATTGATCGTGCATTGCACGACATTCGCGCCTTCGGCCACGCACGCCAGTGTGTTCGCGACGGCGAGGCCGAGATCGTTATGGAAGTGAACGGCGAGCAGCGCCTTGTTGAGGTTCGGCACGTTGTCTTGAATCGCTCGGATGAAGTCTCGTGCTTTCTCTGGCGTGAGGATGCCGACGGTATCGGGGAAGCCGATGGTGGTCGCACCGGCGTCGATCGCCTCGCGATAGCACTGACACAAGTACGGCAGTTCGGTACGGCTGGCGTCTTCCGGGCTGAAGGCGACGATCTCAAATTTCTCGCTGGCGTATGCGACCGAGTCGGTGATGATCTTCAGAACTTCCGCTTCCGACTTTTGCAACTTGTGTTGCCGGTGCAGCGGACTGGTCCCACAGAACAAACTGACGCCACGTTTGCTGGTGGGGTTGCCGTCCAGCGCTTCATCGGCGGCGTCCACGTCCCCACGCACGGTTCGGCAGAGCGCCGTCAGCACCGGCTTCTTCACGACGCCGATCATGCGTCGAATCGCTTCGACATCCGCCGGCGATGACGCGGGAAACCCGGCATCGAGCGAATGCACGCCCGCCTCTTCCAGAGCCAGCGCGATTCGCAGCTTGTCGTCGGGATCGAGTGTCGCGCCGGGCATTTGCTCGCCGTCACGCAGCGTCGTGTCGGAGAACATCACCACGCCTGAGTTCTTGTGGTGCCGGATAATCGCCTGCTTGACGACTCCGGTCACTCGCTTCTTGGCTCGACGGAAAAAACCGAACGGCATCTAAAGACTCAGGACTGCGGGACGATGGGGGTGAGGAAAGCGGCGAGAGAATGACAGACCGCGCTGGAAACCGGAAGAGAACTCTTACTCTCAAAGCCGTTTGAGCGCGTCCGACGGTGCCAATCGCGGTCGTCCGTTCGCGAGTTTCTCCAGAATCTCGACAATTTTGGCGAGGCCAATCGTCTCAGCGTACCGCATGGGGCCGCCTCGGAACGGGGCGAAGCCGGTGCCGAAAACCATCGCGAGGTCGATGTCTTCCGGCTTCGAGACGATGCCCTCATCGAGACATCGCGCGGCCTCGTTAATGATTGGGAAGATCATGCGCTGAGTCAGTTCCTCGCGCGTCGGTGTCCCGCCGGGGACCGAGTACGTGCCCGACTGCCGCACCTTGTCGATGGCTCGGCGAACGGCCGGGTTCAGTTTTTTCTTCGAGCCTTTGCCGACAAGCAGCGACTTCGCAGCCTTCGGATCGTTGGCGGCCAGTTCCTTGAGTGCGGCCCACAGCGGAGCCGGCAGCATTCGTTCGCCATAGGCCGCGTGCATGTTCGCGGCGACGTGCTGAGCGACCTCCAACCCAACCAGGTCGGTCAATTCGAGCGGCCCCATCGGCAGACCGAAGGCGACAGCGGCTCGGTCGATCTCCAGCGGATCGGAAACTTCCAGCAACAGCCACCCCGCTTCGTTCATGTACGGCGCGAGCAACCGATTGACCAAGAAGCCAGGGCAGTCCTTCACGATCACCGCCGTCTTGCCAAGCCGTTGCGTCAGCGCGAACGCTGTGGCCAGTGCGGCGGGACTGGTTTGCTCGGTACGGATCACTTCGACCAAAGGCATCTGCAACGGCGGATTGAAGAAGTGCAGGCCGACAATCCGTTCCGGATGCGGCACACCATCGGCGATCTCGGTGACGAGCAGTGAGCTGGTGTTCGTCGCGAGCACAGTCGTCGGCGAGGTCGCTTCCGCGAGTTCGCGAAAGACCTGCCGCTTGACCGGCAGCGATTCGACGATCGCCTCGATCACCAAGTCCGTCTGTTGGAATCCCGAGAAATCGGTCGTCGGCCGCAAACGGTCGAGCGTGTCGCTGGCCTGAAGCGGCGTCATCTTCTTGCGCTGCACATCACCCTTCAGCCATTTGCGAGCGGTCGCGATTCCTTTTGCCAGAAACTCCGGCTTGATGTCTTTCAGCCGAGTCCAGATTCCCTTCTGAGCCATCAGCAGCGCGATGCCGGCTCCCATCGCTCCCGCGCCGAGGACCGCCGCGTTGCTGATCGGTTTGGTGGCGATGTTGGCCAGTTCCGCGGGCTTCTTCGCATCCTCCTGCAAGAAGAACAGCCGCAAGCATTCGCGAGTCACCGGTGCGTCGGCGAGTCTTCCAATCGCCGCCGATTCGGCCGCGAAGCCGATCGACGACGGCTGCCGAAATCCGGCACGCAACACTTCGATGGCCGCGAGCGGAGCCGGATAATTGCCTTTCGTCTCGTGTCGCACTTTGCCTTCCGCCTTGCCGAACGCGAAGTTTCGCAGCGGCGGAATCGACTCTGTCAGCCGAGCAAACAGCGATCGCTTCGGCCGTTTGAAGAGCGTGCTGGCCGTTCCCAATTTGATCACCGCACGCAACAAGTCTTCGCCGACAAACGGCAACGCCTCGACCGGCACCATGTCCTGCACGAGCCCCTTCGACCGAGCCTGCCGACCGCTGAGCATTCGGCCGGTCAGGATCATCGGCAGGGCCTCGATCAATCCGACCAACTTCGGCAGCCGTACTGTTCCGCCCCAGCCGGGAACCAATCCGAGTTTCACTTCCGGCAGTCCCAGCAGCGTTTTCACATGATCGTCCGCGATGCGATACCGGCATGACATTGCGAACTCGAGACCACCGCCGAGACACGCACCTGAAATCAGCGCGACAGTCGGGACGTGCAACGTTTCGAGCGACTCGAACACGCGCTGTCCGAGCTCGGACAACTCGGCCGCTTCCGCCCCGCCGGTCATCGTTTTCATCTCGGTCACATCGGCCCCGACGATGAAGCTCCCTGGCTTGCCACTGAGAAACATCACGCCCCGCACGGCCCCATCTCGACGAATCTCGGCGATCAGCCGCTCCAACTCTTCCAGCATCCCTTTTGACAGCGCGTTGGCGGACTTGTCACGCCGGTCGATGCGGACTTTCAAAATGCCGCCGCCGCAAAGCTCCGCATGCCACATGACGGCATCGGGCAGGATCGCCGCTTCGTTCAACGTCACCGACATAGAATACTTCCTCAAAGCACTCTCTCCGCGCCCTCTGCGAGTCCCTCCGCGTTCTCTGCGTTTCAAAATCTGTTTCTTTTTTGAAACGCAGAGAACGCGGAGGAATTCGCAGAGTTCGCAGAGGGAGATTCAGATTGTTTCGACCACCACCGCTCCGCCTTGCCCGCCGCCGATGCAGAGCGTCGCCAAGCCGCGAGTCAGATTGCGGCGACGAAGTTCGTGCAACAGCGTGAGGATCAATCGAGTGCCGGTCGCTCCGACGGGATGTCCCAACGCGATCGCTCCGCCGTTCACGTTGAGCCGTTCGAGGTCGAGGTGTCCCAGCGGAGCCAATTCACAACCCGCAGCAGCACACGCACCGGAGGGAGACTCGAACCCGCGCAGGCAGGCAATCGCTTGAGCGGCGAAGGCTTCGTTGAGTTCGACCAAATCCATGTCAGACAGCTTGAGGCTCGTTTGCTGCAAAACTCGCGAGGTGGCGAAGACCGGGCCAAGGCCCATGCGAGCCGGATCGCAGCCAGCGTAGGCATAATCGCGGATACGACCGATCGGAGTCAGGCCCCACTCGCGAGCGGTGTTCGCTTCGACGATCAACAGCGCGGCGGCTCCGTCCGTGATTTGACACGAGTTACCAATCGTCACGCTCCCCCAACGACGATCGAAGTACGGCTTCATCTTTGCCAGCGATTCGAGCGACTGATCGGCTCGGAAGCCGACGTCTTGCGAGATCGGTTTGACTCCGCCGTCGCGGTCATCGACGTAGACCGTCATCACTTCCGAGGACAGCCGATCCTCTTGCCATGCAGCGGCGGCGAGTTGATGACTGCGCAGTGCGAATTGATCCTGTTCGTCTCGCGTGATCTTGAACTCGCGAGCGAGCTTCTCGGCGGTATCCCCCATCATCAGGCCGGAGGCCGGATCGGTGAGTCCCAGCTTGATCCCGATCTGCGGCGTCAGATCGCTGAGGCGAAAAGACGCGAACGTCTTCAACTTCTGCCAGGCCGACCGCGCAGAACTCAACCGCAGCAACTTGTCGGCGAACTTTTTCGGGTAGAAGAGCGGAATGTGGCTCATCGAATCGACGCCGACGGCCACGACACATTTGGCTCGGCCGGAGACGACGCGGTCGCACGCCTGCGTCACGCATTCGAAGCCGCTGGCACAGTTGCGGCTGACGGTGTGTGCGATCTTGTCTCGCGGAATGCCGGCTCGCAGCGCGATCACTCGTGCGACGTTCGCGGCATCGACGGGACTGGCGACGTTGCCGCAGATCAGTTCATCGACGCGAGCGGGATCGAGGTTGGTTCGGTCCAGCAATTCGCGCACGGTCACGCGGCCGAGTTCCTGAGCCGGAAGCTGATTGAAGGCGGCTCCGGCTTTCACGAACGGAGTCCGCACGCCTCCGACGATCACCGCTTCTGACATGATGCCCTCTCTGGCGAACAGGGCCAACCCTTTCAGATTGGCCAAAACTCCTTGACCGGCGGGAAGATTATCGAAGCGAATTCAAAAGCCGTAGGTCAGGCTGGGAAGGCGGACCTAAACGGGTAGGCCGCGAGCGAGTCGAATCTCACGCACTTTTTCGAGAACGCCCTGGACGAGTTGGCCGTTGCATTCGATCGCCTGAAACTCGCGGACGTTGACGAAGACGTTGCAGCCAACCGTCGTGAGGGCGACGAGCAGATGCAGCGTGCTCGCCGAGAGACCGGCCCATCCGGAAAAGCCCATGCGCGACGCGGGATCGGCGGCGGCTCCGAAACCGATGGTCGTGAGCAGGAGCAGAATGCACAGGCACATCCACGGGATCACGCGATATTTCAAGCGATGACTTTCCAGCCGCCAGGATTCTTCGAGCTGGTAGGTTTTACAGACATCCTCCATCCAGCGGCCGGTCCCCATGAAGTACGTCAGGACCACCGCATGAACCAGAGCTGCAACGACCAATCCGGTCAGCGCAAGCATCAGATGCCAGGACACGAGCGGCTGCGATTCGATCGCCTTCGGGTCGTCGATGTTCAGGCCGAGCACAAACACGGTCAGCAACAACAGCGTGCTCACGGAGGCGAGTGTCAAAAAGATGCGGGTCACGGGCGTTTCCGTTTTCAGGAGTTCTCGAAATCTCGCCGCTCGCATGAACTCGCGGGACGGCCTGCGGAGCACGAAGTTTAGTGGCGGAGTGCCGGCGACTCGATGATCGCGCGACCAACGAAAAAGCCCGGTGAGCTTTGCTCCCCGGGCTTGAAAGTTTTCGTTCGCAGAGTCAGCCAGCGTTAGAAGCCGTACGCCTTGTTGTCGGTATCAAAGTCGAGATCGCCAAAGCCCACGTTCGTCTTGACGTTCGAGTAGGTGTACTCCTCGATGACCGGCGGTTGAGCACCGGCGGCGGGGAAGCCGAACTGCTCGACGCGCACTGGCAGGCCGGAATCCTTGGCGACGTACATCCGCGTCATATGAAATTTCGCGTGAGCGACTTGGTTGGGGTAGCTCGTCTCGACCACTTTGCAATCGACTTTGTCGAGCTTCGCGTTCGGGAAGAACTTCACCACGCAGTCGTCGTGCTTTTCGTCCTCTTGCCACTGTTGAATCAGCGTCGCGACCAGCTTGGACATGCCGAACATCGTGATCGGATAGCGATTCTCTTCCAACGCGTCCTTGCTGTCCGGCTTCAGCTTGAGGGTGCCGACGATGGAGGTGATCCCTTCGCCGTGAGCCAGCAGCTTGTCTTTGTTCTTGCCAGCAACGTAGATCACTTCACGGCCGCCGTGCGGGTTGAGGTACTTGATGTAGACGCTGAAGGGTTGCTCGCGGAACTTCACGAACATCTCGGATTGAATCAACTTCTTGCCGACGACTTCCTTCTTGGTGAAAGTGGCTTCGTAGTCGTTGACCTTCTTCAGCGTCTCCTGGACGTCTTTGCCGAACTTGATTGCGGCACCGACCTTGTGAGTGTCGCCGGTGTTGGCCGTGTTGCTTTTCGCGGTCTTGGGCACGTTGTCGGCGGCCACCCAACTTGGCAGCAGCAGGCCAGCAGAGACCGCAACGGATTGTTTCAGGAAATGACGGCGACCTTGGTTGGCGGATGACAGATTCATAGAACTTCGACTCCTTTGGCAAAACAATAAGCGAGGCACACTCTTCTGAGAGGATGTCTCGGCGAGGGGGCGGATGCTAATGAGCGACGTCGTGAGTTCAAGGCTCTGATCGGCGGCGGCTCCGTGGCTCGGCGACGTGCCGAACTCCGTTTCATCGCAGTTCCTATCGGGACGGACGGACGGTTCACTTCACCGGTCAGCTCTCCAGAAACCGGAATGACTCGCGTCCGCAGGCCAACGAGCGTTGCCCACGATGCGACCCGAAAGGTCTCGCGGCGAGGTTGTACGGACGACCGGCCGGAGGCGACAAGCCAAATCGGCGAAAACTGCCGTTGAGGTGTTTTTGCGAGTCGGTCTACATTCCGCCCTCGCTTCGGACTCGCAGGATGTGAGACCGAGGCAGACTGGTCGAACTTCGTCCGACAGAACTGGGAGATTCGCAAGGATGCGCTCTCGAACTGGCAATTCGCTGTCCACATTGATGTTCATGGTCCCGCTGCTCGGCGTTCCGCTGATGGCGATCTTTGGAGTCCCGCAGTTCGTCCCGGTGATTGCGTCGTCCGTGAGCGACGAAGCCACTCGGCCGATCAGAGCTCGACCCAAGCCCGGCGTGGGTGAATCCGCATCGGCGACGACTTTCGTTGCCGATCAATTGCCGCGAGGCAATGCGTCGCGCGGCGAGCAGCAATTTCAGGATCTCTTCAGTTCGCCGAGTCGCCCACGCCGCGACAGCCGCCCGATTCGCGATGGCGAATCGCGCGGACTCGATCCGAAATTTGTCGAGACATCGCTCAGCGCCGACAATTGGTGGACGCAGGCCTCTTCGGACGAGCCTGCCTCGGAAACGACTCAAAATTTGAATGATCTGTTTGGGAATTCCGTCGCAACCGCTAATCCAACCGAGACGCGAAGTCGCACTCGCTCGGCAACAGTTCGACCACGCGGCGAGCAATTGGCGACACGCACGAAGATCACGCAGCTTGCTTCGGACTCCGAGAAATCGAACGACGGTTTGACGTGGCGCGAGGCCGTGCGCCGGCTGAATGAACTCGGCATTCAGGAATTCCGTCTGGAACCGGGCAGTCAACTGGGCGAGTTCTATTTCGCGTGCGAGTTCACTCCGCACCGAGACGCTCGTGTCACGCGCCGCTTTGAAGCCGAAGCCAAAGAGCCGCTGCTGGCGGTTCAGGCCGTGCTGCGGCAAATCGACGAGTGGCTGACACGACGCTGACCGAGGCCACGATGTCCCGCATGAGGTCAAGTCTGGCTCGTCTTTCGACCGCAACGTGCGGGCTGGCGGAGATCGCAGCACGAAGCTCGACGTCCAATGGGTTTCTCTGGAATTTCTTCGCGACGGCTCACGCGGACAATTCCCGTGAGAGTCGGCTAACCGACGTGCGCCGCCGCACGCCGAAGATGGCACGTCTGGAAGCCGTTTTGTTTGTCGGCGACGAACCTTTGTCGATCAAACGTCTCGTGCAACTCGCGACTTTGGCCGACGCGGAAGAGGCTCAAGAACTGATCGACCGGCTGAACTCGGCTTACGACGCAAGTGGCTCGACCTTCCGCGTCGAACGTGTCGCGACCGGCCTGCGATTGCTGACTCGGCGCGAGTTCGTCTTCTGGCTCGACAAACTACACCAGCGACAAGCGGCGTTGAAACTGACTCCGCCGATGCTTGAAACGCTGGCGATCGTCGCGTATCGACAACCGCTGACGAGAGCGGACCTCGAAGCGGTTCGCGGCGTTCAGTCGGCGGAGATGCTCAAGCAATTGATGGAACGCGAACTGGTCCGCATTGCCGGCGAAGACGATTCGCTCGGCCGACCATTCTTGTACGAGACCACGCGAAAGTTTCTGGAGCTTTACGGCCTGCAATCGCTCGATGATCTGCCAATGGCCGACCGCCTGCGCCGTCAGCGAACTCCGGTCACCGAAGAGATTACGAGCGCGGCGTAAGTTTTGGTGCGCGTCATCCGCACGACAAACAAAAAGCCCGGTCTGCCGTAGCAGCCGGGCTTTCGTGAATCGCTGAGTGCCGTAGCAGTCAACTACACCATGTCTTTCAATGCCTTGAGCGGGCGAACGCGGACGGCCACGCTGGCGGGCTTCGCCGGCAGGTCGCGCAGTTGACCGAGCACCATGACACCCTTACGGGCGGGTTGAGCTGGCTTGTTCTTGCGAACAATCTTGCACAGACCCGGAATCGCGAAGACGCCCGGTCCCTTCTTGCCCAACGCTTTTCCGACCTCCGCCGTGATCGCGTCGAACACGGACGCCACTTGCTTTTTGTTGAGGCCAGTCGCCTCGGCGACGTTCGCAAAGATTTCAGATTTCGATGGAGCCTTGGCAGCCGCTTTGGCCATGATCAGTAACCCTCCTAGCATGGTGATGATGGACGTGAACACGTCGACGTGACGTACGAACGAAGGGATGAAAATAATTTGGCCGCGAAATTGCAACCGGCTTATCGCGAAAAAACCCAGAATTTCCGCAAAAAACTGACTGTTCTTTCAAGGCCGCTTGTCTGAGTCACGAGACGGAAACCCGGTCGCCTCGACCGCCGTCAGTCGTTGAAACGTCAGCATCTGTCCCGTCGGAGGATCGGTGATCGTGATTTCGATCTGCGCTACTCCGAATGGAATCTCATCACACAACCACAAGTCCACTCGATAGCGCAGATCATGATCGGCGTGCTTGGGTTGAAACAAAACTTGCGCGGCGGCTCGCTGACAGCGAAACGCTTTGTCGGGACGCAACGGCATTTTGAGATAACGAATGTGTCCGGGACGATATTCGACCGACTGCGGCAATCCGGTGACGAGCCGCTGTGCGGCGAGTAGCTGATCTCGTGGAAGTCCGCCACCATCGGAAGACTTCAAAAACACAGACGACTTCTTGCCGGAATTGAATGCTTCGACGTCAATCGCCAGCGCAATGTCAGAAGGAAGCATTGGCAGATTGTGGTCAAGCGGGCTCCATGAGAAGCTCATGTTTTGAATTCCCGGATTCGTAAGATTTCGGGATGACGACAGCTCCAACGCAAACTCGCCCGCCACTAATTCGACAGAACCTAAATTGCTTGTCTCCAGGAGTCGTGAACTTGTTCCGACGAATTTGACGGTAGCGTGTTCTACCTGTGCGTTCGGATCACCCAGCTTTGAGAACCACGACCACAGTGGGTGGCCGAACTCGAACGGCGGCGGTGGTTCGGAATAATTGACCCACTTCCAGCGTTCCATCAGCGACAGCAGCCACGTTGATTGCCACGGATTGCTTCCGGGCAAGCTGGCCGAAACGACCGACATCGCCAACAGGCACGTCGAGAGAATTTGAAAGCCGCGCCGCGATCCCCAGGTATCGAAGACCGGGATCATCGCGATTAGCCACAGTGGTACGAGCCACAGCATCCAGCGCAACGCGATGCTGTTTCCACCGTAGTTGTAGTTTTGCGTCCGAGTCAGATAGAAGCCGAAGACCACCGCCGTCAGTCCCGCTCCGACCAGCAGCAGCGTGCGCTGTCGGCACTCCGGCCAGCGACGCCAGCCGAGCCAGCCGATCAGCGTCAGCAACCACACCGGCGTCAGCGACAGCAAGCCGTGATGGCCGATCGTACAATGCACGAAATACATCAGCGGCGAATCGAGGTTGCGGTCCAAGCCCTGCGGGTTCGACCAATAACTGGGAATGCCTTCGTGCTCGTAAACGTATTTGTCGCTGCCATAGCTGGAATAGAACGGCGATAGTGATCCGGTCACGACGCAGTTCAAGGCCACGAAGGCGACCACGGGAATCAACGCCGCCGGCACGAACACCGTCAGCGTTCGTTTCGGATTGGCCTTCAGCAACAACGCTCCGAAGACGACAACGAGCAACGCAGCGGGGATTTCGAGCGTGAAGGTCGCGGCCGAAAAGAATCCAGTCAGCGCGAAGAACCTCTTGCGATGATCGCCGTCGCTGATGACTCGCAGCAGCGGGTACATCGCCAGCACGACGCAAATTGCGGCGGGCGAATGATTGTTAAGCGACGACGTGAACGGGCCGAGCAACGTCGCCCAACTCGCGACCGCCAGCACGAACAGCTTGCCGAAGTCGCGGCGAGCGTATCGTTCGACCAACATCGCCGTGACGATCAGCGAGAGGAGTCGCGGCAGCCAGTTCACCAGCAGCAGGATGATTCGTGAAACCTCGGCCGTGTGGTCGGTCAGGTTCCAGCCGGTGATCTGTTTGACGCACCAATAAACCCCGGCGACGAGCGTGCTCTGGAGCGGCGGCTTCGTCGAATAGAAATGCCCCTCGTGCCGCACTTTGTCGATCGTGCCCCAGCCGGGAGCGGCGTCGATCTCGTCGATCTGGTAGGTGTGCCGTTCGACCAGCGACCAGACAGTCGACCAGCGGGAACGATCATTCGCCGACTGCAACGGCGTGGATTGCACGATCTGCGTGAACGACATTGCCGACGACGTGACGATGATCAACAGCATCGCGAATCGCCGCGCCGCGCGAACGTCGGCGGCGGGATCGTTCGGGGCAGTTGGGCTGGGCTCCGTCATAACAGCTCACGCAAATAGAAATGGTGCGGTCCCAGTTTGCCGCCGTAGTTGCCGGCCGTGATGAGCGTCAGTCCGGAGCAGCGTGACGCGGCGTGCAATCCCGCGCGCATCGCGGCACGCACGGCGTCCGCCGAGAGGCCGTCGATCACCAACTCGTAAACCGCTCCGGTGCCGGTCGGCAGTTCGCTGCGTGTGACGGCAGCTAGCGTCGGGCAGTAGGCGTCGTTGGTGCTGGCTTTCAATTTCTTGTAGCGCGAGCCGACTTTGCTGCCGGCTCGGACGATGCCACCGGGGAAGGGGAGGGCGACATCGGCAACTTCTCGCATCGCGACCGCGGCCGCTTCGGCGGCGAGCAACGCTTGAGATTGATTGACGGCACAGATCAGCAAGTTGCCGCCGGCGACCCCTTTGATCGTGCCGATGCGGTCCTCGCAAACGAATTCGCCGTCCATGACGGGGATGCGCCAGAAACGTCGCGTGCCGAGTTTCTTCGAGGCTTGAAAACCGTCGCCGAAAAATCGTAGTTGTCCGCCGACAACGATTTGCTTGTCGCGCGGCGTCTCCAAGAGCCCGTTGTAGCAAGCGGTCGTCGGGCAGGTCAGAACGCATTGGCCGACTCGTTCGGTGGCCGCCTTTTGCAGAGCGTCACGGCTGAAGGCGAACAGCAGCACGCTGACTCCCGGGCGGCCATCGGGCGTGTCGTCCGCCGGGATCGCGCGTTCGAGTGCCGCTTCGCAGTCGCAAGCGATGACGCTGGTCGCAAAGCCGCAGAGTTCACTGGCGGCCGTACGTGCCCAAGCGTCAGAGGCAGCGGTGATGATGAGCCGTGTGGCGGTGATTGGAAACGCCTCGGCGAACGTATCGGCGACGGGCGTGCCATGAAGATTCAACAATGCCGGCGGTGCGGCGGTTTCGGTCGCGGCAGTCAATATCGTCAACCTTAATTTTTGAGAGTTGTTCAGCAGTCGTTGGTGCAGAAGTTTAGCCAGACGATCGTGAGGGACAAACGCAGAAGAGCCAAACAGGATGAAGCGACCGGCGTCTGCCATGATCTGTGCGGGGCCAGCAGACGTCGGGTAGCGGCTGCGAAATGGACAGGCCGACGAATTCGCAATCCCTAAGCAGAAAAATGGGGCCAATGAGTGAATCTCTTGCTTGAATTGCGAGTTTCCATTCGTATGGTGTTGACGATCCTGGCCTCGCCATGACTGATTTCGTCTGCGAAATTTGGGGCACATGAGATGAAATGGGTATTGATTGGCAGCGTAATCCTGTTGTTGCCGATGTACGGTTGTGGCAAGCGTGCCGTCGTCGGTCCCGTTGATAAGACACGGATGAAACTGCAGGCCATTATCGGGGCCTATCGGGCGGCAACGCTGAAGGCCGACAAAGCTCCGGCCAAAGCTGAAGATCTGCTGCCGTTTTTGGGAGAGGCTTCCACCTCCGAGGGGCAAAAACGGGAGACGTTTCGCTCGGACAACGATGGAGAAGAATTCGTTATCGCGTGGGGTGTTGATTTCCGCAAACAGGGAGCAGACGCTCTTTCGAGGGATGCCATTTTCATTTACGAGAAGCGGGGCAAGGATGGCCAACGCTACGTGCTCAAGCTGCCCACCGATATTTTCGTCATTCCGGATGACGTCTTTCAGAAATCACAGTTTCCCAAGGGATACCAACCCAGTCCTTAACGCTGCCTTCAGGTTGATTCCTACATGATCGCTGTAGCGCTCGTTAGCATTGGATGGATTTTCTTTTTCGTCATTCGTCGAGGTTGGTCACATGAAAAATAAGCGACGTCGATTGGATCCTCTTAGGTACGCTTATCGAGGAGGATTCACTCTCATCGAATTGCTTGTCGTGATCGCGATTATCGCCATCTTGATCGCTCTCTTGTTGCCTGCCGTGCAACAGGCTCGCGAGGCGGCACGGCGATCACAATGTGGGAACAATTTCAAGCAGATTGGATTGGCCTTCCAAAATCACCATGAGGTTTTCAAGGTCTTGCCATCGGGGGGCCATGCCTGGTCCGACGACCGGAATTTTAACGCCAATGGAAAGCCCGAAGGGCCGCTGCGGCAGAATTGGGGCTGGTGTTATCAGTTGCTCCCGTTCATGGAAAAAAATGTCCTTTGGGCCAATCCGTCTGATAGCATCGTCGCAGCGTACCATGTGCCGGTCTATTCTTGTCCAAGCATTGAAACACGCACGTTTCCCTACGGTAATGTTCTCTCTCCGATGCGTGCGCAATCCGATTACTCGGGGAACGGTGGCACTTGGGGCGTTAATGCCCCCAATGGACCGCCGTCCAACGCGTGTGACGGCCCTATTCGTCCTCAAGGTTTGAATGCGAGGTTTTCCGATTTGAAAGACGGACTTTCGACAACGATGTTCGCCGCCGAAAAATATCTGGACGGAGTGGGACCGCGCTGTAATGACGATCAAGGTTGGACTGACGGTTGGGACAACGACACGATTTGCTTTTCGCACGGACAGGGGACTGCGGCCAGTCCCCCGTTACCGCCGTATCGCCATGGGTTTGCCGCTGCCACGCTAGGATCGTGCGGTTCGTATTTTGGGAGTATTCATACCGGCGTGATGATTTGTGTGTTTTGCGATGGCTCTGCCAAGCGTATCTCGTTCAATGTCAACGCCTCGGTGTTTGAAAAAGCCTTGAGTGGGACTGACGGGAGGCCCTATTCGCTAGAGTAATCCTTGTCTTCGACGGGCAGAGTGAACAAGAACGTCGCGCCGCGATCCACATTCTGTTCGGCCCACAGCTTGCCGCGGTGGGCTTCGATGATCGAGCGGCTAATCGTCAGGCCGAGTCCGAGTCCGTCGGGCTTCGTCGTGAAGAACGGGTTGAAGATTTCTTCAGGGGTGACTCCTTTGAAGCCGTGGCCATGATCGCGGACGGAGACGGTCAGCACACCGTCCGCCCGTTGTGTGCGGATCACGACACGCCGGTCACCGACGGGATTCTCGGTCATGGCTCGATAGGCGTTCCGGAGCAGGTTGACCAGCGTTTGCTCGATCTGAATGCGATCGACCAGGACGAGCAGATGTGGGGGCTGAATATCGCAAGTTAACTCGATGTGCTGCGACTTGGTTTCGGCCGCCATGAGTTCGATCGATTCGTGAATCATGTCGGCGACATCGACGGTCGAGTGGTGCGGCGTCGATTTGCGGCTGAAGTCGCGCATGCGGCGGATGATCTCACCGGCGCGGGTCGCCTGCTGACCGATCTTGTGCGTCCACTCCAGCAGCTTGTCAATCTGATCGAGCTTGCCGCTGTTGAGCGTGGTCTCGCAGGCCTTCGCGAAGTTGGCGATGGCGAACAACGGCTGATTAATCTCATGCGAGATGCCCGCCATCAGCTCGCCCATCAGGCTGAGCCGACCAACGTGCGCGAGTTGTGCCTCGGCTGCGCGGGCCTTGTCTTCGGCTCGTTTGCGTTCGCTGATATCACGGACGTGAAACAGCAACGCGGGCTGCGAGCCGTACTCGGTGTTGCTGACGTGTAGACTGATCGGCACCTCGCCCCGTTCGACATGCCAACTGAAGCCTTCCAACTGCCGTAGTTCTCCGGACGCGAGTCGCAGGAAGTCGCGGCGCACTTCGTCGCGCACGCGCGGCGGGACCAATTCGATGACGTGCTTGCCGATGAGCTGCTCGCGCGTCAAGCCGTGCAGCTCACCGGCGGCGGGGTTCACATCGAGCACGACGCCAGTCATGGATTCGACGAAGATCGCGTCGGGCGAGTGCTCGAAGAGCGTGCGGAAGCGCTGTTCGCTGTCGCGCAGGGCTTGTTCGGCTCGCGTGCGATGAATCGCGATGCCGGCCAGATACGCCGCCGTGTCGAGCAGTTGCAGGTCATCGACTCCGGCTGATCGGGGCCACAGGAAGAAGATCGACAGTACGCCCAACACGTCGCGATGAAAGCTGCGAATCGGCTGAGACCAACACGATCGGAGTTGAAACCGATCGGCCAGTTGGCGGAGTTCACGCCACGACGGATCGGCGTCGGTGTCCTCGACGATGCGGCGGCGGCCGGTGGCGACCGCGTCGGCAAACGACGGCGCTCCTGCGATCACCAGGATTTGCGACAATCGTTGGCGGACATCCTCGGGCATCGGTGATGCCGCTTCGACAGTCAGCCGGGACGTGCTCTCGTCCAACAACAGGATCGAGCACAACGCGCCGGGAAGTTGCATCTCCAGCATTTTGATGACCGTCCGTAGCACGCTTTGCAATTCGTGTCCGGCGGCGATCTCTTCCAGGACTTGCTGCTCCCCTTCGCGCAGCGAATCCGCTTTGCGGCGAGCGGTCACGTCCTGTGCCGCTGCCAGCAGGCGAATGACTTCTCCGTTGGCATCGCGCAGCGGAACCATCTGCCCTTCCAGCCAGCCGCGCGAATTTGTCTCGCCTTGAATCTGCGCCTGCCACGACCGAGCCGCTCCACCGCTCACCGCCTCGACCGTTTTGTTGAACGCGAACCGCGACTGCGGCGCGAGGCAGTCGCTGACCGAGTGCCCCAACAACTGATCGGCCGCAGTCGCCTCGAAGATTTCGCGGCCGGTCGGGTTGATGTCCAGCAGCTTGCCGTCGGGAGAGAGGATCAGCAGGCATTGTGGAGCGTTCTCGAAGATCGCTCGGAACCAGCTTTCGCGTTCGCGTAGCAGGTCTTGTTGCCGTTTACGTTCCGTGATGTCGATGGCCGTGCCTGTCGCGCCGATCAATCGCCCGTCGGCATCGCGCATGGCGATCGCGTTGAAGCTCATGTCAATTCGCCGGCCGTCCTTTCGCAGATGGACGGTCTCGTAATCGAACAGCCGCTGCCCCAAGAGGATCGACTCGAAGACGTTCCAATCGGTCTCCAAGTGTTCTGGCGGCAACAGCACGGTAAAAATCTGTCCGAGCAATTCTTCCGGCTCGTAACCGTAGATTTCCCGAACCGTTTGATTCACGAACGTCAGCCGGCCCTGAAGATCGACCGACCAAATCAATTCGTTGGAAGTCTCAACTAGGTCGCGATACTTCTGCTCGCTCTGCATGAGATCCTGGACGGCCAGCGTCCGCGTGGTGACGTCCTGGCTGGTGCCGTAGAGCCGAACCGGCCAGCCAAACCCGTCGCGTGACAGTTTGGCCTGCGATCGCAGGTAACGCACCGTGCCGTCTTTGTGGAGCGTCCGAAACTCGTGTACGAACTGCTCACCGCGCTTCAGCGTGGCTCCCAATCGCGTGCGCGTTTCGGCGCGGTCGTCCGGATGCACGCCTTCCAAAAACGCTTCCAGCGTGCCACCGAATTCTCCCGATGGAATTCCCATGACCTCGTACAGCGAGTCCGACCACGCGACCCGATTATTCTGAATATCCCATTCCCACCATCCCAGGCGTGCGACGCGCTGAGTCACTTCCAGCCGTGCTTCGGCGTTGTCGAGTCGCTCGGCCAGAGTCTGCGTTTCACGGCGATCTTCCAAGATCAAGAAATGCTGAGCCTGGGTATCACCTGTCGATACCACCTTGGCCAGCGTGGCCGCACGCAATGTGATCGGAGTCTTCGTTTCATCCGTGCGATGCAGCCACATACCGGAGCGTTCGCACGGAATCTCACCTCGCTGCCACTGCGCGATCCAATCCGACAACCGCTGTGCCGATTCGGGTTCCAGCAAGTCCCACCACAGACGTCCCACGATCTGTTCGGTGATTTGCCCGCACAGCTCAACGGCTTTTCGATTCGCCGTCAGCACGTTCCCGTCCGGCCAACGAACGGCCAGCCAACCGGCCGGCGAGTGCAGCAACAACGCATCGACATCACACGTCATGAACTTTGATCCGCAGACCGCTACGCCAGAATCTCACGCACGACGTGGCCGGCGACGTCGGTCAAACGCTCGTCGCGGCCGTTGTGGTAGTAGGTCAGTTGCTCGTGGTCAAAGCCGAGCAAATGCAAAATTGTCGCGTGCAAATCGTTGACGTGAACTTTGTCCTGTTCCGCTCGAAGACCGACCGGATCGGTTGCCCCGTAGGCCATTCCGCCACGCACGCCAGCGCCTGCCAGCCAGACGGTATAGCCCCACGGATTATGATCGCGACCTTTGCTCTGTTCGCTCATCGGCATCCGCCCGAATTCGCCGCCCCAGATGACGAGCGTGTCGTCGAGCAACCCGCGCTGTTTGAGATCACGCAGCAATCCGGCGACCGGCTTGTCCGTGCGGCGGCACATTGTCGTGTGATTGTCGAGCACATTCGTGTGAGCATCCCAACCGTTCGTGTCGCCAGAGTAAACCTGCACAAAGCGCACACCGCGCTCAATCATCCGTCGAGCCAACAAGCAGCGCGTCCCGTACTCGTCGGTGTCTTGTTCGCCGATGCCGTACTGCTTGAGCGTCGCCGCCGACTCGCCGCGCAGATCGACAACCTCCGGAGCCTCCGACTGCATCCGAAACGCCAACTCGTAAGCATTCATCCGCGCGGCGAGTTGATCGTCGAAGTTTCGCTCTGCGAGGTGCCGTTCGTTCGCTCTCTGCACGAAGGACAGCAGCCGGCGCTGTCGTTCGTCCGTGACACCGGCCGGAGGCTGTAAGTACAGGATCGGACTCTTGCCCGGCCGCATCAGTGTCCCTTGGTAGGTCGCTGGCAGGTATCCGCTGCCCCACGCCGGAGGTCCGCCCTTCACGCCGCCACCCGGATCGGGCAGCACGACGAACGCCGGCAGATTCTGATTCTCCGTCCCCAGTCCGTACGCGACCCACGAACCGACGCTCGGTCGCCCCGTCAGGATGCTGCCGGTATTCATCTGATAGACCGACTGCGGATGATTCACGCTGTCGCCATGACACGACCGCAGCACGCACAACTCGTCAACGCACTCGGCGATGTGCGGCAAAAAATCCGAGACTTCGAGACCAGATTCGCCGCGCGGTCGAAACGGCTTGATCGCCGGCAGCAACGGATTCGCCGCGACCTTCCGCCGAGTCATTACCGAACCAAAACTCTCCGGCAGCGGCTGCCCCGCGAGCTTCGTCAACTCTGGTTTCGGATCGAACAGGTCGACATGGCTCGGCCCGCCGTGCATGAACAGCCAGATGACGCGCTTTGCTCGCGGTTCAAAATGCGTGAGCTTCGGGGAGAGTGGGCTCGTCGAGTTCGCGGACGATTCACCGGCCAACATCGCAGCCAGCGCGATCCCACCAAGCCCGTTACCGGTTCGTGAGAAGAACTCGCGGCGACTGGACTGCGCTGAGACTGCGATCGGCTGTGAACCGGACATAGCCTGGAATCTCCTTGGCCGATGTTTTCGCCGGCCAGGCAGCTTTGTAGACGTGTTGCCGCACGAAGGCTAGAAACTGCTGCCCCTCGGCGAAGCCATTTCACCTCGGAAGGACATCTCATGCAACTCGGATTCGTCAGTGCCATCTTGCCCGAACTGTCGCTGGAAGAAGTCTGCCAAATCGCGAAGAACAAGGGCTACGACTGCGTGGAACTCTGCTGCTGGCCGGTCAGCAAGGCCGAGCGGCGGTACTCCGGCGTCACGCACGTCGATGTCAGCCACTTCGGCACCGGCGAGGCGGAACGAGTCCACGAGACCGTCGCCAAGTACGGCGTGACCATCAGCGGACTCGGCTACTATCCGAACCCGCTCAGCCCAAACCACGACGAAGCCCACACGGCCGTTGAGCACATCAAGAAGGTGATCTTGGCGGCCGAACTGCTCGGCGTCCGGCAGATGAACACGTTCATCGGCCGCGACTGGACCAAGTCGGTCGCTGACAACTGGCCCCGCATGCTGGAGACCTGGGAACCGATCGTCCGCTTCGCCGAACAGCACGAAGTCCGCATCGGCATCGAGAACTGTCCGATGCTGTTCAGCAAAGACGAATGGCCGGGAGGCAAGAATCTCGCGACCAGCCCGGCGATCTGGCGAAAGCTGTTCGCGGACCTCAACAGCCACAATCTCGGCCTGAACTACGACCCGTCGCACATGATCTGGCAACACATGGACTACGTCGCCCCGCTGCGCGAGTTCAAAGACCGTCTGTTCCACATCCATGCGAAAGACGTCCGCATCGACCGGCACAAGCTGAACGAAGTCGGCATCCTTGCGCACCCGTCGGAATACCACACCCCGAAACTGCCGGGCCTCGGCGACGTCGATTGGGGCCAGTTCTTCTCGGCCCTCACCGACGCCGGCTACCGCGGCCCGGTCTGCGTCGAAGTCGAAGACCGAGCCTACGAAGAATCGCTCGACTCTCGCAAAGCGTCGCTGCGTCAAAGCGCGACGTATTTGAGAAACTACATCCCGCGCCACGGAGCCTGATTTTGACTCAGCAACTTGTGACCATCGCGGATTTTCAACTCCTGTCAGAGGCCGAACTCTGCAGAATCATGTTGCAAGACCAGGGATTTGACGTCGCTCTCGCGGACGCGGAATTGTGCAATACAAACTGGTTTCTCGGCAACGCGGTTGGCTACATCAAGCTTCAAGTTCCTAGCGACCAAGCTCAGGCTGCGGCAACTTGTTTGCAGCGAGTTCGTGAGGAAGTCAAAAAGAGCCACGAACACCCAAACGCCGATGAGGCGGATGTCTGCCTGGCATGTGGCGCTGGAATGAATCCGAACGAAACAGCCTGCAGCGCATGCGGTTGGTCGTTCGAGGCAAACGAGGAGAACGAAACGTGACTTACAAGTATTCCGACATCTCCAAGATGATCGACCACTCGCTGCTGCAACCGATGTTGACAGTCGATGAACTCGAAGCCGGCTGCAAACTCGCTCGCGACTACGACGCCGCCAGCGTCTGCATTCTGCCGTACTCCGTGAAACGCTGCGCCGAAATCCTCGCCGGCAGCACCGTGAAGCCCAGCACGACGATCGGCTTTCCGCACGGCGGCCACACGACCGCGATCAAAGTCGCCGAGGCGTTGCAGGCGCTCAAAGACGGCTGCCAGGAACTCGACATGGTCGTCAACATCAGCCAAGTGCTCAGCGGCCAATGGGACTACGTCCGGCGAGAGATCCAAGAGATCACCGCCGCCGCGCACTCGGCCGGGCAGAAAATCAAAGTCATCTTCGAGAACTGCTACTTGCAGGACTCAGACAAGATTCGCCTCTGCGAAATCTGCGGCGAGCTGAATTGCGACTGGGTCAAAACCTCGACCGGCTACGGCACCGGCGGCGCGACGCTCGCCGACTTGAAGCTGATGCGCGAGCACTCGCCGCCGCACGTCCAAGTCAAAGCGGCGGGAGGCATCCGCACGCTGGACCAACTGCTCGAAGCCCGCCCCTTCATCACCCGCTGCGGAGCCAGCAAGACGGCCGAGATTCTGAACGAATGCCGCCAGCGATTGGGATTATCGGCGATCACGTCGGCCACCGAGGCTGGTTCTTCATCGAGTTGTTATTGAGTCCGTAGTCTCTTTCATTTGTCCGCGATCGTTCCGGATACAAAAAGTGAGCCTTCACGAGCATGGGCCGCCAAATTCCATTTTTTCTCTGCACTTCGATGCGGACCGCAATCGAGTCGGAAGCGCGTCGCATCGGAGCGACGCTGGTTAGCAGTTATCCGAGTGAGCATTCAGCGATTCAGTTTTCGACTTCTGCCGGTGCAGACCACTATCAGGGGAGACTTTGGACTGAGGCGGCAGACACGAAGCACTACGAGGCACTCTGCCGCGCTGTGAAGAAGGATTCAGTCTATGACCGAGACTCCGGGCTTTGGGTGAAGCGGACATCTCGGCAGGCATTCGACACTTATCGAGCCGAGAAGCAAAAAGCCCTGACAGAGTTGGTGGAGAGCAATCGCAAGTATGCCATCGAGGTTCTTGGTGGCAGGATTGTGAAAGATGAAGGCTAACCAGTGCGCACCTGCTGAGGATGCACAGCGAAACTGTCATCTTGCCTTGATATGCACCGCGCCGAGCAGCGACTTGACGCTTGCGAAATCGCTCGATGAAACTCTCGGACCAGAGTGTTTCCATGAACAAGGCATTCGTTCGCGAATCTGATTCCGACGTTCGGCACTGTCCGTTTTGCGGCTCGCTGGGGCAGGCGGTCGGGCGAGTGGGGCCACCCTGGCGGCCGTGAGTGATTTGGCGAGCCGGAGGGCGTCAGCCCCCGGACGTATCCGTGCTATGAAATGTCCGGGGGCTAACGCCGCCCGGCTCGCCTGCGATGTTTTGTTGGTTGCCGAGTGGGCTGGCCTCATCTTGCGGTTGAACCCGGAGGGTTCTCAGCCATTAGCCGGTGGTTGAGCGAAGCGATACCACCGGTCGTCGTTTTCAGACGAGATCGTATCCCGGAGGGATGCCAGCGACGCTCGGCTGTCATCCCTCCGGGATGGCGAACATGTTTTCTCTGCCATCCGGTGGTGCGCCTGCGGCGACCACCGGCTAATCGCTGACAACCCTCCGGGTTGATCCGCCGCTCATACAGCTTGAAGAGCGGTGACTGTGGTCGTCGCAGTCCATAAGCTGCTCACCTATGAACAAGGCATTCGTTCGCGAATCTGATTCTGACGTGCGGCACTGTCCGTTTTGCGGCTCGCTGGGGCAGGCGGTCGGGCGAGTCACGCTCGATGCGTGGCTGAAGCCGGAGTTTCGCGGGCAGATCGGCGAGTCGGCGATGTTCTGCATTCAGCCGCAGTGCGAGGTCGCCTACTTCGACTCGTTCGAGCGAGTCGTGACGATCGACAAGCTGACTCGGCCGGCGTATCCGAAGTCAGCGGACGCTCCGATCTGCGGCTGCTTCGGCCTGACCTGCGGCGACATCGAAGCCGACGTCGCCGACGGCAGCGTCGCTCGCACGCGAGCGGCGGTCGAACGAGCGAAGTCCCCGGACGCGAGATGCTCGGCGATGTCGGCCAACGGACAATCGTGCGTCGGCGAGATTCAGCGGTACTACTTCAAGTGCAAAGGGGGCGGATGATGCGTTTTCGTAGCCATCATCGCTCCGCGTGATGAGCCTTCCGGATTGGGCCTCGGACGTTGCTGGGGCATCGCAAATCGAACGAGAAAGGCTCGTCACGCGGAGCGATGACGGCTACGTTGGATCACGCCATCTCCCAACTCTTACCATCCCACGCGATGACCTGTTCGAGCATCTTCACGACGCCGGCCGAGAACGTTTGAAACAGGTACTCCCCCTTGTCGGCCGTCGCGTGGCGCGGGTTGCCGATGTGGCCGGGGACGGTGCGGTCCTTTGTCGTCCAGCCGCGATAGGCCGGCTCGAACGCGAAGCCGGGGCGAACCTCTTCGAGTTGCGTGACGTCTTTCTTCACCAGATGCGGAGCGAGTCGCATCATCATGGATGTCTCGAATTCGCAGGCGTGGCCCATCTGCGTCTGCACCAGATCGGAGCGGCCTTCGTTGGGCTTGGCACTGTCCCAATAGGTCGCGAACAGCAGCAACAAGTCGTGGCGATCACGATGCCGCTGCCGAAGCTCAAAGGTCGCTTGCCGGCCGGGGATCGTGTTGCCACCGTGCCCGTTGAGGAACACGATCCGGCGGAACCCATGCATCAGCAGGTTCTCGGCCATGTCGTTGAGCAGATCGAGATACACACGCGGGCTGGCCGACATCGTCCCCTGAAAATCCATGTGATGGTGCGAGTTCCCCAACCACATTAGCGGAGCGACGAGCGTTCGCTGGCCCATCGTCTCGTTGACTCGCCGCACGACTTCGCCGAGCAACATGCTGTCGACGAAGATCGGCAAGTGATGCCCGTGTTGCTCGATCGCCGCGACCGGCACGAGCACCGGCAGATCACGCGAGAGTTTTCCGACTTCCGGCCAGCTCAGTTCTTGCAGCAGCATTTCGAGTCCCTTTGGTTTGAAAAGTTTCGAGCGTTGATTTGCAGCCCCGTCGTTCCGCCTGCATGATTCTGTCAGATCGAGTCGAAAGAATCATGTCTGCCGCACCGGTCGCGGCGTGCAGAGTTTTTGAGTGGGGTAGTGTTTCACACGAAGGCACAAAGACACGAAGAAGATAAATCAGAGCGGGACGGTTAGAGAGACGGGAGCGTCGTTCGTTAGAACTTCGTGGCTTTTTACCTTTGTGTGAGAAATGTTTTTTCGAGCGATCTGACGAACCACTTTGAGCGAGGGTGAATGATGCGACAAATCTGGCTCTGCGTGTGCGTGGCGTCTCTGACTTTCGTGTCCTCGTTCGCAGCGGCTGACGAGCTTCGTCCTGTGCGGATCGCGAAGCCAGTTGGTGGGCACATTCACCCGGCGGCCTGCGTCAGTCCGAAGGGGACGATCGTCGTCACCTACGGCCAGATCAATCATCGCGACCTGAGAATCTCGCGATCGACGGACGGCGGGCGCACCTGGACCGAACCGACGCCGTTTGAGCACACGGTCAAGAAGACGTACTACCCCGGTTCGCTGACGACGCTCCGAGACGGCAAGCTGATGCACGCCTGGAATCGCTGGAGCGGCGAGACCAACGAAGCGGAACCACGCTCGGTGCTGTATTCGCTGTCCGAAGACGACGGCGTGACTTGGTCGGCTCCGAAGCCGCTGCCGCGCACCGAAAACGTGATGAGCGTCATTCGTCACCCGATCGTCGAACTCGAAACCAATCGCTGGCTGGTGCCGTTGAGCGATCGGACGTTTCTCTTCGATCCGGCCGCCGACAAGAGCGAGCCGTTCGGCGACGGTCGCTTGCACGGACTCGTGCCAATCGTCCGCACGCCGAGAGGGACGTTCATCAGCGGCGCGGGTTTGCGCTCGACCGACGACGGCAAGACTTGGAAAGACATCGAGAAGTTCCCCAACCTCAAGGAGCAAGGCTGGCGACACGAGATGGTCTGCTTGTCGAACGGCTTGTTGCTGGCGTCAGAGATTCTCGGCCCCGGCGTCGGTGGTGAGCGGATTCGTTACGTCATCTCACGCGACGACGGCCTCACCTGGACCGACACCTTCGAGTACCACAACCCCGGACGTCCCATCGGTGGCCGTGCCTGTCCGCGCACCGTGGAACTCGACGCGAAGATGATCGGAGTCGTCTTCTACGACGTCAGCGAACAGCAAGAGGGCGGCCCCAGCTTGTTCTTCCTCCGCATTCCGCTCGCGAAACTGGAAAAGTAGGTCAGGCTTCCTAGCCTGATGCGAACGGCCAGACCGCGTCGAACGTCAATCAGTCAGCCTGGGAAGGCTGACCTACGTCCGATCAACACCTTTCGCTCAGGCATCCTTGGTGTATGATCCGATTGGGAATAAAAGTGAATTCGCCGTCATCGGAGACTAGGTCATCGTGAGACCGCATCAACATCAGACAGGTTGCTCTCGGCGCGAGTTGCTTCAGGTCGGTTCCTCCGGCCTGCTGGGACTTGGTTTGCCGTCGCTGCTGGCGGGACGAGTTCAAGCAGCGGAAGCGGGAACGACTGCTGCGAAGCGGTCTCCGAAATCGGTGGTGATTGTTTTTCTGACAGGAGCGCCCAGTCATCACGACACGTTCGACATGAAGCTCGATGCGCCGGCGGAGATTCGCGGTGAGTTCCAGCCCATCGCGACGTCCATTCCCGGCTATCAAATCTGCGAGCACCTGCCTCAGCTCGCCGCGCGAGCGAACAAGTACGCGGTCGTCCGCTCACTGTCGCACAATGACAACAACCATTTGATGTCGACGCATCACGTCCTGACGGGCGAGAAACAGCCCGGCGGATTCTTCGACAAAGTGGCGTCGCGAGATGATTGGCCTTGTTACTCGGCCGGGCTGGCATTCCTGCGACCTCGAGGTGACGGCTTGCCGAGCGGCGTGAACTTGCCGACGTTTCTGCGCGAAGGTCCGCTGACATGGCCGGGGCAGCATGCGGGGTTGCTGGGCCCGAACTACGATCCTTGGCAAATCACCGGCGATCCCAGCAAACCGGATTTCCGAGTCGATGCGCTGACACTTGCGCAAGGCATCGACGTGAATCAGCTTGGCCGCCGACAAGTGCTGCTCGACGAAGTCAATCGGCAGCAGACGCAACTTGGTGAGGTCGCGCAGTCGATCCGATTGCAGAAGGACCAGCAGTTGGCAATCTCGATGCTGACCTCCAGCCGGTTGTCACAAGCGTTTGAACTGCATCGTGAATCGGAAGAAGTCCGCAAACGCTACGGTCAGAACACGACCGGGCAGTCGTTGCTGCTGGCTCGGCGATTGATCGAGGCGGGAGTGCCGATCGTGCAGGCGAACATCGGCCGCGTCCAGAATTGGGACAGCCACAGCGACATCTTTCCGACTCTGAAGAACCGACTGCTGCCGCCGCTCGATCAAGGAGTCGCCGCGCTGCTGGACGATTTCGAAACGCGCGGACTATTGGAGAACACGCTGGTGATGATGCTCGGTGAGTTCGGCCGGACTCCGAAGATCAACAACACGCGCGGCCGAGACCATTGGGGTCCGTGCTTCTTCGGAGTCTTCGCCGGCGCGGGAGTGCGCGGCGGCCAAGTCATCGGCCGCTCGGACGACACCGGTTCCTATCCGGTCACGCGAGCGTACTCGCCCAACGACGTCGGCGCGACGGTCTATCACCTGCTCGGTATTCCGCCCGAAGTCGAAGTTCGCGACCGCCTCGGTCGCCCGGTTCGACTCAATCGTGGCGACGTCATCGAACCGCTCTTCAGCGGTGCGGAAGCCTGAAGGCGAGCGGGGGACGTCAGTCCCCCGAGAAATCTTTGGATGTGACAATGACTCGGGGGACTGACGTCCCCCGCTCGCCCAAAAGTCAGACACTCGCTTCATCGCGGCAAGCCAACTCTTGCAGATTGCCTTGCACCACAGCCTGCGGGCAGGACCAAACGTAAAAGAACATCGCCTCGCGAATCGCTCGTTCGGCGGGGTGCCCGCTGACGAAGCCGGTTCCCTTGGCCGCGGCCAGAGAACTCTGAGCCAATCGTGTGACGTACGAGTTGGCTCGCAGCCGAATTTGTTCCGCCGACCACGCTCCGGGTTCACAGCGACTGGCGGCGATCATGGCTTGCTCCAGCGAGCGACCTTCATCAGCCAACTGCGAGACGACCGGTTCCAGGCCGGGAGTCTGTCGCAGTTCATCACGCAAAGCTCGCAGCGTTGACCGCGATGTGCCCAACGCCAGAGCGGACGTCGTCAGCGATCCGGTTCCGCCACGGCTGCCAATCTTCAGAACTTCCAGAGCCGGTCCAGCCACAATTTGTTCCGCGCGAACCGCCACGTCATGCAATTCGATCGGACCGGTTTGCGATGCGGTTAGTGCGAGAAATTGCAGCGGTGGAGCGACCGTCAGTCCTTGGTCGGTTGTCTCGATCGCCGCCAGCAGTTGTTCGCCGTTGGGAGTGGTCCCTCCGACAACGATCAACTGCGCGGCGTTCGCACCAGTGACCCACGGAATATGACCGTTAAGTCGATAGCCGTCGCCGACTGGTTCAGCAGTCACGGCGGGACCAGGACCTCGCGAACGTGACGTCGTCAGATGCGAGATGCCCACCGTTGTGAAGCACTCACCACGAGCCAATCTCGGCAGCCACTTCTCTTGCAGCGCCTCGCCGCGTCCGCACGTCACCAGCTTTTGCACGGCCGAGTTGAATTGCGTGAGGATGAACGCGCTGGTCAGGCAAGCGTCGGACAGTTCGAGGTAGCCACAAAGGATTTCCGGCTCATCGACTTCGCTGCCTCCCCAGCGGCGCGGGATCAACCAGCCGAACACACCCGCCTCGGCCAGCCGAGCCATCTGTCGAGCAGGCCAGTTTCCCGCAGGTTCCAGCGCTGCTCGCCACGAGGCCAGTTCTGTCAACATCGTCGCGGGAATCATCGACACACCTCATCCACCGCAGGCCAGCCTTTCCAGGCTGACCCGATTAACATTTGCCGCCACCTTGCCAATTTCACTCAGACGCGAAAGCCTATCCGACCAGTTTTGAAACTGCACCGAGCACGACAACGGCCATCAACGAAATTGGACCACACGCAGGAGAGATCGACATGCCGACGAATGAGTTCTCAGGAAAGACCGTTCTTATTACTGGCGGCTCGCGCGGCATCGGCCGGGCGACGGCGTTGCGATTGGGCAGTGAAGGCGCTCGCGTCGGAGTCAACTTCGTGACTCGCCGAGACAAGGCGGACGAGGTCGTTCGCGAGATCACGGCGGCGGGAGGTTCGGCCGTCGCGGTTCAAGGTGACGTGAGTTCGGCCGAGTCCGTGCAACGCATGGTCGAGGAAACGCGTGCGGCGTTCGGGCCAATCGACATGCTGGTGCATTCGGCCGGGCTGAGCATTGTCGAACCGGCGGCGAGCGTCACTTGGGAAACATGGCGGCAAATCATGAGCGTGAATCTCGATGGCACGTTTCACGTCGTCTACGCCCTGAAGGACGAGATGATCGCTCGCAAGTTCGGCCGCATGGTGCTGCTGTCATCCATCGCGGCGCTGCGCGAGCGGAAGAACCAAGTCCATTACTCGGCGGCCAAGGCGGGAGTCATCGCGATGTCACGCTGCCTGGCCGAAGCTTGGGCTGAGCACAACATCCGCGTCAATACAATCAGCCCCGGGCTCATCGAAACCGACATGGGCCAATTGATCTCTGGCGCTGCGAAGCAATTCGTCATCGACAACACGCCGATGAAGCGACTGGGAACTCCCGAGGAGATCGCCTCCGCGATTCGGTTCCTCCTCAGCGACGAATCGAGTTTCATCACCGGACAATCGTTGGTCGTCAGCGGCGGCCGAGTCATGTTGCCGGGCTAACCTCGCGGCAGCACACTGCGGCCAGTTGAAAGGGTTTGGACGATGACTTGGAAGCCAATTTCATCGGTCGTTGTGGTGACGCTCGTCGGGTTGTCGTTCGACGTCGGCGCTCAAGACAAGTCGGTGGAGGCGGAGAAGTTCTTTGAATCGAAGGTCCGACCGCTGTTGGTGGAGCGATGCCACAAGTGCCACACAGGTGACAAATCGAAAGGAGGACTGCGGCTCGATTCGCGCGAGGCACTGCTGAAGGGGGGCGAGACGGGGCCAGCCGTTGTCGCGGGGAAGCCGGACGAGAGCCTGCTGATGCGTGCGGTCCGGCATCAGGATGGACTGGCGATGCCGCCCAACGGGAAGCTGAACGAGGCTCAAATCTCGGCGCTTGCGGAGTGGATCAAGTCGGGAACCGTTTGGCCGGGACCGACAACTGCTGTGGCGACAGCCGCCATCCCTCCGTTGAGTTCGATCGTGTCGACTCCGCCGAACGACGGCGATCTGGCGAAGTCGTTGCAGCTTTGGTTGCGAGCCGATTCGCTGACGCTCAGCGATGGTGACCCAGTACATGTCTGGCCGGATCAGAGCGGTCACGGTCGCGACGTCTCGGCCACGAAGGGGATACGAGTCGGCGGCGTCGGATTGCCGGCGCGGTTCGTCCGCGAGAGCACGCTTCTCAAACGGCCGGGCGTGCGATTTGAAACGGGAACGGGATTGGCCTCGTCGCCTGACAACCCGGTCGAGATTCGCGGCGATGCGGCGCTGACCATCATGCTCGTGATGAACCTGCAACCGCATGAGGCTCAGCCACCCTACGACGGTGTGCTGGGGATCGGCAATCCGGCGTTTCCGAGCGATCCGGGGAAGCCACTCGCGGCGCTGGTGCAGATCAACCGGGGCGAGGATCACGCGCTGCATTTCGCAGGAGGCTGGAACCACGACGCCTCGCTGGGAAGCGGCTCGTTCAAGCCGCATTACGGCAAACCGATCCTGCTGACGATCACCAAGCAACCCGGCCCGATGCGTTCGACGACGCGATTGTCCATCAACGGTGAAGCGGCGCTGCGGCCGAATGGCGAGCCGCTTGAAGGCCGCGACGGCGTCCCCAACATCCAGCATCGCACGGATATCGGCGTGTATCTCGGTAAGGCGCTGAACTGGGCCGGTTCCATTCAAGGCGATCTCGGTGAAGTGCTGGTCTACAACCAGGCGCTGACCGATTCGCAGCGGCTCAACGTCGAATGTCATCTGGCCGACAAGTTCGGTTTGCTGTTCAAGCCGCTGCAAGACACGACACCGCGCGCGGTCTTCACGGCGGAAGAAAAATCCTACTGGGCGTATCAACCGGTGAAGGATGTCGCGCCGCCAAGTGTGAAAAACGAAAGCTGGATCAAGTCGCCGATTGACCGGTTCGTGTTACAACCGTTGGAAGCGCAGGGGCTGAGCCCCGCAACTCAGGCCGACAAGTTGACGCTGCTGCGGCGAGTCACGTTCGATCTGACAGGACTTCCGCCGGCACCCGACGAGGTCACTGCGTTTCTGAACGACGACTCGCCGCAAGCCTACGAAAAGGTCGTGAACCGGCTGCTCGATTCGCCGCACTACGGCGAGCGTTGGGCGCGGCACTGGCTCGACGTCGTACGCTACGCCGAGTCCACCGCGAACGATGCCAACGCTGTGATGCGGTTCGCCTGGCGGTATCGCAACTACGTCATTGACGCTTTCAATCGCGACTTGCCCTACGACCAGTTTCTCATCGAGCAACTCGCGGGCGACTTGCTGCCGCCCACCGACTCGATCGAAATAAACACGCGGCGGATCATCGCGACGGGCTATCTAATGGTCGGCCCGAAGGCGCTCGCTGAAACCGACAAGGAGCAATCGCGGCTCGACATCGTCGATGATCAGATCGACGTGACCGGGCGGGCGATGCTTGGGCTGACCGTCGCGTGTGCCCGGTGCCACGACCACAAGTTCGACGCGATCCGGACGACGGATTACTACGCCCTCGCTGGCATCTTCCGCAGCACCGAGCCGTTTCAGAACGAAGTCCGCAACGCGACGATGTGGTGGGAATTCCCGGTCCCGCAAGGTGAGGGCAAGGAGCCGATCACGGTGATGGCTCCGAAAGATTCTGTCCCGCGCAACCTGCGAGTGCATCTGCGCGGCAACCGCTTCACGCTGGGATCGACCGTGCCTCGCGGGTTCGTCCAAATCGTAGATCGGGCTTCCCAGCCCGATTCGTCTGACCAACAAGTCGGGCTGGGAAGCCCGACCTACGAGGGTAGCGGCCGATTGGAACTCGCCCGCTGGATCGCCAGTCTCGCGAACCCACTGACCGCGCGCGTGATGGTCAATCGAATCTGGCAGTATCACTTCGGCCGAGGTCTCGTGGCGACGAGCGACAATTTCGGCACACGCGGCGAACGACCGTCGCATCCGGAGTTGCTCGATTGGCTCGCCGCGCGGTTCGTCGAGAGCGGTTGGAGCATGAAGGCGATGCACCGCCTGATGGTGCTGTCGTCGGCGTACCGAATGCGGAATGAAGAAAACTCGACACTTTTTCCCCGTCGTCGCCTCTCCGCCGAAGAACTACGCGATGCAATGCTGGCTGTCAGCGGAAAACTCGATCGAGCCCCCGGCTCCAACGACAGTGGTGAGTTCTTGGTCAGCAAGGCCGAGAATATCGGCGCGATGATCCTGCCCAACCGGGTTGCCGCCGACGATCCGTACTACACGACGTTCGCGAAGCGGAGCATCTACTTGCCCGTCGTCCGCAACATGCTGCCCGATGTCCTGGCCCTGTTCGACGCGGCCGATCCCAACGGAGTCACCGCCCAACGCAACGAGACGACCGTCGCATCGCAGTCGTTATTCCTGCTCAACAGCCCGTTCGTCCGAGACCAATCCCGCGCCTTCGCCGAGCGACTGTTGGCTGACAAATCACTGTCCGACTCACAGCGCATCGAACACGCACATCGCTTGGCATTCGGCCGTGTTGCGTCCGCTGAGGAACAATCTCAAGCCAGCGAGTTCCTTGCCGCCTACTTGAAGGCTCCTTCGATTCAAGATCGTCCCGAAGAAGTTCGCCAACTCGCCGCGTGGCAAAGCTATTGCCAGTCCCTGCTGTGCGCGAACGAGTTTTTGTATGTGGAGTGAAGAAGCCATGACGACGTCCCTTTCCCGACGCGAATGGTTGCAACGATCCGCTTGTGGGTTCGGCAACCTCGCGTTGTTGAGCTTGCTCGCGGATGAGACTTACGCAGACACGGGCCCATCGACCAATCCGCTTTCCCCGCGACAACCTCATCAGCCGGGCCGAGCCAAACGAGTTGCCTTCCTGTTCATGCACGGAGGTGTTTCGCACGTTGACTCGTTCGACTACAAGCCGAAGCTCACCGAGCACAACGGCCGGCCGCTGCCGTTCGCAAAGCCGAAGTTCGAGTTCGCTCCGACCGGCAACCTGCTGGCGTCGCCGTGGAAGTTTCAGAAGTACGGAGAGAGCGGCATTGAGGTGAGCGACCTGTTTCCGCAGATCGGTTCGGTCATCGACGACATCTGCGTCATCCGCTCGATGAACGGAGGCGATCAAGTTTCGCACGGGCCGGCACTGCTCAATATCAACACGGGGAGCGGCGTCTTCGCTCGGCCGAGTCTCGGCGCGTGGACGCTGTACGGACTCGGCACCGAGAACCAGAACCTGCCGGGATTCATCAGCCTCAGCCCGTCGCTGTATCACGGCGGGGCGCAGAATTATGGCTCGGCGTTTCTGCCCGCGAGCTTTCAAGGAACCCGCATCGGCGACGGGAGCACGAATTACAAAGATGCGAAGCTTTCCAATCTGACCCCGGGTGATGACCCCGCGTTGCAGCGGCTGCAACTCGACATGTTGGCTCGTCGCAATAGAGCCCATCTCGAACGAGTCGGCAACGCCCCGCAGCTTGAGGCACGTATCGCCGCGTTCGAGATGAGTTACCGCATGCAGGCTCAAGCTCCGGACGTGCTGGGCCTGAGCCGCGAATCCGTCGCAACGCAGGCTCTGTACGGAGTCGGCACCGAACCGACCGACGAGTACGCTCGGCAATGCCTGCAAGCCCGGCGGTTGCTCGAAGCGGGTGTCCGTTTCGTGCAGGTCAATTTCAGCTACCCGCGCAACTATTGGGACGCACATGGCGACCTGCGGAACAACCACACGACCAATGCGAAGAAGGTTGATCAGCCGATCGCCGCGTTCCTCACCGACCTGAAGTCACGCGGCCTGCTCGACGACACGCTGGTGATCTTCGGCACTGAATTTGGCCGTACTCCGGCGGCTCAGGGTAACGACGGTCGTGACCATCATCCGCATGCCTTCAGCGTCTGGTTGTCCGGCGGCGGAGTCCGAGGCGGCATGGCCTATGGCCAGACCGACGAGTACGGCTATTACGTCGCCGAGAACAAAGTCACGATGCCCGACTTCCACGCCACGATCCTGCACCTGCTCGGCCTGGATCACGAACGTCTGACGTACCGTCACGCCGGCCGCGACTACCGTCTGACCGATGTCGATGGCGAGGTGATCTCGCAAATTCTGGCTTGAGCTGGGACGCTCACGACGTCGGCTGAGAAGTTTCTCGCCGCTCGTTGAACAGCAGCGCGAAGACCACGATCAGCACGGCGGACATCGCCGCTGGGATCATCCAGATTTCCTGCCACGAGTGCGTGTCGCCGTGTTTGTAATGCTCGCCGACCACGCCGGAGAGCCACGAGCCGATGAACATTCCGGCTCCGAGCGTGACGACTCCGTGCAGGCCCTGAGCGGCGGCGCGGATGTCTTCGCCGGCGTGCTTGTCGACGTACATCCGGCCCATCACGAAGATGAAGTCGTAGCACATCCCATGAACGCAGATGCCCACGAACAACATCCACAGCGCATCGCTGTTACTGACGAAGGCCGAGAAGAGTCCGAACCGCACTGCCCAGGCTGCGATGCCCACGAGTAGGACGCCTTTCACTCCGAGCCGTGGCAGCAGCAACGGCAATAGAATCAAGAACACGACGTCTGAAACTTGGCCCAGCGTCATCTTCGCGGCGGAGTTTTCGATCTTGAGTTCGGTCATGAACACGTTCATCCAACTGAAATAGAAGCTCAGCGGCACGCAGATCAGGAACGAGCAAATCATGAACGTCGCAAACGAGCGGTCGCGCATCAGCTTCAGCGCGTCGAAGCCCAGCATCGTGCCGAGCGATATCGGAGCGTTCGCGCCCTTGGGCGGCGTGTGCGGCAGCGTCAGCGAGTACAGGCCCATCACCAGTGCTGCTCCTGCCGCGAGATGAAACATGCTGGCCGAGTTTTCGAGCTTCAGCCAACTGACCACCAGTCCCGCCGCGATCCAGCCGACGCTCGCCATCACCATCACCAGCGGGAACTCCTTGGCGGGATTCTTCGAGTGATGCAGCGTGAGCGCGTTGGTCAGCCCGTGTCCCGCCATGTACGTCACGGTGTAGGCCAGCAGCGCGGGATAAAACTGTCCGAAGCTGTCCAGAGTCGATACGAGGTACAGCAACCCCGCTCCGGCCAGATGCAGAAACGCCAGAATTCGCTGCGTCGCGAAAAATCGGTCGGCCAAGATTCCGACGATGAAGGGCGACACCAAGGCTCCCACCGCGGTCGAGCCGTATGCCAGTCCGATTTGGCCACCCTCGAATTGCAGTGTCTTGTCGAGATACGTCCCCATCGTCACGTACCACGCACTCCAGACGAAGTAGTGCAGGAAGACCATGATCCACAGGCGGAGGAACAACAGCGGTTGCATGAGGGGCCTTCCTGAGTGGTTCGCGAGGAGACAGTGCGAGGCCATTTGCCGGGCACATCCGGAACTTGTCGAGCAGTCGCTTCACGGACTCGATGCGACAACCTAATCTCAAACGCTTGCCGCGAGAACCGTGTTGCTCCTTCCGCGCGGCCACGAATTCGCCATAAGGACAGACAATGCCTTCGACCGACTTGCCAAAGTTTCCGCTGACTTGGGAACTGGATTCGATCCTGCCGCACCCGGAATCCTCGGAATTTCGTGCGGTGCTGAACGATTACCGGACTCGGCTCACGCAACTGGCCGACGAGTCTGATCGCTTGCCGCCGCTGGTTGCCGAGCCGCAAAACGTCGCCGCCTGGAAGCGGTCGCTGACGGAAATCGCGGCCATCGAAAAGCTCGCCAGCGATTTGTCGTCGTTCGCCGGCTGTCATGCGGCGGCCGATGCGGCCAACAAATTGTTTCAGCAACTTGAAGGAGAACTGTCCGCTCTCGACCCACTGCGAGCGAAGATCGCGACCAATGTTGAGTTCGCGGTGAAAGAGGCGGATGCCGATCAACTTCAACGCCTGTTGGACGCGGACTCGGAGTTGGCCGAGTTGCGATTCTTCTTCGACGAGCGTCGCCGAAACGCGGCGTTGCGGCTGCCGAAGGAACGGGAACAACTCGCGAACGATCTGGCCGTGGATGCCATTCACGCTTGGGGCCGGCTGTACGATCGGCTGTCCGGCGAGTTGAAGGTCCAGGTCATGGAAAAGGGTGAGGTCGTCGAGAAGTCGCCCGGCCAAGTCATGTTCGATTCACCGCAGCGAGCCGTTCGCGAAAACAATTTCTTCGCGGCCGACAAAGCCTGGACGACGCTGCAAGACTCGTGTGCCGAGGCGCTCAATCACATCTCCGGATTTCGGCTGACGAAGTATCGGCATCTCGGCCTGACGGGCGACGATGCGCATTTGGCGGCTCCGCTGCGCTACAACCGCATGCGCCGCGAGACGCTCGATGCGATGTGGTCGGCAGTCACGGCGCGCAAGCCGGTCTTGCTGAAATATCTCGCGAAGAAAGCGGAGTTGCTGGGATTGCAGCGGCTCGCGTGGTTCGACTTGTCGGCCCCGCTGCCAGGTGCATCGGGCGAGTCCGATGAACTGAGCTACGACTCGGCCTGCGACACGGTGATTCGCACGTTTCGCGAGTTCAGTCCCGATTTCGGCGACTTCGCCGAGCACGCGATCAAGAACCGCTGGATCGAAGTCGAGAACCGTCCGGGTAAACGGCAAGGTGGCTTCTGCACCGGACTGCCGACCAAGCGGCAGTCGCGGATCTTCATGACCTACACGAACTCGGCCGACAGCATGAGCACGTTGGCTCACGAACTGGGACACGCTTATCACTCGCATGTCTTGTGGGACCGGCCGTACTTCTTGCAGGACTACCCGATGAATCTCGCCGAGACCGCGTCCACATTTGCCGAAGCGGTCTTGGGCGAGCAGCAACTGCGAACTGCAAAGTCCGCGGCCGAAGAACTCACCCTGCTCGACAACATGCTCGGCGACGCGGTCGCTTTTCTGATGAACATTCACGCGAGGTTTTTGTTTGAGGATCGCTTCCACCGCGAACGCCGCAACGGTGAAGTTTCTCCCGGGCGGCTGTCTGAGCTGATGCTTGGTGCGCAACAGGAGGCGTATCTCAACGCGCTGGCCGAGGGAGGTTGGAATCCGCGCTTCTGGGTCAGCAAGCTGCACTTCTACATCTCCGGTTTGCCCTTCTACAACTTCCCGTACACGTTCGGGTATTTGCTCTCGCTGGGGACGTTCGCGCTGGCCAAGAGTTTTTCCGGCGACTTCCCCGCGCGATACCGCGAACTGCTGATCGCGACCGGTTGCTGCGGAGCGGAGGAGGCGGTGCAGAGCACGCTTGGCGATGATCTGACGCAGCCGGACTTCTGGAACCGCAGCCTCGACGTCGTCGAGCAGCGGGTCGAGCGGTTCTTGCAACTGGCGAACGCACGATGAAATCCGCGATCCGAGCGGCGTTGTTTCTGGCGGTGCTATTCGCGATTCCCATCATTCCATTTCTGTGGTTGGGGGAATCGTTCGAAGAGGGCTTGTTGAAGTCGCTGCGCGAACCATCCTCGCCCGGCGTGGTGTCTGGTTGGGTGATCGGGTTGCTTGCGGCGGACATGTTTCTGCCGGTGCCGTCGAGCGCGGTCATCACCTACGCCGGCGGAGTGCTCGGCGTGCTGGCCGGGACCGCGGTCTCATGGATTGGGCTGTCGATCGGAGCACTCGGCGGATTCGGATTGGCTCGGGCGTTCGGCGAAACGATCGCGAGGCGCTTTTCCGAATCGGAAGACATCGAACGGATGAGCCGATTCACTCAGCGGCACGGCGCGACGGCGCTCGTGCTGACGCGGGCCTTGCCGATTCTGGCGGAGGCGTGTGTGCTGATGCTCGGAGCCGGCCGGCTGAGTTGGCGTCAGTTTTTGCTGCCGATGTTGATCAGCAATCTGTTGCTGTCGCTGACGTATGCCGCGTGCGGAGCGTTCTTCCAAGGTTCCCATTCGTTTCCAATCGCGATCGTCGCATCGGGAGCGGTGCCGCTGATCGCGGCGTTGGTGATTCGACGCTTCTGGCGAACGAGCAACTCTCCGATCAGTGGCAACGGCCACGAAGAGTCGTAGATTGTTGCCATGACTGAACCCACTCCGGCCGCCGACGCACGACTGGTCCGAGGCCTGGGCTTACCGCAGGCGATCGCGCTGAACGTCGCCAACATGGTGGGCATCGGGCCGTTCATCACGATTCCCGGATTCCTCGCGGCAATGCACGGGCCGCAGGCGTTGATCGCGTGGATGATCGCGGCCGTGCTGGTGATCTGCGACGGGCTGGTCTGGAGCGAACTCGGAGCGTCGTTGCCCGGCAGCGGCGGGACTTACCACTTCCTACGAGAGATCTTCGGCAAACAATCGACGGGCTGGGGACGGCTGCTGCCGTTTCTGTTCGTTTGGCAGTTCCTGGTCAGCGGCACGATGGAGATCGCATCGGGCTACATCGGTGCGGTGCCGTATGTCGATTACGTCGTCTCATATTGGCTCGATCGGCCGCTGATGGTGGACGGCGTACGTCAAGTCTGGTTCTTCCAGAACGAAGAGGGGATCGCCGCCGCAACCGCCGCCTTGCTGGTGACGTTTCTGCTCAGTCGAAGGATTCAAGTGGTCGGGTGGCTGAGTCTCGCGTTGTGCGCCGGCACGGTGATCACGGTGTTGACGGTGATCGTCGCCGGACTGACGCACTTCGATGCTTCGCTGCTGACGTTTCCGGACGATGCGTTCGAGATCAATGCCGCTTGGACGCGAGGTCTAGGCGCGGCGATGCTGATCGCGATCTACGACTACCTCGGTTACTACAACATCTGCCACTTGGGCGAAGAGGTTCGCGATCCCGGCCGGACGATTCCGCGAGCGGTCATCACGTCGGTCGTTGTGGTCGCGGCGGTCTATCTGACGATGAACCTGTCGATCATCGCCGTCGTGCCGTGGGAACAGGCGATGAAGTCGGACCAAATTGCCTCGTTGTTTATGGAGACGCTGTTCGGGCGGCCGGTCGCGGCGGCGTTCACGATTCTGATTCTGTGGACGGTGCTGGCCTGCATGTTCGCGATCACTCTGGGGTATTCGCGGATTCCGTACGCGGCGGCAAAAAATGGCGACTTCTTTTCGGCGTTCGGTCGGATTCACGCGACGAAGCATTATCCCGTGGTGTCACTGTGGACGCTCGGCGGGCTGACGGCGGTGTTTTGTTTTCTGCCGTTGCAAATGGTGATCGAGGCGGCGGTGACGGTGCGGATTCTCGTGCAGTTCGTCGCTCAGATCATCGGCCTGCATCTGTTGAGGAAGACTCGGCCGGACGTCGTGCTGCCGTTTCGGATGTGGCTGTACCCGCTGCCGAGCCTGCTGGCTCTGGCCGGCTGGCTGTTCGTTTTGGGAACGCGAGCCGATCTGTTGTGGATGGTGCTGGGAGTGATCGTCAGCGGCGTGGCGGTGTTCTTCTTTTTCCTCTGGCGGCCGAAGGTCGAGTAACTCGCATCGCTGTCAAAGACTGGACTATCCTCCGCGCATGTCGCCCGAAGCCAAATCCTCGCTACTGACTCTTGTTGTCGACGCGCTGATCCGTTGGCGTTGGGTTTTGCTGGTGACGGCGCTGGTGACCACGGTGGCGTTGGTGCCGATCTCGAAGAAGCTGGCGTTCGAACAGTCGATCGAGTCATTGTACGCCAGCGAAGACCCGCATCTGCGCGAGTTTCTTGCGAGCCGTCAAACGTTCGGCGGCGACGAATTCGTGATCATTGCCTATGTCGAGCCGGACTTATTTCTGCCGAACAGCAGCACTCTGACCGACGCCGCTTCACAGAAGATGGAAGCGTTCGCCGAGCAGCTGAACCAAGTTCCGGGTGTTATGGCGGAAAGCACTCAGCATCTGGCGAAGGCGCTGAGGTTTCCTTACGGCCGCGCGACGGTGCGGCAAATCGTGATTGGCGTGTTGGTCGGCAGAGACGAACGCACGAACGCGATTGTGCTGCGACTGCGTGCGGAAAAGGACTCACCGATCTCGCGAGCGGAGACGATTGCTCGCATTCGCGAACTGGCCGCCACGCACGACCCTCCCGCGATGGTCGTGGGCGAGCCGGTGCAGATTCACGACATGTTTCGCTACGTCGAGGAGGACGGCCACAAGCTGTTCGCGAGTTCGTTGGCGCTGCTGGCACTGGTGCTGATGCTGTTGCTGCAACGGATCCGGTGGGTTGTGCTGCCGGTGCTGGTGGTTGTGGTCAGCATCGTTTGGACCGAGGCTCTGTTTGTCATCAGCGGGCTGCGACTGAGCATGGTCAGCTCGATGCTCAACTCGCTGATCACCATCATCGGCGTGCAGACTGCGATGCACGTCTCGTTGTATTTCCGCGATCAACATCGCTCGCTGCCGCCGGCCGAAGCTCTGCGGCAGTCGATGCTCGAACTCGCCAGCCCCGTGTGGTGGGCAGTCGCCACAACGGCGTTTGGATTCGGCGTGCTCGTCAGCAGTCACATCAATCCCGTGGCGAGCTTCGGGGTGATGATGGCGATTGGTTCGCTGGTGGTACTGGTGGCGATCACTGTCCTGTTGCCGGGTTGTGTGCTGTTCGGCCCGATGTTGCCCGAACCGCCACCATCCGGCGCGGACCGGCGAGTTTCGGCCGCATTGGGTCGCATCACGCAGTGGGTCGAGCATCATCCGAAGCGAGTCTTCTTCGCGTCGCTGGGCGTCGTCGCATTTGCCAGCGTTGGATTCTTGTGGCTGCGCGTCGAAACCGATTTCACCAAGAACTTCCGCCAGCACAGCCCGATCGTGCAGTCGTTGCGGTTTGTCGAAGGGCAGCTCGGCGGAGCCGGCTCGTGGGAGGTCAACTTCCCCGCGCCCGCGAACCTGACCGACGAGTACATCGAGCGCGTTCGCAAATTGGCGGATCGGTTGCGAACCGAATTCGGCGAGCCAGACACGAATCACGCCGGTGAAATCGACCTGTCTGCGAGGGCCGGACGACTTTCCAAAGTTCTGGCCATCACGGACGGACTGGATCTGATTCCCGAACGCATCTTGTTCAAATCGCTGTCGCTGGAAACGCGAGTCGAACTGCTCGGCAGCATCCAACGCGACTTCGTCGATAGCTTGTACAACCGGAAGCAGGGCCGCATGAGACTGTTGCTGCGTGCCTACGAGCGGCAGCCATCGGAGACCAAACTGAAATTGATCACCGACGTCGAGCGGTTGGCGCGAGAAGCATTCAGAGATGCTGCCGTCTTGCCCCCTCTCTCTCAGGACGAGGGCCGGGGCGAAGGACAAGATGCGGCAGACTCACACTCCGAGGTAAACGCCGCAGAGGAATCGTCGAAGAGTCCTTCGACAATCACGTCGAACGTGGATCGGATTCCTCACCCTAACCCTCTCCCAAAGGGAGAGGGGACCGCGACAAGGCCGCCGAAAACGACCGGCCTGTTCGTACTCTTGGCGTTCCTGATCGAAAGCCTGATGGACGATCAATGGACCAGTTTTTTTCTCTCGACCATCGGCATCACCAGCATGATGTGGTACGCCTTCCGCAGCCTCCCGATCGGGTTGATGTCGCTGGCTCCGAATTTGTTTCCCAACGTCCTGGTCATCGGCTTGATGGGTTGGATTGGCCTGCCGATTAACATTGCGACTGCGATGATCGCCTGCGTGTCGATGGGGCTGACAGTGGACTCCAGCATCATTTACATCGACGGCTATCGCCGCGAACGCGCTCGCGGCCTGCGTGTCCACGAGGCTCTGCACGAAACGCACAAGCAAGTCGGCCGAGCATTGGTCTACACGAACGTGGCACTCATGGCCGGCTTCAGCGTGCTGGCGTTGTCGCACTTCATCCCGCTGGTCTACTTCGGATTGCTCGTCAGCCTGGCGATGCTCGGCGGGTTGATTGGCAATCTCGTGTTCCTGCCGCTGTTGATCGGCTGGTGGGATGGACGCAAAGAGAAGTGATCGACAGCCCGGCGACAAAATGCGGCGAGATCGATTCTCGCCGAAATCATTGAATCGCCGAAGTTTCTTTTGCGTGCGTCACAACGATCGTCCTAAGATCACGTCGCCTTTCGCCTTCCCAAGTCGGGCCATTCATTTCTGAGAAAGGGATACGATCATGGTTGCTCGTTGGCGTTTGTTGGCTCTGGTGGGAACGCTTGCCGTGAGTTTGGTGCTGCCCGCGGTCTCGGCAGATTCACGGAAGGAGCACAAGAAAGTCATTCAGTCGGTCGCGCCGGAGGAATCGCTGGAACACATCGACGTGTTTGCCGGGATCGAGCGAGGAGTTCTCGACGTCAAGATGCTCCCGCAAGACGCATTGGGAGGAAACCTGTTGATCGAGAACAAAGGTGAGAAACCGCTGAATGTCGATTTCCCCCCGGCGTTCATCGGCAAGCAGGTGCTCAAGCAGTTTCCCATGCAACCGGGAGCTGCCAACGGCGGGCCAGGTGGTGGAGGCGCAGGTGGCCAGCCCGGCGGAAGCGGAGCACAAGTTCTTGGTGGCGGCATCGGCCAAGCACAGAACCAGAACAACGGCGCGGCCGGGAATCCAGGAGGCGCTGGTCGCGGAAACGGCAACGGACTCGGCAACGGATTCTTTTCTGTGCCGACCGACAAGATCATCCGTGTCGCTTATCGTTCGGCGTGCCTGGAACACGGCAAACCTGATCCCACACCGCGCATGACCTATCGGATCAGCAAGATCGAGGAATTCAGCGACGATCCCGTGCTCGCCGAGACCTTGAAGCTCGTTGCCAGCGGCGAACACGACCCACAAGCCAGCCAAGCGGTGGCCTGGCACGTCGCCAACAAACTGAGTTGGAAGCAACTCGGCGAGAAAGCCATCCCGCATATCGGTCGCCCCTCGACTCGTTATTTCACGACGGAGACGGTCACCCGTGCGCAGAAGCTTCACGCGACGGCAGTCACTCGCGCGAAAGAGCAGGAAGCGAAATCGATCGCCTCGACAAACCTCTCGACGGAGTCCGCCAGTTCGCCGGGAATCGCGAAACGGGACTGAGAGACGATCCAAGTGCCATCTCAAAACTTCCGAAGTCTTCGAAGACTTCGGAAGTTTTCAGAATAAGAACTGAGTATCCAATAGTGACAGCGAGATTGCTGTGTCATTCAAGCATTGCTCCAACCGTCATGATGCTTGGATCAACTACCGAAACCGGCATCAGATCGTGGTCGCCGAAATCGGTCTGCCCGCCGATCTACTCGAACATGAGCACCCTTTTACAGAATTTCTGACAATCGGTCGGATCGAAGGCATCGCGGCGGATATCGAGTCGCTGTCGGAAGAACAATTCTCGAAGCTCTTCCACTTCGTCACTTCGTGGTTCGACTTTGATGCTGCGAACTTCACCGCTTTTGAGACGCGGCGAATGCGAGGTTAATGACCGCTGTGGCGTGCAATGCTATCGCTGGCGTTTTAGTACGGCATCAGGATCTCGTTCTCGTCGATGCCGGCGATGGCGTTGAATCCGCCGGCCGCGATGGCTTCTCCGAGCTTCGTGACCGTCTTGAAGTACGAACTGCTCGGCCGCGCGCCGCTCAGTTTGCGGCGCAGGTCTTGGCAGAGCACGTCGGCGGCCGTGTGGATCAACTCGTCGTTGCGACGTGATGCCCATAGCGCGGTCACCAGCATCACGACTTGGTCCTGGATGCGAGCGGACAGTTCGGCCATCGAGCACTGCCGGTCGGCGAGTCCGAGCTTGAATTTCTGCATCAGCCCATCGACCGCCATGCGAGACTTCTGCAAGTGACTGGCCGCCCATTCGGCGTGCTCGCGAAGTTTGCTTGGTCCGCCGGACGGGATTACCGGCTTGGATGCTGCGCCGAAGAATTGTTTGACACGCCAACCCGCGTATGGCCACAAGGCTCCGCGAATGGCCCACAGAGTTCCCGGCGTGACGGCGTTCGGATTCTTGATGCCGGCGGCGGCCATCGCTTTGCCGATCGGTTCGTAGTATTTCGTGCCGTGCTCTTTGATGAGCGATTTGAGGAACGCCATGCCGAGCATTTCGCCTTCGCCTTCGTAGATGCACGGAGCGAGGAACTCGTGGACGTTGTCGCCGAAGAGGTGGCCGTGCAGGAACGCTCGGCCGCCATGCGTCTTCATGAACAGCTCGATGGCCGCTTCTTTCTGGCACTCACTGCCGAAAATCTTGGCGATGATGCACTCCATCTCGCCGCGAAAGCCTTCGTCCAACTGCCAACTGCACCAATCGACCAGCGCGTCGCAGGCGACAATCATCGCCGCCATGCGACCGCAGCGGCGACGGACCAGTTCGCGCGTTTCGATCAGTGCGCCGTATGTCTTTCGGAAGCGTGCCCACGGCAGCATGTTCGCCAGCATGGCTCGCATCGTGCCGGCGGCGTTCGCGCACAGAGCGACTCGGCCACGATTCAGGCCGTGATATGCGATGGTCAGCCCGTCGCCGCGGCCGGCGTCGAGCAAGTTCTCTTTCGGCACTTTGAAGTTCTTGAAGAGGAGGCCGTTGTTGTACGAGTGCTTGAGCGCGTACAGCCCATAGCGTTTCGTTTGAAACTCGTCGTTCTCTTGGTCGGGCAAGTCGGCGATCAGCACGGCCGGCTTCTTGTCGATCAAGCAGACGAGACCAATCGTTCGCCCGGCGATCGCATTGGTGATGAACAGCTTCTCGCCGTTGACGACGTAATTGTCACCTTCGAGTTTCGCTTCGGTCTTGAGAGCGGTCAGATCGGACCCGGCGCACGGTTCCGTCAGCGCGAACGCCGACAATCGTTGACCGCTGGCCAACTTCGGCAAGTGATTCGCTTTCTGCGACGGCGATCCGAACGCTCGCACAGGATCGACGGCACCGATGCAGCCATGCACCGAGGCCAATCCCGCGACGGTTGGATCGACGGTCGCCATCTGGCGAAGAAACCGAGCAAACGCAATGAACGGCGCGGCCGAGCCACCGTATTCGCGATCGACCAGCAAGCCCCAGTAGCCCGCATCGCCGAGTTCTCTCAGCACGGTGTTGGTGATCTTGCGCTGCTCGTCGAGCAACGTCTTTGCGCGGACGTGACGGCGCACGACTTCCAGTGAAGCGTCCATGACCTTCTGGCATTCCGGCGGAGTCGTCGGTTCAGGTGCGACGAATAGCTCAACTGGGAAATTGTCTTCCCAGACGGCACGATGCACGGGGCTGCCGCCGGTTTGATATTTCTTGGCGAACATCGCCTCGACCTGCTCGTCGGCGCGGTCGAGCGCTCCCGTCCGTTTGGCTTCGTCGTCGCTCTTGCCGCTGAGTTTCAGCGCGGTTTCGACGAAGGTGGCCTGTTCCGGTTCTTGCGTTTGAGTCGGCACGAGAGACTCCTTTCGAGTTGTGCATCCGTCGCGGACGATCCCCTGGTCCGCGTCATCGTCGGGAGAGTACCTGCCAACCAACAACGTGAGAATGCGGGTTTTGCATTGGGAGGGCGAGGCTCCTGCCGAGCCGCGATGTACGAACGAAGGCAGCTTCGCAATTCGGCTCGACGGGCGCCTCGCCCTCCCTTGGGTTCGTGGCATCGAGAATCGTCTTGGCCGAACCAAATGCTTTCGCCTACTGTCCAGCCGCTACCAGGGGGCTGAGGATGAAGTTTTGCGAGGCTGCCGTTGTCTCCTCTGGGTCAGCTTGTTGACGGTCGCCGCATCGGGCTGCTTCAGCTCGAAGTGGGCGATGGATCACGCGGACTACCGGAAGAAGTACGAGCAGCCGTATTCCGAGAACCCCATTAAGAAGTGGGGACGGATGGCCAAGCAGATGCTGGATGCTCGGCATGTCTCCGGCGACAGCGGCTGGTACATCGGCGGTGCGGGAAGCAACTTTCGCGATAACGCCGCGGTCGGCTTCGAAGCGGGTGAGACGACGTATTCGACTCCCTGGCTGTCGAGCAAAGTGGGACTCGCAGGGCAGCTCAATTCCGGTGCCTCGAACGGATTCGTGGGAGTCAACACGTCGGTCAATGTCTCGACCCCGACACGGGTGGCTCCTTTTGTCGGTGCTGGACTGTTTGGCGGAGTGGATGTCGCCACGGTCGTTAACGCGATCAACGATGAAGAAAGCACTCACACAACATTTCTCGGTGCGGCTTATCCGGAAGCGGGAGTGCATGTCTGGCTGAATGGCCGCACGCGGCTCTCGGCCAGCGCGAGCTATTGGGTGACGACCTCCGCACACGATCGCGACTTCTGGTACTACGGCTTGGGCCTGACATTTAACTTCGGTCCCGACGGACGCCGGGTCGAGTCGGGCGAGTTGCTCCGCGAAGACGAACTCGTGAATCGTTTGCTCGACGAACGTGAGCAACGTGAGACCGTCGATCGGACGCCGACGTCTGACCTCCCGGATATCGACGTTCAGGCGACAGACGAGGTCGATGCCGCATTCCCGCCGTTGAATCTGCCGCCGCCACCGAGCCGCTGAGTGCTTTCGCCGGAGGATTCGCCGGGCTATGTTGATCCGCCATCCGATTGACGGAGTTGGACAAAGGCGGACGACATGTATTTTCGCAGAGTCTTCGTGGGGTTGGATCTGGAACTGAGTGACCTCACATCCGAGGAGTTCATTCCCGCGACTGCGCGACGCTTGGTCGAGCGTGGCATCGAGATCGTCGTGGCTCAGCGAGGCGAGTTGCATCTGTGCGCCGTCATCGACGGGCTCGATCTGACGCAGATTCCCGCGTCGCCTCAGCAGATCAGCGCGTTCGGCGGAATCCTGTCGGAACGACTCGACTCGCTGGCGGATGAAGCTCGCGAAGCGGGAATCGATTGCGAGACGAGTTTGCTCGGCGGCGTCGCCTGGCAGGAACTGCTGCAACAAGCGGATGAGTGGTCGGCGAACTTAATTCTCGTTGGTGCCGGCTCGCAGCCGAGTTCGCTTGGGGCGACAGCATTGAAGGTTCTGCGTTCGGCGAAGTGTCCCGTATTGATCCAGAGGTCCGAAGCCCGAAGCCCGGAGTCTGAAGCCAGCGACGACGACGTCGAGCCGCCGCATGTGCTCATCGCCGATGACTTGAGCGATGCTTGTGGTGAGCGATTGATGGCCGTCGTCGGCAGCGGATTGTGGCGCGACGCGAAATGCTGGCTGACTCACATCGTCCAACCGGAACGCTGGGCGGAAGCGTGGCAATGTGGAATTTCTGCGGACGATCTCGCACGACGACAAGCGGCACGCATCGAGTCCGCTCGCCTGAGATTGCACGAGCATCTCGCACCGACCGATCACCGCACGATGACCTACGGCATCCTGACGCACGTCGCCGACGGCGATTTCTCGGCGACGCTGCGACGCCTGATCGACGAATGGCAAATCGACCTACTCGTCTACGGCAGCGGCTCGCAAATGGACGCCGTCGTGCCGCACGTCTCCTGCTCGGTCCTGTGTTTTCCCTCGCCCCTCATCCCTCGCCCCTCGCCCGTCCCATGATCTACCTCGACAATCACGCCACGACGCGCGTTGCTCCGGAAGTGCTGGCGGCCATGCTGCCGTACTTCACCGAGGAGTACGGTAACGCTGCGAGCGTGAATCACGCCTTCGGCTGGCGAGCGGCCGAAGCGGTCGAGCGTGCTCGCGAGCAGGTCGCTCGGTTATTGAACTGTCCGGCGGAGTGGATCGTCTTCACGAGCGGGGCGACGGAAGCGAACAACCTGGCGATCAAGGGTGTTTTGAGCGGTACGGCGCTAGCCGCCGGTCGACGATGGAAGACGACACCGGCGGCTAGCGCCGTGCCGCTCACCGCTTGGTTCATCACGAACGCGGCTGAGCATCCGTCGGTGCTTGATGTCGCGAAGCGGCTCAAGCGGCAGGGAGTCGACGTCTCGATCCTGCCAGTCGATCGGTGTGCCCGCGTCGATCCGCAACAAGTCGCCGATGCGATCAGACCACAAACGGCGATCGTGTCCGTCATGCTGGCGAACAACGAAGTCGGCACGATCAACCCGCTGGCGGAGATCGGCCGCATCTGTCGCGAGCACGGTGCGCTGCTGCACTGCGACGCGGTGCAGGCGGTCGGCAAGATTCCGGTCGACCTTCAGCAACTGCCGGTTGATCTGCTGTCGCTGAGTGCTCACAAGTTTCATGGGCCGAAGGGGGTCGGCGCGCTGATTGTGCGGCGCGACGGACCACGCATCCCGCTCGAACCGCTCTTTGATGGCGGCGGACATGAGCAGCATCTGCGAAGTGGCACGCTGCCGGTCCCGTTGGTCGTTGGCTTCGGGGCCGCGTGCGAACTCGCCAGCGACGCCGTACCGCGACCGTCAGGGAGCGGCCGAGGTGGTGATGCGCAGGCCGGTCCGCTCCCTGACGGTCGCGGTACGGATGGCGTGCGACAGATCGCGGCTCTGCGCGACCGCTTGTGGCAGCGGCTGCAAGCGGAACTCGAAGGGTTGTCGCTGAATGGCCCGCCGTTGGCGGAACGCTTGCCGAACAACCTCAACTTCAGCATTGTCGGCGTGGACGGCGAAGCGTTGATGAGCAGCTTGAAGGATATCGCCGTGAGTTCCGGCTCCGCCTGCTCGACCGCCGAGCCGGAGCCGAGCCACGTCCTGCGGGCGATGGGCGTTTCCGATTCGCTCAGCCGCGCGAGCCTGCGGTTCGGGCTGAGCCGGTACACGACCGAGGCCGAGATCGACGTGGCTGTCGCCGAGGTGGTGCAAGCGGTGAGAAAGCTGCGAGCGTGACGTGCCCGCGAAACTCGTGCTGACACGATTTTCCAGCAGGGCTAGATTCCCGCCATTGAGTGCCGAGTCCTGATCTCTTCGGAACGGAGTCGCCGAAAATGCGTCGTCGCCTGCTGTCTTGTGGTGTCTTGGTGGCCGGGTTGTTGAGTGTGACCGCGAGCACGCAGAGTGCCGAGGGACCGACGCCGGAGTTTGTGTTCTCGAAGTTTGTGCCTCGGCAGCGCGATGTCGAAATCGAGACACCCAAGCCGGCCGAGTACCCGAAATGCACGATCAAGCCGGAGAAGCTCGGCAAGGGATCGGCGTGGCTGGTCACCGGCCCGAACGGGCAGGTATTGCGGCGGTTCGTGGACACGAACAACGACGACACCGTCGATCAATGGCGGTACTACAACAACGGCATCGAGGTCTATCGCGAGATCGACAGCAACTTCAACGAGAAGCCGGACCAGTTCCGCTGGCTCAATACGGGCGGCTCGCGGTGGGGCATCGACTCGAATGAAGACAAGAACATCGACTCGTGGAAAGTGCTCTCCGCCGAGGAAGCCTCGCGAGTCGCGGTCAACGCGCTGCTCGCGAACGATGCCGACATGTTGCGGCTGGTGTTGGTCACGGCCGAGGATTTGGCGCAGCTCAAGATTGAAGAGTCGATTCAGAAGCAGATGCTGGCGAACGTCAGTAGTCCAGCGGCCAAGTTGCGTGACGTCGTGAGCAAGACGAAGTCGCTGACGCCGAAGTCTCGCTGGATGCGGTTCGATGCGGCGTCGGCGATGCCCAGCATGATTCCGGCCGACGACGGCAAGGCGGCGGGCGATCTGATCCTGTACGAGAACGCGATGGCGATCATCGAGACCGAAGCCGCTCCGCCGCGCAACAGTTTGCTGGTGCAGATCGGCGAGATCGTGAAGATCGGTGACGTCTGGAAGCTGACGCAGATCCCGCTGCCGATCGAGGGGAACCAAGTGCAGCTCGCGGCCGGAGTGCTCATGCAACCGCCGCAGTCGTCGGGCGGTGAATCCGCGGCCGCCGCGACTCCGGGAGCATCGGCCGATCCGCGCGTCGCCGCGCTCGTCAAACAACTGCAAGAGCTCGACGGTAAGGCTCCGACGGCCGAGGCGTCGCCAGCCGCGTTCGTGAAGTTCAACGGCGATCGGGCGACGCTGCTCAAACAGCTCATCAGTGCGACGGCGAAAGACCCGAAGGACCAAGAGAACTGGATTCGGCAGCTCATCGACGGGCTGACCTCTGCCGTCCAGACCGGAGCCTATGAAGGTGGGCTGGATCAACTGAAGCTGTTGGAAACGCAGCTCAAGCCGCAGCTCAAGGCGGGTGCGCCGTTGACGCCGTACATCGGCTACCGGCGGATGCTCGCGGAGTATTCGGTCGCGGTGCAGACCGCCAAGACGAGTGCCGCTCAGGCGAAGGCTCAGGAAGAATGGATCAAAGACCTGCAAGGGTTCGTCGAGGCGTATCCGAAGGCCGAGGATGCTCCCGACGCGATGATCCAATTGGCGACGGGTCTCGAATTCGCCGGCAAGGCGGGTGAAGCTCGCAAGTGGTTCGCTCAACTGGCGGAGGATCACCCGAAGACGACCGCCGGCCGGAAGGCCGCCGGAGCGATGACTCGTCTGGACGTGAAGGGCAAGCCGCTGCCGCTCGCCTTCACCGGCTTGGACGGCAAACAAGTCGACATCCGCAACTACCGCGACAAAGCGGTGCTGGTCATCTTCTGGGCGACGTGGTGCAAGCCTTGCTTTGAAGACCTGCCGAAGTTGAAAGCTCTGTATCAGCAGTATCGCACGCAGGGCTTCGAGGTGATCGGCGTGAACCTCGACAACACCCCGAACGGCGTGAAGGGCTACCTGCAGCAGAACGGCATGACGTGGCCGCAGATCCACGAAGCGGGCGGCCTCGAAAGCCCGCCGAGTCTCGCGTTCGGCGTGATCTCGCTGCCGACGATGTTCCTGGTCGACAAGAAGGGTCTCGTCCACAGCCGCCCGTCCTCGATCGAGGACGTGAAAGCCGCGCTCCCGGAAGCGCTCGAGCTGAAGAAGCCGATGACCGCCGCCAATGACTGATTGGATCAATCGGATGTCCCAGCACGCCGCGGCAACTGTGTGCCGCAGGCACAGGAAACTTGCAGTAATCGTCGTTGACTGCACAGTTGCGACCGTTCTTGTGACGGGGTGCCGAGCCGATGTTTCTTGTCCTGCGCACACTGACCACCGCGGAGGAATGTGCCACCCGCGGTTCCAAGGTACGACGGTTGATTGTAAAACGTCAGCAAACCGGCACCGAACGGATTCGAGGTTCGCCCAAGGAAGAATCGCCGACAAGTCGCTTTCGGGGATTGATCACGAAACATGTCCGACTTCGATGCCTATCACAAGTGGCTGGGGATTCCTCCCGACGACCAGCCGCCCCATTACTACCGATTGCTTGGTATTTCGCTGTTTGAAAAAGATCGCACCGTCATCATTTCGGCCCTCGACCAGCGTCAATCGTTCTTGAAGCAGAAGTCGGTCGGCCCACAAGGCGAATTGGCCGAGCCGTTGTTGGAAGAAATCCAGCAGGCGCGGCTGTGTCTGCTCAATCGATTGATGAAAGCCCAGTACGACTCGACGCTGCGCGAGCAGGGATTCGTCGCCCCCAGCGTTCAGCCGACTCCACCTGCTGCAGCACCCAAAACTCACGCGTCTGATCACGCTGCGAAATCACAAAGTCCAGCACCGCGTCCGAAACGCGCCGCTGAGGTCGATGAGCAACCACAACTCGCCTCTCCGGCCAACGGGTTTCAGTTTCTGACCGAGCGTGACCTCGAAGACGTCGCCGTCAACGTGAAACGGGGCGAGCGAAGATCACGACAGATTTCCTGGACCATTAACGCTCTTGTTGTCGGCGCGATTGCTGGTGGGATCTGGTGGTTGATCGGCAAGGGCATCCTCCCGCCACCGGGTGAACTGTTTAATCCGCAGCATCAACGTGTCGTTGACAAAGTCGATGAACCGACGGATCCCGATCCAGTCAACACCCCGAATCGCGAAACAGAGACGAAGACCATCAAGCTGGAAGAGAGCACGGCGACAAACAGCGTTCGTCCGCAGACGACCTCGATTGAAAAGAAGCCTCCCGCCGTTGCGAACGACCTGCCTCTTGCGAAATCCCCAACTGCGATCAAACCGTCCATCAAAGTTCCGCAGGGAACCAACGAGCAGCGGTTCGCCGACCATCAGGCCACGGTTGGTGATTTTTCGTTATCCGCCGACGGGAAATTGCTCGCCACTGCGGGACCAGCGGGAGACTGTCGTGTTTGGGATGTCACGACGGGTAAGACCTCCATTCAATTCTCGGGCCACGAAGCGCAGGTGCATGCCGTTGCGTTCGCTCCGAAAGGCAATCAGGTGTTCTCGTCCGCAGAGACTTTGAAGCTTTGGAACTCGTCGACAGGCAAAGAACTCGCGGAGTTGAAAACCAATCGACGTCCGGTGCGCGCGGGTCTGTTCTGGCCCAACAACCGTCAGCTCGCCACTGTCGGCGGGGGTGCGATCGAAATCTGGGACGTTGCGACCCGGAAACAGCTCCGCTTGATTTCGGGGGTCCACCCGTTCTGCGGTTCGTTGGCACTTTCAGAGGACGGGCTGACGTTGGCCGCCATAACCGGTGAGCAAGCGGAAGAGGCGACGCTGTTCCAGCCGACGACCGGAAAGACGATTCGTTCCTTCGTCGGGCATAAGTCGCGGATCAGTTCGCTCGCCTTATCGAAGGACGGGCAATCGTTGTGGACCGCGTCGGAAGAACATGTCGCGCGGCTTTGGAATACTAAGACCGGAATGTCGGAAATCGTTTTCGCACATGCCGACGTCCTCGCACTTTCGCCCGATGAAAAGCTGCTGGCAACTGGCGGCTTGAACGGGTTCGTGTCGATCTGGAACGCTCAAACCGGGAGCGGATTATTGCAGCTTCCGCGTCAGAAGCTGAAAGTTTTGGACATCACGTTTCTCCCGGACGGCGAGCACATCCTGTTCGCGGGGGACTCGTCCGACACATCCCGAGCGACGTCCACGATTCAATTGTGGAAGCTCCCCAAGCTCGATCCCAACGCCCCTGGCAGTCGGCCGAATTCGATTCCGCTGGCCGACGCGACGGAGGACGGGGCACCGGCAAACACGAAGCCCGCCAACGACGGCGAGGCGGTCACACAAAAGCAGCCTGTTCCGACAGAGGACCAACGGGAGCAATCCGAAACAAACGTCAAAGAGATCTTCAAACAGGATTTCGCGAAAGCGCTGCGTTTGACGGACAAAGCGGCGTTGGCTGAAAAGCTACTCGAACATGCCAGGACCACCGTCGACGACCCGTCCGGAAAGTATGCGTTGCTGCAGGAAGCGAGCCACTTAGCGGTCGCGGCCGGGGATATTGATGTCGCAGAAAAACTTCTGAAGGAACTGACTGCTCACTTCGACGTCGATGCGGTTGACGCGAAAAGCAAGACCTACAAGCAACTCAGCACGACGGTGAAGTCCGGGGCTCCTCAAGAGCAACTGGCAAACGCATTCCTCAAACTGGCCGCGGAATGTGTGACGGCGTCACGCTTCGACACGGCGATGGAATCGACAAAGACCGCGGTGCTCCTCGCGGGCAAAGCCAAGAATCTCAAGCTTCGCGAAACTGCCAAAGCCAAGACCGACGAGTACCTGCTCATGAAACAATCGGCGGACATGGCGGAGCAGTTCCGCGATGGTTTGAGCAAGAATCCGAGTGACCCGGTGGCCAATGAGGGGCTGGGCAAATACCTCTGTTTCGTCAAAGACGACTGGGCCGCCGGCCTGCCCCACTTGGCGAAATCAGAAAACCAGCTGTTGAGGTCCGCTGCGGAGCTGGAGCAAACGGAGCCTGACAACTCCACGAAGATGAACGAGTTGGGTGACTCCTGGTGGGAGTTAGCCAAGAAGTTCGCCGGCAACGACAAAACGGGCGCGAACCGGCGCGCTCAATATTGGTATCTCCAAGCGATCCCCGAACTCAAAGGGCTCGACAAGGTTCGCACCAAGACGCGACTGGATGAATTGGAGAAGCTCAAGCTGGATCGAGATCAGCCGGAAGGGAAATGAGGGGCTGTGTTCCGTCGCATCTGATGGCGAGGCAATCTCCGAGACAGACATCGAAACTCGGGAAGTCCTGCTGATCCATGCACGCAGTGATTTCTTGACTGCGGACGCCACCGGCTCTGGATGAGTGGCATGCGGGTGGATTGTGATCCTGCCTCACACCGTCGTGCGTGACTCGTGACTGGGATCATCCGCTTGGACGATGTGTCGCCAGGGGACTTTTCGGGGACGTGGCCGGCGCGGCAGAGCGGTTTCGCCAGCCAGCAGTCTTGGGGATCTTGCGGCGGTATCCACTCGCCACGTTGCGTGAGCGATCCGCATCAGCCGTCGTTGAGCGGCTTGCCAGAGATGCGTAACGACCGCGCCGGTGTGAGCCGCTTCGGGTTCTTCCACGCTCAGCACCAACACCGACGAGAGCAGTCTCAGCAGCACGCTGATCGAAAACAGCACATGAAAGTGGGAAACGCCGACCGCCAGAAATGAAAAATCCCAACCGGCCAGTGATCGCAGCAAGAAGCCCGATCCAATCGAGGTCGCTCCGCCAACCATGCCGGCGATCGCGGTGCCGGCGGCGATGTACATGGCTCGGTTTTCCGACGGCGAATAGCTCAGTAGGAAACCGTGCTGAGCGATCGCGATCCCCGCGTTGAGCAGCGCGTCGAGCATGAACACGGGGATCAGCATCCAGAACGCGACGGTCGGATTCGCCGGCACGAACAGCAGCGCGATCATCAGCGTCGACTTAAACGCGATCGACAGCACCAGCAGCGGCCGATGGCCGAATTTGTCGGCCAGCCAGCCCATGCGGCTGGCGGTCAACGCTCCGCCGATCCACGACGTTGCCCACAGAAGCATCACATGGAACAAGTCCATGCCGACGTACTCGAGCAGAAACAAACCAATGAACGGCGCTCCGGTCATCGCTGCGAAATGCCAGAAGCAACTGAAGCCGATGAACCGGCGAAACTCACGCTGCTGAAACGGTGCGGACAAGATGTCTCGCAGTCGCGGACTCGGAGCGGGCCGCACCGGCGGCTCATCGACTTTCAGGAAGAACAGCAGATCGACGACTCCGCAAACCGCCGCGATCACGCCGAGCACCGCGAACGCCGGCTTGATCCCGTCCGGATGACCGGAAACGTAGACCGCCGCGCAGCCGAGCGCCGCCGCGGCCGACAAGTGCATCCACAAATGGCGTTTGCCCCAAAAGCGGCCGAGACCCGCCTTCGGCAGATAGTCTCCCATCCAGGACATCCACAGCGGATGACAGAAATCGGACATCCCGTAATTGACCGCCGTCAGCGCGACGAGCGTCCAAATCCAAAACTCGTCCGACATGCCGGGCCACAACGTCGGTCCCAGTGCCGCGGGCAACATCACCAGTCGCTGCACAAGTCCGACCGTCAGCCACAATCTCCGCCGGTACTTGAACCGATTCACGAGCACGCCTGACACGAACTGCATGAATAACATCGCCGTCGGCAGCGCGCCGAGAATTCCGATGTGCAATCCGTTGGCTCCGAGCGCGCGAGCAAACTGCACCGTCGCGGGAGAAGTCGTGAGTTGCAAATAAATCATGCCCAGACAGCCGGCAACAATGATCGCCCGCTGAGCCGTTTTTTGAGGCCACACGATGAGAGCTCGCTGATTCGGTTCGGAGGGAAACGGAGAGGGAAAGTCGAGGTGAGCGCTGACACGTCGAATTCGGACGGGCGCTTCCGAAGGGGGCGGGGTTGTAGCCAAAGAGATCGAACGCGCGGAGACCGAATCTCTTGCGATTTCTCTGCAAGAACGGCGATCACGGCGACGACCATCGGCTTCCCGCCGATTTTCTTTCCCTGACCGTTACTTTCGCCGTTCAACAGCATCTCAAAGTGTCCGGCGTCTCGAATTGAGCGATTTTCAGTTATTGGTCTATGATCCGTTCGGCGTATGACGCCTCATCCCACCTTCTGAACTCGGCGAACCTCGACATGCTCAAGCCTCGCTTTCGACCGGTGCTTTGTGTTCTCGCCATCGCGATGATGCTGGCGACTCTCGCTCGAATGAACTTTGCCGGAGACGACACGTTTCGCGATCCGCTGACCGGCAAGATCACGTCGACCAAACGAGCCGGACGGCCGAGCAAGCCGGCGCTGTTGAAGGTGACGCTGACGGAAGACAAGAACGACTTCTTGCTGTCGATTCATCTCGACGTTCCTCCCGGTGGGCACACCTACTCGACCGATTCGGGGTTCAGTGGCGCGACGCGAATCAAACTTATTCAGACCGACGGCATAGAACCGATCGACGAGAAGTTCACGACGGACCACGAGCCGAAGATCGAATTTCAAGACGGCGAGATGGTCGAGAAGTTCAAAGACTCGGTGACGTGGCTGCGCCGCTTCCGACGGAAGCCAGATGCGAAGCGCAGTGACGTCCGCATCCTCAGCCAAGTTCGCTATCAGATTTGCGATGCACTCAGTTGCACGCCATACGACGAAACGTTTTTTGCGACGGCTGAAGCTCCTGCTGAAGTCATCGCCTCCGATCCCGCGAAGCTCGCCGAGTTCAAGGGCCGATTCGTACCGACCACACCGACGCCTCCGAAAGTTGCCGAAGTCGAGGAAGATTCCGCGACCGCTCCGAAACCGTTCGAGATCAAGTTGGTTCCTCAGCGGGGCAAAGTCGCTGATCCGGTCAAGGTTCGCTTTCGCCTCTCGCCGGAAGACGCGAAGCCGGGAAAGACCGCGCTGCTCTCCGTGACGATGGAATTGGACGAAGGCTGGCACACGTTTGCACTGGATCAGAACCCGAAGAACTCCGGCCTGCCGACGTTGATCGAACTCTCCAGCTTCAACGGTTTGAAGGCAGCGGAAGACAAATTCTCGCCGAGCCTCGCACCCGAAATTGCGACGACCTATGACGGCATCAAACAGCGAGTTCATCACAAGGAAATCACCTGGACGATGCCAGTCTCTGTCGAGAAGGTCGAGTACGGCATCGCTGGAACGCTGCGGTATCAAATTTGTCGCGAGGGGCAATGCCGACCACTCAAGGGAGTCCCGTTTGAACTCGGACACATCGCAAAGGTCGAAGCCAAGTCGACGCAGCAGCCAGTCAACACTGTCGTCACACCAACGCCGCCAAACCCAACTCCAGGAGGTGAAGATGGCGGTCCCAAGTTCAATGGCCAGGATTTCGTACCTCGCAACAACCAGCAAGAAGAAAGCCTCGGACTATTTCTCGTCTACGCCTTCCTCGGCGGCTTGATCCTCAACGTGATGCCGTGCGTGCTGCCGGTCATCGCGATCAAAGTGCTAAGCTTCGTCCAACAGGCCGGGCAAAGCCGAGGCCGAATTCTGTTGCTAAACCTGACGTACTCGCTCGGCGTCATTGCGGTCTTTTTGTTGCTCGCCAGCTTGGCTGTGTTCGCGAAGCTCGGTTGGGGCAACCTGTTTCAGCAGACGGAATTTCAAGTCGCGATGTCCTGCGTTGTGTTCGCGATGGGATTGAGCTTAATGGGGGTCTTTGAGATTCCCGTTCCCGGCATGATTGGCTCGGCCGCCGGTCATCAGCACCAAGAAGGACCGCTCGGTGCATTCCTCACCGGTATCTTCGCGACGCTGTTGGCGACGCCGTGCAGTGGACCGTTCCTTGGCGTGACGCTCGGCTGGTCGGTCAAGCAGCCGGCGCAAATCACCTACCTCGTGTGGTCCGTGATGGGACTCGGTATGGCCTCGCCGTACATCCTGCTGGGTTTCTTTCCGGGTTGGGTGAAGTTCCTGCCGAAGCCAGGGAACTGGATGGTGACGTTCAAAGAGGTCTGCGGATTCATCCTGATGGGGACGGTCATCTTTTTGATGAGCAGCCTGAAGGCGAACTGGATTCTGCCGCTGCTTATTCTGCTGCTGGCGGTTGGCTTCTCGCTGTGGATGATCGGGCATCTTTACACGATCAACTCACCAGATCGTCGTCGCTGGACGGTACGAACTTTCGCGGCACTCGTTTCCGGTCTCGGCTGCTGGATGGCGATGGGACTCGCGGACGAGAAGCCCGGAGTTCACGAATTACCGTGGCAAGCGTTCGACGGCGTCAAACTGAAGAGCGAGCTTCGCCAAGGTCGCACGGTCTTTGTCGATTTCACCGCCGATTGGTGTCTCGCCTGTAAGTCGAACAAGAAGCTGGCCTACAACACGGCCGACACTCTGGAGCGAGTCAAAAAGCACAACATCGTCACAATGAAAGCGGACTGGACCGACGGCTCGCCGGCAATCGAGGAATGGCTCAACGCCTTCGACAGCGTGAGCATCCCGCTGGCGGTGATCTTCCCCGGCGACGACCCGCTGCACCCGATCGTCCTGCGCGACATCGTCGTGAAGAACGAATTGCTGCGCAAGCTGGACGAAGCGGTCGAGATCAAAAGTGCCGGCACGAAGCTGACGCAGCGGTGATTCAGGTGAGCGGAGGGTGTCAACCCTCCGAGTTCATGTCATCGAAGTACTCGGAGGATTGACACCCTCCGCTCGCCTTTCCGCTCAGAAGCTCATCTGTGTCTCGAATTCGATGTCGTACTTCTTCATCTTCTTGTAGAGCGTCGTGCGGTTGATGCCGAGCATGTCGGCGGTCCCTTGGCGGTTCCAACCGTTGGACTCCAACGCTTCGAGGATGAGCTGCCGCTCCGGAGCGACCAGCGAGGACTTGAGGTTGTTCCCCAAGCGGCCGGCGGGGACCGAGAAGGTTGGCTCGTTGGCCCGCAGAGTTTCGGGCAGGTCTTGAGCGGAGATCGTGTCGCTCTTGCTGAGCACGACGGCGCGTTCGACGACGTTCAGCAATTCGCGGACGTTGCCTGGCCAGCGGTAGCGCTGCAGCAACTGCACGGCGGAATCGTCAAAGCCGCGAATCGTCTTGCCGTTCGCTTCACAGAACTGATGCAGGTAGTGCTCGGCGAGCAGCGGGATGTCGGTGATCCGTTCGCGGAGCGGCGGCTGCGTCAGCGAGATGACGTTGATGCGATAGAACAAGTCTTGGCGGAAGGTGCCGTTGGCTACTCGTTCGGACAGGTCTTCGTTCGTCGCCAGGATCACGCGGACATCGACCTTGTGAGTCTTGTTGCCGCCGACTGGCTCGAACTCGCGGTCTTGTAGGACTCGCAGCAGTTTGACTTGCAGCGAAGCGGACGCGGTGGCGACTTCGTCAAGGAAGATCGTGCCGCCGTCCGCTTGCAGAAATTTGCCGACCTTGTCGTGATTGGCTCCGGTGAAGGCTCCGGCGACGTGGCCGAACAGTTCGCTTTCGAGCAGCGTATCGGGCAACGCACCGCAGGCGACTTCGACGAACGGCTTGCTGGCTCGCGCACTGAGTTGGTGAATCGCACGAGCGGTCATCGTCTTGCCGGTGCCGCTTTCGCCCAGAACCAAAACCGTCGTGCGTGTGTCGGCGACGCTCTCGATCAGGTCGTACATCTTGAGCATCTTGTAGTCGCGGCCGATCAAACTCCCCATGCCGAATTTTTGGTTGAGCTGGGCTTTGAGCGTCTTGTTCTCCTCGACCAGTTTGCGTTGGCCGAGTGCTCGCTGCACCGAGAAGTTGAGTTCGTCGTCGATGACCGGTTTGGTCAGATAATCGAAGGCTCCCATGCGGATCGCTTCGACGGCCGATTCAATCGTGCCGTAACCGGTGATGAGGATCACCGATGTGTCCGGGCAATGCTCGTTCGACCATTCGAGCAATTCGAAGCCGTCCCGGTCACCGAGGTTCACGTCGCAGAGGACGACCTCGAATGGGAACTCGCCCATGCGGGCCATCGCGTCTTTGCAGTTGGACGCGGTCTCCGTCCGGTGTCCCAGACTGCGGAGGTAGTCGGCCATCGCTTCGAGAATATGTTTGTCGTCATCGACCACCAACAAGGAGCCTTGGTTCGTCTTCATGGGTGTGAAATCTCTGTGAGGTTGCGTCGCGATTCGTGGGATGATTTTCCAAATCGTCCGTGTTCCGCAGCCGATGATTCACGGCGACAGAACACAGACGGGTTGGAAACCCGTCCTACGAAGAGGGCGACAGTCTGTGGATACGGCCTGAGAAAACTCTTTGGACTTGCGATCGCGGGGTGCGATCGCGAATTCCAAAACGTGACGAATCGCGTCGAGCAAGCTCACGCGACCGCACAAGGGGAGATGCTTTCGGCCGTTATCTCCATCCACACGACCGTCGTTGGGGAGGCAACCTCGCCACCCTGACGATGTCTTCCGTCCGCATGGGGACGCGGGCGGAAGCAGATTCACGTCGGCATGATGCCGAGAGGACACAGGCAACATAGGTCACAGTTTCGCGATGGCAACAAAATCCTGACGGGTGATGCAGAGTCGAAACTGGCCGCCACTGCGGAATCCTCGCATCTCCGTTGATTTTCCGGGGGAGCGGCTCGACAGTGTTGCCCCGCCGCGACACGACGCGGTGTCTCTGGGAAACAGACGAGGACATTCATGCCAACGATTGCCATTCACCCCGCCACACCCGCCGACGAACAGATCGTCGTCGAGTTCAATTGCCGCCTGGCCGAGGAATCGGAAAGCAAGCAGCTCGATCGTCCGACGGTGCAACTCGGAGTGCGAGCGATCCTGGCTAACCCGCAACACGGCCGGTACTTCCTGGCGAGTGTCGGCGACCAGATCGTCGGCCAGATGATGCACACCTGGGAATGGAGCGACTGGCGCAACGGCGAGATCTGGTGGCTGCAAAGCGTCTACGTCCTACCGGACTTCCGCCGCCAAGGAGTCTTCCGCTCGCTGATCCAACACCTGCAAGCCGAAGCCGCCGCGTCACCAAACGTCGTCGGCCTTCGGCTGTACGTCGAAGAACACAACACGACGGCGCAGGCAACTTACGATCGGCTCGGCCTCAAATTGGCGGGGTATGTCGTGATGGAAGCCCTCAAGACCAACTATTGACGTTCACCGCTTCTTAGACCGCGAGTTTGAATGACGCCGACATCGCCTGCCGCTGACACCCGCCGTGAAATCAATCCCGCCAATGAAGAGGCGACGTCGCTCGCGTGCGACACGTCGCATCTGCCGCCGTTGCCATGCGGTTGGACCGTGCGCGAGTACGCCTTCGGCGATCACAAGCTGAAACTCACGATTCCGGATCGGCCGGATGCGTTGCTGGAAGACCCGGAGGTTTTGGCTGCCAACGATCGTGACGACTACATGCCGTACTGGGCGTATCTCTGGCCGGCGGCGATTCACATGTCGAAGGCCGTGCTGAAAGCGGATTGGGCCGAAGGGACTCGCGTTCTGGAACTTGGTTGCGGAGTCGGACTCGTCGGAGTCGCGGCTCGCGCGAAAGGCTGCCGAGTGACGATGACCGACTACGACGCGAAGTCGGTCGTGGTCGCTCAACACAACGCGCGGCTGAATGGTTTCGACGATGTCGAGGCGTGCGAACTCGACTGGCGCACGCCGCCGAGCACGACGTACCCGGTGATCCTTGGCTGTGACTTGCTCTACGAGCAGCGCAATCTTCTGCCGATCCTCGAACTGTTGGAGGTCATGCTGGAACCAGGCGGCATCTGCTGGCTGGCCGATGGTGGACGCAATGTCGCGCATCAATTCTGGTATCTCGCGCGCGAGCGTGGTTACATGGTGACGATGCGCGACACCGAAGGCCGCGAGATCATGACACCGGGGTTTCACTACCAACTGTTCGAGCTGCGACGTCCGATCCGCACTTGACCCGCTCCTCGAGCCAGTCCGCCACGCTGTTCATCACGTCGAGCCAATCCGGTTCGTTGTGTAACTCGTGGTAGTGCTCGGGGAACCATTTCAGTTCCTTGTCGGTGCTCGGCACTTTGTCCAGCCAGGGGCGAGCAACTTGCGGATCAACGATGCGATCCGCTCCTCCCTGAGCGACCAGCACGGGCATGTGCAGCGTGCCCACATCGTCCCAAACCGCTTTCAAAGCGGCTTTCATTTGGAAGAACCAGCCGCAAGTAACACTGCGATGAATCAGCGGGTCCGCTTGCCGCGCCATGAGTGCCACTTCGTCTCGTGTGGTGTCCTTGGCCTCAACGCGAGTCTCGAAACGAACCGACGGCACGAGGAACGACACCAGTTTGCCCCAGGCCACCACGAGCGGATTGACATGCACCTTCAGCCGCAGCAGCGGAGCCATCAGAACCAGTGCGGCGAGTTTCTCCGGCCGAGTTTCCGCGAAGCGAGCCGAGATGAGGCTACCGAAACTGTGCCCCAGCAATGCCGTGCGAGCCGGGTCCAACTGGTGATGTTTCCACACGGCATCGAGGTCGCCGAGATAATCCTCGAACTTGCGGACGTGCATCGGATTGCCACCGGATCGGCCATGACCGCGATTGTCGCCGACGATGACCGTCCAACCGCGATCGGCAAACAACCGAGCGACATGGTCGTAGCGTCGGCCGTGCTCGCTGGCTCCGTGAACGATCACCAGAGAGCGGCCATCGGCACACGCATCGACCGGCTCGAAGCGTCGCGAGATCAACTCGACGCCGTCCGGTGCTCGGATCACATGTTCGACGGGTGGCATGGTTGCCCTCCAGTAGCCCTGTCGCTCCGCGACAGGACTGCCGAATGCTTCACACGGAATGATTGCGAACGGACGCTTGAAAGAAATGGGACAATCTTTGACGTTCGGCTTTCTTGTCGCGGAGCGACAGGGCTACTTTTCGGCGAGGCAGCGCTCGACGGCTCGCCGCAGGTCGTTCCCTTTCAGATCGACTTGTGCGATCCGGCCGTCCCGTCCCACTAAAAAGAGCGACGGGATCGTTCGGACTTTGTATTTCTCTCTGGCTTGTCGAACTTGCTCCGCCTCGCAGACCATCCGCCACGGCAGCTTGGCCTGTGCTTGGAACGCTTCGACGGTGTCCGGCGAATCGTCCAAGCTGATACCGAGGACTTCAAATCCCTCTTCGTGTTTGTCGGCATACAACTGCTTCAACTTCGGAAACTCTGCCAGACACGGCGGACAATTTGTGGCCCAGAAGTCGATCAGGAGCACTTTGCCTTTTGCATCCGCGATGTTGGCGGGGTCTCCTTTCAAATCCGTCAGGCGGAGTTCCGGGGCTTCTATGCCGACCAAATCCAGCTTCCGCAGTCGATTCTCGCAAAACTCACCAACCTGCGGGTTCAGGCCGAAGCGATTCGACAAGGTTCGATAGATGTCCTTGGCGATTGCGTGGTCTCCCGCCAACCCGGCCTGTGCGACGAGTTCGACGGCGAGATCCAACGGCTCTCCCACCGCCCCGAATCGAGCGAACTGCAACGAGTCTTGATACGCCGTGACCGCGTCTTTCAGCTTTCCCGATTTGGCCAAGCCGACGCACAACACGGTCTTCGCGCCAGACTTCGCCGCCGCCGAAGCGGTCCGAGTTTTCAAGCAGCGTTCCGCCAGCGGGATCGCATCGGCTTCCAGCCCGAATCGCCGAGCCGTCTCGAAACTCCATGCGAAAGCCTCATCCAGGTCGGTGGCATCGGGATTCTGCTCGGTGTAGCTGGCGGCGTCTCGCAGAAGATCCTTTTGCCGAGCGACAATCACGTCTTGAAAAGTCTTCTTGCCCTTTGGAATCGAATCCTCCGACTGCAATTGCACGACGGCGAGAATCGATACGAGCAAGGCGAGAAAAGACACAGACATTCGGGGAAATCGGTGAAGCAATGACATGCGGGTCTCCTCGGAGGTTTTCATCATTCTGCCAGCCCTCGTTCTGCCACAACTGAGGATTGGCAGAACGAGGGCTGGCAGAATAATGGATAGCGATTCGTGATGCTCGAAACCACCGTCGGCGACGTCACAATCGGACCTCGGGAACGGCCGCAACTCCCGATTTCCAAAGTTTTTTGGCCGTTGCCCCGGTTGTGTCGAACGTTTATCGTTGCCACCCGGTTTTTAGGCGTGGATCCGCCACGCTCTCGGATTTGATTCGAAGGAGTTTTGGTATGTCACAACCCAATCTGCCACAAGAGCCAGACAATGAACCAGGCCGTTGGAGGAAGATTCCCGCATGGGGAGTCAGCCTCGGCCTACATTCGCTGATCTTTGTGTTCTTCGCCTGCTGGACGTTGCCGATCGTTCGCGAATCATTGGCGGAGCTGGTCGTCAGCGAGGTCGAAGAACTCCAAGAACCGGAATTCAAATTTGACGTGGCCGCGACAGACCAAATCGGCAACGGCGGTACGGGGGACACGCTCAGCCCGTCATTGGCGGCGGCCGGAGCGTCCAGTGCCTCGCCGCAAGTCGAGACGTCGAAGCGTCTGCAAGAGGAACTGGTGAAGGTCAACCTCACACCGACGGCCACGATCGGGGACATCGCCGCGGACACGCTCGGCAAAACCGTTGAGGTGCGCGGCGGGACCGACAACCTTTCTGGAGAGTTTGGTGGCCAGGGCACCGGTGGAGGAACCGGTGGCACGGCCGGGACCATCGACCGGCTGACCTTTGAGATCATGGCCTCGCTGAAGGAGAAGAAGACGCTCGTTGTTTGGCTGATGGATGAATCGACCTCGATGAAGAAACGCCGCGACACCGTCGCCGAGCGATTCGAGAACATCTACAAGCAACTCGGGCTGCTGGACGTCGAAACCAAAAACGGCATTCTCAAATCGGCGATCGTCAGCTTCGGCAAGGATTTTCACTTTATCTCGAAGGATGCGACCGACGACGTCGATCAGCTCGTGAAGTTGGTGAAGGAAAACATTCCGAACGACGAATCCGGAAAAGAGAACGTTTTCACCGCCGTTGAAGCGGCCGTGAAGAAATATCGCGACTACCGCAGCCGTGAGCATCGCAACTGCATCATGGTCATCGTCACCGACGAACGTGGTGATGATTTCGATAAACTGGATCAGTGCATCCAGGCGACGGCGGCCGCCGGATTCAAAGTCTTCTGCGTAGGCAATGCCGCTCCGTTCGGACAAGAGAAGGGTTACGTCCAATGGGTCTACGAAGACGGAGGCACCGAAGAATTGCCCGTCGATCAAGGTCCAGAAACCGTAGCTCCCGAACACGTCAATCTGCCGTTCTGGGGTGTCGCTGGTGGCGATCTGGTCCGCATGACGGCCGGCCTTGGACCATACGCTCTGACGCGACTCTGTGCTGAAACGCAAGGCGTATATCTGATCGCGGAAGACACTGGCCGCGGCGTGCGGTTTGATCCTGCGGTGATGCGGAACTACCTGCCCGACTATCGGCCGATCAAGTTCTACACGAAGGACTTGACCGCCAACCGAGCCAAGACGGTGCTCGTCGATGCCGCACGCAAGACTCTGGGCGAGAGAACGCCGACTCCAGAAGTGATTTTCCGTGCCGACACGGACGCCGCTCTGCGGACGGAGTTGAACGATGCTCAGAAGCCGCTGGCCGTGCTCGACTACAAGTTGAACGAGATCGTCACGCTGCTCGAACAAGGCGAGAAGGACCGAGCCAAGATCAAGGAGCCGCGTTGGCAAGCCGCGTTCGACACGGCCTACGGCCGAGCACTCGCCATGCGAGTCCGTTCGTTCGGCTACAACATGATGCTCGCCCAGATGAAGGCCAACCCCAAGACCTTCGACAACAAGAACGACAACACTTGGGAGTTGATCGCGTCGGATGAAATCACGACCGGTGTGCAGGTCAAAAAGATGGCCGCGAAGGCTCAAGAGTCACTCGAGCGAGTGGTCAACCAGCACCAAGGCACCCCGTGGGCGAAGCTCGCCGAACGAGAACTCAGCAAGCCAATGGGCTGGTCCTGGAAGCCGTTCCACAAAGATTACGCCGCCATCGAACGCGCCATGGCTCAAGCCAAACGCGGCCCGGTCTTCGCCGACGAGAACGAGAAGAAGAAGGCGGAAGCCAAGAAGAAAATGGTCGAGCAACGCAAGAAGCCGAATCTGTAATAGTCAGCCGCGTTGCCATCGAAGAAAAGAAAAGGCCGCTGGAGCAAACTCCAGCGGCCTTTTTTCGTCAGCTGCTCGACTTGAACGCACGGCAACGAGGTACTGCAACTATCGCAAGTTGTGTCGCAAGATTGTCGCAAGTTCAGAATGTCAGTCCTTCAAACGGTAAAGGATTTGATTCGTGGCACCTTCGGCGATCATCAGGCCCTGTGGTTCCATTATGGTGACGACAGTTGCTCCAACTGGCGTTTCGTCATCGGGCGCATCATGACGTCGATGGGAAGCAGTATCCCTTGTTCGTTCATCACGACGTTGATCGGTCGCACGTCAAAGACGCCGACACCGTGCCCGGCAAAGGCGGCGGAATCGTAGGCACCCAAACGTTGAACCTTGAGCTTCGCGAAACCCTGTTCCGCGAACCATTGGTCGATCTCGTCCCAAGAGGCGGGACGACCTTGAATGTCCGGTTGACTAATGACGAGGCGGCGTGACTTGGTGTCGTGCGTGATGCCGACGAAGCGCATCGCGTCGCCAAAGTATCGGTTCTGCAATTTCAAGCGGGCGAGGTATTGCAGCGGTCTGGCCGGGAGCAGGGTCGGTTCTGGGCTGCTCAAATCCACGGCATAGCCGGAAGACCAAGGCTTCGTGAACTTCCACCAGAGTCGGCCGTCCGCGACCTGAGTCAGATCATGCTCGCGTCCGCCTTGTCGTTCAGGCTTCACTCGCGCGGGCAGAATCAAGCCTTCTTCTTGGCACCATTGCTCGACGGCTCGCCACTCCGCTCCGTATCGCTCACCCGCAGGAATTGGTCCAACTGCGCGTAGGCATCGGCGGATGTTCGCTTCGGCGACTGCAAGCGAGCAGCCCGCATGCGCTGAGCTTGGGCGATCATTCGTTTGGTCATTTTCATGATGGGCCAAGGTATCTCAACCCCGTTGGATTTCAAGGAGAAAGTTTTGGCGTGAGCAGAGAGCGATTCAGAGTCCCGACAGGGACGACCGACAATAGCCCAGCACGTCAGTGCTGGGAAACGGAACGCAGAAAATGAGAAGTCCCGCTAGGGACGAAAGAAATGGTCGAGAATGTTTCTGTCGTCCCTGACGGGACTCAAATCGCGCGGCAACTAGCACACCCAGCACTGAAGTGCTGGGCTATTTTCGCTGGTCCCTGGCGGGACGAACTCAATCACCGCTCAATTTTTGAACGCGGGTTGGCTGAGGATCAGGTCTCGACTTCGGCGGCAATGGCTTGGGCGAGTTGGTCGGCTGCCGCTCGTGAGCGAGCGATCTCGGCCCGCGCGGAATGTCAGTCCTTCAAACGGTAAAGGGGTTGATTCGTGGTATGCCCAGCGCGGCGGCTCGGCGGGAGATCGGCCAAATCAGAGTTCGAGCACTAGAACTCGACAACTGGTCCACATAACTTGCCTCGGTCATCGTCGTGGCAACTCGTGGAAACCAACCAACGGCGTCGTCTCCTCAAATGAATAACCATCCCGTTGCCGCGTATCTGGCGGACTGCCGTGCTCGACACAAGACGGGAGCCGTCACGCCGGAGACGAGCTACTACGTGCCGCTCGAAACGCTGCTGAATGCCGTTGGGCAAAAACTCAAGAAGCCGCGCGTGCGTTGCTTCATGAACTTGAAGAACAAAGATGGCAACATGCCGGACGGTGGTCTGTTCACGCAGGATCAGATTCCCAAAGGCGAAGACGATGCGCTGCCAGGACAGAAACCGGCTCGTGGCGTGATCGAAGCGAAACCGTTCGCGAACGATTTGGTGAAGCTGGTTGCTGGATCGCAAGTCGCTCGGTATTGGGAACAACACCAACAAGTCTTGGTGACGAACTTCCGTGAGTTCTCGCTGATCGGGCGCGATCATCTGGGCAAGCCGGTGCGGCATGAGTTCTATCGGCTGGCCGCAAACGAGAAGGAATTCTGGCAACTTGCGGCAAAGCCCGAGCAGGCAGAGAAAGAACACGGCGAACGGCTGCTCGATTTTCTGGAGCGTTGTTTGCGGCGACCGGTCCCGCTCACCGATCCAAAAGACGTGGCGTGGTTCCTCGCCAGCTACGCGCGGGACGCCCGCGGTCGCATCGAGCATTCGCAGGCTCATCGCCAAGTCGAGACCGTGCGTCAGGCGTTCGAGCAATCTCTTGGCATCAAGGTCGAGGACGAAAAGGGACGGCACTTCTTTGAATCGACGCTGGTGCAGACGCTGTTCTACGGGCTGTTCAGCGCGTGGGTGCTGTGGCATCGCAGCGGCCCGGCGGCGAACGAGCGTTTCAATTGGGAGACGGCGTCGAAGTACCTGCACGTTCCCATTCTCAGAAAGTTGTTTCGCGAACTGACCGATCCGACGAACCTCGACGAATGGGACAACCTGACCGAGGTGATGGGCTGGGCGGCCGACACGCTCAACCGCGTTGATCGCGGCGTCTTTTTCGAGAAGTTCCGTGAGGCCGAGGCGGTCCAGTATTTCTACGAACCGTTTCTTGCAGCCTTCGATCCCGAACTGCGTAAGCAGTTCGGCGTCTGGTACACGCCGCCGGAGATCGTGAAATACATGGTCGCGCGCGTCGATCAGGTCTTGAAATCAGACTTCAACAAGCCCGACGGACTCGCCGATGATGAGGTCTATGTGCTCGATCCGTGTTGCGGGACCGGGGCGTACTTGGTGGAAACACTGTCGGTCATCGCCACGACGCTGGCCGAACAGGGCGAAGGGGCGACGCTCGCGGGACGATTGAAGAAAGCAGCCACCGATCGCATCTTCGGCTTCGAGATTCTGCCCGCTCCGTTTGTGGTGGCGCACCTGCAACTCGGCATCTTCTTGCAGGGACACGGTGCGACGTTTAATGAGAAGAAGCACGAACGCGCGGCGGTCTATCTGACGAATGCACTCACCGGCTGGAAGCCGCCGACCGGGCCGAAACAAAAACTGGTCTTCCCCGAAATGGAAGAGGAGCGTGACGCGGCCGACAAGATCAAACAGAGCCAGCCGATTCTGGTCGTCATCGGCAATCCGCCGTATGACGGCTTCGCAGGGCTACCCGTTGAGGAAGAAGCAGGACTGGTCGAACCGTACCGCACGACGAAGACCGCACCCAAGCCAGAGGGACAAGGGCTAAACGATCCGTGTATCCGGTTCTTCCGCGTAGCTGAGCGCTGCATCACCGAACGCGGAGTCCAGCACGGTATTGTCTGCTACATCTCGAACTACCGGTGGCTTGATGGTAGCTCGCACACGGGAATGCGCGAGCGATTCCTGGAAGAGTTCGACGACATCTGGATTGACTCGCTTAATGGAGACAAATTCAACACGGGCAAGAAGACGCCGGACGGGAAGCCCGACCCCAGCGTCTTCAGCACGCCGCACAATCGCGAGGGAATTCAAATCGGGACGGCGGTGACGCTTCTCGCGCGCCGGCCCAATCATGCGGCACCGGCAACGATTCACTTCCGCGACTTCTGGGGTAAAGTCAAACGCGAGGAACTGCTGAAGTCACTCGGCGAGAAGCAGCGTGGCACGACGAAGGTCGAGCCAGTGATCGCGCTCGGACTTCCATTCCGCCCGATGGTGACCGAGGCGAACTACACGACTTGGCCATTGTTGGAAGACTTGTTTCCCATCTCGTTTCCTGGCGTGAAGACGAGTCGCGATCCTGATTTGGTGGATTACAACCGAAGCGAACTTGAGACGCGACTGGCCGCCTACTTTGACTCAACGAACTCTCCCGACGATTTGCGCAGCGTTTGCCCACTGTTGGTCAAAGACGCGAGTGGATTTGACGCCAAGGCAACACGCACATCGCTACTCAAAATCGGACTGAAGCGCGAAAGCTTCGTTCGGTACGACTATCGACCTTTCGATCGACGGTGGGTCTTCTGGGAAGGGACAACAAGTCTTCTGGATCGTAGCCGCCCCGAATTCTTCACACAGTTGTCCCCGACAAACTTATTTCTGTTTACCACCGGGCGGACTCGGAAAGATCAGATTGAGCCAGCCGTGGTGACTACCGTTCTCACCGATATGAATTTCATGGACAGCACCGCGCGCGGCTTTCCAATGTTCGTGCGCAAAGCCGCTCGCGACTTGTTTGCAGTGGACGACGGTCGTGATTTCGAACCCAATGTGTCCGACATTGCCTGCGCATATCTCGCTTCGGTCAAGGCAGAAGCCGATTCGCTCTTCATGCACTCGCTGGCGATCCTCCACTCGAAACAATACCGCACCGAGAACTTTGCCGGTTTGAAGTCGAACTGGCCGCGCGTGCCGCTCCCCGCCGAGCGAGAACGGCTGCTCGCCTCCGCCGAGTTGGGTCGCCAAGTCGCCGCGCTCCTCGATCCCGAATCGAAAGTCGAGGGCGTCACGAACGGCAAACTGTCCCCCGCGCTGAAGACTATCGGCCAGCCCACCAAAGTCGGCGGCGGCAACTTCACCGACGACGACTACGCCGTCACCGCCCGCTGGGGCATCGCCGGCAAGGGAGGCATCACGATGCCCGCCAAAGGCCGCGTCCTCTCCCGCCCGTTCGACGCCACCGAACGCACGGCCCTCGGAGATCAGACTTCCGAAGTCTTCAAGACTTCGGAAGTCTTTGCCGTTCTCGGCGAAGAAACCTGTGACATCTTTCTCAACGACAAGGCACATTGGAAAAACGTCCCGCGACCCGTCTGGGAATACACGCTCGGCGGCTACCAAGTCCTCAAGAAGTGGCTCAGCTACCGCGAACAAACCCTGCTCGGCCGCCCGCTCACATTTGAAGAAGTCAACCACTTCCGCGACGTCATCCGCCGCATCACCGCGTTGCTTCTTCTCGGCCCCACGCTCGACGCCAACTACGCGGCCACCAAAGCGAGCACCTACGCCTGGGCCCGCCCGTAAGTGATTGCTTGCTGTTTCGCAAATGCAAACGGGACCGAGCCTGAAGGCTGGTCCCGTTTGGAAAAGCTCCTCGACTTTCCGCCTTCGGCGGAGAACCAAGAACCTAGCGGTTAATCCGCCTCCGGCGGACTCGCTCTACCGATTGCGCGATCGAGCCAGGCGCGACCAATTCCCGATTTGAGCCAACGCTCTCGGCGCATCGCTTCGGACCGTGTCTGAAACTGCTCTTGATGCACCACCTGCCACGGACCGGCATTTCGGGACGTAAATTTCCTCGGATTGTGCGCCGGTAGGTTGTGTTCGGCCAAGCGGCGCGGCAAGTCGTCGGTCTGGCCGATATATCGGCGACCGGTCGATTCGCTGAGGAGCACATAGACCCAGAAAGGACCGGTTTCAGACTCGGTCACGATTTGGCCCAGTTACCAATAGAAAATGCAAACGGGACCGAGCCTGATGGCTGGTCCCGTTTGGAAAGGCTCCTCGACTTGGACTCGAACCAAGAACCTAGCGGTTAACAGCCGCTCGCTCTACCGATTGAGCTATCGAGGAATAGTCACGCAAAAATCTGTTTTCAGAGAACCAAGAACTTAACGGTTAATCCGCCACCGGCGGACTCGCTCTACCGATTGAGCTATCGAGGAATAGACACGAACACGGAGTCCGTGAATGAGGCGGGGTGTGTACCGGATGATGCGAGGTGATGCAAGCCTTTCTGTGATTCGGTTTCGACGCTCAAACGACGGCCGGTTCGGGTTTGAGGCAGCGGCCGATTTCTCGGACGGCTTGGCGGAGGCGTTGTGTGTTCTCGACGATCGCCAGACGCAAGAAGCCTTCGCCTTCCTCGCCGAAACCTCGGCCGGGGCTGACGGCGACGCCGGCTTCGTTGAGCAGTTTCATCGCGAAGGGAAGCGATCCCATCTCGGACCACGGTTCGGGGATTTTGGCCCAGACAAACATCCCGGCCTTGGGAGCTTCGATGTCCCAGCCTTGGCGATTGAGTCCGTCCACCAGCGAGTCGCGGCGGTGTTGGTATTCGACGCAGAGGCGTTCGATGGATTCATCGCCGTGACGCATGGCGACGATCGCGGAAATCTGGATTGCCTGGAAGATGCCGTAGTCGTAGTAGCCTTTGATCGTGCCGAGCGCGCGAACCATTTCCGAGTTGCCGCAGCAGAAGCCGATGCGCCAGCCGGCCATGCTGTAGCCTTTGCTCATCGTTGTCAGTTCCACGCCGACGTCGATGGCTCCGGGCGTCGCCAAAAAGCTGGGGGCTTGATAACCGTCGTAGCAGATGTCGGCGTAGGCGAAGTCGCTGATGACCAGGAAGCCATACTTCTTCGCCAGCGCGACCAAGTCCACATAAAAGTCTTGCTCGATGCAGGTGCCGGACGGGTTGTGCGGGAAGTTGACGATGACCAGCTTCGGCTTGGGGAAGAGGTGCTCGCAGGTGTACGAGATGTTGGAAAGAAACTCTTGCGGGTTGCGGACGTCAAGCGCGATCACGTTGCCGGACGCGAGCATCACCGAATACGAGTGAATTGGGAACGTCGGAGCCGGCACGATGGCCGTGTCGCCCGGTCCCATCAGGGCCAAGCACATGTGGCTGAAGCCTTCCTTCGAGCCGATGCAGGCAATGACCTCGGACTGCGGATTGAGCTGCACGCCGTATTTGCGATCGTAGCGTTTGGCGACTTCGCGGCGCAGGTTCTCGACGCCGTTGCTGACCGAGTAGCGGTGATTGCGTGTGTCGGACAGTGCCTCGATCATTTTGTCGATGACGAACTGCTCGGGCGGGTCGGTGGGGTTACCCATGCCGAGGTCGATGACGTCGACACCGTCTTGCCGTTTCTTGTGCTTGAGCTTGTTGATCTTGCCGAAGAGGTACGGCGGCAATCGCTTCACGCGGTCGGCCACCGGAATTTTGAACGGCTCATCGGAAAAGGAAGATTCGGTTTCGCTTCGCATAGTGGCAGGGAGCGCAAAGTGGGGCGAGGGGATGGGATCAGCAACTGGCGGAGTCGTCTCCGCGGAAATCGGGGGGCAGGCGGATTCTACCAACCCGCCGAGCGATGAGAAGTTCGTCGTCGGCACCGAAGACATGCGCGCCTCAAGATGTCGGAAGTCGGCGATTCAACAAAAGGGGGCCGCAGCCCCCGGAAGATTGACTTGCGAGGTTGTCGCCCGTCGGATTTGGAGAGGATTACTTCGACGAAGCCGGTGCTCGCTTCTGTGTTGAGCGAGCCGCTGGCTGGACATTGTCGAGTTCCTCGCGACTGCTCGCGGAGGCGGGCTTAACCACTTTGTTGGTGGTCGTTCCCTGTGCGCCGGTCTGACGAATCGGCTGCTTGTTGCCATCCGGCCGAGCGACGTTGTTGGGCTTCGTTCCTCCGGTGGATTCGCCGGTGTAGTAGTTGTCGACGCGAGTTTCTTTCTTCAGGCTGTCGAAGATGATGGCGACTTGCTCTTGGGTTTTCTGCCGCTTGATTTGATCTTCGAGTTCGGCCTGAACCTCGGGATCGAGCGTAGTTACAACAGGCTGCGTGCGGCCTTCGCATTTCAGGATGACGTAACGACTGGCAGCGTCGTCGAGTTGCACGACGGCGGAAATTTCACCGGGCTTCAGCTTGAAGGCGGCGTTTTCGATATTCGTGCTGCCGGAGTGACGCGGGATCGGCGGGACGCTGCCGTCGAGCGACTTGCTCGCTTGATCGATCGAGAACTCTTGGACGTACTTTTCGAAGTTCTCCGGATCCTCTTTGACCTTTTGCCAAGCCGCTTGAGCACGTCGCAGGTTATCGCAAAGAATCATGCGGACCTTGACCCGTGGGCCGTATTCGCGCTGGAACGCCTTCTGAATTTCCTCGTCCGTGGCGGTGATTTCCGCGCCCGCGAGCTTTCGCAAGGCGAGCATTGGCCAGATCACGTCGCGACGGTACTGCTGTGGAGCGATGTTTCGTTCGGCCTGAAGCATTTGCAGGTATTGCTCGGTCGGGATCTTGAACTCGGCAGCGATGCGGACGATTTCTTTGTCGACCTCGGCCGGAGTCACCTCGGTGCCGCGCGCCTGGCAGGCGAGTTGAATCGTCGCGCGATTGATCATGTTGTCGAGCACTTCTTTGCCCAACCGCTTGACGCATTCCTGCGCGACCTCGTCATCCGAGATCGTGAGAACCTTGCCATTGAGAGTGACGCGAGCGGCAAAGTTGTTTTTTTGCGTGGCTGACGATGCGGCGGCCGGTGCTCCCGTGTTGCCCAGTGCAACCTTTCCGGAAGAGCCGTCCTTCGCGCCTGCGCGAGCACCTGGCTCTTCAGCGGCGGTGCCCGGTAAGGCTCGGAAGCATTGGAAGAGGATCGCGGCTCCGAGTACGGCGGCTCCGGTTCCGGCGGCGACCCATAACATCTTGGACTGCGAACGATTCTGACCTGTCATGGCTTTGCATCCCTGCCGCCATGTGCGGCGTCTGTGTACGAGACGATCAGCCGAACTCCCCCGGCCGATTTGAGGCGGCGGGTTATAGGTCAGTCTCAAAAAACGGGTCAATGGGTGTTCGCGTGAAGAATTCACACGTCCCGATGACCGCAATTCAGCGCCGCAACGGCGCTCGATTCTGAGCGATTCAGCGACAGCCCAATTCGACATTCGAGTGGCGTTATTTGCTCTTCGGCGGCGATTCCGGCGACTTGCGACGCGGGGCGTCGAGGTAGCGAAAGCCAGCGTTCGGATTGTTCTTGTCGAACGCGAACGCATCGACGTTGTCGAGGAAGTGCTTCACGTAAACCAGCGGGATCGCGAAGCCCAGACCTTCGCCGAACAGCACTTTCATGTTCGTCACGCCGATGACTTCGCCGTGCGCGTTGAACAGTGGACCGCCGCTGTTTCCCGGATTGATTTGCGTTGTCGTCTGAATGTACGTCAGCCCTTCGCGATTGCGGTTCTTCGTGCTGACGATTCCTTTCGACACCGAGCGTTCCAGTCCTAGCGGGTTACCGATCGCGAAGACTTCTTCACCTTCTTTTTGATCGTCGGCGTCAGACAGTAAAACCGGTTTGAACGGCAGGTCTTTTTGTTCGGGGATTTGCAGCAGAGCCAGATCAAGGAACTGATTCATGGCGACGATCTTCACTTCGTCGATGCGACGCCGAGCGTATCCGCCTTTCGTATCCTTAGTGAACAGCGTGACGGCAATGCGAGTTTCTTTTTCGATGACGTGGTAGTTCGTGACGCAATGCCCGCGCGTGTTGACGATGAAACCGGAACCGAGTCCACCGGGCGTTTGCACCAGCACGACGCCGTCGCCGTATTCGTTCGCGAGTTCTTTAACCGGCTTCAGCGGCAGCTTGGCGATGGAATACAGGTCGCCCTTCTTGACCTCGGCCTTCGCTCCTGGCTTATCAAAGCTGGCCGAGCGGGACTTGATCCGGTCGGTCGGAATCTTGAGCACATCGACCCCGATGTCGATCACGACGATCTCCGCGCCATCCTTGAGGATCTCCCCTTCAATGCGACTGCCGTTGGTCAGTTCGATGACTTCGGCGAACGACATGGTCGCGGTCAGAGCCACGACCAGACACGCGATTCCTCCAGAGCAACGCGGCATGAGATTCCTTTTGAACGCAGGTGCGCGGTGACGATTAGGGTTTGAACTTCGGATGGCACTCGTTGCACGACTTGGAGACTTTAATGATCCCTTCGCCGTAAAGCGTATAGTTGCCCGACTTGGCTGCCTCGGTGATTTGCTTGCCCCCTTCAACGAGAGGCTTCGCGATGCCAGCGAATTCCGCGTCACCGTCCCAGCCGAACCCCGGAGCAGTCAGGATCGAGCCCAGGAACGTGAGCACGACTCCCTCCTGCGCCGTCTTCTCGGCTTCCTTCTTCAAGCCAGCCTCGCTAGAGACAGTCGACTTCAGGACTTCTTCTGCTTTCTTGATCCGCTTCATGATGGCGACCAAGTTGCCGCCGACCGCGTCGCCGAACGCCTTGTCGGCTTCCGCATCTGGCAAGCCGGCTGGTTCGGAACCTTTCAGAATGTCGTCGATCTTGGCAAACGTTTCCGAAACTTGGTCAAAACTGTTCTTGGTCTTGCCATCTTTCGACAGCGTGATTTCGCCGATCTTCCAAGACAGGTCGCGAACGTATTTGGCGTTCTTCTTCCACGAAAAATCATCGGGATGTTTCGTCACTGCGGCGGCGAGCACCGCCAAAGTTGCAGCTTCGGGCGCGATCTCCAACAGGCTGGAGTTGTACGTCGAGATCGACGCCGTCTTTCCAGCCAGGTAATTGCGAACATTCTTAATCTCACCGGTCAGCGAATCCTTGTCGATGATGTCCTTGAGCGATGGGCCTCCAGCCTCCTTCGGGGCCTCTTTAGTCGGCATCGGAGTGTCCGCCGCCGGAGTTCCCTTAGAGGTATCATTCGCGGCGACGGTCGTGTTCGGCGCAGATCCCGTTTGCGTGTTGGCCGCGACAGTCAGCGGCTTGTCGAAGAAGACATCGTACGGAATTCCGTCAATCGCCTTCGGACCGCCAGCGGAACTTTCGGTTTTGGAGCCGTTCGCCTTCGAGGGTTTCGCATCGCCCTTTTCTGGCTTCGGCTTTGAATCATTCGTGGCAGCGGGGCTTTTGGCGACTCCCTCGTTCGAGCCGCCGCATCCGGCGATCAAGACTAGGAAACCACATACGCAGGAGAGTGCCACGCCGCTGCAAAATCGTTGGATGGACAATGACGAGTTCATGCAATTTGCTCCTCAGCAAGTTCGCGACGGCAGGATTATGGAGGTTGAGCCTGCGACGACGCAACGCCGTGCCATCGGCTGGACGTAGCCGTCCGGTCTACGAATCGCAAACAAGCGGCACGAATGAGAACATACCCAACGACTCTTTCTGTAGTTCGCCGTTTTGTCGCGTGAATCGGATCATTGTCTGACCACCTCCCGGTTCACCGATCGGGATGATGATCCGACCACCGTCGGACAGTTGGTCGAAAAATGCTGTTGGCAGTCGCTCGGCTGCGGCCGTCACGATGATGGCATCAAACGGAGATTGCTCTGCCCAGCCGAGCGATCCGTCCCCCAGTTTGGCGACGACGTTGCAAAAGCCGAGCCGTTCCAATCGCTGCGTCGCGGTGTCGCACAATTCCGGCCAGCGTTCGACGGTGAAAACTTCGGCGGTCAAGCAGGCCAGCACGGCGGCTCCGTAACCGGTCCCCGTGCCGATTTCGAGCACTCGTTCCTGTTTCTGCAACTGCGCCGCTTGAGCCATGAAGGCGACCGTGTACGGCTGCGAGATTGTCTGCCCCAACTCGACCGGCAATGCTCGGTCGTCGTAGGCGTGCGGACGCAACCGCTCTAGCACGAACTCTTCGCGGGGCACTCGCTGCATCGCGGCCAGCACCCGTTCATCCGTGATGCCGCGTGCTCGCAGATGCTGGTCCAACATCCGTCGTTTCGCAGCGGCAAGATGGTCGAGAGCAGACATTAGAATTCGGTTTCGATCAGATGTCGTCGTTGGATACCACTTCGACCTGCGGCTGAGGCACGGCGGACTCCGAATCTGGCTGCCACTTGTCGAGAAACGCAAAGAACACCGCTGCGAAGACGCACCCGAACGCGACGAGATAGTTCCACTTCAACGACTCGCGCAGAAACAGAATCGAGAACCCGCAGAACACGACCAGCGTAATCGCCTCCTGCATGATCTTGAGCTGCGCGACCGAGAACTCGCGGTGCCCGATTCGGTTGGCCGGCACTTGCAGGCAGTACTCGAACAACGCGATCAGCCAGCTGACCGCAATCGCGATCCAGATTGGTCCGGTCTTGATCTGTGGCCACTTGAGATGCCCGTACCATGCGAACGTCATGAAGATGTTCGACAGCGTCAGTAACAATGTCGTCCAAAAGAGAGTCATGGCGATTCCTTGCCTACTGCGAGTACCACCGAATGAGTTTGGGAATCTCGCTCATCTGAGCCAACGTGCGGACTCGCTTGCGAAAACCGAACGAGCCGAAGATCGGCGAGTAGCCGTGATGATGATCGGAAATGGTCAACGCTTGCGAGACGTCTTCATGGGTGAGTTGAGTGCGACTCTGACTGGCCGCCAGCCAGCGGGCAATCCACAGCGTCGCCGGAAAGATCAACGCGAGGCTCTGAAAACCTTCGACCAGCGGCACGCCATAGAAGGCCGGCCCACAGAAGTGCAGACCTTGGACCTTCACTCGGAAGTAACGTGTCCACAGCTCCTCGCACTCGGGCGGAAAGCCGAACGGTTGTTCGAGAGTCTCGAATGGGACTTCGCGAAAGACCGGTTGCAACGGCGGGACGTTTCCAGTTCCGCGAGCGAACTTCGTCGCCGCGCGGAAGAGCTTCCAGCGTCCGCGCCAGCCGGACGACAGATCAGCGGCGGTGTCTTTACGAGCGTATTGCGCGGTCAGCAATCGGAATTGCATTCGGGCGAGTGGCGTTGGGATTTCTGCCCTCGACTCACGGCCTTCAGCGCTTGGCCTGGCCTCTTCTTCGGCAGCTTGCCGGATGATGTCGAGGAATCCGGTCAGATGTGGGCCGCTGAGTTTGTCGAAGCGAGCTAGCTCGACGAGACCCAGCCAGAACAGAACTCTTCGCAGTTTGACCGAGATCGGGGTAGCCATCGAAGTCAGTTCAGCGTCGATGGCATCCGTGAAACGGAGGAAGTCCGGCCAATCGACACGTTCGCGTACGGACACGGCCGGCGGTGGAGTGCGCTCATAGCCTTCCGGCACGACGGCTCGCGCGAGCTGTTTGATCTCGTCAGTATTCTGTTTCATCGAGCGGCCGCGATTGGCGACGACCGACGGGCAACTGAATCGCAGGCTGACGGTCACTTGCTTGCCGGCCGGATGAAACGCATACGGGTAGATGCGACACGCGAGCGGCTTCGCGGCTTCACCGAACTTAGCATGAATGCGACAGAGACCCTGCTCATTCAAAAACACGCAGGCTCCGTCGGCTTGATGCGCGAGCCGATATCGCTTCGTCCACGGTGGCCCGGCGTGCCACTCGAACAGCGCGTCGCCAGTTGGAGTGCCGTCGTTTGCCGTCCAGCCTTGAGACAGAATCCGCTGTCGCTCTTCCTCGGTCACTTCAATCGCATGTTGCCGACAGCAGCCACCGCAGTTGTGGCAACTCCAGTTCTGAATCGTCGGTAACGTGAGCGAGATGGCCATGATCGTGCCTCACCGCTCGACATTATCGAGTGGCATGCGTGGCGGCGACCATCTTCGCCGCGAAGTCGCCGACGTCGCGGAGCACGTCAGCCGTGGCCGCTGAGTTGTTCGTCAGTCGTTCGAGCTGTCGCACGATGGCTGATCCCACGATGACTCCGTCGGCCAAACCGCGCAGCGTGCCGACTTGTTCCGGCTTGCTGACTCCGAAGCCAACAGCGAGCGGTAGATTTGTTTTGCCGCGAAGTCGCTTGAGTTGGCCAGAGAGTTCTTCGGGCAGTTGGTCTCGTGCGCCGGTCGTGCCGGCGATTGAAATGCAGTACACGAAGCCGCTGCCGGTTTCGACGATGCGGTCCTCGCGGACGGGGTTTGTGGTTGGGGCCACAAGCTGAATCGCATCGAGACCCGCTGCGCGAATCGCGCCAGCGACGTCGCTCGCTTCGTCCGCGGGCAAATCAGGGATGATGAGTCCGGAGAAGCCAGCGGCCTTCGCACGTTCCACGAAGCTAGTGGTGCCAATTCGGAAGATGATCGCGTAGCTGACCATCGCGACCAGCGGCGGAAGTTTGCCGCCGTCAGGGCCGCTGGTGAGACTCTGGATGCCGGCGAAGATGTCGTTGACGTGCAGGCCGCGCGACAGTGCTCGCGTGTAGCTGGCTTGAATCACCGGGCCATCGGCGATTGGGTCGCTGTATGGGAAGCCGACCTCGATGAGATCGACGCCTCGGCTGGCGAGCTCACTGATCAACGCCATCGACGTGGCGACGTCAGGATCACCGACGGTGACGAACGGCATGAAGGCCATGTGGCCTTGAGCTTTCAAAGCGGCGAACGTAGCGGCGATGCGAGTGGGTGTGGTCATGCTGTCCTAAGCACCCGCTTTGCCGACTTCCATGACGCTCAGCAGGCCGCCGATTGAGAAGACGAAGTTCTTTTGATCGAGATGTTTGAAGTCGCCGCTCTGGTCGATGTGCGAGAAGATGATCTCGGCCTCGGCGACCAGTCGGTCGCCGACATGCGCGGTGACTTCGACCGAGCCACCCTCGGCACTCTCGTTCATCAGCTTGGCGGTGTACGTCAGCGTGTCGCCGGGGACGACGAAGCCGTGATAGGTGACGTTCGGGACTTTGGCCAAGATCACGATGTGCTCGAAGTTGTTTTTCTCACCGAGCAGGATGCCGCCCGTCTGAGCCATGCCTTCCAGCATCAGCGACCCCGGCATCACGGGGAAGCCGGGGAAGTGGTCGTGCAAGTGCTCTTCGGCCAAGGTGACGTTTTTGATCGCCTTGGCGTACTGACCGCTTTGCAATTCAGTGAAGCGATCAATCCAGAACCAGCGCATGAGCAACCTTTGGAGGTGGCCGCATTCGCCAGAATGCGGGCCGAATGGCGTTTCACGCCCACGTTCTGGCGAACGCGGTTACGGCGCGAACGGCACGGTTAGGCCGCCAATTTTCGCTGCACGAACTTGACGAGCATCTGGACGGTGAACATGTCCTTGATGTTCTCGACCTTCGGGTCTTTCGCGAAGGTGTCGATGTCGATGTGCGGCACTTTCGTGCGCAGAGCGGCAAGGCCTTCGGCGGTGACGAGTCCGTCTTTGACGAGTCCCGCTTCGGCCGACGCAAGGTCTTCCGGGAACAACTCGCCGCGCGGAATCTTGATGCTGAAGTTCTTCTCCAGCCGGAACACGATGTCGAGGAAGTCGATCGACTCGGCACCGAGATCGGCTTCCAGGCGTGATTCGAGCGTGACTTCGTCGTCATCGACTCCCAGTGCGTCGACCAGGGTGTCACGGACTTTCGTGAAGATTTCGTCGGACGTCATTCCAACCTCTCTTGGCCTGTCGCGCGGCCGGCCTGTTTCCAGCCAGCCTGCCGCTCAACGCAGCCGAATCGTTCTCGCAATTCGTCACGGCCACCGGCCTCGCGAGCCGACCGGCAACCACCCACTATGAATCAAGAACCTCGGCTTCCCAGGAAACCGGGGTTCTGGACACGCACCATTACAATCCCGCTCCTAAAGTCAAACCGCCGTCGACCGTCACGACATTGCCCGTGACGTAGGACGCTCCTTCGCTAGCGAGGTACAGCACCGCCGCCGCAATGTCTTCGGGTTGACCGAGTCGTCGCAGCGGAATTTGCTTCTTGATCGTGTCTTCGGCCGCGTTGCGGATCGCCTCGGTCATGTCGGTCGAAATAAATCCCGGAGCAATCGCGTTGACAGTGATGCCTCGGCGACCGACTTCGTTGGCCAGACAGCGAGTGAAGCCTTCGATGCCTCCCTTGCTGGCCGCGTAGTTCGATTGGCCGGGATTGCCGAAGTTGGCCGCCACGCTGGAGACGTTGATGATCCGCCCCGAACGAGCCGACATCATCGGCCGAGTCACCGCCTGGCAATAATTGAAGACACTGTTGAGATTTGTGTTGATCACCGCCGACCAGTTTTCCGCAGTCATCGTTGCCAGAAGGCCATCTTTGATGATGCCGGCGTTGTTGACCAGGACGTAGATTCCACCCCACTTTTCGCAGATTTCTTCAACGATCCGATCGGCGTCCGGCTTGCTGCTGACGTCAGCTTGGTAGCCGACAACCTCGTGGCCTTCGGCCTTCAGTTCGCTGATTAGGGCCTCGGCGGCGGCGGAATTGGAGTGATAGACGAACGCGACCTTGGCCCCGGCTCGCGCGAGCGCTTGCACGATCGCCTTACCAATGCCTCGGCTGCCGCCTGTCACCAACGCCACTTTGCCAGACAAACTCATGCTCAACCCCAATCGGACACTAAGACGAACTGATTTCTTTTCGGTTGCTTTGGCAGGCGGCTTGAGGACGATCAGGCCGTTGGGCTACTCCAAATCTGCGCAAACTGTTCTCGCAGACGAGCCACGAGCAATTCATCGGTCTTCGCGAGACCCGGATTGCGGTCGCGCAAATTGATTCTCTGTAAGACGATTCGGGCACTTACAGCCGACAGGCCATCGACTGTCCCTTCCCCTTTGAAGGTGCACTCCGTTTCTTCGAGCTTGTGAATCGTCGAGGTCACGGTCAGCGACTTGCCGGGCGTCACGAAGTTGTTGAACTTCAGAGCCTTAGCTTGCTTGAGCGTGATCGTGCTGAAACGGAAATCCTCCGTGTGCCGCAGCAACCACGCGCTGGCTTGCACCAGCGACTCGACCATCATCACTCCTGGCAAAACTGGGAAGCCGGGGAAGTGGTCTTGAAGGTATTCCTCAGCCAGCGACACGTTCTTGACGGTCGTGATCGACTTCCCCGCTTCGAGAGCGATGATGCGATCCACCAAGGAGAATTTCATGAAGCCACCGTTTCAGCCGAGTCCCGCCAGAATCGAAGGGGGCGGAGTATATTGGGCGCGGAAGAGTGCCTCAAGCGTCTCTCCGGCCTTGGTGGCTGAGCCGAAAATCCTCAGCGACGGGCTGAAAAACAGCGGCGGAGCAGCAAATCCACGGTCGAAAGTGCGCCCAGGATCGCTGTTGCCCAGCCAACGATCGTGTTGGCTTCGTGGTCTCCGAGGCTGCCGGACAGAAAAAGGGCAGCCAAACTGAACGCAACCAGAGTCAGTAGTATCTGGGCTGGCCGGGTGGGGAGAGACAGAGCTTCGGACTCGGAGGGCATGTGTTCTGGAACATGCCGATCGGCGAAGGCACGCTGAGTCGGAACGGCAGAAATTGCGACAGCCGGTTCGAGCCTCGAAAACTCTTGCCCGTGTTCGCTCAATTCGTCGCGGCGACGGGAGAGTTCCCGCTCTTCGTCGCGGAGTCGATTCTCCCACTCGGTCATTCGAGCTTCGTCGCGCATCAGCTCGGCAGCCAGTGCGCGGCAAATGTCTCGTTCTTCGAGCACCGCTTGCCGCTGAGTTTCAAGTTCCGCCAACTGTGATTCCAGAGTTTGCAGCCGCTGCGCCCAATCGCGTTGCTGTTCGTGCCACCGAGCCTGTTCGTCCGCCAGTTGCGAGCGATCTTGGTCGAGTTGGTCCCGTTCCGCTTTCAGAAGCTGTAAGACCTGCTCGTATTCCGGCCGAACCGCGGCGGGGATCGAATTCAGCCCCAGCGGCCACGCGGCTGAGTCCGCGACGCTCGCTCGTGGTTCGGATTCGGCCTGCCGCTGATCGGTCTCTTCGCGCTGCGAGCGAAGTTGCTCGTTCAGCTCGGCTTCTTTTTCTTGCAACGACAGAACTTGGCTTTGCAGATCGCCGAGCAGTTTCGAGATGTGTTGTGTCAGTCGCTCGTGAGTGTCCGAGTCCGATCCGTCGCTGGTCTCGCGAAGCAGGTCGCCGAACAGATCGAGTGTCGGCTCGCTGTTGGTCCCCGCCAGAGCGGCGTTCTGGTCTCGGACGGAGCTGTCGATGGCTCGCTTCAGCCGCAACACGTCTTCGATTTTGTTCGCACCGCCGGATTCGCGTTCGACCAGCTTGGCGTACAGCAATTCCTCAGCTGAGGCGGGACGCACTCGAAAATCGAACGGGCCGACGGCGATACGATCTCCGGGCACCAGTTCACGCGGTTCAGAGACGAGCCGGTCGTTGAGCCATGTCGCCCCCGGCGCCCAGTCCGTCAGCAAGGTCTTTCGGCCGATGACTTCGACGACACAGTGCTCCGATTGCACGAGAGCCGACTTCGCGAGCCGCACGGCACAGCCTTCCGCAGAGCCGATCACGCATCGCAAGCCCGGCGCGAGCAGCACGGGTTCCACGTCGAGATGCCCCTGCATCGGCTGCAAGACCAAGAGGTCTCGCGGCAATCGCAGCGACAGCGGTTCGACAGCGGGAGTCACGAAGAGGTTCTTTCAAAACGTGGGCAAGCGTGTCCGCCACGAAACGGACTGAAGGCATCTAGCTCGGAATGGCGGCCTCGGCAAAGCCAGCGCTGGCGACCGGCCGCAAGAGGTCTTTGGCCGTGACGGTTGCGCGGGTTCTTTGGGCAGAAACCCGGTCTTCCGGCGTTTCTCGAAATGGCTACAATCCCCCCCCACTGCGGAGCCTCGTTGACAAGCGTTTCTGATTGGCAGGAGGCCGATTGCTCTGCGGTTTCGTGACTCTTCTATTGAGGTCCAAGCATGTCCCGAGGATGGTGGAACGCATTGTGGATCGTCTTGGTGTGTTCGAGTTTGGCATGTTCAAAGTCCGACGCGCCCGCGAAAGATACGGTCGATGGAGGCAAGAACTCCGGCGGCCTCAAGTTGACACCGCCCGAACCAGGTGATGCGGATGACGATTCGGGAAAGGCCCGCGTCACCGACAAGTCGGGCAAGGCGCGAGCCACCGCCGGAATCGATGACACGAATCCGTTCAAGGACGCGGCGAAGAATTCTCCGATCGAAGAAGGTGCTGCGCGAAAGTCGCTGGCGGGCCGCTGGATTCTGGTGCTGACTCGGCCTGGCCAAGAGGGCTTTATTGATTTTCACACGGGCATTGTTGCGATCTCGGCTGGCAAAGATGCTGACGGCGGATTGACGGCGAAGTGGACCGCTCCGACCGAAGTGCTGCCGCCCTCGAAGTTGGTCTCGTCCGAAATCAACAACAAATCCATTCGGCTGACGTTCGAGATCGACGGCGGCTCGAAGCTGGATTTCCAAGGGGCGTTGAAAGACGGAGTCGTCTACGGCAACGCGTTGTTCGGCAACTGTCTGCCGGCTCGCTTGCTGCCGACGAAGGTCGACGCGCTGGATGACTTCAACGTGTCTCCTGAACCGACCGATGCCCGCGCCCTCCAACAGGCGTTTAGCCTGCAAGACCCGAAGGCCGCGTTGAAGGCGCTGGCAAAGTTTGTCGCTGATCGCCCGCAAAGCCCTCTGGGTATGATGGCGTGGGAAACGCGCGTCCTGGTCTCTGCGATGCAAGACGCTTCACCGGAGGACATCGGGCAACTCATCACCGACTACGATCAAGCGATGGCCCTGTGGGGGGCACGTCTGCAACAAACGTTGCAGGGAAACATCGCCATCATCCTGGCTCAGACCAAGTACAACCCTGAGTTCTCGCTGAAGTTCGTCTCCTCCGCCGACAAGGCCATCACCGACGAGTCACTGAAGGATCTCAAAGATCAGCTCAAGACGGTTCGTGAAGGCATCCTCACCGTGCAGGCATTGAAGTACGTCGAGTCGGATGACGCGGATCGCGCGGAGAAGGCTTTTGGTTTCCTCACGAAGTTGCGTGGCAAGAACCCGTTCGATCCCGCCGTGCTCTACGGCCTCGCCCGCTATCAAGAGAAAGCCAAGCAGACCGACGAGGCCATTGCGATGTACGCCGAACTCGTCAGCCTGCCGATGCTCGAAGCGTTCTTGCAAAAAGATTGGGCGCAGAAGTCCAACGGACCGAAACGCGATCTGCCCAGTGCGACGCTGGCGAAACTCTGGGAGGCCAAGCACGGCAAGACCGACGGACTCGACGAATTCAAAGACGAAACGTATCGCAAACGCGTGGTTGCGTTCGCCGATCAGCCGGCTGCCGAGTCTCCCACCGGAAACAAGCTCGTCTTGTGCGAGTTGTTCACCGGCTCGTCTTGTCCGCCGTGTGTCGGAGCTGACATCGCGACCGGAGCACTCGAAGTCACGTATCCGAAGACACAAGTGATCGTCTTGCGATACCACCAGCACATCCCCGGTCCTGATCCGCTGACGAATTCCGACAGCGAAGATCGCTTCACGAATTACTATCGCGGTCAGGGAACGCCGACGGTGTTGCTCAATGGTGCTCCGGTCAACAATGTCGGCGGTTATCTGCCGAACTCGCCGGACATTTATCGTGGTCTGAAGAATCTGATTAATCAACAGTTGGATTCCAAGGCGAACGTCCAAGTCGGAGTCAATGCACGCGTCGTTGACGGCACACTGCAACTGGTTGCGAATGTCGCCGGTCTCGATCAACTCGGTGACGAAGCCAAAGACCTTCGCTTGCGAGTCGTCATTGCCGAGGACGAAGTTCACTTCCTCGCCCGCAACGGAGTCCGCAGCCACGAGATGATCGTCCGCCGGATGGTCGGTGGCCCTGGTGGCACCGAGCCTAAGGATGGCAAGCTGTCGGTCAAGGAATCGATTCCGCTGGCCGAGTTGAAATCATCGCTCAATGACTACTTGAAAAAGTACGAAGAGAGCGAGGGGATCGACTTCCCTGCCAAGCCGCTCGATCTGAAGCGTCTGCACGTCGTTGCCTTCGTGCAGAACGACGAATCGCACGAGATTTTGCAAACCAACGCGATCGCCGTGACGGCGAACGCTTCAGCCGCGTCCAACGCGATCACTCCCGCCAGTGGCAAAACCGCCTCCAAAAAGACGCAGGTGGCGGAATGACGTCTCGGTGATCGGTCCCGAAAACTCCCCAAGCCCGGCTTCTCCTCAGAGGCCGGGCTTTTTTCTTGGCTCCCGATTGGGTTACGCCGCCATCTCGAACTGTTTCAGCGAGACCTGAGACTGCAAATAGCCCAGCAACGTGTCTCGCTCTTGAGTGCTGAGGTGCGAAAGTGAGCCGTAGAGGTTGGCGTCGCGGGCGCGGAGTTTGGCGAAGCGGCCCTCCATCAAGAGTTCTCGGCAGTCGGAGTCCAGCAGGAACGCCGTGAAGACCGTTCGCATTTCGCGAAGATGAGTCGGGTTGATCTCCTGCGTGGCGAGGAATCGCTCGAACTCTTCGTTGGCCAGTTGGCTGCGTGTCGAGACGCTCGCGAGTTCCCCCAAACAGATCAAGGATCTCTGGTCGAAGGTCGCCGAGTTGCTTGGCGACGAAACGACGCAACTCCAACGCGACGCGCTGGCCATCGCTCCCGTGGAGGATTGATCTGGTTCATTTCAGATGAAAAGACATCGTTCTTGACCATCTGGACGAGGACAGATGATCGCAGAGAGAGCGTTGCTCTGAGAGCAGCCTTGCGAGGCTCTCCTCGGGAGCACTCGGCACGTTCGTGAAAGGAACTCAATGGAGCTGTTTCTGTCCATGGCGCTGCTGACCGTAGCGTTGGTGGTGACGTTGTTGGCGTTGGTTCGCCAAGTGCGCTTGCAGCGAGCATTCAGACGTCTCCTGCTCCGGATCATTCATTTCAGGAGGCCCACTCATGCGTGTGATCACCCCAATTGTCCTATCGCTGCCGCTCCTGATGATCGGGTGCAGCGACGAGCGGCAACTCCGCCAATGGCAGCAACAGCAGGTCGAGCAACTGCAAGAACAGGCTCAACAGAACGCTGAGGCGTCACGAACGCTGATCGAAACAGACTCGAAGGCTCGCCAAGAGTTGGTCGCGATACAACGTGACCTGCAAACCGACCAGCACGAACTCGCTCGCCAGCGTGATTTATTAGACGCCGATCGCAAAGACGTCGCGGAAACGCGCGCGCGTGTCCCGCTGTTGGCGACAGCATTCCAAGGACTTGCTGCGTTGCTGCTGTGCAGCGTGGCTCTGGCAGTTTGCGGCTACTTGTTGCGTGGGCTATCCAAAGACACCCGGTGTGGTGGAACTCGAAGACCTCTTGGTCCTCGAAATCGCTGGGGAGACACAGGTCTTCGTGCCGCCGTCAATGACCTCGCTAACCACAACCAATCCGGCTCCGATCCTGCCGCATCATTCAGAATTGGACTCGGATGCACCCTCAAGACCCGCTGATTGACTCAGATACTTCTGAGGGGGAAGGTCAATTGTCTCACGTCGCCGTCATAAGAACTGAAGCGTGTGACCCGGTGACTGTGTTGGCTGCGTGCCCACGGTTGCATTGGCCCAGCCAACGATTGGCATGGCCCGGCTGTTCACGCAGTGTGACCGCCGGTTCATGCAACTGAGCAATGACTCCATCCTTCAATCTCTGAGTTGACCACAATTTGGTTCGCCATTTCAGGGGGCTGTCCTTCGGGGCGGCCTTCTGATTTTTTTTAGATATGCGGCAATGCACGGCGTGAAGAGATGGCGGAATGGTAAATCCCGCTGACCTCACCACGATCCCGGCAAACCGGCTCACGACGTTCACGCCTACTGCAAACATCTTGGCGTGACCAATGATCGAGCCGCGGCAGGTCCGACAACGGCGCGCGGGACCAAGCGTGGATCGGTCGAAGTTGATTGTAAGTTCCCCATAGCGGACGGCATTTCTCGCTGAGACGTCGCATCAGTGTCGTACCCACTTCCGCCTATTCGTCTTTTTCGGTGTGCAGGATTCCCGCACAAATAAATCCGTTATCCACCGATCGTAGAAGTCGAGGACGAAGCAACAATCCTCTCGCGATCAGTTGTTGTGTGTTAGGACAAGTTGTTCCCGCATCGTTTCAAGAGTGAAGGAATCAGAATCATGCAGGAGCTCATCAAAGTGCTGCTCATCGAAGATAATCGCGTTGAAGCACGTCAGACTCAGCAATGGTTAGGTGAGGCCAACGACGGTTTCTTCGAGGTCACATGGGTTGAGCAATTGAAGCAGGGTCTGGAACGTATCGCAGCAGGCGGCATTGACATCGTGCTTTTGGATCTCAACCTGCCCGACAGTCAGGGTCTGGAGACCTTCGTCAAACTCCACGATCAAGAGCCGGATATTCCCATCGTTGTTCTGACGGGGGAGTACGATGAGGCGATAGGGACTTCGGCCATCGAGAAAGGTGCTCAGGACTACCTTATTAAGACGCAGGCCAACAGTGCGTCTTTGGCCCATGTGCTGCATTATGCGCTCGGCAGACATCGAGCACACCTAGAGCAGTTGGCGACCGAACGTCGCCGCCAACAGGCCGAAATGGCGAGAGAAGTTCAGCTTCGGATGCTCCCTCAGTTTCGTCCCGAAGTGCCTGGATATGACTTCCAGGATTACTACAAAGCTGCGGGCCATGTCGGCGGAGATTACTTTAGCTATTGGAAGCTGCCGGACCAGCGAATCGCGATCTCCATCGCTGACGTCTGCGGCAAGGGCATTTCCGCTGCGCTGACGATGGCTGAATTGTGCTCCGAGGTTCGCCATTGCCTTGAAACGACACTCAGCGCCGACATTATGGTGAGCCGTCTCAACCGGCATTTTTGTGAGCGCAATAGCTTCATCACATTCACGCTGTGCATCCTTGACCAATTCGAACACACGTTAACCGTTGTCAACGCCGGCCACATGCCACCTTTGAGACGAGCGATGGCTTCAGAGTGCGTCGAATCACTGCCCCTCTTGAGTTGCGGTCTGCCTTTGGGAGTCCAACCGGATGAGGTCTACGCGGTCGAAGTGTTCGACATCAAACCGGGAGATCTTTTTCTGATGTGTACCGATGGCATCACAGAGATGTTCGGAGCGTCGAAAGAACTTTACGGACAACAGAACTTGGTGGAGTTGCTTCGTCGAGCGCCCGCGAATGTTGAGCAAACGGTTCAGAGTCTGATCCACGATGTTGAAACATTTCGTGGGTCAAAGACGCAAAGCGACGACATGTGTGTTGTGAGTTTCGCCCGTCGCGAGAATGTGAAATTGGAGACTCCGCAAGCGACGAGGCGTGTCGTGCCTCGCGAATTGCTCGATGTTCCTGATCGGATTTCGAGTGGCTCGGTTGAATCGAAATGGACGAGTGAGGTGACCAGCCGAGCTCGCGCGAAAGACTCCGCTAAAGCCTGTTAGAGCCTGAATTCCAACGAGCCTGTCTGAGGCTTCTCAATCAAACTGGAAAGAACAAACCGTGTCGCAAGTCATCAAAGTGCTACTGATCGAAGACAATCGCATTGAGGCGCGCCAGACTCAACACTGGTTAGCAGCGACCAAGGACGGTGCCTTTGAAGTGGAATGCGTTGACCAATTGAAGTTGGGGTTGGAACGCCTCGCCAAAGGTGGAATCGACATCGTGCTCTTGGACCTCAACCTGCCGGACAGCCGGGGGCTGGAGACTTTTGAAAAGCTCTACAGTGAGGTGCCGGAAGTACCGATCGTTGTGCTGACCGGTGAGTACGACGAAGCGATCGGTCCTTCGACGGTTGCGAAAGGGGCTCAGGACTACCTCGTCAAGCAACGAGCAGATAGTGCTTCATTGACGCACGTGCTGCGTTACGCGCTAGCCAGGCATCAGGCGCAGCAAGGAAAACTCAAAGAAGCCGTGCGGGGAAAAACTGGGCGAGTCATTGGGTTTCTGGGAGCGAAGGGGGGCGTGGGGACCACCACGGTGGCCCTGAACGCGGCGGTGGCACTGGCCATGCAAGACAAGGCCGTGATCCTCGTAGAACTGCGGCCCTCTTTCGGAACGCTGGCCTGCCAACTCCATGAGCAGCCGGCCAAGAGTTTGCGATCGTTGCTCGATCTTCCTGCGGATCGAATCGGACATCACGAATTGAATTCGGTACTATGCAAAGGCCCGGCGGGAGTGTGGATTTTGTTCGGCCCCAAAGAAGACGAAGACTTCAAGGAAATCGCCCCGGAACAGGCCGACGCCATCATCAGAGGTCTGAGCCACATGGCTGAGTTTGTGGTTCTAGATTTGCCCAGTCAGCCTTCCGCCGCCACGCAGGCTGCCGCCAGCCTCTGCCATTTCGCTGCCGTGGTCACCGAACGAGAACCCAGCTCGGTGCTGGCCGGAAAGGTGGCCGTCAAACTGTTGCACACTTGGGGAATCAAAGGAAACCTCGTCGGTGGCGTCGTGCTTGTGGGTTCGATCGTTGTGAATCGAACGATCTATCCCAATTACTCGATGGGGTCCGCCGAGATTCGTTCAGAGATGGGTTGTGAGATTGTCGGGATCGTCCCATCGGGTGCAACGGAAAACCTGCGGGCACTGACTGAGGGTGTGCCGCTCGTGCTGCTTCAACCCGACAGCGATATCGCACTCAGTTCCATCGAAATCGCCAACCGACTTTCGACCGACAAGATTGTTGGGGTTCACCCCGGCCAGGGCTTCGCGCTCTTGAAAACGCCGACTTTGGCGAAAGCTTCCTGAGGTTCGATCGGCCTCATGAGGTCGTTGTGCTGGGACGGTTTGTGATGTCAGCGCGGTGCGGGAGCCGAGCACTCTTGGGAATGACAACGACAAGGACGACAAAGGGCCAACAACCTGCTAAACCGGAGCAGATGCAGCGGCTCAGCCTGTCTTCCTGAGACCAGAGAAAGATAACTTCGTGGAGAAGAGTTGATGACGCCCGAACTGCGACGGCAGTTAAAGGAGCTGAAGCCGGGCGATCACGTGTGCCCGATTTGCGAGAACACGGCGGAGCAGAAGACGGTCGTCACTGCTTTCCTCGTGGAAGGGCTGAGGCAAGGTGAGCGATGTCTCTACGCCGCTGCCGATTCCGCGTTGGCGGACGCAGTCCAGAACCTCACTGCCAGTGGAGTCGATGTCACTCGCGAGCTTGAGCGGGGTGCGTTGCAGTTGTTGACTGAACGGGAGAGTTATCTCAGGACAGGCGAGTTCTCCCCGCAGACGATGATTGAGTTCCTGTCTCAGGCTGAGGCTGCAGCACTCAAAGATAGCTTTTCCGGTTTTCGGTATCTGGGCGATATGGCTTGGGTGCTGGGGGCGAAGGTGAGCGGTGATCTGGTCATTGAATACGAGGCTCTTCTCAACAAATACATGGAGAACAGTCGGTCGGTACTCCTTTGTCAGTACGATCGGTCGCGCTTCGATCCGGCTTTAATTCATGATGTCCTGCGCACGCACCCGATCGCGATCCTCGGAGAACTGGTTTGTCCCAGCCCGTTCTATGAGCCGCCACAGATGATTCTGGGTGAGATTCCGGTTTCAGAGCGAGTGGACTGGAAGATCGCCCAAATCAAACGGGCGCGTTTAGCGGAACTCTCTCGTCAGCGAGACCATGAACTCTTGCGTGCGGTTGTGGAGGGGACAGCCGATGCCCTCTTTGTGAAGGATCCGCAGGGGCGCTATCTGATGATAAACCCGGCCGGTGCCCAATTCTTGGGAAAGTCGGTCGAGGAAGTCCTTGGAAAGAATGATGAGGAACTTTTCACACCCGAAGGCGTGCTCGCCATCACTGATCATGATCAGAGAGTTATCGCAACGGGAAAACTAGAGACCCGCGAACACGTTGCGACGGCGGCGGGCGTCACACGAACATATCTGACCACAAAAGGTCCATACCGCGACGAGTTCGGAAACATCGTTGGCACGATCGGGATTGCACGGGACATCACGGAAAGCAAACGACTCCAAGCCGAGCGGGATCGTCTGACGGAGCGACTTCGTCTGCAGATTGATCGAATGCCCTTGGCATACATCCTGTTGGATTCGAGTTTCCGCGTGCTCGATTGGAACCCCGCTGCGGAAAAAATCTTCGGCTACTCCCAAGAAGAAGCCTTAGGCCGCATATGCGTCGACTTGATCATCCGGCTTCCCCTCGACGAAGGGCTACACGAGCTCCTCCGTCGCATCGAATCGGGTGACATGGAGGCCCATAGCGTCAACGAAAATCGAACGAAGGACGACCGGGCAATCACATGCGAATGGTTCAACACGCCGCTCATGGAAGCTGACGGTAGATTCAGTGGCGTCATTTGCTTGGCACAGGACATCACCGAGCGCCAGCGCGTGGAGGAAATGCTGGATCAGACGCGACGCCGTTTCCAAGCCATCTTCGAGAATGCGCTCGATCCAATCGTCCTTTTAGATGATTCGCTGCGTTTTGTGGACGCCAATCCGGCAGCCTGTGCGATGTACGGCTATCGTCACGAGGAACTTTTGGAAATGACCGCCTGGGACGTGACGCCAGCCGAGGATCGAGTGAAAATTCCCGAACTCTTTGGCATTCTTGTCTCCGTGGGAACCTTGAGCGGCGACTACACAGTGTTGTCAAAGTCCGGTGAAACGAGAGAGGTCGAGTTCCGCGCCGTCGCGGGCATTCTTCCTGAAATACACGCGGTTATTTTCCGCGATGTCACCGAACGCAATCGGGCGGAGGAGGCCTTGCAAGGATATGTGGAACGCTTGCAGATCCTTTCCCGGCGTGTGATCGAAGTTCAGGAGCAAGAGCGCCGTCACCTCGCCCGCGAGCTGCACGATGAAATCGGACAAGTCCTGAGCGCGATTAGTGTCAATTTACAGGCAGCGCTAGCTGTCAGCGAGGTGGCGGCACGACCGCGGCTGGAAGACAGCATCCACATCATCGATCGTGCCATTGAGCAACTTCGTAGTCTTTCGTTCGATTTGCGGCCATCGATGCTGGATGACCTTGGTTTGGTTTCCACTCTGCGGTGGTATGCTGATCGGCAGTCCCAACGAGCGGGCTTTGTCCTGCATTTTGTTGCGGAGTCCTCGGGGGGCTTGCTGCCTTCTGACTTGGTGACTGCTTGTTACCGGGTGGTTCAGGAAGCCCTAACCAACGTGGTCCGACATGCCCAGGCGCGAGAGGTTTGGTTGGAATTTCGGTGCGACGACGCGGTGCTAGAACTGATCATTCGCGACAACGGTATTGGCTTCGACTTGGCGGCAGTCCGGCAGCGAGCCGCACATGGGGCAAGTTTTGGAGTGCTGGGGATGCAAGAGCGCGTCGAACTGCTCGGCGGCCGAATCGACATCGAGTCCCACCCGTCTCGTGGGACGACCATCCATGTCCGGTTGCCAGTCACTCCAGCTCAACTCCAAGAACCAGGGTAATGCCGGGTCTCCCACGCTCACTTGCAACCAACGGCAAAATCGCGGCGACTGCTGAACGCCTTGAAAGAATCCACGACAACAGGGTTCTTCCCCTTTGGAAACCAGGGTTTCTCCGCTGATCAGCCAGCCGCTAATTTGAGATCATTCGCTTGCTAATCCGAGTGGCATTATGGCAACTGGATTAAAAGTCAGATAAGTTAGCATGATGAATTGATCCATGTGCGACGTTCGCCGCGGCCGGCCAACCGCCAAAAAGACTCCGATCGAGACTCTCTCCAATCGAGAACTCGAAGTCTTCAAGATGATTGGCAATGGACAGACAACGGCGGAAATTAGCAAGGCGCTACACTTGAGCGTCAAGACGGTCGAGACGCATCGCCAGCGCATCAAAGGCAAGTTGCAATTGGACAACGCGAACAAACTCGTCCGCGAGGCCACCCAGTGGGTTCTGGAGAACGGCTGAGAAGCACAGGCCAGTCGCTCGAAATCTCTTAGCATCGATTATCAATCAGTGGCCACAGTTGTCTGAAGAGCCACGCTACGTGACCGCTATCGTCGTCGGTTCTGCAAACAAGTCACATTAACCATCTCATGCACGCAAAGGACTGTAGACGAGGTTGATTGACTTCGGAGTGCTTGGTCCATGCAAGCTTACGAACGCACGACACAGCGATTCCTAGATTTTTGCAACACCCGGCGAGTAACTCGCATTGAGCAAGTGGACTTCATCTTCATGGACTCCTTCCGAGCTGTTTGGAAGAAGAAGGGACTCGGCAACAATACGATCCACGACATGCTGGTTGTGATCCGCAGCGTCGTTCTCTTCGCATATCGCCGCAAACTGACGAACAGCGATTCGCTTGCCGGATACGGCCTGAAGAAGCCCAAACGCAAACCGCAGCCATGTTTCTCAGAGGACGAAGTCAACAACATCCTCAGCGAAAGCCCTACCACTTATCGGGCTCTCTTTATTTTTCTGGCTGAAACAGGGACTCGAATCAACGAGGCCAGGCACTTGGAATGGCCAGACGTGGATTGGAAGCAGAATGTGATTCACATTCGCCCCAAGCCTCAACACAACTGGCGTCCGAAGAGCGGTGATCAGCGTGTGGTGCCGATCAGTTCAAAACTCCGAGACCTGTTGAAGGCTCATTTGCGATCGGGCAACTGGCTGTTCACCGCGCCGATCACTTCACGAAATCCACAACCTGGACGTCAGGTTTCAGATCGTCGTGCTCTAGGTGCATTAAAGCGAGTGCTCAAGCGACTCAAGATCCAAGAAGGCCACTTGCACACATTCATCAGCCGGGCGATATCAGCGGGCATTCCCGAAGCGGTAGTACGGAGTTGGGTCGGGCACGTCGACGATGACGTGATGAAACTCTACACGCACATCGCCGACAAGACTTCCCAGCGTGAGATGGCTCGTCTCGGGACCACGTCGGCCGAAACGGAATCACAGTCCCCCAAAAAAGAACCTACCCATGAATCGGTTTCAGCCTAGCACAGTTTTCAGCACAGTTGCGTCCGAGCAACTTGCATCGCGCTCACAACAACAAATCCGTCATCGAGTTACGATGACGGATTTGTGTACAAGCGGAGAGGGGGGACTCTCCGTAGTTCCGCGATTCTGTTTTGACGCTCGCGGCTTAAGGACCAACTTTGGTGCAAAACTATGGGGAAAACACGCACATTACGCACTAGCACTCTTTATCGGATGGTTATTCGATTGTGAAGTCATGAATTTGAGATTTGCACCAATCGTGCACCAGCGGTGCACCATGAATCAACCGGCTGTTGGGCGTACAGAATTCGTACCCGAGACATCGGCGTAGTTGCGATCATAGTCATCCAGGGAAAGCCCAAGCGACTTCGCTCGATCGCGGATGGCATTAAGCAACGGCATGACGGATTCGTAGTACTTGGCCATGTGCGGCTCGGGGTTCAGGCCGACGTACTCGTTTATGATGTCGTTGACGGCGTGACCGGTGAGGTACCGAGATTCCAGATGGGGCATTCCCGAGTCTCGCATCGATTGCGAGCTTGAGCCCTTCAGGTCATAGGCTCGGATTTCTTCAGGCAATCCGACGCATTTGTAGAGCCGCTTCATGGCGCGTCGAACGTCATCCGGGTGCATGCCGCCGCATTTGTAGAACAGGTCTCGAATGACCTGCTTTCGGTCGTTATCTGTCTGAACTTCTTGTTCTTTTTTGGACAGAAAAGCCACAGCGATACACTCCTCAATTTCTCGTCGGCAGGGAAACGTCGCAGGATCTTTGTCTAGCGGCATCTGCCATGAGTGAGGGCTTCGAAACAGCAAGCCATCCGCGCGACCTTTAGCGCACACGAACCAAAGTTGCAACAACAACGGATCAAGTGGAATCGTGAACGAGGTGCGGCCCTTCGTGAAATCACAACCATCGAACCGAGTACCGACATAGAGAGACTTCGCCGTCCAACCCACGTCGGAAATCAAGATACTGCAAAGCTCCTCATGACGAAGCGGAAGGATGAGCCGACCAGTCAGATGCGTCAGCTCCCAGGCGTCCATGTGATGCACGATCTGAACCCGGTTATCGAGTGAAACGGCTGCCTTGCGAAGCGGATCTTTCTGCGGTAACTGGCCCACGATGTCTTGAGTGATCGGGTTGCGAAAGTCGACCGGCAGCTTGCGTACCTCGGCACGCAACGCCCAGTTGATGGTCGCGCGAAGTGTCTCCAGACAGTGTTTGACTTGGCGCGGAGACATCGGCTTCGACGGTGCGCCAGCGCGGCCGTTGCGCGTGACCGTCCGGGTCGTGAGGTAAGCTCGCAACTTTAGCACGCAGTCACGTTCAATGTCTTCGGTGAGACGCCATTGCTTTCGGTTGCCGGCCTGTTCGAGGAAGTCCAGGACGGGCATCAAGCGAGTCTTGTAGGTTTCAGCAGTTTGCCAGCCGCAGCGTTTGCGACAGTCAGCGAGGTAGTCGTCGAACAACTCTCGTGGCGTGAGTTTCGGCCGGACAGAGCGCCTGAGTTTCCGGCTCCGACGCTCGCTTGACGGCACAAACGAGCCGTTATCCAAACCAGCCATCAGTTGAAAGAGCTTCGGTTGGGCCTCAGTCGGCGATTTGCCAAGCGTTTCACCGAATGCCCGTCCCTGGTATCGGCCGCGGGCCATCAACATTTCCTGACGCTCGTAAATGTGGACTCTGTTCCATTGCTGGTTGTGTACGAGTGCTGGCCGAGCAACGTGGATTTCACCATTCGACGAGCATCAGATTTTGGCGAATCGTCTCTTTCCGACCCATCGACAATGTGATACCGAAGTTCCTCGGTTTCTTCATGAGTTGTTTGGAGATCGCTGAGTGCCCGGTCCATGATCTTCTCGGCTGCGATCGGAATCTCGAATCGAATGCACGCCATTCGTGCTTGAACGTGTTCGAGTTTCAGGATTCCGCGAACTCCAACGAGGGAAGAGAAATGGAATTTGCTTCCCTGACCAAGATTGCACCGTTGATTCTGCGTGACATGAGTTCCCACCATCACCAGCAAGACCACGGAGGGAGGATGACGTCGATACCAAAATCATCACCCAGAAAACCACGAGCCAAATTGACTCATCGGGAGTTCCTCGCCAATAAATTTCCTAATCGGCCGGAGCCAAAATCTGACACTCTGATCGCATTGCCGCTGCGGCTGATCGACTTGATCCAGAAGCGCGCCCCCACACTGTGGACCTCCGAGGATGTTCGATTTGAAAGAACTCTGCGAGAACGAGTTGGCTCCGGGATTTGTCGAAATGTCATCTTTGTGACGGAGTTCGCGGGATACCCCGATGAAGCGGGCTCAGAACGCCAGTCAGACGCTGTCGACAAGCGATATCACAAATCGCAGAAGTCCATTTCCGCCAAGGAACGCGAAAGACTTCGCAAGGGAGGCTGGTCTGAGGCTCGAATCGATCTCCTGCAGCGACAGCAAGACGCCTTCGCACAGAAGATTCGCGACCTCACCAAGGGCTACCTCGGCTGGCTAGTTACCGAGCCTGGGTTCCGTCTGGAACTCGTCCTCTTCCTCGACGAGCACAAAGCCTGGATTTGCAATGAAGGCCGCTTTCCGGAAATTCCACAGTGGTTCTTTACAGAACGAGTCTCTCCAAGCTGTTCCACCACAGAAGCCGCGAATGAAGAATCCTTCGCGTCGATGTTCTTGCAGCGGTGGGGATTGGAAACTCTCCTCACGCCCGATCTGCCGTATCCAATCCGACCGCAGCTTGGCGGGGCGGGCCTGTATGATTTATACAAATTATCAGAAATTGGCGGCTTGGTTCTTTATGTGCCCTGGTATCTATTTCACGATCAATCGCTCACGCTGCGAGACATCCTGAATCGGCGAACCACTGAGAACAAACCCAATCATCTGGACGAATGGCTGAAAAAGCAGCCCGATCGCTGGGGATACTCGCGATATGTCGCGATGTTCGACATCTACGTGTTTTGGTTGCTGGGGCTCCAAGCTCGATACGGCCAACGTCTGGACGGACACGTCCGGAGGCTGGAAGAGTCATTTGCTGTGTACCTTGATCCGACGAGAACCTCTCCGCTGGAGATCGACAAAGGAGCCGAAGTGGTGCGCAAGATTCGGTTACAAATGTTGAAGCGGCTTCGAAAGTGCCAGCAAGTCATTGACGATTTCATTCACAGCAGCGCGGGACCGGAGTAAGCGGCCTTTAGGCCGTCAATTGGCCACCCGAACACTTTTTGTCAGTCCGATCGTGGCCAGATTCTGCCGTCATTTGATCCAGGTTCCTCTTTGCGAGGTGACGACCCACCAGTCGGCCAAGCTCCATGGCAAAACGAGTCCAGAGCGACTGTGATTCGGAACCGGCTGAGGTACGTTCCGATCTGGATAACGTAGACTCACGGTGCCGCCTTCGAGTTCGATGATTTTTGAATTCCATGTGGTGCCTCCTAGAAGAGAAGTTGCCGAAACAAGACCGTTGGTGTGCCCACGAACGACGGCACGCCAACGGCTTCTGAACGCATTTGATGGCCGCGATCTCTTGGAAGTGACTGCGACGAGGGCAACGAGAACATTCGAAACTCGTCGTGGCCAGACCAGGCAATGGCGAGACTGCGGCGCGCGGCGGTCGGCGAGTGCGGTCCCTAAATTCGTGGCAGGTGAGGCTTCGAACCTGCACCGGGTCTACGAGTGGACATCCCCGGCGGTGAATCAAACTCGGTGCAACGACGCCAGCCGGACGGCACGAATGGTGTGTGCTTTTTCAGAAACGAGGAACCTCCCCGAATAGCAATGGATCTCCTCTCTCCTATATGCCAGGAAAACGGGCCGAATTTAGCTCCGTGGCCGATTCAGGGCGATCACGAACAGTGAAAGGGCGAGGCCGCGTCCGGCGGATCCGTCCGCTAACCGGGGCACTCGATGGCACCCCCGAGACTCCGGGATTTCCTCCGTCCTGGTTGATCGTTTGACGAAGCGGTTATGGGTGCCGTGAGGATAGTCAAGATTTGGCTGGTGACGGCTTATCGCCGACGCTCTCGGGCAGGCTTGAGGCGACGATCCCCACAGTGAGGCGGGGGGACGACATCATCGGTTTTATTCAAAGCAAAACCGACCCTCGAAGCAGCGGTCGGCGGCACCTATTTGGGCGCGGGGAGGGGCGCGGACTCACATTTTGGGTCTCGCGGCAAATGCTCAGTTCTTTGCGGAGGTCATTACCAACTATGCCATCGCAAGTTGCGACAATCACTTTGAAGTAGGAATCTCACCGCGTACCGTCCGACACTGGCCGTGTTTCATAGTTCATTGTGACGCAGCCAGAACTTGGTTTAACCGACGGCGGAGTCACACGCTCTCGCCTTCGGATCACATATCGGTGAAAGTCATAAACAACAAGACGCTGATCCCCGGTCGAGACGCCCCAGAGGCCGTGAACCGCGAATCGGCAGTCATGGACTTTAGACTATCCGACTTTCTGCGAGCGACTTGGGCTTGGTCAATGCTTGTTCCATGATGATGGTAAACTGCAACGGCTGGGAGTCATTTGAACTTCAAGTCTCTGCTAAAGTCGAAAGCATTGATTAATGTAGCCGAGAACGTCGTCGGTGCCGCAGACATCGACAATATCTGGCCGGAATCTCACACCGACTGCCGTGGGTCTGGCCAGCTTCGTGAGTTGTCTTGCTCGTGCGAGTCAAAGTGCCGGCGGGATGAGGCGGTCTTTCGTCATAGTGCATCTGATCCGAGACGCGATCTGACAACTTGTCCGACAGTGCCGAGGCACCTTCGTTACGAAGATCTCGACGTTGGCCATCAAGCCGACTTTCTTCGTTTGAGTCCGATGCGTGGCGGCCCTCAGAATAGCCTCTGGCTCTTGATCCATGTCGTTTCTGGCGTGTTGTGTGTTCACGGCCGATTGAAGGATCAGTGTGATCGAGACCGGTGCTCGATCCAGTTGTTCGATCTCGACTCCCAGTGCATCAGTGAAACCTTTCACAGCGTGCTTGGAGGCCGAGCACATACCCAGCAATGGGGCGACCGCTGCCGACATTGATGAGCGCTCTCCCGCTCTTTTTCAGACGCGGCAAAGCGGCGCGATCAAAATATGACCGGAATGGTTTGAAGTAAGACACATCATTGTGAGGCAGCACCAATGGCTCATCAAGCAGGATAAGTGGCCCAGGATTTGTAGGCATCAGGATAAGTGCGAGCCGTGATGCGGGCCTTTCAGAATCAGACGGCGTTGTGAAACGGTCGCCACCAGAGAAGGAGGCCAGTCATGCCAAATACGAAACTCAAGAAACCGTGGTTAGTCGCTGTCTGGCCGGGGATGGGACAGGTGGCGCTCGCTGCGGGTTATTACTTGATGGCCAAGTTGGGTATGCATGCGTTTGCTGAATTCGCGCCCCGTGAATTGTTTGATGCCGAGTATGTGGATGTCACCGGCGGCTTGATCCGCGTGGGCCGCTTGCCGCGTAGCCAATTGTTTGTCGGGAACGATCCGCACGGCGAGCAGCACGATCTCATCTTGTTCATCGGAGAGGCTCAACCCGCGGCCGGCAAGTACGACTTTTGCAACCGACTGATCGAATGCGCGCAGAGCTTGGGCGTCGAACGTGTCTTCACGTTCGCCTCGATTGCGACGCCAATGCACCCACAGCAACACGCGCGTGTCTTCGCCGCCGCCACGGATGAGGCCACGTTGGCAGAATTCCAACATGAAGAAGTGGAACTACTCGTAAATGGTCAAATCGGAGGTTTGAATGGTTTGTTGTTGGGAGTTGCTGCCGAGCGAGGGATGCACGGCGCGTGTTTGATGGGCGAGATCCCTCAAGTCTTTGCACGTCTTCCATCTCCAAAAGCGGCGCTGGCCATCTTGGAAACCTTTACTTCCATCTCCGGCATCAAAATCGATCTCGGCGAACTGGAGGAACAGGCTGCCGACGTTGAGAACAAGCTCTCCGAGTTGCTGACTCAATTGGAAGCTGGGATCGAAAGAGCACTGTCGAGCGATGAAGAAGAGGACGCCAAGTTTGAAGTGAGCCCGCCGGACGAACCTGTCGAGGAACAGCGGCAACTTAGCGCGGACGACGAGGCTCGAGTCACATTGCTCTTTGCAGAAGCTCGACGATCCCGGCCAAAGGCTTATGAATTGAAAAAGGAATTGGACCGCCTGGGGGTCTTCGTCGAGTACGAAGATCGCTTCTTGGATTTGTTCGAGAAGCCCGGCTGAACTGTCGCGATGACACGGAGAACAACATGACGACGACCAAATCCGGAAAGTCCGCCAAAGCGATACGAGCGAATCATCGGAAGGGTCAAGACAAGCGTTGGGGCCATCACGTTAAGACGGTCTCGACCGCGCCGCCCGAAAGCCTTTTCACTCAAGACGCCAAGACGATTGCGCGAGTCATGGCGACGAAACGAGTCAGTCCGAAAGGCATCGGCTCAGCGATCCGCATGGTTCAGTTCTTTATCAATCGCGCTGGTAAGGGACTTTCGACGACACGACGCAAAGAACTCGAAAAGGCGAAACAGATTCTGCACCAGCAACTCGAATAGCCAATCGCCAAATCACATGGCGATCACCTTACTCGGTATGTGGCGGCGCGGTTCATGCGTAGTCAACTCTGCCATTGAAGGGATAATTCTGCGGAGGCAATCTGGATCACGCAAAGGAGATCAGGTCATGTTCGATTTGGTGAAACAGAGCGTTTATTTGGGATTGGGAGTGGCCAGTCTGACTCGCGATAAGCTCATGGGCGTCGGGAAGGAAATTGCCGCGCGAGCTCAGCTTTCCCAAGAGGAGGCCAAACAGTTTGAAGAGGATTTGGCTCACAAAGCGGATCAGGCTCGCCATGACCTCAAAGCCATGATCGACCGACAAATCGACCATGCCCTCATTCAGTTTGGCATCCTCCGATCCCATGTGATGAAGGCCGGCGAGCAAACCACCGAAGACATCGGCAACCGCATCGACAGTGGGCTGGATCAAACGCTGAGTCGGCTGCGTGTTGCACGGACCGAAGACGTCGAGGCTCTCGTATCGCGGGTTGAACTGCTCGAAAAGAAAGTTGCCGAGTTACAGAGATAGGCGGTCGGGCCGTGCGGCGATGCTCGCCGTATTGGTCCTATCACACCTCGCCAGCACACCAGAAGGAAACGGTATGCTTCTGGAATCGATTGCCAAAATTGAGCAGAACACGCGGCGGCTTCAGGAGATTCTGACGATTCTGGGGAAGTACGGTCTCGCGGATTGGTTGGGCGGCCTGAAGTACGAATGGCTGCAATCGCGGCTCGTCAGTTTCAATGGCGAAAGACTCAATACGCTGACTCAGGAGGCAAAGATTCGCCTCGCTATCACGGAACTCGGCACAACGTTTATCAAATTCGGTCAAGTGTTGAGCACCCGCCCGGACTTGTTGCCGGAGCCACTCATCAAAGAGTTGAGCGAGCTGCAGGCCAACACGCCCGCCGATCCTCCAGCCGTCGTTCGACGAGTCTTCGAGTCTGAATTCGGCCAGCCTCCTGATGCTCTCTTCGCCGAGTTTGCTGAGTCACCTGTCGCTCGGCCTCGATTGCGCAAGTTCACCGAGCGTGCTTGAAGTCGGGATCGGAGGTGGCTGTGAAAATCCAACACGAGGGAATTGAAGATCGCATTCACCGCGACCTGAACATCATGGGTGGATTGGCGGAACTGCTGGAGAAGCATGTCGCGGAGTATCGCGTTTATATGCCCGTCGCGCTGGTTCGCCGCTTCCGACGGATGTTGCTCCAGGAATTGGATTTCAACGCCGAACGACGCAACATCGAGTCCTTCGCGAATCAATTTGCAGACGACGACACGGTCCATTTTCCCGGCGTGTATCCACAACTCAGTAGCCGAAGAGTGCTCACGATGGAGTACCTCGATGGCATCCCGGGGACCAATTCCGATGAACTCGCTCGTTCCGGAGCCGACCTCACCGAGTTCGCTCGCCGCGCGGCCAGCATGTATGTGAGGATGATCTTTCGGGATGGCGTGTATCACGCCGATCCGCATCCGGGCAATTACATCTTGCTGCCGAGTCATGTGGTGGGGGTCATTGATTGCGGCATGGTCGGCCGGCTTGATGAAGCGCTGCGTGAGGATCTGGAAGGTCTGATCCTGACGTTCGTCGAAAAGGACTCGCAAGAGTTGGCCAACTTGATCGTTCGGATCGGCTCACCGCCGCCGACTCTCGATTACGACGCCTTGCGAACCGATGCTTCGGAATTCGTCAGCCAATACGTGAATCAGCCGTTGAGCGAATTCGATCTGAGCGGCGCGCTCAACGAAATGACGGGCATCATCCGGCGCTATCAAATCGCATTGCCGGCAGAAGCCGCGATGTTGTTGCGGACGCTGGTTATCCTGGAAGGTTCGGCTCGGCAGTTGAGTCCGCATTTCAATTTGCTCCAAGTCATTCAAACTTATTATGAGCGAACGGGGTTCGGCCGTTTTCTGCCTCAACAATCCCTGCGCAAGCTGCGGCGCTCGTACCGAGACTGGCATCGACTGTTAGTGGCTCTGCCCGGCGATCTCTCCGACGTCCTGCGTCGCTTTCGCAATGGCTCGCTGGAAATCCATCACGAGCACCGGCGACTGGAGACCACCATCAATCATCTCGTCGTCGGCATCCTCACCGCAGCCCTGTTCCTCGGTTCTGCCAACTTGCTGAGCCAGAAAACGCCACCACTGTTGGACGGCATTTCGGTGATCGGTGCCGTTGGCCTGCTGATGGCCGTGTGGCTCGGATTGAAACTGCTCCTGGTGATCCGCCGCGAGACCATCGACAACCGCCCGAAATAAATGCCATTCATTTCCAAAACGAAATGAGCCACTGACCGCCTTTGGAATTTCGAGCACCTGTCCGAGTTCGCCCGCGAAGTGAGACGAGTCGATCCTGTCGCAGGGAGGAAAGCGGCGGATGTTCAAACGGCAATTGCTGGAGGACAATCATGGAACAGTTTTTCGATCCTGATGTTTGGCATCGCATTGTCAGCGAGACCGTCCTGTTCCTTCCGCGGCTGGCCACGAGTCTCGTGCTGCTGGCTGCCTTCGCAGTCGTCGCGGCCATCACCAAGAATGTCATTGCTCGTGCGGGACGGATGCGAAGATTGAATACCGACGTCATCAATATCCTCGGTTCGTCGGCGAAGGTGCTGCTGTTAGTGATCGGCATCGTCATGGCTTTAGGAACGCTCGGTATCGACGTGACGGCGATCGTCACAGGGCTGGGCCTGACAGGATTCGCATTGGGATTCGCGCTCAAAGATATCATCTCGAATACCCTGGCCGGGTTGCTCGTTCTGATCTTTGAGCCGTTTCGTCGCAACGACCGAATCTCGGTCTCTTCGCTCGAAGGCATCGTCACAGAAATCACGCTCCGCTACACGACTCTCGATAACGGTGAGCATCACATCCTGATCCCGAATGCGAATCTGCTGACGAACCCGATCACCGTATTTCGTAAAGAAATCAATCCACCACCAGTCATTCCGCCGCAGCAAGCCAGCCCATTGGCATGAGTCGGTGACAACCCGCCATGTATCAGGCGAAGCCGCCTGTGAACGAGAAGAAAGCCGACATCGAAATCGAACACCACGACGGACGCAGCAAAATCGAGATTGATCCCAACCACGATGGCAGGCTGAAGATCGACATCAAGAAGAGTCACGACAGTGACAAGACGGACGGCGAGGCGCAGAAGATTCCAACCGACCCTAAGCCACGAGTCGTGCCGTTTCGGAGTAGTTCAGTTGCCCGACTCCTGGCTGCGAACGATTCGTGAAATTCCTTCTCGAATACCTCCCCGCACCAGGTTTGTGGTTCGCCCGTCCAAGACTGAGCAAGAAATGGTCGGATGGAAAATGACCCGCGCGATTGGAGTCCTACCGCAATGAAGACGCGGTCTCGTGGGGACATGATGCCAACCAAGATTGGAAGTCGTGATTTTCACGTCTTCCCAGCATTTTTTTCAGAGGCGGTCGCATTGGCACTGTGGTTGCAACCCACCCATTCGGCCGAAGGATGAGGACGGTTCTTCGATTTCAGAAGAGCAGAATATCGCGAGCACAAAATGCTCAAAAAGATTCTGCGAGATCAGAAAGAGTGGAAGCGGTCTTTGTCCTTCGTGCTTTTTTGCGCCCGATCAACCCGCCCGATGGCAACACGATCTTGCGCATTCCAGGAGTCTAGGCCCATGCGGCCGCACTTAAGGAGAATGAAATGATGATTAGGAAATTGCTCGTCGCAGGATTGGTCGCGGGGTTTGCATTGCTGGCATCACTCCCGGAGGCGCAAGCTCGACATTGCCGGCGTGTGCGCACCTGTTGTCAGGGTGTTGGGTACAACGTCAGCTATCAACAGCCGATTGCCTCAGTGACCAATGCGTGCAATACGCAGCCTGCTCAGGGATTCCAAGGGAATGGTTTCCAAAACGGTCAGAATCAGTCGGGCTATCAGCCCAATGCTTATCCCGCTCCGGATCCGGGCTTCCGCGACTCAACAAACTTTGACAACCCGAATCAGCGGAATCAGCAGCCTCCACAGCCCCAGGAGGCACAGCCACAGCCGCGACAATCACAGCCGCAGCCCCGTCAGCAACAACCGCCACCGCCACCGCAACCACAGTCGGAAGGCCAGCCCCGTGCCTAAGCAATAGTGCCGAGAAGCGCGAGTCAATCGGACCATCTCGAAGGCGAGCATGATGGCCACGCTCAAGACGCATCCCATTCCGCCGTTCCCCGAACAGCACCAGCCGAAACCAGGACTAGAGTCGAAGCTTCGACCTTGGCCGCAATATCAAGCGGACCAATATCGCGGCTCAGCGAAACTATCCGGGCAAGTCGCGCTGATTACTGGCGGAGACTCTGGAATCGGACGAGCCGTGGCCGTCTTGTTCGCTCGCGAGGGGGCCGATGTAGCAATCGTCTACTTGCCCGTCGAGCAGTCCGACGCGGAAGAAACTCAGCGAATCATCAAGCGTGAACAGCATACGATCTTGCTGATTCCCGGTGATGTGACTGACCGCCGCTTCTGTGAACAAGCCGTCGAAAAGACGGTTAAGGAGTTCGGGAAGCTCGACATTCTCGTCAACAACGCCGCCTTCCAGCAGCATCAAAAAACTTTGGAAGAGATCTCCGACGAGCAGTGGGACCAGACATTCAAGACGAATATCTATGGCTACTTTTTCATGGCCCGAGCTGCCTTGCCGCATTTGAAAGAAGGCGCGGCGATTATCAACACGGGCTCGATCACTGGTCTCGAAGGCAGCAAAGAACTCTTGGACTATTCGGCCACCAAGGGGGCCATCCACGCTTTCACAAAATCGCTCGCGCAGAACTTGGTCCCCAAAGGGATCCGAGTGAATTGCGTCGCACCTGGGCCGGTCTGGACGCCGCTGAATCCCTCGGATCGACCGGCTGAAGAAGTCGCGAAGTTCGGGCAACAAACTCCGATGAAACGTCCCGCTCAACCCGAGGAAATTGCGCCGGCATTCGTTTTCTTCGCGTCGAACACCGACTCGAGTTACATCACGGGCGAGGTGCTGACGCTTCTCGGAGGTAAGGCCACCGCCGGCTGACAGGAATCGATGCCAGGATTCGCCCAATCGACGTGGTGCCCGCGTCTGAACTTTCTTCCGGCCCGGAATGACATTGCCGACTTGCGGCGCTCAGTCAGTCGCGCGAAGCATTGGGTAATTTTTGACGCGCGTGGTCAAGGTTTATCGCCATGAAGATCGCGCGCCGCCGCGACCACCTTCTCGAAGAACGCAACGCCAAATGGCATCGCGTTTGCATTTGCAGAAATGTGTTTCTGTTTCCCCTTCGACCCCCAGAGGACATCAATCATGAATACCAATCGAATCGAGACTCTTCAGTCATTGCAGCGCGGCGAGATCTCAGCGACCGAGATTTATCAGCAAGCATTGGAAAAATTCGAAGGAACCGCGTGCGCCGCCGAGTTGGCGACAATCCAAATCGACCATCGCACGGCGGCCAACACGTTGCGGGAGCATATTCGCGGTCACGGCGGCAAGCCCGAAAAAGGCTCCGGAGCTTGGGGAACCTTCGCGAAAGTGGTCGAGGGAACCGCGAAGGCGTTCGGTGAATCCGCCGCGCTCCAGGCACTCAAAGAGGGCGAAGAGCAAGGTGTCAAAGACTACGAAACCGCCGCAAATGATAACTCGCTGTCGTCCGATTGCCGGGCCTTGATCGAGACCGAATTGCTGCCCCGAACGAAAGCCCATGTCAGCAAATTAGACCGGATGATTGCCAATCTGAAGGCGTGACGTCGCCGAGCGACGTCATGCCTTCTTGCATCAAGGATGCCATCATGCCAGAAAAAGAAACCATTGAGCGGGCCCGCAAGGACAAGCGCGAGGGCAAGTCCGCATCGACGCAGGCGGGCGAATTCGTCCGCGAAGAAATTCATCACGTTCGTGAGGGCAAGCACGGAGCGCGGTCCACCAAGCAAGCGATTGCGATCGGCTTATCCAAAGCCCGCCGTGCGGGTGTGGATCTGCTTCCGCCGGAGAAAGGCAAGACGACCGAACGAACTCGCAAGAGCGCCGAGCGCGCCTATGACGTGGGACATGGTGCGCCCCTGAAGCGTCCGTCCTCCGCGAAACGGTCGCGCGCGACTCACCGTGCTCTTGAACGCGAGGGGACTTCGGCAGCTTCGTCAGCCGCATTGTCAAGACAAGCGAAATCGGCGGCTCGACAGCGAACCGCGGGCGATCGTTCCGCCTCGGCCAAGCAGGCTGCCGAGACGAAAGGTCCAGCGAAGCGCCATGCGGCGGCCATGAAAGCGGTGCGAACCAAGGGGCATTCGGGGCTTGTCAAAGCCGCACGCAAGGCAGCTCGCACACGCGCGACACATGGGAAATAAGGTGACAACGTCCATTCAAACGGAAAAGCAATCATGTCTCGATGGTCAATCCTTCTCGAAGTGGCTGCGTTCATCGCAAGCATCCTTGGCTGCCAAACCGCGGGGCCATGAGGTCGCTAATTCCGCAGTGTCTTTGGTTGGAGATGACATCATGCTCGGAACAATTCTGCTCATTCTGCTCATCCTGATGTTGCTCGGTTCGGTTCCGGCGTACCCGTACAGCCGCGAGTGGGGCTATTACCCGAGCGGGGGCATAGGGACCATTTTGGTCATCGTTTTGATCCTCGTGTTTCTGGGACGAATCTAAACGGAGTGAATTGCGCGTTGGTCAATGATTGGCCGCGTCACGATGACCACGCCCATTGCTGGGACGAAGGGCCTCGCCTGTTTCTCGACGAATCAATGCAAACACAAACGCGCGCAAAGCCGGGAACATCGTTTGCAGATCGTGAGCCTACCGGACAGCGCGAGTACGCCTTCCGGCTTGTCTTTTCTTCGTCATCGTCCATTGAGAAAGAGCACCGCCATGACGAAAGGCAGCAAAAGCAAATATTCCAGCAAGCAAAAACGCCGCGCCGAACACATTGCTGAGGGTTATGAGAAGCGAGGAGTTTCCGGAAAGACGGCGAAGGCTCGCGCGTGGGCGACTGTCAACAAAGAGTCGGGCGGCGGAAAGAAATCAGGAAGTGGCCACGGCAAAAAAGAGAGCCATGCTTCCAGCCGTAAAGGCGGACAGAAGGGTGGGCAGCGCTGAAATGATGCGTGAGTGGTTCTTCCATTCCGCCGTTCGCCGGTTCCGGTCTCCAAACGCAGTGAGGTCATCATGCCTACAACCTCTTACTGGTCTGATACGGCTGCGATGCCGAAGTTCTCACCGCTCGAAACCGATCTTCGAGTGGATGTCGCGGTGATTGGAGGTGGTGTGACCGGCGTCACCGCCGCCTATTTGATGAAGCAAGCCGGTCTGACTGTCGCGCTTTTGGAACGCGAACGCTGCGCGGCCATTGATACGGCGCACACGTCTGCACATCTCACTTTCGTGACCGATCTCAGGCTGAAGCAATTGATCTCACAGATTGGCCGCAATCATGCTCAAGCCGTTTGGGATGCCGGGCAGGCGGCGATCCAACAAATTGAATCCAATGTTTCCGCGGAAGGCATCGACTGTCATTTCGCGCGAGTTCCTGGATTTCTGCATGCCACTTTGCGAGGCGATCGGGATGAACGCGCAGAGCTTCGCGAGGAAGCGAAGATCGCCAATAATCTCGGCTTTGAGTCCACCTATGTCGATTCAGTGCCGATATTCGACCGGCCCGGAGTGCGTTTTCCAAATCTCGCTCGATTTCATCCGCTTCAGTATTTGATCGGCCTACTCCGAAAGATTCCTGGCCAGGGAAGTCATGTGTTCGAGCAGAGTGAGGCCGAGGAATTCACGACCGACTCGATTCAAGCTCGCGGGCATACGATTTCGTGCCGATTTGTCGTAATCGCCACGGATGTGCCGCTGATGGGCAAGAGCAATCTGCTGAATGCGACGTTGTTCCAAACGAAGATTGCGCCTTATACGAGTTATGTGATCGGCGCGCAGCTTCGCCCGGGCGTCGCGGTGGATGCTCTGTTTTGGGATACCACTGATCCCTATTTTTATTTTCGGCTCGAACCACACAAGCAACACGATTACGTCGTCTTTGGTGGTGCCGATCACAAGACCGGCCAGACCGAAGACACGAAATCTCGATTCACAGAGCTCGAAGAAGTGCTCCATGAATTCTTGCCCCAAGCCCAAGTCGATCATCGCTGGTCGGGCCAAGTCATCGAGTCGGTAGATGGGCTGCCGTTCATCGGTGAGACGGCCGAACGTCAGTTTGTGGCGACCGGATTTTCCGGAAACGGAATCACGTTCGGAACGCTGGGAGCCATGATGGCCCGCGATGCCGCGCTCGGTCGAACGAATCCGTGGCAGGATCTGTTTGCCATCAATCGCAAGCCGCTCAATGCCCTTTGGAACTATGTCAGCGAGAACGCCGATTACCCCTATTACATGCTGAAAGACCGGCTCGCAGCGGCGGAAGGCCAATCGCTGTCCTGCTTGAACCCCGGCGAAGGGAAGATTCTTCGCATCAATCACGAGCGTGTGGCGGCCTTTCGCGATGATCAAGGGCAAGTCACGGCACTGTCACCGGTTTGTACGCACATGGGCTGCATCGTCCATTGGAACGACGCTGAAAAAACTTGGGATTGCCCCTGTCATGGCTCGCGATTTCGCGCCACCGGTGCCGCCTTAGTTGGACCCGCCGAGACACCTCTGCCCGCTTTGCGCGGCAACTAATACACGCTCTCCCGCATGACCGGTCATTCATTGACCGTTTTGGTTATTGATTGACCTTCCATTCTGAATCACCTCGCATTGCGCCAGTTGTCGTTCGCATGCTTTGGCCGGACTTTCTGCCTGGGTTCTAGGAATTTTTCAATGGGCACTCCGCTTGCTAATGCGATTCATGACGCCAACGTCGACGATGGCATCAAACAAAACGGAAATAATTATCGGAGGATGCGATGTTGATTCATCCTGATCCAATCTTGGCTGCCGCTGGGTATTCATTGCTCTATTTGATTTTTGGCGGAGGTCTCTTTGGAGCCTTCGTCATTTTCCTTTTGGCGAAGGTCATGGGGAAATAGCTGGCTCTGCCGCACCTGGAAAGTATTCAGCACAAACAAGGAGCTATGGAGTCGCGGCCGAGTCTCCTTTTGTCAAACCTCCGTGACGCGATGCTCGGCACGCCTTTTGTCGAGTTACGATCCTATGAGGAGAGAACTGCCATGAAATATCTCATTCTGTCGGGTGCTTTGATCGTCGTGACCGGCATGGTCCTGTCCGCCGTCGCGGCCGACAAACACGAAGGCAAGGTGGTCGATACTGCCAAGGGCAAGTTGACCATGACAGACATGGACGGCAAGAACAAGCACACTCATGACGTCGCGGATAGCACGAAAATCACGCTCGACGGCAAGACAGCGAAGCTCGCTGATTTGAAAAGTGGCTACACAGTCGAAGTCACTATAGATAAAGGCGCAGCGACTGCGATTTCGGCCAAGAGCGTCGTGACGAGAACTGCGAAGAAAATCATCTCATCGACAGAAACGACTTGGCGAGCCAGCAAAATCATTGGGGCCAATGTCAAAAACGCAAATGGCGATGACCTCGGCAAGATCGAAGATTTTGTCGTGGACCCAACAACGGGGCAGACCAAGTACGCGGTCTTGTCATTCGGAGGTTTTTTGGGGATTGGAGACAAGTGGTTTGCGATTCCCTGGCACGCTTTGCAAACGCAACGAGATAGCAATGAGAAGTTCCACTTCGTTCTCCATGTCAGCAAGGAGCGGCTCAAAAATGCTCCGGGGTTTGACAAGGACTCATGGCCCGAGGTCGGCAATCCGCAGTGGGCTAGCGAGGTTGACACGTACTATCCGGCCGACGAAGCACGTCTGCCGAAAGGCAAATAGCAGCAAACAACGCAGCGACATGAGAGTTCATGAATTCGTAATCAAAGGCCGAGGCCAGCGTCTCCTCAGAGCGATTCATTACGTCGAATCCCTGTTGTCACAACCTGATTTGGAGAGGCCGGCCTCGGTACTTTGCGCTGCGAGAGAATTCGTGGCTTCGCCAGATGCAGTCATCCTCAGTGATGGCGGTTGGTGGTGGAAGCCAGTAATGACGGCCAGCTTTTCTGGACATTTCACACATCATCACTGGAAACAATGCAGTGAGATGATCGAGCAGAAATTGTCCGTGCTGGGCAATATCTTCACCGAACATAGTCATAAATTTCTGTCTGACAGCTATCGTCAAAGCTCTACTTGCTGGGCTTCACTCCGCTATCACGTGGCACAGCGAATGCAATCTTTCCCCTAACGGAGGGATTGCACCATGAGACTTCAAAACTCAGAAACCCGTGAAACCTTTTTGACGCGACTTTGTTGCCATGCCGCGCGCAGTTGCATTCCGGCAGAACGATACTTGGCAATCGGCCAGACGGTCTGTTTCGGTCTGCAACACGATTTCTCAATCGAGACGATCGCTCTCGCCATCCAAATGCCGATCGGCGAGTGCCGGTTAGCCCAGGAGTTTTCCAAGAGTTCCACATCGCTCAAGTTTCGAGCTTTGGTTGAGCGATGGTCATGGAGAAAAATCGTCCGTGCGATGGCCGACGAGAAGATCGTCCATCAGGACGATCAACCCTTGCCGATCACGACGCTTGCTAAGACGAGTCTGCCGTCACTTTTGAGGCCGATTGCCCGGCTGCCAAGGCCAATGCAGAGTCGATTCCCACGATAAAGGCGCGATCATGTCTGCTTTACGAGGTTCAACCATCGTGGCCATCTTTGTGGATCAGTCGCATTTGGACCAAGCGATCGACGAGCTGCGTGCCGCTGGTTTTCGCCCCGGTCAAATTGAGGTAATGCCTGGCGGAAATGAGTTTTCTGACGATCCGGTAGACAGTCAAAGGCTCATCGTCAATGTCCAAGCCGATGACCGCTTCGATGAGGCTCACGAAATCCTCGTCCGGTTTGAAGCGCATGTTTCCCACGAGCATTTCTCATGATGAGCCGGCCTGTGACGCAGGTGGCGATCTGGAGAATCAATGAGCCGGCCTCATTCTGGATTCGATCGGCTCGCCAAATGGGCGGCATGGGCATCGGGACGTCCCGGGACATTCAGCCTTGCTGTTTGCGCCATTTTGGTTTGGCTCATCACTGGTCCGCTGTTCGGATTCAGTGACACATGGCAGCTCGTCATCAATACGGGCACGACCATCATCACGTTTCTCATGGTGTTCTTGATTCAGAACACCCAAATTCCTTTCCAGCACAGTGGGATCCGAAGCTTGGAATTCACGTGACTTGAAGTCGCGGCC